>Ga0247818_10000008_pt1 | contig 107067 bp, 72 predicted proteins | sample 13C_Glucose_Day1_FD_192424 | JGI IMG/M metagenome (GOLD analysis project Ga0247818, IMG submission 192424) | Soil microbial communities from agricultural site in Penn Yan, New York, United States - 13C_Glucose_Day1 | ecosystem: Environmental > Terrestrial > Soil > Agricultural land | place...
GCGCTTCCGATCTCTCGTTAGCGGGAGGCGAATTCTACAGCGTTACACGCTGCTGTCAACACCTCTTTTTCTCCGCTTTCGACCGAGAAGATCGAACCGTCAAAAGAGCCAAACATCACCGCTCTCTCAACTCCTTCCGCGCTTCGATGAACTGAAGCAGGCCGCTGTCGAAAACCGCATAACTCATTGAATCTCAAGGAGTTTTCCGTTTCGACTGCGCCGGAAGTGGGGCGAATTATAGACCTCCTGAATCTGCCGTCAACCGTTAATTTCAGCTTTCTATCAATGCACCGGAAAAAGCCTGCTTATATATAGACGCAACGTCAGCGGATGCGCAGCATACTGTCCATCACCTGAAACAATTTTCGATGATGCCTCACAATGACAACCCAACGTTCTGGATCTTCCCCCATGCCAGACTCCCGAATACGCCCTACCCCGGCGCCCCTGCTCAATCCAGGCGAGACCGTGGTGCTGTTCGACGGTGTCTGCAAGCTATGCAACGGCTGGGCGCGTTTTCTGATTCGCCACGACAACAAGCAGCGGGTGCGCCTGGCCGCAGTGCAATCACCAGAAGGTCAGGCATTGCTGGCATGGGCCGGTCTGCCGGTGGATCAGTTCGACACTATGGCGGTGATCCGCGACCAGCATTACTGGGTGCGCTCGGATGCGTTCTTCGAAGTCATTGCACAATTGCCCGCTCGTTGGTCGCCGGTCAGGCTTCTGCGAGTTTTCCCACGAGCACTTAGAGATTGGGCCTACGACCGCGTGGCACTGAATCGCTATCGAATCTTCGGCAAGTACGACAACTGCCTGATACCCAACCCCGATCACGAACGACGCTTTCTCAAGTCGCCGGTGTGAATGCTCAGCTACAACATCAACTGCAGCCACCGCCCCGGCGTCATCTTCGTCACCATCATCAGCACGATCACGAACATCCCGAGAAACCCGCAAACGCCCATCCAGAACCACTGCCGATAAACAGCCCGGTAACCAGCATCAAGCCCTGCCCCACATTGCATCGCATCCGCCGCCATCCCCTGCAAACGTTTCTGCAGCAACAGCACCGGCAACCAAAGCGAACCCACTATAAAGAAGAGGATTAGCGACATCAGCACCCAGTCCGTGGTCAAGGGCAACCCGGAAAGCCTTGTCAGCCAATAACCCGTCGCGATCTGGATGAATCCCGCCGGCGTAGTGATCCAGGCGTCATGGCGCACGACCATTCTCGCCACATGTGCGATCAATTGTGAATTGGCCGTGCGACTGGCGGCGATCAGGTACAGATAGGAACCCATGCCGAAGCCGAAGAGGAAAATCGCAGCAATGACATGCACGTACTTCACGCTCAGATAAAGCATGCTCAACGCAGCCCGTCAGAGAAATGCACCGACAGGTCAAGATTCTGCGGATCGTTGATCGCAGCCATGTATTCGTCGACGCTGATCTCACCCACACAAGGACGGCCACCCGGTTCGGGCAGGTAACCTCGAGCGATCTTCGCGGCCAGAGCGACGGCAGCACAACTAGGGATCTCCGGCCCCTTGTCATTCAGCGCAGTCAGTTGCGCCGTCATCGACAGCGGCTGGTCGTTCAAACCGACACCCCGCACGTCTATATACATCGCACTTTTGCCGTCACCGAAACGTTCGAACCATGTCCCCCAGCGATGCAACCGGGCGGCCCACACCCTGTGGTCATGCACCAACCCTTTCCTCATCGCCAGCGCAAACAGATAATTGGCCACGCCACCGAGCTTGAGGCCGGCGCCAGCCTTGAAACTCAAAGTGTGAGCGCCAAACCGGCTGGCAAAGATGTCCATGTCCGGTACATCAACATTGGCCAGCGCACGAGTGCCCAGGTTCTGCAGCTTGCGCAGAGTCAGGTCTTCCCAGCCCATCACCTCATGCACTTGACCATTGCGCAACTGGCGGATCGGCTTGCCCGCATACGCCAGCACGCCCTCGATCGTCGACAACCCCGGCATTTTCGCTGACGATGAAATGCCGTGCTCGATCGAGTCGATGCGTTTGAAGTGATGGCGCTGCTCATCGATGATCGCCGAAGACAGCGTCGGCACCGAACTGCAACCGCTGAGGATGGCGACACCGGCCTCTCTCGCCCGTGCATCGAGTGTGCCGATGCCATTGACGAACGTCCGGCAGTCCGCCAGATCGCAATAGTTGGCGCCCGCCTCGATGCAGCTTTCGGCCACCGCATAGGATTGCCCCTGAAACGGGCCGCCCGTGTGGATCACCAGATGAATATTCATCGCGCGCAGAGCAGCGACGAACCCGGCGCTCGTCGCATCACCACACCAGCTTTCGCAGGTCGCCCCCAATTCAGCGACCTTGCGCACCAACTTCTGCGGATCGCGCCCCGAGATCGCCAGTTCGATGCCCGGCATGTCGATCAGATGCCGACAAACGATACTGCCAAAGTTTCCATACCCGCCAACCACCAACACCCTGAGTGCCATCAACGCTTCCCTGAACGATTCAACAACTGCCCGTAAACGGGTTCGGCGCAGCTTCCCTGATATCACCGGGCCAGGCAAGACAGCGTCGGTAAGAGTTAGCGCCGTGTCGGCCAGATCGATTCCAGTCATCGGGATAACATGCAGCCCTGGCAGTGGCACATCAACTTGTACGATGTCTTATCACAGAGTATTAATACGTCTCCTAAAAAAAATAACACCACGGAGATCGCTACATGGACTCATCCCTGTCCGCCAAGCCTGAAAGCCTTGACCAGGCAAAAGGCAATACCCGCCGCAGTTTCCTGAAAAAGTCTCTCGCTGTTTCCGCCACGCTCGCCACCGTCGGCAGCGCCGCACTGCCCCGACTCTCCAATGCCGCCGAACCGTTGAGTCAGCGCTACCCAGATCCACTGATTCACATCCTCGACGACAGCTTCCTTGAGCTACGTGTTTTCAACGCCAGTGTTGAAAAACTCGCCACCGGCATGCGCTGGGCCGAAGGACCAGTGTGGGTCGGTGATGGCCGCTATTTGTTGGTCAGCGACATCCCTAATAATCGCATCATGCGCTGGGACGAAATCTCCGACACCTTCACCGTGTACCGCGAACACTCGAACTTTTCTAACGGCATGTGCCGGGATCGCCAAGGGCGCCTGATCGTTTGCGAAGGCTCCACCACCACTCTCGAAGGCCGCCGCATCACGCGCACCGAATACAATGGCACGACCACCGTGCTGGCCGACAGTTTCGACGGCAAGCCCTTCAACTCGCCCAACGACATCGTCTGCAAAAGTGATGGCTCGATCTGGTTCACCGACCCGCCATTCCAGACCGGCAACAACTACGAAGGCCACAAAATCACCCCGACCCAACCCCACGCCGTGTACCGCATCGACGGTGAGAGCCAAAAAGTCACGCGGGTAATCGACGACCTCAACGGCCCCAACGGCCTGTGCTTTTCTCCCGATGAAAAGACCCTGTATATCGTCGAAGGTCGCGCCAAGCCCAATCGTCTGATCTGGGCGATTGCGGTGAAGGACGACGGCACCCTGGGCGAACGCCGCAAGCACATCGAAGGCTTGGACTATGCCGCGATTGACGGCATCAAATGCGACGAAGCCGGCAACCTGTGGTGCGGCTGGGGCGGCAATGGTGATCCCAAGGCCGACCTGGAAAAACTCGACGGCGTGCGTATTTTCAATTCGCAGGGCAAGGCCATCGGGCACATTTCACTGCCAGAGCGCTGCCCGAACTTGTGCTTCGGGGGGCGCGAAGGCAATCGACTGTTCATGGCGAGCAGTCACTCGATCTACTCGTTGTTTGTGAATACTCGCGGGACTACGTTTGCATTGTAAAAACGACGTTGGTCTCGCGATAGTTCCGTGAGTATCGAAACAATCCCCTGCCGCGCATCCGAGGCTGCGCGGCAGTCAAGCCCATTCACGGCATCCGTCTCGTTGGCTCCTGTGAGTTTGTTTGGTTGCCACAGCAAAGAACGGCTTTTTTGGAAACGGGAACTGGGCCCCAAAGATCAGGCTCCCTATACTGGCCGTCCAGGATGGTAAATAGAGCGCAAATATGCCCGTCACATCCAAGCAAAATTCCCCAGTCATTTTGGTCCTGGCTCAACAAAGCGACTTGGACAATCTTGTAGCCATTCGAATCGAGGCCATGCGCGAAAGTCTGGAGCGTGTTGGGCGATTTGATCCGGTGCGTGCGCGTGAGCGATTTGTTAACGGTTTTGAAGCTCGCAACACACACTACATCGAGGTGTCTGGAGAAAAGGTTGGTTTTGTAGTGGTCAAGCATCAGCCCAATGAACTCTTGCTCGACCACTTGTACGTGAGACCGAGCGCGCAAGGATCAGGTATAGGCTCTGTTGTTCTCACTCAGATTTTCAAAGCGGCGGATGCGGCTGCGCTCCCTATTAAAGTTGGCGCTCTCAAAGAAAGCGCTTCGAACCGCTTTTATATCCGCCATGGCTTCCAATTGATCGAAACCAGTGAATTCGACAATTATTATGTTCGTCAGAGCGTTCCGGTGTTTGGCCCAGCTTGCTAGCTGGATGTGATGCACCTCAAGGTATGTTTTACACACCTTGGGCCGAAAGCCGACTGGGTGTCCGCCAGCTATCGGTCAGAGCGCGCGGTCGTGCCAAAGAACAAAAGTTGTCGCCACCCTGGGAGAAGTCAGAGTGCCTGGCCCTTGGCTATGCAATACGCGTTGACGAACGTTGCCGTGTGCTGCAAAGCCTCACGTATATCCGGTTTGGCTATTCCATGCCTGTTGGCAAATTGCTCGACCGCCGCTGTGTTGAAACGAGTGGTCTGGATAAAGTCCAGGGCTTCGGGTTTTGTATTCAAAAACCACGCGACCGGAGGAATACTCAGTAGTAACTTCAGCAATCGGAGTGAAATGTGATGCTTGGGAGACTTCAGGCCCAAAGGTTTTGCCACCTGTATCAGGAGTTCTCGCAAGTTTGGCGTTTGATCATCAAGCGCCAGCAGTTCCTGGCCCACCATCGCAGGATCAAAAGCACAAACGGCCACCAGTTCGACCAGATAATCCACGGTGACCAGTGGCAGCCAATGCTCGGCGGTACCGGGCACTGCAGTCATCTTGCCCTGCACCAGGTTGCGTATCAGCGCCACCAGCGGCTGACCGTCGAGGATATGCCCGGTGCGGCTGTGACCACAGACCGTCGCAGGGTGGACAACGGTGATCTCCCCGCCCTTGGCGGACATCACCTCCAGGGTCGCAAAATGCGCCTCCAGCTTGCTTGCCTCGTAGCCACCGACACGCCGGTAGACGGCGGGCCAGTTCGTCAACTCCGGCTGACGAGGATCAATGCCGATGCGTTGCAGATGTTCATGATTGTTCAGCATGTAGCCGCCGATCATCACTAAACGGCTTTTTTGCTCAGCCGCCAACAGCGCCACGCGCTTTGCTCCCTCCACATTCACCGCACGAGAATGCTCCACCGAAAGCCCCCATGCGAAGTGGGCGCCCAGATGGAATATGACACTGGCGCGCCTCAGCACTTCCTGATCAGCCAGACTCAGCCCGAGATTGTCCTGTTCCAGATCGCCAGCCACGGCAAATACCCGGGTTGCGCACCCGCCCAAATGATCAACTTGCTCACGCAACGCAGCCAACCGCTCCGGGCGACGCATCAACACCCGAAGGGTGTGACCTTTTGCACTCAGGTTCGCCAGCAAATGTTGACCGATGAAGCCGGTTCCCCCCGTGACAAAGCACTCCACGCTCATTTCCCTGCTCCTTGTTGAAGGTGAGAAATCAAGCGTAAAGTATCGACCCCACTCTACAGTCAAGCGGTGTTTTCATGAAAATCGGCGAACTCGAGGCTCGCAGCGGCGCCAGCCGTCATACGTTGCGTTACTACGAGCAAATCGGCCTGATCTCACCGCTGCGGCAAACCAACAACTATCGCGTCTATACCGAGCAAACCCTGCAGGACCTGGACTTTATCCAGCGCGCGCAAAGCATGGGATTTTCCCTGGGAGAAATAGGCGAGATTCTGGATGCGCAGCGCAACAAGCTGATCGATTGTGCTGACGGCGCGAAGCTGATTGAAAAGAAGATGGCCGAAATCAAACAGAAAATCGCCAACCTCCAAAGCATTCATCGGTATCTGGATGTAGAGCGCGCGACCCTCGAAGCGAGTGCTGCCAGGCAACTTGAGCTTCAACAGCTGAGCGACGCAGCCAATCATTGAGCCTACGGCAAATGCCGTGGGGAGACTCCTGCGCAAAGTGTGCTGCCTGCAACATCCTGCGCCACAATGGTGTGCCGCTGGGCAAGGCGGATTATGTGCAGCACATGTTTGCGTATTTAAGGAAGTAATTGCAGCGAGAGCTTCGGGTCAATCAGGGTTGACCCGGAGTTCTTGCAAAAGAAACGCCAATGACTCCACTGCACCGTGATGACTCTGCGTCGAACGCTGTGTATCCCATGACATGGCATCGTCCACACAGAAATCGCCAACACATTCCACGTTCAGTTCCTCATCGAGCAGGCCGAGCGGAATCCACACGTAAGGTGATCCGCGAAGCGGGTTGGGCACAGTCGAGCCGCATTGTGCGCAGAAATCATTCCTGTAACCGCTGGGTTTGACCCAACTGCTGATCGAGTCCTGCCCTGCATCCCAGCGAAAGTCCCGAGCGTTGACCAGAGTGGCGAGGTTGAACCCGACACCGGTTTGCTTACGGCACAGAGAGCAGTGGCAGCGATAGAAAAAGCGCGGTTCCACTGCGAGGGAAAAGCGTACTGCGGCGCAAAGACACTGCCCTGTTATCACGGATATCTCCTTTGGACGAGCGCTTGCGCATCCATGCTGAAGTTTCAAAACCGCATTCTAGCGATCTGCGACCGTATGACCTTGGCCCGAATAAAAAAACTGCGCCCACAGTTTGCCATCGGTTGACTTGGCGGGCTCTTCTCAGAGCGCCCGCCAACGTCACGATTGAAATGCCTTGCGACTCACACCGAACGTTTTTCCACCCAGCGCCGATATTGCCGAGTGCGAAACGCCATGGCGATCTGCTGCAAAATCAGCGCGCGTAACGGTGACACGCTCGGCTCAGGCTTTTTCGCCCGACTGAGTTTGCCCAGCTGAAACTTCACCACCGCCATGTTCGCCAAGGCGGCGATGGCCTTGTTTTTCCAGGTGATCGGCGGCAATTGCGGGGCGTTGTCCTTGCCCTGCAGCCAGTCACGCGGCAGGTACGGATCGATGGCCAACGCAGTACCGATGCCGACCATGTCCACACCACTGTGCACGACGCTTTCGGCCACCGGACGACGGCGGATGCCGCCGGTGACCATCACCGGCATTTTTGCAACGGTCTGAAGGTCCCGGGCAAATTCGACGAAATAGGCCTCGCGAGCCAGGGTTCGACCATCGCGCGCCTCACCCTGCATGGCCGGGACTTCGTAACTGCCGCCGGACAGTTCCACCAGATCCACCCCCAATTCGTTGAGCAGTTCAACGACCTTTTTCGCATCGTCGGCGGTGAACCCTCCGCGCTGGAAATCGGCGGAATTGAGTTTCACCGCCACCGCAAACTGCGCGGAAACCACTGACCTGACTGCCTTGACGATCTCCACCAACAACCGCGCGCGGTTCTGCAGAGAGCCGCCCCACTCGTCCGTCCTTTGATTGGTCAGTGGCGAGAGAAACTGACTCAACAGATAGCCGTGGGCGGCGTGGATTTCCACCCCAGTGAAGCCGGCCTGTTCACCCAGGCGTGCGGTATTCGCAAAGCGCTGAATGACGTCCTCAATCACACTGGCGGTCATGGCGTGGGGCGTGGCGAAACGCTTGGACAGTTTGCCCAGCTCCAGCGGCACCGCTGACGGCGCCCAGGTTTTCTGCCCGAGGCTGGACTGCATCTGGCGCCCCGGATGATTGATCTGTAACCAGAACTGCGCACCGGTAGAGCGGCCAATCCGCGCCCAGCGCTTGAACTTGTCGAGTTGTTGATCATCCTGCAACACCACCCCGCCCGGCCCGGTCATCGCGCGGCCGTCGACCATCACGTTGCCGGTGATGATCAGCCCGGCACCACCGTCGGCCCATGCCTGATACAGACGCATCAGCTCTGCGGAGGGCGCCTGGTCGGCGTCCGCCATGTTTTCTTCCATGGCGGCTTTGGCGATGCGGTTCTTGATGGTCGAACCGTTGGGTAAGGTCAGGGCGTCGAACACATTCATGGGGCAGTCCTCAACTGGAGATGACGCCACCATAAGTTTGAAGTCAACTTTAAGGTCAATGACTTTTTTCAAGGTCATTCAATGTTGATTTCGCTGACTGATGCGTTGCTCCTGAGGAAATTGCCAAGCAGCGTTATTGCCCTGCCCAATCAGCTTCCGACGCTAGCGTTAAAGGCAGGTTGAGGGTCAAGCAAAAGTCCGATGGCATCGGCACAAATTATTCGCAGCAGCGGGGTTGACCTTAAAGTGAGGTTTAAGGTGAGCATGCGCTGACCTGCTTGCTCGATGGAGCCCGGATGATGCTCAAGACCCTTGTTTCCTCTGCCCTGCTATTGATAGGTGGTGCTTTCATGACGTTTGCAAATGCTGAGTCGGCGGCTATCAAGGATCGCCAGATCCTGGTGATCATGACCAATCACGCCAGCTATCCCTCTCGAACCGATACTACCGGGTTGTGGCTGACCGAGCTGACCCACTTCACCGATGTGGTGGAAGCCGCCGGCTACACCACCGTGTTTGCCAGCCCCAAGGGTGGTGCGGTGCCTCTGGACGAACGCAGTCTGGGCTGGTTGTACATGGACAAGGCTGCGCGGGAGCATTTGCAGTCCCCGGCCTTCCGCGCTCGCCTGGCCAACACGCTGCCGATCGCCGAGGTCGATCCGTCACGCTTCGGCGTCATCTACTTCACCGGGGGCCATGGCGTGATGTGGGACTTTCCCGACAACCCTGACCTGCGTCGTGTCGCCGAAACCATCTACAACCAGGGCGGCATTGTATCGGCCGTGTGCCATGGCGTGGCGGGTCTGCTGGACCTGAAAGACAGCCAAGGCCAATTGCTCATCAAGAACCGAAACATCACCGGTTTCTCTGACCGCGAAGAGCTGCTCTCGGGCATGAAAAATCAGGTGCCGTTCTTTCTTGAGGATCGCTTGGTGAGCCAGGGCGCGCACTACCGCAAGGGCTGGCTGCCGTTCACTTCGTTTGCCATTACCGATGGAAGGCTGGTGACCGGGCAGAACCCTCAATCGCCCAAGGCCGTAGCTGAAGCCGTGATGGCGGTGCTCGCTGGCGACCAAGTAGCTCGCTGAACCTTCAAGTAGTTCCTACCCGGAGAAAGACCGATTGAAACTCGCAAGCACCGTATTAACAGGATTGCTGTTCAGCTCAATGGCCAATCATGCGTTGGCGGGGACACCTGAAATGCCCAGCCCGACTAACGCCCGTCAGGCTCCGGCAGTCTGACGGGTGGTTCTTTTCCCGGCCGCACCGGCTGCCCGCTTGTCTGAAGCAGGCGCCCCGCCTTCTTCGCACAGCCGTTGGATCAGCCTCTGCGCATTGTCCGCACACGCCATCCCCGCAGGCTTGCCCTCGATCCCCTTGATGACCAGCAGCAGTTGCTCCTTGTTCTGCGCCAGCCGCTGCTGCAGGACTTCGATTTCTTCGACCTTTTGCTTCAAGCCACTGAGCAACTGGTCATGCTGCCAGCCGCTGGCATTCATCGGCATCAACTGACGGATTTCCTCCAGGGAGAAACCCGCCGCCTGCGCGCCGGTGATGATATGCAATACCCACTGTGTGTCGGGGGCGTAATCGCGATAGCCATTGGCTTTGCGCGCGACTGAAGTGATCAACCCGCTCGCCTCGTAGAAGCGGATGCGCGACGGCGCCAGCCCGCTGATTTTCGCCAGTTCACCGATTCTCATGTCCAACTCCGCAAGCACGTTAACCTTGAAGCTGACTTTAAACCTGAAGGAGTGCAAGAGCCAACACGGCAGATCAAGCCAACAACTCAGTAATCCACTGAACCTGCCGCGCAACTTCTTCCAGCTTCTCCTCGGGCACAGCCTGGCGTGCCTGTTTGAAGCTGCTTAGAGTTTTCTGTTTCTGCCTAAACAAGCGCTGCCATTTGGCGATGAATGCCGGGCTGCGCGTCTGCATCTGCAACGGGCCGAAGTACAACTGTTCGGCGCTGTAGCGCACCGGTTCGCCGCGCTCGGCGACGATGATTTCGTAGAAGAAACGGTTTTCCTGCAACACTTCCTCATCGAGGATGCGGTAGCCGTTGTCCATCAGCCATTGGCGCAGGGGTTGCTCGCCGCCGTTGGGTTGCAGGATCAGCCGTTCGTGACCGTGCAGGCGCGCCTTGCCGCTGTCGAGGATGTCGCGAATCGTCTCGCCGCCCATGCCGCAGAGGCTGATCGCGGTAATCCCGTCGTCCGGCTCGATCGCCGTCAGACCACTGGCCAGACGCACGCTGATGTGCTGCTGCAGATCGTTGTCGCGCACCGTGCGTACCGCGGCATGGAACGGCGTCAGCGCCACCTCGCCGGCCACCGCCGCAACGATGGCGCCACGGCGCATCAGGGCCACCGGCAGATAGCCGTGATCCGAGCCGATATCCGCCAGCCGCGCGCCGGCCGGTACATGTGTCGCCACCCGCTCCAGACGCATGGACAATGTGTGTTCGTTCAACTGCCGCCCTCTTCCCCAGCCATCGCCGGCGCTGCAGGCCGGACAAGGGGCGCGACTCTAGCGGGCAATGGTGGGTATTTCAAATCCGGGCAAGCGCCTTACTGCGTTGGTGTGACCAGTGGCTGCAGAGGCAAGGCTTCAACGGCTCAACCACCTAGCCACTGCGTCGATTCACGCTTACCATACCCACAACTCGTATTACCGCGGCTGCTGAACCCGGTACTCACGAGGAAATGAAGCATGGACAGAACCCGCGCCTGGAGACGTCATCAGGCCCGTAAACGCGACACCGGCAAAGTGGCTGATCCGCTGAAGTTCAAACCGCAAAAGAACTGGAAGCTGATGTATACCCGTGCCGACAAACTGGCCAGGGCGCGCCAACTGGGCATGAGCTATCCCATCCGCACCACCCGCCAATTGCTGGATCAAGTGTGACCAATCTCCTGTTCGTTTGCAGCCGCAACCAATGGCGCAGTCCGACGGCGGAAGCGATCTGGCGCCGTCGGCCCGGGTTCGAAGCCCGCTCGGCAGGCACCAGCCCCAACGCACGCAAACCCATCGGCCCGGCGGATATCCGCTGGGCCGATGTCATCTTTGTCATGGAGCGCAAGCACCTCAATCGCCTGCAAGCCGAATACGCCCGATTACTTGAGCACAAGCCGATCCACACGCTGGATATTCCAGATGACTATCGCTTCATGGATCCCGAGCTGGTGGAGATTCTTGAGGACGCCGTGAAGCCTTATCTCGAGCCTCGGGTTTAGTGCTCAGGCTGTCATCCTCATCCCTGTACTTTTCAAATTGAGTAGAAACATGAACCGCCAAAAGAAACTGCAGCAGTTGTTCAAGGAAAAGGCCAAGAAGGCCAGCGCCAAACTGGCGCCGAAAAAGCCCAAGTACATCAGCAAGGCCGACCGCGCGAAAATGGCTGCCGAAGCGGCGGCCGAACCGGTTGAGACCCGCGAGAGCTGATTCGGCACTTCAGGTTTCGATCACATTCAGTCGGCTGAGACAGGCAGTCGGCACGCCAGCCACGCGCCCCAGAACAGACTGCTGAAGAAGCGCGTCGCCTGACCAAATCCCGCCTCATGCAACAACGCCTGAACCGCTGCTTCGGAATGCGGCGGATCCGCGCCCTGCAGGATTTTCCCGAGCTTGGCGGCCACCTCATCAGCACTCGCGCCCTGCTGCCGCCATCTCTGCCCCCACGCCTGCAGCAATAACGGTTGGCTGGCGTAGGCGTAATGATTGCCCGCCACAATCAGCGGTGCGCCCGGTTTCAGCCGCGCCTGTACCGAGCGCAGGATGTGTTGTTTGGGTTCATCACCATTGAGGTGATGAAGCACACCGATCAATGTTGCCGCATCGAAGGATTGGTCGGCCGGCAAGTCATCGACATGCCCGAGATGCAGCTGCGTTCTGTGCAGCAATCCATGGGCCTGCAATTGCTGCGTCGCGGCGTCCAGCATGGGTGCCGAAGGATCGACAGCGGTGAAACGCCAGTCCGGCTCCAGCGCGGCCATTGCGATGATTTCCTGCGCCGTACCACCCGCGCCCACCACCAGCACGTTTGCCGTACGTGCCGGGCCGAGCGTGGCCGCCAACATGCATGCCGCCAGATCGTGACAGGCGTCGTAACCGGCCAGTGCGATACGGCTCTGTCTGGCGTATTCGCTGGCGCGCGATGTGTCGAATTTTGCTGCAGGGTCGGTCGAGGATGAGGTCACGGTGATTCTCCTTGTCGTTGAAGCACGCTACGCCGGGAAACGAGACAAGAAAAATCGAATGATTTCATACGCCACATTCCTGCCGGGAATACGGATCGGGCTGTAGCATTCAGTCAACGGTTTAGGACAGTTGCGCGCATCGAATGATCAAAAGGCAATACCTCATGAAGCCGCTGGATCTGACGCGTTTCGACCTCAATCTTCTGATGGTGCTTGAGGCGCTTTGGGCAGAAAGGCAAGGGTCGCCGTGGCAGCTCGACCAACTCACCCACTTGCAGCATCGCGCCCTGCACACGTTGCGGTTACCGGACGACGTCGCTGATCTGGGCCGTTTTATCGACAGACAACCTTGCGCTTCCACGCCGCGCAACTGGCTTCCTCGTTCGACAAGGAAGGTGAAATTCCCTGGTCAACTGCCAGGAGCCGCGCCTTCTTCATCAAGCAAACCCCACACAAGGCCTACGTCAAACGCGTGCGCTCGATCGAGACCGTCGACTACACCGCCCTGCTGCCAAAGATCGGCGTGCCGACGCTGATCCTCACGCCCGAGGAAGACAGGCTGATCGGCAAAGAGGCGGCGGGGATCCTGCTGAAGGGCATAAGGGCAGCGCAGGAAGTCGTCATGCCGAGAACCGGGCATAGGTTCAGGTTCTCGCATCCTGCGGCGTATTCGCTGGAGGTCAGGAAGTTTCTGGAGCGGGTGGCGCTTTGAGTGAACTTGGGGCAATCAGATGCTGCGGACCCTATCGATGCGAATGGCCGTTTATTGTTGCAGCCACTAACCTCACCAAGGCAAAAGCACAAATCAGAGACCAACATGACCGTACGCCCCGCCACCGATAGCGACCTGACAGCCCTCTTCGACTTGCACCGAGCAGTCTTGCGCGAACACATCGAGAAAATATGGGGCTGGGATGAGACTTGGCAACGGGCAAATTTCGCAGCGGAATTCGCATACGCAGCCACTTCGGTCATTGAACAAGACGGCCGGATTGTTGGCTATGTGCAGATACTGGACAAGGAAGATCGAATCCATATTCAGAACATCGCTATTTCGCAGGAGTACCAGAGCAAGGGTATTGGCTCGCGAATTCTGAAGAAACTTCAACTGGAAGCTGCTGCACGTCAAGTGCCGTTGCAATTAGGCGCTTTTCGCACGAACACCTTGGCGCAGAAACTCTATGCGCGACTGGGTTTTCGCCAGACTGGCGCAACAGACACGCATATCGAAATGTCGTGGACAGCGACCTGAAACCGGGCTGCTGACAACCAGCAGCCGTGATCCTGATCTATCCGCTTACAAGACCTTCCCTGATTCAACCTATAAGGACATTCAATGCCACGCTCTCTGCAGTTCGAACAAGTCGACGTATTCGCCGATCACCCCTACGAAGGCAATGCATTGGCAGTGGTGGTAGATGCCGATGGGCTGACAACCGAACAGATGCAGGCGTTTGCCCGCTGGACGCAACTCAGTGAGACCACTTTTCTGCTGAAGCCCGAAGCGCCGGGAGCGCATTACCGCGTACGCATCTTTACACCGTTGCGCGAGCTGCCCTTCGCTGGCCACCCGACCCTGGGCAGCTGCAAGGTGTGGTTGGCCCGGAACGATAACCCTGAGCAGGTCGAGATTACTCAGGAATGCTCAGGGGGCTTGATTCGGGTGCGCAAACAAGGCTCGCAACTGGCTTTCTCCGCGCCACCGCTGGTGCGCAGCGGGCCACTGGAGGCAACGACGCTAAACCTGATCGAACAAGGGCTCGGCCTCGCCGCCGGGCAGATCCGCGCGAGCCAATGGGTAGACAACGGCCCCGGTTGGGCGGGCGTGTTGCTGGCAAGTCGCGAAGAAGTGTTGGCGATTAAACCTGATTACGCGGCGCAGCAGGGGCTGAATGTCGGCGTTATTGCGCCGTGGTCGGGGTCTGAAGCTGAAACGGACGTGGAAGTAAGAGCCTTCATCGGCGAGGAATGCGCCGAGGACGCCGTCACCGGCAGCCTCAATGCGAGCCTGGGTCAGTGGTTGATCGGCGTGGGCATTCTCAGCGAGCGCTACACCGTCAGCCAGGGCACCGCCATGGGCCGCCGCGGCCGACTGCACATCGAAAGCGTTGACGGTAGCGTCTGGGTAGGCGGTGCCGTTCAGCACTGTATTTCCGGCCAGGTGGTCTTTTGATGAGACATGGAACCTGGGGTGATTAACCCCGCGATAACCGCTGCTCCGCGCCGAAGTCGAGCTCGCTCAAATATGCAGCCAGGCCAGCGAACCCAACATGACGCCCACTCCGGCGGCACCAAACGAGACGCGCCGCAGCCATTCCTTGCGCGTCAGCAAGGTGATGGCCGCCAGTGAAATGGCGATTTGAATCGCGGTCATGGCCTGGGCCCAGCGGTGATGCTGATGCAGCACCTGTTCAGACTTGTCCTCCCAATCTCGCGCCTGTTGCTCAAGCACTTCGGCCTTGTTGCGCGCCTGCTCTTTCTGCTCCCCGTAGCGTCGCGCCTCGGCAGCATAGTGGGCGGAATCCAGCCCCGGCAGATGGCTGGCCAGATCCGACAGATTCTGCCGACTGGACTTGGCCTGGTAGTAGTTCCATTCATTGGCGGCTTCGGTCTTCTGGATAGCGGCGTTGTTTTTGTCCATCGCCGCCTCACTTTCCGTCGAACCGGCCTGATAACTCATCAGGGCGCCGACGGTCGCCATGATCGCCGTCATGACCGCAATCTTGCTGGCAAAGCGATCGCCTTGTGCATGGGCATGATGGGTGGTGTGCTCGATATGTTGCTCGTGGGGGCTGGGGACTTCGAACGCTTCAGGCATGGCTGTCGAACTTGGGTGGGTGATAAGAAATAGGCGGCATTATGAGGACAACCACAGCGAAACACGCAAGCCACGTTGCGCCCCCGCCCTGCTCTCCCCGAAATTTTCCACCGTGCCCGGTTCGATCACCTAACCTCATAGATTGTGTGATCAACGAGAACCGGCCCCTCTCATGCGCAACACATTGAAGTCATTGTTTTTTGTCGCGCTGCTCCTGCTCGCTCCGGGCAGTTCGGCGTTGTCGGCGGCGGATTTGTCGACGCCCACAGCGGCCACTGCGGCGCCGCTGGTGGAGGTCTCGCAAAGTGATCTGCAAGCCTTGCAACTGCGCCTCGACGGGCTGAAGCAGCAGATTTCCGCGGCGAACAATTACAACCAGCTCGAAGGCCCGCAAGACCGGGTACAGACGTTCATTCTGGATGTCGATCGGTTGTCGGCTTCGCTGTTGCCGCAGCAGGCGCAACTGGCGGTGCAACTGGGCGTGCTCGGCGCGGCACCGGATACGCAGATTGCCGCCGAACAGGCGGAAATCGCCGCGCAACGGGCGCAGCTCAACGAGCAGAAAAACAAGGTCGATGCCACGCTCAAGAGCCTTGCCGCGCTCAAACAAAGCGCTGCCGAGCTGATCACGCAAATCGCCGGTATCCGCCGCACGCTGCTCGAAAGCGAGCTGACGCTGCGCACCGACAGCATCCTGAGTCCGGCCTTCTGGGCGCCATTGGTGGTGCCGGAGCCGGATGATCGTCAGCGCCTGAAGTTTTTCATCGATCAGGTGGACCTCACCTAGGCCACGGTCTGGGCGCCCGGACAGCGCTTTTTCACCTGCGTGCTGGTGCTGCTGGCGCTGGTTTTCTGGACGGTCGGCCGCCGACTCGCCGAGCGCGGGCTGACCTGGTTGTGCATCCACCGCATGCCGGAGGGGCGCCTGCGCCGCAGCGCACTGGCATTCGCCTCGGCGCTGGCGACCCTGGGCACCACGGCCATCGCTCTGCATCTGCTGTTCTACGCCTGCACCCGCCACGAACCACTGACGCCCATGCTGCAGACTTTTTCCGAGGAGTTCGAAAAAGCCGTTTACGCCTGCGTCCTGATCACCGCGCTGAGCCGCGCGCTGCTGTCGACCCAGCATCCATCGTGGCGGCTGCCGGCGATGGCCGACTCGGTGGCACTGGCGCTCCAGCCCTACCCACGGATTCTCGCCGCCACCCTGCTGGTGCTGGTGACCCTGGTGCAAGTCAGCAACGCCACCGGCATGAGCAGCCAGATTGTGATCGCCCAGCGCGGGGTGATTGCCATTGTGGTGATCGTGATTCTGGTGCCGCTGCTGTTGCGCGTCGGCAAAGTGCGCAAGGCGTTGCTCACGGCCAATGACCCGGAGGCCGGCAGCACGTTTGCCGGGGCGATCTACAGCATCGCCACGGTGTGCATGTGCGTGTCGGCGCTGGCGCTGCTTACCGGCTACGTGTCGCTGGCCCGCTTCATCACCTATGAGTTGGTGTGGGCCTATATCGTGCTGGCCGGGTTCTATTTGCTGGTCCAGGTGGTCAAGGATGCCTGCGAATACCTGTTCTCGCCGCGCTACTCGGCCGGCAAGACCATCAAGCAGACCCTGGGCATGGGCGACCGGCGGCTGGAGCAGATTTCGATCGTGCTGTCCGGTGCCAGCCGCGCCGGGCTGTTGCTGCTGGCCGTGATTACCCTGTTCGTCGGCGGCATCGGCACCACGTTCGGACAACTGACCACCAATGTCATGGGCATTCTTGGTGGCGCCGGGTTGCGCAAGCTGAACATCGTTCCCGCGCATCTGATCAATGCCGTGCTGGCGTTGCTGATCGGCATCTACCTGATCCGCGCTTTGCGCCGTTGGCTCGACAATGAATTCCTGCCCAAGACCGACATGGACCCGGGCATGTGCGCGTCGTTGAGCACGCTGTTTTCCAACATCGGTTATGCCACGGTCATCCTCCTGACCTTGTCGTCGCTGGGCGTGCGCTGGACCAATCTGGCGTGGATCGTCAGTGCGCTGTCGGTGGGGATCGGTTTCGGCTTGCAAGAGATCGTCAAGAACTTCGTCTCCGGGCTGATCCTGCTCACCGAGCGCCCGGTGAAGGTCGGCGACCTGATCAGTATCAGCGGTGTCGAGGGCGACATCCGCCGGATCAACGTCCGCGCCACGGAAATCCAGCTCAGCGACCGCTCCATCGTGATCGTGCCCAACTCGCAACTGATCTCGCAGAACCTGCGCAACGTCACCCTCGGCGGCAGCGCCCAAGGGGTGGCGAGCCTGGAGCTGATGTTCCCGCTGGACATCGACCCCGAACAGGTCAAGGAACTGCTGCTGAACACCTACCGTGAAAACGAAAACATCCTCGACAAACCGGCGTCGTACGTGCGCTTCAGCAAACTCTCGCCCGATGGCATCACCCTCACCGTGACGGGCTACGTCGGCAGCCCACGGATCGTGGGCGGAACCAAGAGTGATCTGCTGTTCGAGATACTCAAGCGGCTGGGAGATGCGGGGATTGCGCTGGCGAAACCCGCCGCCACGCCTTAGCAGACCACCCCCTGTGGAAGGTGACTTGCCAGCGACGGCGGTGGGTCAGTCTGAAGTGATGGCGGCTGACACGGCCCCATCGCTGGCAAGCCAGCTCCCACAGGGGTTTGCGGTTAACGCAAATGTGCCGGCTGGCCTAAAGCATTGTAGGAGTGAGCCTGCTCGCGATGGCGGTGGTTCAGTCACAGCGGGGGTGACTGACACGCCCCCTTCGCGAGCAGGCTCACTCCTACAGGGTTCTGCGGTGGGCGCGGAGTTGGCGACTGGCCGAGATCATTGTGGGAGCTGGCTTGCCAGCGATGGCGGTGGGTCAGTCAACGTGATGGTGGCGGGAAGAGGCTCAGGCCGGCGCCCAGCGCCGATGCAGCCAGCGCGCCAACGCATCCAGGGCAAAGCCCAGCACACCGATCAGCAGCACCATCGCCATCAGTTCCGAATACGCCAGACGATCTCGCGTATCGAGAATGAAGTAGCCCAACCCGGCGCTGACGCCTAGCATCTCGCACGGCACCAGCACGATCCACAAAATGCCGATCGACAGCCGCACCCCGGTCAGCACATGGCCGAGCACGCCGGGCAGGATCACCTTGCGCAGGGTTTCCCAGCGGGTGGCGCTGAGGCTGCGGCTGAGTTGCAGCCAGCGCGGGTCGAGCTGGCGCACGCCGGCCACGGTGTTGAGCAGGATCGGCCACACGGCGGCGAAGGTCAGCAGGAAGTAGATCGGCTGATCGCCAACGCCCAGCAGCATCACCACCACCGGCATCCACGACAGCGGCGAAATCATCCGCAGAAACTGAAATGCCGGCGTGGTCGCCGCTTCCAGATGCCGGTGACTGCCGATCATCAAGCCCAGCGGCACGCCGATCAACAGCGCCAGCAGCAGACCGACCAGAATCCGCTTCAGGCTGACCAGCACATGCTCGTACAGCTCCGGGCGCAGCAACAGTTCGCCGAGGCTCGCCAGGGTCGCCTCGGGTGAAAAGCGCAGCGCCAGGCTGTCGTTGCCGCCGAACACGTGTACGCCCAGCCACCACAGCAGCAACAGGCACAACAGCCCCGCCACACCCAACAAACCATGAACGGTCGAAGAAGATCGCTGACGCATCAGAGGCTGAACTCCTCGCTGCGATCAAAGCTTTCCGGTAATCCGAATACCTTCATCCCGCCGACTGTAGCAATGGCATTACGCACGAAGCGATCGTCTACCAGATCCCGGGCGGTTTGCTGCGGATCGAGGTTGGCAAGGAAACCCTTGTCGCCCTCGATCAGCGTGTCCTTCAGACGTTTGACCAGTTCTTCGGTGTAGCTGGGGAACGGGTACGGCTGAAAATCGATGCGCTGCTCGTCCCAATGGCTGTGCTGGATCGCGCCGCTGGCCAGATACTGCTCGCGGTCGCTGGTGGCCGGCGACAGCACCCGGTCGAGCACCGGTTGCGCGTGCGGCGTGTAGCGATTTTCGCCGTCCTTGGACAGCAGTTTCGCCGCCTCGGCGCGGTTGTCGCGGGTCCAGACCTGCGCCTTGACGATGGCGTTGACCACTTTCTGCGACCACTCGGGGCGGTTGTTCAGATCCTGCTCGTGCATGAACACCACGCAGCAGGCGTGATTGCGCCAGACGTCGCCGGTAAAGCGCTGTACTCGGCCGACCTTGAGTTCCTCGGCCAGGGCGTTGAACGGCTCGGCGACGATGTAGCCGGCAATGCGTTTGCTCGCCAGGGCCGGCGGCATGTCCGACGGCGGCAGCACCAGCAGATTGACCTCGTTCGGCGCCAGCGCGGCGCTCGCCGATTTGCTCACCGGCACCAGACCGTGATCGCGAAACAGCTGCTGCACCACCACGTTATGAATCGAATACCAGAACGGAATTGCCACTGATTGCCCGCCCAGTTGCTTGACCTCGGTGATGCCCGGCGCCACGGTCAGGCCCGAGCCGCCGACGTGATTCCACGCCACAACTTTCGCCGGCACCTTGCTGCCATAACGCGCCCAGACGGTCATCGGCGACAGCAGGTGAATCACGTTGACCTGCCCGGAAATGAACGCCTCGATCACCTGTGCCCAACTGCGCAGCAGCACCGGGCGTTCGGCCTGAATCCCTTCGGCTTCGAACAGGCCATTGTTGTGCGCGACCAGCAGCGGCGTGGCGTCGGTGATCGGCAGATAACCGATGCGCACTGGCGCGTTCGGCTCGGCAGCGGCGCGCGCGCTGAGGCTGTTGAGCAGCGGCAACGCACCGCCGGCAGTCAGCAGCGCGCTGAGTTTGAGGAAGTCACGACGTGTGTGAGTGAAGTCGTCCAGGCACATGGTCAATCTCCGACGTAGCGGGCACAGGTTGAGTGAGGGGATTGCGGCTTGCCCGCCGAAGGGTTTTGAGGATGTCGATGCGCAGCGCGCCCAGTTCCTCAACCAGCTCGGCACGCGGCTGAGGCAGGTCGATGCGCCACTCGCCGAGGATGTGCGCCGGGCTGTTACCCAGTAGCAGAATCCGCTCGGAAAGCAGCAGGGCTTCGTCGATGTCGTGGGTAATCAACACCGCTGCGGTGTGGTGCTCGGCAATCAGTTGCAGAAGCAACTGCTGCATGTCGGCGCGGGTGATTTCATCCAGCGCACCGAACGGTTCATCGAGCAACAGCACCTGCGGCTGCCGCGCCAGACACCGCGCCAACGCGGTGCGCTGCGCCATGCCACCGGACAGCTGCGCCGGGTGCTGCTGACGCGCATGTTCGAGGCCGACCGCAACGATGGCGTGGTCGATCCGCGCCTTGCGCTGCTCGGCTGTGAGGTGCGGCTGGCGGGCGAAGTCGAGACCGAAGGCGACATTCTTTTCCAGGGTCAGCCACGGCAACAGGCTCGGGTCCTGAAACGCCACCGCCACCCGTGGATGCGCACCGGTCAGTGGCTCGCCAAGCAGGCTCACCCGACCCTGTTGCGGTGCCTGCAGACCCGCCAGCACGCGCAGCAGACTGGATTTGCCGACACCGCTGGGGCCAAGAATCGTCACCACTTCGCCGGGCTGCAATTGCAGGTCGAAGTGTTCCAGCACGGTGTGCCAGCCCTGCTCCCGCGGGTAGCCGAGGCTGATGCCCTGCGCCTCCAGCACCGGCGCGGTCATGCCGTCGCTTCCCGTTTCTGCCGCTGCAATTCGGCGCGCAATTGCACCAGGCTCGGGGTGACAATCGGCACGAACGCCGACTCACGCCAGCGCCGGGCGAAACCACTGCCGTGCTCGGTCAGATAGGCCTTGCCGCCGCTCGATTGCAATTCCAGTTGCACCGCATTGGCGGCGGATTCGGCCAGCGCGATGCGGATCTGGAACAACGCGCCCGGCTGGGTCAGGAAGCGCCCGTCATGCAGGCCCTGCTTGAGCGCATCGACGCTCTGCGCCAATTGCTCGCGTTGTTCCTGCAGCGGCTCCAGCAGGATCGAACGGCCGTCCTGCAAATGCCCTTCGACCTCGGCCAGCGCCCGTCGCGCCAGACCGATCGCCATGCCGCACTGCAAGCCGAGAAACGCCGGGCGCACCGCAGGCAGAAACTTGCGCGCATCTTCATGCAGCAGCCATTTGCGTCCGACCGCCACTTGGGCGAAATCGATCGCAGCGGTGTTGCTCGATTGCAGCCCCATCAGTTGCAGATCGGCGGAACGTTTTACGCCGGCAGCGTCATCGGCGATCGCCAGCACGAACGGCGCACCGCCCTCCTCGTGCTCGATCGCCGCCGCTACCACAAAACCGCTTTGGCGCAGATTGGTCACCCAGTGCAGGCGCCCGTTCAAGGTCCAGCCATCAGCAGCATTGGCGGCACGCACTTGCAGTGCCTCGATGCCCGACAGGTATTTCATAGCGTTGGACAAACCGGTGGCGCCGGCCAGTTCTCCGCTGAGCAGCGCCGGCAGCAGTTTTTCTCTCAGCTCAGCGTTGGGGCTGTGCAGCAGGTATTCGATAAAGGCCCGTTGGCCCCAGAACACAAACGCTGCCGCCAGCGAATGGCTGGCGACATTCGCCAGCACTTCCACCGCATCGCTGACGTGACCACCGCTGCCGCCCAGCGCCGGGCTGATGCCGACCCGTAGCACCCCGGCCTGCGCCAGTTGCGTCAGCACCTGCTGCGGATCGCCGTCGCCCGCATCCAGGGCCTGGGCGTTGTGTTCCAGCCATTGCATAAATGCCGGATTGAGCATGTCGTTTCTCTCCTTGTACGCAGCCGCATCAACCATAGACGATGCGGTCTGAAGCGCTGGCCGATTACGCGCGATACGGTGCCAGTTCGGGGTTGAGCGGCGTGTCGGCGAACACGTTGGCGAAGTTGCACAGGGTCGCCAGGCTGATGCCGAGGATCACTTCCAGCGCATTGCCTTCGGTGTAGCCGGCGGCCTTGAACTGGTTGAAGGTCTGATCGCTGACCTTGCCCCGGGTGGCAATCACTTCGCGGGCAAACGCGGCCAGGGTTTCCAGTTTTTCCACGGGCACAGTGGCTTTCTCACGCAGCGCACTGACCACTTCAGGCGGCAGTTTGGCCTTATTCAGCGCCACGGCGGTATGACCTGCGACACAGAAATCGCAACCATGGTTGGTGGCCGCAATCAGTTGCACCACTTCGCGCTCGGCGAGGCTGAGTTCGGACTTGCCATTGAGCGCCGATACCGTAACGTAGGTTTCCAGCGCGGCCGGGGCATTGGCCAGCACGGCCAGCAGGTTCGGAATGAATCCGGAGTTTTTCTGCGCATTTTCCAGAAACGGTCTGGCGGCTTCGGGAGCGCTTTGCACGGTGTGTAGAGTGACGCGCGACATGGAGTGAACTCCTGCTGTTGAGTGTCCGGCCAGTCTGTTGGTTATAAAAATTTCGATCCATATTCTAAAGTAGCGATTACTTGCTCCTGAGTGTTTCCATTAGATGATTTCGTCCAGCCCCCTGGTTGATTGGTTATTAGAAAGTCTCGAACTCGATGCCAGCCTGTTTCACGTCGGGCGCTATTGCGGTGGCTGGCATGCGAGTACGCACGGGCTGGCGCGCGCCAGTTTTCACTTGATCGTACAGGGGCGTTGCTGGCTGCACATTGACGGGCAGGAACAGTCGATAGCGTTGAAAGCCGGAGATGCGGTGTTTCTGCTGCGGGATCTGGAGTACCGCCTCTCCAGCGCCGAAGAGCCGGCCCTCGCCCAGACGCTGCCGCGCATGGCCATGACCGCGCTCGACAGCCAGGCGCAGGACGGTGTCGGGCTGGTTTGCGGGCTCTTTCATTTCAAATCGGGATTGTCATCGCTGATCATCGAAGGCCTGCCGGACTGGATCATCCTGCGCGCGGGCGATCCGTCTTCCAGCGCGGCGCGAGCCTTGTTCGAGTTGATCCTGCAAGAGTGCGAACGCCTGCCGGCGCCCTCCTCGGCGCTGCTCGAGCGCTTGAGTCATCTGCTGTTCCTGTACGTGTTGCGCCAACAGATGACCGACAACCAGCGCCTCGGCGGCCTCGTGGCTTTGGCGCGCAATCCGCAGTTCGCGCCGTTGCTGGACCAGTTGATCGAGCAACCGCAATTGCCGTGGTCGCTAGAGAGCATGGCGGCGAGTATCGGACTGTCGCGCTCGGCGTTTTTCAAACGCTTCAACGAACTGGCCGGGCAATCGCCGGGGCAAGTGCTGCTGGCTTTGCGCATTCGGCATGCCTGCCAGTTGCTGCGGGCCAATCACACGGTGGAACAGGTATGCGCGGCGGTGGGCTATCAGTCGATCGCCGCGTTTACCCGGGCGTTCGCCAAGTCGGTGGGGGTGCAACCGGGGGCTTATCGCAAGCAGCATGAGGGGCGCTGAGCGCCATGTTAATATGCCATCACTTTTTTCCTGATGGCGTGTCCCCCGCATGGATGCTTTGATTCGGCGTTTCAGTTATTTGTCGTTGCTCACCCTCGCCTTGACGCTTGGCGGCTGCCAAAGCCCTCCGAAGAAACAGACCGCGGCCGACCTTGACGCGATGGGCCGGGAAGAACTCACAGCCGCCCTGGCCCTTCGGCCGCAAGCAGATTCCATCGTGCGTGAGGGTGATTACGTCACTTATGCGGTGATGGAACTCGACGGCCGCAACATCCGCCATCTCGTGCGCTTTGAGGCTGACTGTCACTTGCCCGATGCACAAATGGCTCACATGACCACTGGTGGAATGCTGCAGTTCGCGGTTGATCGAAAAAGTGAAACGGCAGAGGGCAGACAAATGCCCGCCGCAGAGAAAAATCTATTTTTGCAGAGCGCCCAATTCAAGCAGGTGTGCGCCCAGACGCCCGTACCTCAATGGCGTGTTATTGCGGGATCGGAGCAGCAGGACTGGCAGTTGTTTGACCGCGCCAGCCTGATGCAAAAGGACGGCCAGATGTTGTTCTGGTCGGCCCGGGTTCCTGCAGCCGAGGGGCTGACGCCACGGGACAATGGCCTGTACTCGCAAGTACGGCAACGCTGGAGCGCTGATTGTGCTCAGCAACGATTGACGTCTCTGAGCACCTTCTACCTGGACAAGACCTACCACGTGATCGGCGGCGCGATGGTCCTGCAACCTGCCGCTTTGCAAAAACCGGACGCCGATGAGCGTCAGTTGCTGACGCTGGCTTGCGGTACTCGGCAGGCATTGGATCAATACAAGGTTTTCTCGGGGCGAGCGCAAACTGACTTTGTGTTGCCAGATCCGGAGCTCCCCGCTTCTGTTGTGAAATCCATCGAGGCGTTGAAACTGCCAGCGCCGGAAAAGAGCATCGAGCATCTGCGCCTTTCCTACAAAAGTTTTAATGAGGCACGTGAACAAAAAATCGCAGAACAGTTGGAAATGTCGATTCTCAGGGACATGCGACGCAATCCTGGGCGTGACATTCGTTATCTGCCCTACGAGCCCGGCAAGCAATTGATGGAGCGCTACGATGGCAAAACGCGCCAATTGGTCAAAGTAAGTTTTCGTGGGCTGACTGAGTTGGTCAGCGTCGACTACAGCAACGACCATCACGGAATCAGGGTGAGAAAAAACGCCATCACCGATCTCAGATTCGAAGGTGACTGGACGCACATGCCGGTCGGCACCCACCTGGCCTATACGGTGCAACAGGCCTTCCCCCGACACAATAAAGCGCCTGAGCTGGTGGACTCCAGGTTTGAATGCCAAGTGGAATCGCAGAATCCTGCCAGTGAGTTTTATCCATCGTTGAGCGGCAGCGCCAAAGTCATCACCTGTGCACGTAAAGACAGGGGACAAGACAGCGCCACATACGCCTACCTGCAAACCTACGGATTGTTTGTTCAGGTCGACGCCGGGAGCAACGGGGGTTATGGTCAGTACAAGATCGATTTGGCGGAGTGAAGCGCCAGTAAAGCGAGAGTGTCACCGCTCCCACCGTGTTCGTGTCGGTCATCGAACTTTTGTTCGCAGTCGATATTGTGGGAGCCGGCCAGATTAACTTCTTATTCCATAATTCAAACAAAGAACATTTTTTAATCTTTTATCGCTATTAACCTCGGCCCTTATAATTGCGCGTCTGCACTTAACTCATAACAAGGGATATTCCATGCAAAGACGCCTGTTACTCGCTGCACTGTTTGTCGCTGTCGCCGGGTGCGCCAGTCCTCCTGCTGTTTCGGTGCACACCAAAGACCCTGCCAGTTCGACCCTGCAAGGCGATGCCACACGTCCAGCGCAGGCGCAGTGGATTCGCACCGAGCTGTACTTCTCGGTGGGCACGGTGGATGGCAAGGAAGGCGCCGTCAACCCGGCGCGCTGGCGCGCGTTTCTCGACAAGGAAGTGACGTCGCGGTTTCCCGACGGTTTCACCGTGTTCGATGCCTATGGGCAGTGGCGTGATCATGGGGCGAAGGAGCCGGAGCGGCTGAGCACCAAGGTGATCGTGATCCTGCACGAGAACAATCCGCAGAACGCCGGCAACATAGAGGCGATCCGGCTGGCTTACAAGCGCATTACCGGGGACTTGTCGGTGCTGCGCCTGTCGCAACCGGCCGACGTATCGTTCTAATCGCTGGTATGCGCGAGAGCTTGCCGAGGCGTCGACGCCAGGCGGCTCAATCCCGCCAGCAGCAGCGCGCCCACCAGTAACACGCCAATCCCCAGAAACGCGCCCCACCCCACCACCGTCACGCTCGAATAGAGCATGTACAGGCACAGCCCGAAAAACAGCAGCGGCACCAGCGGATACCACGGCACCCTCACCGGCCTCGGCACATCGGGAAAACGCTGCCGCAGAATGATCAGCGCCAGGCTGCTGAAGCTCAGAAACAACCAGTACACCGGGGTCAGGTACTCGACCATGGTGTTGAAGCCGCTCTGGGTGAAACTGCCGAACAGCACCAGCAACAATGCCACCGCGCCCTCCGCCAGCAAGGCCTTGCGCGGCACGCCGTCGCGTTCGTGCCACTCGCCGAAACGACGCAATTGCGGCACGTCGCGGGCGGCGGCATAGGTGGTGCGGGCGCCAACCAGCAAGGTCGAGTTGATGCTGGCGATGGCCGCGATGCCGACCATCAGCAGAATCAGCAGCACTCCCGGCGCACCGAATGCACGGTTCAACAGTTCCACCGCCGGTGCGTTGCTCGCCGCCAGTCCGTCGAATCCCAGGCCTCGCACAAACGCCCAGTTCAGCGCCAGATAAATCGCCATCAGCAGCGTCAGTGCACCGAGCATGGCGATGAATATTCCGCGTCGACCATCGCGCACTTCCGCCGACAAGGTCGCCGCATCGCTCCAGCCGCCGAACGCCAGAAACACGAAAATCATCGCTGCGGAAAACCCGGCCATACCGGTGTTTTCCGGCACAACCGAAACGCTCGCTGGCGCTGCTTCAATCCCCTGCCACGCCAGCCACACCCCGGCGCTGGCGATACTCAGAAAGCCCTGCGCCAACAAGCCCACCAGCAAGGTCTGAGTGATGAAACCGATGTGCTTGCCAGTGAGATTGAGCAGCACCAGCGCAGCGATGACTCCGCCAGCAAACAGCCCCGAGCCGTACCGACCGAGCGGCACCACGGCATTGACGTAATCGGCAAACATGAACGCCGACAAGGCGATCCAGCCGGTGTGCATCACCGAAAAACGTGACCAGGCGAACAGGAAACCCATGCGCTCGCCATAGGCCGTGCGCAGAAAGTGATAGTCGCCGCCCGGGTGCGGAAATGCCGTGGCCATTTCGGCAAAGCACAAGGCCCCGCTCATAGACGCGAGACCGCCGAGCACCCAGACCCAGTAGAAATATTCCGGCCCGACGTTCAGCGCTACGATCGGTGCGGTCTTGAGGATGTCGGTGGTGATCACCATGCCCAGCGTGATCAGCAACGCCTGCAGCACCGGCAGGTGACGCTTGGGGCCATTAGAGTGATTCATGCAGAGTCCCGCAGAAGATCCGCCATCCATGGCGAATCGGCTCAGAAGCCGTAAGTGGCGCTGGCGTAGTAGTAAGCGCCGTTGGTGCCGATCGGCGACAGCACGTCATACGGCAGGTTGCCGCCGTAATTGATCGTCGAGCCGGAGCGCTCCGGGTAGTTGTCGGTGAGGTTATTGCCGCCCAGGGCGACGCTGAATTTCGGGGTGAATTTGTAGGTCACCTCGGCGTCCAGTTGCCACACCGCGCCGTAGGTCTGCTCCGGTTGCGAGTCGCCGAAATCGAACACGCGAGTGGTCTCGCCCTGCCGGGTCAGACGCCCGAGCAGGCCCCAGTGTTCGCTGGCCCAGTTGGCGGAAAGCACGAAACGATCCTTGGGCGCGGCGTCGGTCAGGGTGTTGGTTTCTTCAACGCCAACCAGTGCATCGTTACCGATACCCAGCGCCGTCAGTTGCGAGGGTGTGCCTTTAGTGCTGGTGACTTTGGTGTGGTTGTAGGTGTACGCGGTAGTCAGGCCCAGTTGCCCTTCATACAGTGACTGATGGTAGTTGAGCACCAGTTCGGCGCCGTGGGTGCTGGTGTCGGCGGCGTTGGTGAAGAAGTTGACGTCATGCACCCCGGCCACGCCGAAGTTGTCGTTGATGTATTGCTCCATGGCGTCGCTGCCGATGCGCTGCGACAGGGTGATGCGGTCCTTGACGTCGATGCGGAATACATCGAGCGAGGCGTCGAAGCGTTCGTTGAGCTGGAAGGTCAGACCGAGGCTGAAGTTCTTCGAGGTTTCCGGATCGAGCTTCTCGGCCCCCAGCGCGCGGGCGATCGGGTCGTTGACCGAGAGCACGCGAATATCGGTGAGCGTGCCGCCTTCGCCGAAGTTGCTGGTGGTGTTCTGGAAACCGCTCTGCGCCAGCGACGGCGCGCGGAAGTTGTTCGACACCGCACCGCGCAACGCCCACTGCTCGGTCAGTTTGTAGCGACCGCTGAGCTTGCCGGTGAGTTTGCTGCCGGCATCGTCGTAATGTTCCCAACGCGTGGCAGCGTCGACGAAGAAACGCTCGGTGAGATCGCCCGACAACTCGGCGTAGGTAGCAAACACGTTGCGGTCCAGATCCGATTCTTCGCTGGGGCGCAGGCCGTTGGCGCCGTCAGCGCCGGAGCCGATGTAGGAGGCCTCGTCACCGGCGTAGGTCAGGTAGTTTTCGTAGCGGTATTCACCGCCCAGCGCCAGCACGAACGAGCGTCCGCCGAGGCGCAGTTCGCGGCTGAAATCGAGGTTGGTGGTGGTCTGGCGCAGCTCGTAATCGCCGGTGTCGAATTTCGTCGGCGAGTCCGCGCCGAGGCTGACGTTAAGGGTGCGGCGGGTGGAGCCGTCAAAGCGGTTGCGGCCATGGGTGACGCTGCTGTCAAAATCCCAGTCTTCGCCGATCATGCCCTTGAAGCCGGCGGTGGCGGAAATGTCCTTGTTGTCGCCCAGCGACTGCGGCAGGTAGCCGTTGGGGTAGAACTGCGGTTGCTCGTAGGGGTAGCGATAGAATTCGGCGCCGGTGGTGTGGCGCTGGTTGTAGGTGCCGAAGCTGTAGGCCTTGCCACCGGCCAGCGGCAGTTCGCTGTTGAACCACAGGTTGACGTCCCGCGCCAGGCCGTCGCCCATCACGTAGTTGCGCTGCTCGGGGGTATCGGCAAAGCCATCGAAACCGGCGCGGTTGGTCGGGTTACGGTTTTTGTATTCGGTGCCACCGCGAATGAACCCGCCCTCTTCGCCCAGGCGCGTGCCGATCTTGGCGGTGGTCACGCTGTTCTGGCCGTCGGTGGTGGTTCTGCCGATGGCGTCCTGATGGGTGTGAAACGCGCCATAGCTGGTGGACACTTCGCCGCCCTCGGGCGCGTCGTCGAGGATGATGTTGATCACCCCGGCAATCGCGTCGGAACCGTACTGCGCCCCGGCACCGTCGCGCAGCACTTCGATGCGTTTGATCGCGCTGATGGGGATCGAGTTGAAGTCCACCGGCGCCGTACCGCGACCGATTTTCGACGAGTCGTTGACCACCGCTGAAGTGTGACGGCGCTTGCCGTTGACCAGCACCAGCACCTGATCCGGGCTCATGCCGCGCAGCTGTGCGGCGCGCACATGGTCGGCACCACCGGAGTTGGACTGACGCGGCATGCTGAACGATGGCAGCAAGGTTTGCAGCGCCTGGCCCAGCTCACCGTCGGCCGCGCCGGTGGACTTGAGATCGGCGGCGGTCAACACGTCCACCGGCACTGGAGAATCGAGCACCGTGCGCGCAGTGCCACGGGTGCCGGTGACCAGCACGGTACCCAGCCGTGTGTCATCGTCAACGCGGGTGGAAGTGTCTTCGGCTTGCGCCGGAAGTTGCCAGATCGCACCGACAACTGCGATGGCCAGTAATGAACGGGAACGTTGATACATGGGACAGCTCCTTTATCGCAGCTAATACCTGGCCGTTGCCGACAATAAGGAGTCGGCAATCAATGCACGGCAATGTCTGCTGTAGTTTTAGAAAGCAGGAAGGTGGTGAAGGCTGTTTATCGTGATTCGTAAGTGAAGCGCAGGATCCCCAACGTTAGTTATTTCCCCTTGAACATCGATGCTAGACGGACGGAGGTTTGCCGTAAAAGAACCAATAACACTTAGGTTAGATCGGGCCGATTATTTGTTTTTAGAGCAACACAAGTGTTGCTGGACAAACACTTAAACCCTAACTAACACCCACTAATTCAAGATCAGCCAAAGATCTTTTGTAGGAGTGAGCCTGCTCGCGATAGCGGTGTATCAGCCACTGAAGAAGTTGAATGTCCTGGCCCCATCGCGAGCAGGCTCACTCCTACAGGTTGAGCGGGGTGAACGCAGACTTATCATCCACCACAGTTCCAATGTGGGAGCGAGCCTGCTCGCGAAGGCGATCGATCAGTCACTCGATACCTTGACTGCAAACAAGCGCAAAACCTTAGTCGAATTCCTTTTCCAGCCAGGCATCCTCGGCAATGTCCAGGGCCTGTGCACTAAAGCGTTGCTCCGCAAACGGATCGGCGTGCAGGTGAAAGCCGTTGCGCTCCCAGAAACCGGGTTGTTCTTCGTCGACAAACTCCAGACTGCGCAACCATTTGGCGCTCTTCCAGAAGTAGCGCCCGGCGACCACCAGCCGCAGCGGCCAGCCGTGCCGGGCGGTCAAGGGTTGGCCGGCGTAATGGGTGGCGAGCAGGCTGTCCGGGTGCAGCAGGTCGTCCAGCAACAGGTTGGTCTGGTAATCGTGATCGGCGTGGGCCATGACAAAACGTGAAGCGGGCTGGATCCCGAATTCGCCCAGCAGATCCTGCAGATGCACCCCGCTCCACCGCGTGTCGAACTTCGACCAGCGTGTCACGCAATGAATGTCACATTGCAACTCGCGCTGCGGCAACCTTTGCAGGTCGGCAAAACTCAACTCGACGACACGCCCGACCTTGCCGAACAGGCGCAGTGACCAGGTTGCCAATTCATACTCCGGCACCGTGCCTTCGTGGAGGATCGGGAAGCGCTCCGTCAACACCTGCCCCGGCGGCAAACGCTGACCGAACGCCGGGTCAGCCTTGGGTGCGCGGCTGTTGCGCAAGCGCATGGCTTTGTTGTGCATATTCACTCCCAAGCGCGTCAGGATGCCTGCCGCGCATACAGCGCCTCACCCGGTGATAACGGCTGCATTCAGTTCGCCACAGGAATCCACTCAGCCCGCGCCACGTTGGCGGTATCACCGAAGGCCGGAAGTTTCTGCGCCAGGTCGCGGACGTTTTTCACGTCCAGATCGAGCAACTGTTGGCGTGTGATCAGGGTCGGTGGCACCAACACCTGATGTCCCGGATTTTCGCCGGCAATCAACATCGCCAGACTGCGCACGCTGATCGCCCCCGCCACTTGCGGATTGACCGCGGCGGTCGCCGCCCAGGCGCTGTCAGGTTCTTTCATGATCTGAATGTCGGCGGTGGAGATGTCGGCGCTGTAGATCTTCACCTTGCGCCCCAGACCGGCCTCGTCGACGGCGATCTTCGCGCCTTTGGCAAACTCGTCGAATGGCGCGAAGATCACGCTGATATCCGGATTGGCGCGCAACACCGCGCTGGCCTGATCCGCCACCGAGTTGGCAATCGGCGGATTGAGCGTGCCGAAACGCGCCTTTTCGATGATGCCCGGATTGGCCTGTTTCACCTGACTCCAGATCTCGTCGCGGCGCTCCATCGGCGTGAAGCCGCTGATGTACACGTAACCGGCATCGAACCGCGTGCCGTTGTCCTTCACCGCCTGATCCAACGCCAGGCGCGCCAGTGCATGGTGATCCTGCTCGACTTGGGTCACTTGTGGACTATTCAGGTCAACGTCGAACGCCACCACCTTGATGCCTTTGGCGATCGCCCGGTCAATCGGTCCCTTGAGGGTTTCCGCCAGGCCCAGCTGCACGATGATCCCGTCGACGCCGAGGTCGATCGCCTGATCAATCATCTCGCCCTGACTCGCCGCCTGCTGCCGCGCATCGAACACCCGCAGATTGGCCCCCAGCGCCTCGGTCTGTTTCTCCACGCCGCGCAGATACGCCTCGGGAAAGTCCCCGGAAAACAGATAGCCGACCAGCGCGATCTGCACCTGACCTTTATCGAACGGCGCCGGAGCACCTGGCAATGCCTTGGCCTGAGCACTCAAAGCCAATGCCGAGAGCACCGCGCCGGCGAGGCAATGGCGTGCGAACTGCTTGATTGAACCGTGCATACATCTTCCTTGCAGCGACAAATGAACCGGCTCAGCGCGCCCGATGCGCGAGGCCGAAGGTGAACATCAGGGCCAGCACCAGCACCAGTCCCTTGACGAAATCCTGCGCGTAGTACGGCGCGTTGAGCATGGTCAGACCGTTGAGCAGCGACGCCACCAACAGTGCGCCGACCAACGTGCCGAAGGCATTGGGCTTCTTCGCCCCGAGCACGGCAAAACCGATCAGCGCCGCACCGAGAGCGTCCAGCACCAGACCATTGCCGGAGCTGACATCACCCCGGCCCAGGCGCGCCGCCAACAGCAATCCGCCAAGCGAAGCGAGCAATGCCGACAGCACGTAAGCGAGCAACTTGAAGCGCTTTACCGGCGCGCCTGCCAGTCGCGCCGCCTGCTCGTTGCCGCCGATCGCATAAAACAATCGGCCGATGCGCGTGCGCTCGAGAAACAGCCACACCGCCAGCGCCACCAGCGCGGTGATCAACACCGGAACCGGCACCACCTCCCACAAGCGGCCGCGGCCGAGGGCAAGAAACGCCGCACTGAAGGTTCCTTCGGTTTCCACGCCACTGGGCAAGGTCATGCCCACCGCAATCGAGCGTCCGCCCGTGGGAATCAGTTGCACGCCGATCACCAGAAACATGCTGCCCAGCGTCGCGAGAATGTCCGGCACCCGCAGCTTGACGATCAACCAGCCATTGAGCAGCCCGACCAGTGCGCCACCGGCCAGACTGATCAGCACCGCCGGCACCGCGCCCCAGCCGAGCACCACCATCACGTAACTGGCGATCATCAGGCTCATCGCCGCCACCGCCCCAATCGACAGATCAAGTCCGCCGACGGCCATGGTCAGGGTCACTCCGAGGGCCAGCAGCGCGACAATCGACACCGACTGCAAGATGCTGAACAGATTGCCGACGCGCCAAAACGCCGGCTCGGCGACGCTGAAAAACACCACGATCAGCGCCAGCAGCCACACCAGGCCGTAGCGGATCAGCGCTTGCAGCAGGCGCTCGGCGGGTGGCGTAGCGGACGACAACAATGAACTCGAATCAGGCACTCGCTCTGCTCCTTGGCGTGGCATGAAAGGGATTTTCGCTAGCGTCGCTGCCGGCCAGCGCGGCGACCAGGGTCGCGCGCTCAAGACCGGCACGCGGGTATTCGGCGACCACCGCGTGATCGCGCACCAACAGAATGCGGTCGGCGATTTCCAGGGCTTCATCGACATCGGCGCAGATCACCAGGGTCGCGCGGCCGCCGGCACTGTCGCGCAGCAACTGGCCGATCTCGCGACGGGCGCGCACGTCGACGCCCTGAAACGGCTCGTCGAGGATCAACACCCGTCCGTCCCCGAGCAGCCAGCGGCCAAGCACAACTTTCTGTTGATTGCCGCCGGACAGCGCGCTCATCGGCACCTCGATGCCGGCGGTCTTGATCCCCAGCGCCGCGACTTGCGCCTCGACTGCTGCGGCTTCAGCGCGGTTGCGAATAAAACCGGCACGGGTGAAACGCTGCAGAAACGGCAACGTCAGGGTGCGGCGCAGGGAGAAATCCGGCACCAGCGACTGACTGGCGCGATCCTCCGCTGCGAGAAACACGCCGCTGCGAATCGCCGCCCTTGGCGAACCCGGCAGCCAGTCCACGCCATCCAGTTGCAGGCTGCCGGCCACCGCTTTGCGCAAGCCGAACAGCACTTCGGCAATCTCGCTTTTGCCGGCGCCGAGCAGCCCGGTCAGCACCACCACTTCGCCTTGGTGCAGGTTGAAATCGAAACGCCTGGAGCGTGGCAAAATCTGCAAACCTCGCGCACCCAATACTTTTTGCCCCACGCTGCCGGGCGTGTAGACATGCCCGTCCAGCGCCTGCCCGAGCATGGCGTGCACCGCTTCCGGCAACTGCCGCGCACTGAATTCCCCGGCCAGTCGCCCATCGCGCAGGACAATGGCGCGATCAGCCACCCTTTGCAGATCGGACAAGCGATGGGAGATGTACAGAATTGCCACGCCACGGCTGCGCAGGGTGTCGATCAGGCCGAACAGCCGTTGCGCCTCGGCATCCGACAAGGCGGCGGTCGGCTCATCGAGAATCAGCAGGCGCGGCTGCAAGGCAAACGCCCGCGCCAGCACCACCAACTGCCGTTCGGCCTGGCCCAGGTGTTCAATCGGCTGCTCCAGCGGCAACACCAGACCCAGCCCGGCGGCGATACTCGCGGCGCGTTCCAGCAAGCGTTGGCGATTGAGCCAGAAGTCCGCGTCGGGCTTGCACAACTCATCGAGCAGCAGGTTTTCCGCCACGCTCAATCCGGGCGCAATGCCCTCGTTGATCTGCTGATGCACCGCGACAATCCCGACCCGACGAGCCGACAGCGGCGAACTGAATTGCCGGGGCTGGCCGTCGATGTAAATCTCGCCGCTATCGGCGCACTGGCTGCCGGCGAGAATTTTCACCAGCGTCGATTTGCCGGCACCGTTGGCACCGAGTAACGCCACCACTTCGGCGGGATGAATCTGCAGGCTGACGCGATCCAGTGCGCGGTTCGAGCCGAAGGTCTTGCTCAGTTCACGCACCTGAATCAGCGGCGCGCGGGCCACGACGACACTCATAAGATTCCTTAACGCCGATGGGCCAGCGAGCGCACCAGCCGGTCGCCCAGGCTCTGCACGCCCTGCACCAGAATGACCAGCACCACCACGGTCGCGACCATCACTTCATTGTTGAAACGCTGATAGCCGTAACGGATCGCCAGATCGCCGAGGCCGCCACCGCCAATCACCCCGGCCATGGAGGAGAAACCGATCAGCATCACCAGCGTCAGGGTGATCCCCGCCAGTAATGCCGGCAGCGCTTCGGGCAGCAGCACTTTGAAAATCACATGACGGATATCGCCACCCATGGCGAGGATCGCTTCGATGCGGCCCTTGTCGACTTCGTCCAGCGCGTTCTCGACGATTCGCGCAAAAAACGGAAACGCGCCAATGGTGATCGGCACTACCGCAGCGGTGCTGCCCAGCGTCGTACCAACCAGCAGACGGGTCAGCGGAATCAGTGCAATCAACATCACCACAAACGGCAGCGAACGCCCCAGATTGACCAGCGAACCCAGCGCGGCATTGAGCCGTGGCAGCGGCCACAGTCCATCGCGCCGACTGACAAACAGCAACACCCCGAGCGGCAAACCGATCAGCAGCGTGAACAGCCCGGCGAGCAAGACCATGTACAGGGTTTCGCCAGTGGCGTTGAACAGCAGTTGCAGGATTTCATCCCAGTTGATCGTGCGGTTCATGACTGAGCCGCCCGCACGCCGTATTGCTTGAGGAAGCTGAGACCGGGGATGTCGTGGCCCAGCGGCAATCCGCAGGTCGGACGCAACGAAGTGCCGAGACTCGATTGCGCATCAGCGAGCAAACGCGGCACCGGGCCGGCCTCGACCAGGCGCCCGTCCGCCATGTACGCCGCGTGATCGCAGATAGACTTGACCACCTCCAGCTCATGGGTGATCAGCACAATGGTCACACCCAGTTGCCGGTTGATGTCGCGCAGCAGGTCAAGAATCGACGCGGTGGTTTCCGGATCCAGCGCGCTGGTGGCTTCGTCCGACAGCAGATACGCAGGCTCCGCTGCCAAAGCGCGGGCAATCCCCACCCGTTGTTTTTGCCCACCGGACAACTGCGAGGGAAAGGCTTGCGCCTTGTCCGTCAAACCGACCAGTTCCAGCAGTTCGCGCACCCGCACATGGCGCCACGGTTTGCCGACGTTGGCAATTTCCAGCGGCACGGCGATGTTGTCGAACACGGTGCGCGAATGCAGCAGATTGAAGCCCTGGAAAATCATGCCGATGCGCTGCCGCTGGCGGCGCAGGTCGCTGGGCGACAGGGTCAGCAGGTCCACGCCGTCGATGAGAATTTGCCCGCTGTCCGGGCGTTCGAGCAGATTGAGACAGCGCAACAGGGTCGACTTGCCTGCCCCGCTCCGCCCGAGGACGCCGTAGATCGCGCCGTCGGGAATACTCAGCGACACCTGATCCAGTGCCGGTGCCGGCGCCGCCGGGTAGGTCTTGCTCAACTGCTCGACGACGATCATGGCTTGGCATCCTCCACCGGAATCACCGAGCCCTTGAAGTTATCGGTGATGTATTTCGCCACTTGCGGCGAGGTCAGGTCCTTGGCCAGTTGCGCGATGCGCGGATCGTTCTGCAGCTTCGGCGTGGTCACCAGAATGTTGGCGTACGGATTGTGCTCGGCCTTCTCCAGCCCCAGCGCATCCTGGGCCGGCACCAGTCCGGCTTCCAGCGCGTAGTTGCCGTTGATCACCGCAAGGTCGACATCGTCCAGCGCCCGAGGGATTTGCGGCGATTCGATTTCAAGGATCTTCAGCTGTTTCGGGTTCTCGGCGATGTCCTTGGGTGTGGCCTGATCGGCTGCCGGATCCTTGAAGCCGGGCTTGAGTTTGATCAACCCGTTGTCCTGCAACAGGTACAGCGCACGGCTCAGGTTGGTGACGTTGTTGGGAACCGCCACCGTGCCTTTTTCCGGCACATCGGCGAAGCTTTTGTGTCGGCGCGAATAGATGCCCAACGGCTCGATATGCACCGTAGCGGCCACCGCGAGTGTCTGCCCCAGCGCTTGTTCCTGGGATTTCAGGTACGGCAGATGCTGGAAGTAATTGGCATCGACATCGCCATGCACCAACAGCTCGTTGGAGTTCACGCCGTTGGGAATCTCGATGACCTTGAGCTTGAGTTGCGGATCGATTTTCTGGATGTACGCGAGAATCTGCGCGTGGGGCACCGGGTCGGCAGCCACCCGCAACGGCTCGAGCGCCTGAGCGCCGAACGAAGTCACCAGCGCGCCGAGCACGGCCAGGGTCAAACCTGCTTTTTTCAACATGAGCGGAGTCCTTGAGCGAGTGATGAATCAGGCGTTGGCGGTTTTACGAGCCGGTACGGCGGGAATCAGCGCGTCGGCATAGAAGCGCCGGGCGACGTCGGGGTGCGAACGCAACCGGCCCTTGAGGTAGTTCCAGCCGACATCGCGAAACAGCGGATTGAGCGGATCACTCGCCGGGCCACGCGCTTCGCGCAGCAGCCCGGTGGGCAACGGATACAGCGGCACCACGGCATCAAGTTGCGCGCCGAGGAAGAAGGCGATGGACAAGCGTTCGCTGCCTTGCGGCGGCGATATCACCCGATGCACCGTGGCGCGCAGATAACCGTTGGTGGCCAGCTCCAGCAGTTCGCCGATGTTCACCACCAGCGTGTTGTCGCGGGGCAGCGCATCGATCCAGCGCCCCTCCTCGACTTCCACTTGCAACCCGGCCTGCTGGTCTTGCAGCAGAAAGCTCAGGAACCCGGAATCCTTGTGCGCGCCGACGCCCTGCTGACTCGCGCTGGCGGCCTGGCCTGGATAGCGCATCAACTTGATGTGTTCGTTGGGCTTGTCGCCGTACAACTGGTCGAACGCGTCCGCCCGCAGCGACAGCGCCTGGGCGAAGGCGCGCAGCAGGCGCAACGACATGCGCGTCATCGCCTGTTGCCATTCGAGCAGTAGCGGTTTGAGCTCTGGCAGTGCCGCCGGCCATTGGTTGGGGCCCTGCAAGCGCGCCCACAACGGACTGCCCGCGTCCAGCGGCAACGCTTCGCGCTCGGCCCCGAGATCGAACTGCTCACGCCAGTCGGGTTGACCGCGGGTGATCTCGGAAGCAGCACGGTTGTAACCGCGAAAATGCGGCGAATTGATCATGCCGACGGCGGTCTTTTCCTGTTCGGACAAGGCGAAGAACTGCCGGGCATGATTCTGCACCTGCTTGAGCAGGTCGCTGTCGATGCCATGGCCGGTGAGATAGAAAAAGCCGACGTCACGCGCGGCGTGACGCAGGTTTTCAAGAAATTCATAACGCTGTTGCGCGGTGCCTTCGAACAACGAAAGATCCAGCGTCGGCAGCGCGGTGATATCCAGGGTATGCGGCATGATTCACTCCCGTGTGAACCAAACCTGAAGAGCCTTTGATCGATTCAGCGTGTGCCGTCATGGCAATCGGGGGTCTATCGGTTTGATGCGTTTGATTCGTCGTGAGACAAAACTAAACGATCTTAAAAACCACGAACAAATACCCTTTTTGCATTAGCTTAGGCCTGACGCTCAGGTTTGCAGTCATCGCGCAACAGCTATCCCGCCTCAACTGATCAACGTGCCGGATCATAAAACGGTTCGACTGCCACCCGGCTGCCGACAAAGAAGCTGTCAGCCACCAGCCGCAGTGGCTGCAAATCCACGTCGCTGGCCCGATCGCCAATCAGTTGCCGGAAGTGTCGGTAGACCGCGGTGTACTCGCCCTCTTCCGACACCGCCTGGCGCACGCCGTCGATGCTCAGCAGCGCTCCGCCGTTGTCCAGACGCAGCAGCCCTTCGGCGCAGCGAATCTCGATGCTCCAGAGTTCGTCGTGACCGTGATCGAAATCGAACTCGGCCTGCACGTCGAGCCCGTGCGCATCGGACATCTTGATCGACGCGGCAATCGGCGACTGGCAGTTGTCCGGTACGCGCAGTTCGGCGGACTCGACAAACAGTGGCTGCGCCAGCAAACGGGTGACAATCGACAAGGCATTGATGCCGGGATCGAAAACGCCCAGACCACCGGGTTGCCAGATCCACGTCTGACCGGGATGCCACTTGCGCACGTCTTCCTTCCAGTCGATCTGCACGCTTTGCAGCGTGCGACTGGCGAGCCAGTCGCGGGCGGCTTCGATGCCGGGGGCGTAGCGCGAATGCCAGGCAAACAACGCACTGACACCCTGTTGCTGCGCTTGACTGCCCAGGGTCATCGCCTCGCCCAGCGTGGCGCACGGCGGTTTTTCCACCAACACATGTTTGCCGGCGGCCAGCGCCTGCTGTACCAGTGCGAATCGACCTTGCGGCGGCGTACAAAACGCAATCGCATCCACCTCGGGGCCGTTTTCCAGCAACTCGCTCAACGAGTGGAAGTTCTCCACCCCGGCACAGGGTTTACCTTGCGTGGCGACCGCCACCAGACGAAATCCGGGATTGGCGTTGATCGCCGGTACATGTTGATCCTGGGCAATCTTGCCGTAGCCCACCAGACCGAGACGGATCGGTTGCATCAGTGACTCCTGTTTTTGTCTTGTTGTCGTCAGCGAGTGCGCAGATTAGCCGCAAACGCCACGGAAAACCCAGCTGAGTCTGATCAAAAAACCGCAGAAGCCAGCGCTCACTTCATCGCGCCGGGTAGCGTGCGTCAATGCAGCGGCGCAAACGAATAAAGCCTGCTTTCTGTACGTACCTTCTCAGGTCGCCGAACATTAGCTGGCATGCTCCCGTAAACGACGCAGTGCTACGCTCCGAGAGAGAAAACGAGGGGTTCCAAATGACCAGATCAGCCACTGAGAGCGTCGCGACTGAAGTTCGCGTGCTCGCCAAAGCCCACAAGGTTACCGCCGACGGTGACAACCTCAGTTGCATGGCGGTGACCATTACGCGCCTGGCCGGCGATGTCGTGGAACTGGATGGTGTTGAGCAACTGCTCGTCAACCTGAAAAGAAAAGGCGTTCTGAGCAAGACAGAAATCATGGCCCTGCAAGGCCGCTACCTGCAGGAAAAAAGGCGTTGCAAAAAGCAACTCAGCGCATGAGTTTCGACCCCCTCGGCGATTTTGAGACTGAAGGCTATCTTCAAAACTCGCTCAAACTCAAAGATCCCACTGAAGACTAAGAGTCCGAGAACCTCTCATTTGAAGCCAGTATTGACGACGCTCTCGCCTATCTCGCCAAGAAAAAGCCCATTGAGTGAGCATCAGTTGTAAAGCCCTCCCTCCCTGCGAATCCTCATCACGTTTGAGTTGTGCCGCGCGCCTGCAGGCTGACAACGGAAAAAAAAGCCTGCTTTTCAGGGCTAATGCTGCTCACTTAAGAAATTCTGCGTTCAATTGAAACCCGTGGCGAGGGAGCTTGCTCCCGCTGGGCTGCGTAGCAGTCCCTCTTTTGGGGCCGCTTCGCGACCCAGCGGGAGCAAGCTCCCTCGCCACAGTCACAATGTCGGGCTTAAGTGAACAGCATTAGCTTTTCAGGGCAGGCTTCATGTTCACAACGCTGCAGTCACTTCTGCTGCGCGGTTAACGCCGAGTAACTGTTCATCAGGTTCCGGTAGTTCGGAATCCGCTGCGACAGCAGATTGCCCAGCCCTTCGATGTCGTTGCGCCAGTCGCGGTGCAGCTCACAGGCGACCGAGAACCAGTTCATCATTTGTGCGCCGGCCTGGGTCATGCGGCTCCACGCGGCTTGCTGGACGGTGGTGTTGAAGGTGCCGGAGGCGTCGGTGACGACGAAGACATCGAAGCCTTCGGCCAGTGCCGACAGGGTCGGGAAAGCGACGCAGACGTCGGTCACGACACCGGCGATGATGATCTGCTTGCGACCGGTGGCCTTGATCGCCTTGACGAAGTCTTCGTTGTCCCAGGCGTTGATCTGGCCTGGACGGGCGATGTACGGCGCGTCCGGGAACATTTCTTTCAGTTCCGGGACCAGCGGGCCGTTGGGGCCTTGTTCGAAACTGGTGGTGAGGATGGTCGGCAGGTTGAAGAATTTCGCCAGGTCGGCCAGCGCCAGGACGTTGTTCTTGAACTCGTTCGGCGAGAAGTCCTGAACCAGAGAAATCAGACCGGTCTGGTGGTCGACCAGCAGGACCACGGCGTCGTCTTTGTTCAGGCGGTTGTAGGTTGCAGTGCTCATGTTTGAATCCCTTTTCTAGGTTGAGGTAGTTGGCGTTGCGTTGAACATGGGCACAGATTACTGACACAACCGGAACCGATAAATCGGTTGAAAAGGGTTTCACTGTCAACTCATAACGGACAATTCTGGCGACACAACACAGGCTTGCCAGCCTCCGAATCAATGCGGCTGGAGAATTGGTTTGGCGATCATCAAACTGCATGGCGCCCGGTTCAGGACACTCTCGACGGTTGCGCCGATATAGCCGTTGCGGCCTTGCAGGTAGGCGGTACCGAGCACCAGCATGTCGAACGCGTTCTGGCGGGCGAACTGCTCGATCATCTTGTGTGGTATCCCGGTCACCTGGTGTCGACGTTGCCTCTCGATGGCGTAACGCTCGGCCAGAGCCTCAAAAGCCTCTTGCTGGGTGTCGTTGATCGCCTCGCACAAGCTGTGATCCAGACTCGGAGTCGGCACGCTCATCGCCGCATCGCCCAGCACCGACCATTGGCTGACATTGAGCACATGCAGGGCCGCGCCACAGGCGTTTGCCAGCGTTGCGGCCAGTTCGAGAATGCGTTGGTTAAGGCCTTGGGTCAGATCCTCCAGATGCGACAGATCGACGGCGGCGAGAATGTTCAGCGGCAGTGGATGACGGGCTTCGGTGACCAGATGCACCGGGGCCGGAGAGTCGCGCAGCAACAGCCAGTCCAGCGGTCGATGGAATGCCCGATTCAGCGCCGGCACATGATGGGTATCCTTGATCACCAGATCGGCCCGATAGTCGTTGATGTAATCCAGCATGTGCGTCGGCGTGGCCTTGGCCCAGACCACTTCGCTGCTGACTCGCACGCCGCTGCCCGCCAGGAACCGCGCCTGTTGCTCCAGCCAGTGCCGGTGCATCTGCAAATAGCCCTCGCGCGCCTGGGCCATCGCTTCGAGGTCAAACAGACCGGCCACCGCCAGCGCCGGCACGGAATCGAACCCCACCATGTGCAGCGCCGCACCGGTTGCCTGGGCCAGGGCAACCGCACGATCGAAAGCCGGGGTGCGGGTCATTTCGCTGGGGGCAATCAATAACATTCGTTCGATTCTGAGCATACGAACCTCGTCCTGGCAGTGCGGTACTGGCGCGAGGGCCAGCCTGACATCCCTGTCGATCGGGTATCGACGACTTGCTCGGCCAGTATCCTGCGCCGCCCCTTGAGGGCTCTGATTTTTATCAAGCAATCGCCGAACTGCGGCAGCCCGCGCCGCAGAGTGTGTCCGTTCGTCGCTTGGCGCTGCCGGGACATGAATGAGATCGGTGTCCGGGTGGGTAACACCTATGCTTAACCCACCCCCGCCAGCGTGATTTCCCCCATGTCAGAAGCACCTGTTCTCCAGGCGCAGCACTTCAAGACTGCCTGCTCCAACTGCAGCGTGCTGGAGTTGTGTCTGCCGATCGGCATGAACGGTGCGGAAGTCGCGCGGCTGGATACGCTGATCGTGCAACGGGTCAAGGTCAAAAAGGGTGCCGCGCTGTACCGCACCGGCGATCCGCTGCGCTCGTTGTATGCCGTGCGAATTGGCTCGTTCAAGACCAGCATGCTGTCGGTGGATGGCCGTGAGCAGGTCACCGGTTTTCACATCCCCGGCGAAATGCTCGGGCTGGACGCCATCAGCGCCGACGAGCATGCCTGCAACGCCTTTGCCCTGGAGGACAGCGAGGTCTGCCCGATCCACTTTGCGCAGCTGGAAAAGCTCGCGCAAAGCCTGCCGTCGCTGCAGCACAACCTCAACCGGTTGCTGAGCCGGGAAATCGTGCGCGACCACAGCATGCTGATGCTGATGGGCAACATGAACTCGGATGAGCGGCTGGCGGCGTTTCTGCTCAACCTGTCGCAACGCTTGAGCCTGCGCGGTTACTCGGCAAAGGATTTCGTACTGAAAATGCGCCGCGAGGAAATCGGCTCCTACCTGGGGCTGCGCCTGGAAACCATCTGCCGGGGTATCGCCCACCTGCGGGATCAGGAGCTGGTGGAAATCAGCGGCCGCGACGTGCGGATCCAGAACATGGACGGCCTCAAGCAATTGGTTGCCGGCTGCCACCGCTCGCCGCGCTGAGCCAACTCCCCCCCTGCCCGAACACCTCAATTGGCGACACCATCGCGTGCGTCTGATCCAGATCAGATCCAGCCACCGGTAACCGCGTAGAAAAGGAGTGAAAGAACGGTGCGCCATCGCGCGCCAGCCTTTCCAACCGGATGGAGGATTACCCCATGCTTACTGTCAAAGATCACAACGATCGGGCCGTGGCCGCCTACGCCGCAGTCTCCGGGCAATACTGGATTGAGGCCGTCAAGGATGGGCGTCATGTGTTGATCCGTCCGTTGGCGGAAAAGGACCGCGAGCGTGAATACGCTTTCATCAAGCGCCTGTCGCCCGAGTCCAGGCACATGCGCTTTCTGGCGCAGATCAGCGAACCCGGCACGACCCTGCTCGACCAACTGATGGACACCGATAACCGGCAGCGCACGGCGTTCATCGCCCTGGTGCATGAAAATGGCCAGCTGATCGAAATCGGCATCAGTCGTTATGCCGCCACCGGCGAGCATGAATGCGAATGCGCCGTCACCGTTGCCAATGAATGGCAGCATTTGGGCCTGGGGACGCTGTTGATGGAGCATCTGATCAAGGCTGCGCGCAAGAACGGTTTTCACCAGATGTATTCGGTGGACTCCGCCAGCAACGAAGCGATGCGTGAACTGGCGCGGAACATGAACTTCGAAACCCATCACGATCCTGACGACAGCCGTCAGGTCATACACCGTCTTCAGCTGTAAAAAATCGCCCGGTGCCGAGTCTGCAAACGACTCGCCACCGGGCGATTTTTTCACGATTGCAGCGTATGCCCCGGTTTGATCGCCAGCACACTGCAAGGCGCACGATGCAGGATCTGTTCGGCGGTAGTGCCCAACAACTTGTTCAACCCGTGGTGCTGCACCGTGCCCAACACGATCACGTCAATGTGATGTTCCGCAGCAAACTCGCAAATGCTCGGCACCGGTGCCCCCTCGACAAAATGCCTGCTGGTCGGCGGGACACCGTGGCGTTCGGCCAGGGCGGCAAAGGCCTCGTGCTGCGCACTGCCCAGTGACTCGTAGATCCCGGTGGCCAGCGGCAAGGCGCCGTAGCCCATGTCCGTGGCATACACCGCCGCCCAGTCGTAGACATGCAGCAATTCGAGCCGGGCATCACACTGCTCGGCCAGGCGCACGGCGGCTTCGACAATCTGATCGTTGAAGCGCAGATCCTGATCCTCACTGCGCAACACATCGATGATCGCCAGCACACTGCGTGGCCGTGGATGCACGTCATCGGTGACCAGATGCACCGGCACCGGGCAATCGCGCAACAATTGCCAATCCAGCGGGGTGTAAAACACCCGCTTCAATGCCGACTCCTGCTGCGCATCCTTGATGATCAGCGCCAACGGCATCTCGTTGACGAACTGCAGGACTTCTTCGTACGGGTGTTGCACCCAGACCACCTCACTGGTGACCTCGATGCCATGGCGTTCGAGCAATGTGGCCTGCCCGGCCAGCCACTGGCGATGCGTGCGCAGATAACCGTCGCGGGCCAGACGGATTTGCTCAGGGGCGAACAGGCCCGCCACCGCCAGCGCCTGCATGTAATCGAAGGCGACGATGTGCAACGGCCATTGCATGGCGACTGCCAACGCAGCGGCACGCTCGAACGCCGGGGTGTGGCTCATGGTGGGGGGAGCAATCAACAATAAACGTTGGGTCTGCGACATGGGGAACCTCGGCACGACGGCCATCTGGATCGAGTGAACAGATATCCAGATTGCGCGTTCCTGTTGCCGGCGAATTGATCTTGATCAGCTCTGCATCGAACCCTCGTCCCCCCTGTTTCAGTGCCACAAGGTGCCGGCCCACATCGCCAGCGTCAGCAATACCTGCCCGGGGATGACAATCGCAGCGAAACGCTTGCCTCCGCTGACCCAGGCCACCACGCATTTGCTCAATGAGTTGCTGCTGATCGCGATCAGCGCGGGAGCGACAATCGCTTCCACCGGTAACAGACCGGCCTTGGCCAGCCCGGCGATAGAAGCGGTTGACGCGTGAGCATCGGCGAATCCGCTGAAGGTCGCGGTGAGCATCACGCCCACCTGGCCGAATTGACTGAGCATGACCGACGAGACCAGGGTGATCGCGGTCATGGTCAATGCGATGATCACGGCGAGTTTCAGATTGAATGCGCCGCCCGCCGGCAGCGTCTCGTCAGTGCCTTTGGTCGGCCGGGGCAACATCAGACCCGCGCTGTAGATCAGCGCCGCCACGCTGCCGGACATTAACGGCAGCCACATGCTGCGCAACAAGGCTGGATCGACGGTGGCGAGAATCAGCCCGGTCTGAACCATGGTGGCGAGATTGGACAGCAGCGCCGCCGCGCTGAGGATCCGCAGATTATTCGGTTCCCGGGCGACCCGGTGGCCCATGGTCGCGATGGTCAGGGTGCTGGAAGCGAAGCCGGAGGCGATGGCGCTGATGACGTAGCCGTAACGAATGCCCAACGTACGAACGGCGATGTGCCCGCCTGCCCCCACCAGCATCAGCAATACCGTCAAGGTGCAGATGGTGCGCAGGTTGAGCGCGGCATACGGCCCGATGTAGCGATCCGGCGTCAACGGCAGCAGCACCAGTGCGGTAATCAGCAAGACCAGGCCGTCGCGCATTTCGGTTTCGCTCAACTGAGTGATCGCGAAGTGATGCAGCTTTTCGCGATACGTCAGCAATCCCGCCACCACCACGCCAATCGCGACCGCCAGTTCGGGAGCGCGCGTGCACAGCGCGCCCAATATGAGCACGATGATCAGCGCCACTTCGCTGGTCACGCCGGGGTCGTCATCGCGCCCGCGCCAATAGGCGACGGTGATCAGCAAGGTCAAACCGATCGCGACAATTCCCACCAACAGCGCCGCCCCCACCACCATCGCGGCGTAGCCCAGCAATGCGCAGATCGCGAACGTGCGCAAACCTGCGCTGCCTCGACGCTCGCCGCTGCCCTTGTGACGTTCGCGCTCAAGACCGATGAGCATGCCGATGCCCAGGGCAGCCGCCGCCTGCATGATGCCAAGGGATTCATTCATCGTCGATCCGCCCTGCCCCGTCCATCAGCCCAACGGCTTCAGCCGGCGACGGCGTCTGCCTCTCTGGCCGGCTGGCCTGCCCCTTGGCGCTCGCTCGCCCGCGGCCAGGGGTGCGGAGCCTCGATGCGGGCCTTGAGCCGAGTGACGAATGCCCGCGCGTCTTCGAGGTGATCGAAGCTCACCTGCCAGTCGTCAAGGGACACGATCCAGCCATGCGGCGCCGCTGTTGCACTGATATCAATGTTCATCGAAAAGCCTCCGTCGAAGCGGAAAAAGGCCCTTGTTCAAGGGGTGATCGCGACCTTCATGACCCCGTCGCGCTGATGCGCAAACAGTTCGTACGCCGCCTCGATGTCGTCGAGTTTGAAGCGATGAGTCACCAGCGGCGACAAGTCCACTGCGCCGCTTTGCACCACCGCCATCAAGCGACGCATGCGCTCCTTGCCACCGGGGCACAGGGTCGAGACGATGCTGTAATCGCCCAGCCCGGCGGCAAAGGCATCGAGCGGGATGCGCAGGTCGCTGGAGTACACCCCCAGGCTCGACAAGCGCCCACCGGGACGCAGCACCCGCAATGCCGATTCGAACGTGCCCTGGGTACCCAGCGCTTCGATGGACACGTCGACGCCACGACCGTCGGTCAGGGCCATGATCTGCTCGACCACGTTGCCGTCCTTGAAGTTGACCACATGGGTCGCACCCAGCCGGCGGGCGACGCTCATGCGCTCCGGCACACCATCGACGCCGATGATCGTGGTAGCGCCCTTGAGACGCGCACCCGCCACGGCACACAGGCCAATCGGCCCGAGGGCAAACACCGCCACGGTGTCGCCGATATTGATCTCGCCGCGCTCCGCCCCGGAAAACCCGGTGGACATGATGTCCGGGCACATCAGCACCTGTTCGTCGCTGAGGCCGTCGGGGATCGGACACAGATTGGCCAGCGCGTCCGGCACCAGCACGTACTCGGCCTGGCAGCCGTCGATGGTGTTGCCGAACTTCCAGCCGCCAATCGCCTTGAAGCCGTGACGAGTGTCCGGGCCGTCCTGCGAGCCGCAACCGCACAGACAGGCATAACTTTGTCCGCTGGGAGTGATGGCCCCGGCGATCACCCGTTGCCCCTCGACGAAACCACGCACCTGCGAACCCAGCCGTTCGATGACACCCACCGGCTCATGACCGATGGTCAGCCCTTTGGCCACCGGGTATTCGCCACGCAGGATGTGCACGTCGGTGCCGCAGATGGTCGTGGTGGTCACGCGAACCAGCGCATCCAGCGGGCCGACTTCCGGAATTGGTTTGTCTTCGAGCACGATGCGATTCTTTTCGACGAATATCGCCGCTTTCATGCTGGCCATGATCAATTCCCCTGAGCGCGTCGCAGCCTGAGATGTCCTCAAGACTGCGCCGTCGTCACGGCGCCGAAGTTGATAATGGTCAAACAATCCATGAATCAACCCACCGCACTGCTCGCGAACGGGACATTCCCGTCAACACACACCGCGCGTCCGATGAGTTGCGCTGCCAACGCGTCCCGTTGACAAATATCAATCCCACCCGCCACACCGGCGCCACGATGGGCTCAAGGCTCACGGCCCGAACACAGCGTCGCCTTTCGCGTCGTGTGTGCGATCAACCACGGGAGATTTGTCATGTCTGAGCAATCGCGTTTCATGCTGGTGGTTTCGCCGCTGATGAAAAACAGTCCGGCTTTCGAGCGCGCGGCCGCGCTGGCCAAGGCGTCTGACGCGGCCTTGCACATCGTTGCGTTCGATTATCTGGAAGGCTTGGCGACTGCCGGGCTGGTCAATGAACAGGCGCTGGAGCAAATGCGCCTGGGCTACGTCGAGCGCCATCACCAATGGCTCGAAGATCAGGCCCGGCCGCTGCGCAAACTCGGGGTGCACGTCACCACCGAGGTGGTCTGGGTCGAAAGTCCGCTGGAGGAAATCCTCATTCACCTGCGCGAACAGCCGATGGCGGCGCTGATCAAGGCTCTGGAGCACGAATCGCTGCTGTCACGCCTGATGTTCACGCCGCTGGATGTGCATCTGCTGCGCGAATGCCCGGTGCCGCTGCACTTTGTCAGCCATGTGCAACACGCTCTGCCACGGCGTATTGTCGCGGCGGTCGACCCGTTCCATCGCGATGGGCAGTACCAGGGGCTGAACGACCGGATCCTGTCCGAAGCCGGCAAACTGGCAAGTTTATGTAACGCTGAGCTGGAGGTGATCTACGCCCACGACCTGTCCTCGATCAGCGCCGCCGAATTCGGTTTCGATCATGCCTCGGCGTTCTTTTCCTCCAGCGCCGCCAAAGCGCTGTTCGATGCCCAGGGCGAAGCCTTCCGTGAACTGGCCGAGCGCAACGATATTCCGGCAGAAAACCAGCACATGATCATGGGCGATCCGGCCAAGGTACTGGCCAGCTACGCCGATGCGTACGACATTGACGTGATTGTCATGGGCCGCGTTGCCCATCGCGGCATGGGCCGCCTGATCGGTAGCACCGTCGAACACCTGCTGTACCGGATGCCTTGCAGCGTGTGGGTGGTGGCGCCGGAAAAACTCGAATGAGGTTATGAGCTAATAACGCCTTCATTAAACCGTCTTTCAAACGTTGTACTAGGATAGGATCCACATCCTGACATTTGCGCCGACCAGGGAGCATGCTCGACGCAGGTCAGGAATGGGATTGTTTCACCTGCAACTCATGGATGATGTTTATGAACTCACACCTGTTTCCCCATATCGGTAAAGTCATCGCGAGCACCGGCAGCCGGCACTTTCCACGGATGCTGCATGACCTGATCCAGACGCAACTGGCGGTGGACGCCACACACATTCGCCAGATGCGCGTCGAGCCGGTGGGCCGCCCCGCCCACCGCACCCCGCCGGAAGCCGGCAAAGACTCGGCCCAGCAGGCTGAAACGGTATTCTGCGAACAGATTGCCGCACGCTCGAGCGAGCCAATGGACCCGCCAGCCGCGGCCAGCGCCGACGCCTCACAATTGCACCTGACCCGGCGCAAGGACGGCTATCGCTACGTGATTTCGGTGTATCGCAACGACCAGTCGCAGCGTTTCTCGGCTCAGGAGCAGAGCTTGTTGCAGGACATTTCTCCGGTGCTGTTGCCGATGCTGGAAAAACACATTCACGCCCTGCGACCCTTGCAACCCGACACAGAAGCCCCGTCGCCCAGCACTGACGGCTCGCAACCGGGCCTGGAAAATCTGCGGCTACGCTTCAACGAGCGTTTACAGCAACTGAGCCTGAGCCTGTCCAATCGCGAAACCGAAGTGTGCATCGGCCTGCTCGCCGGGCGCACCGCGCCGGAGCTGGCCGAGCAGTTGCAGTTGAAGGTCAACACGGTGGAAAGCTACCTCAAGCGCGCCGCGATCAAACTGGGGATCAGCGGCCGGCATTCGTTGATGCGCTGGATGTATTCGCCGGAGGACACAAGCCACGCCACCAGCGCAGCCTGAGTCCCCACCGGAACAAAAAAAACCGCCGCCCTCCCCGGACGGCGGTTTTTTACATTGGGGGCCTAATCCTTCGGCACAACTCTATCCAGCGCTTGATTCACCGCCAACTCCCCCAGCATCACCACTTGCGCAATGCCCAACACCGTATTGCGACTCGGCCCTTCCAGCGTTCCGGCGAAATCACCAAGCATGACGGTGGCCGAGGCCAGGGATTCGCAGGCGTTGGCCAGCAGGGATTCAGTGTCGGTTTGCGGGTTGACCAGAAACATGCTGCTGGGGGTGTAAGGCGTCGCCATGATGTGCGCGGGCGCGAGGTAGTGATCGAGGGCGCGTTCGGCGGCTTCGTGGAGTTTTCTGGAGTTGAGGGATTCGTAGGGTGATAGCGGGTCTGTGATTGGCGGATTGTATGGGGTTTCGGGCATCAGCTGGAACTCCGATCGAGGCACTTTGAAAGAATGACTTTCTGTAGGAGCTGCCGCAGGCTGCGATCTTTTGATCTTGATCTTGAAAAAACAAAATCAAAAGATCGCAGCCTTCGGCAGCTCCTACAGGGGACCGGGCAGTTAGTTCGGCACGCGGCGGCCGTCCAGTACCCGGTTGACCATCAGTTCACTGAGCATGATCACCTGATGCAGCATCAGCATCGCCCGGCGCTGTGAGTGGTCGACGACGTCGCCGATGTCGCGGGCCATGTCGCTGGCGGCCGCTAACGACTCGCAGGCTCGACGAGCAATGTTTCTTCGTCCACGGTGGGGTCGATGAGGAAGATTCTGCTTGATTTGCCTGACGGTACTGAAGGGATGGAGATCTTCAGTGCGCCGGGGTTGAGGTAGAAGTTGATGGCGCGGTCGGTTGCCGCTTTTATCTTCTGAGGGTCGAGGGCCGGGTCGTATGGGATCGGGTCGACATCTGGGGGGCTGGGTGTGGCTTTGAACATAAGTGACTCACTGTTTTAAATAAATGAGGAGCCATCACTCTCGCTACCAAACGAAGGGTGGCAGCCATTTGTGGGTTGGTAGACCGGTCAAAACAGTAAACCCGGCGCTCCCGAAAGAGCCCCACGCATGGCCACCATAAAAGCAGAGCCCCAATAACGGACCTGTAATGTGGCGCACGACTGTAATGAAACGGGCTACCAAACCCGATCACTGATTTTCAGTGACAGGGAAACGATATAGCCCGGCCCATAGCCGTGTAAGCCGGCGGATTCTGGCGTACGCGTAGGCAACGGCGCAAGGTGTTGTAGCCGTTATGGCGTAACGGTTCGTGTACTTTAAACGTGCTTGCGGGGGTGCGTTTATGTGCGGGGTCTGCTCTGTTGTTTTGATGGCCGCCATCGCTGGCAAGCCAGCTCCCACAATTTGACCGAGAGCATTCAGTCAGGGATTGGTCGGCTCGTAGGCCGCCATCGCCAGCAGGCCTGGACGAAAAACAGGGACGGGTTCATGACCCGTCCCTTTCGATTTGTGAACTTCAGGCACGAGCCCGGCCAATCAGCTTCGGCAATTAGTCCCGCGCCAGCGCCTCGATCGGATCGAGGCGCGAAGCGTTGCGCGCGGGGACGAAGCCGAAGACGATGCCGATCAGCGTCGAGCAGATCACTGCCGTCAGCACCGAGGCCATGGAGAACACCATCTCCCATTCCTTGATGAACAGCGAAAACAGGTGGCCGATGGCATACGACAAGGAAATGCCGATGGCCCCGCCAAGCAGGCAGACCATCACCGCTTCCACCAGAAACTGCTGACGAATGTCCGACTGGCGCGCGCCGACCGCCATGCGAATGCCGATCTCGCGGGTACGTTCGGTGACCGATACCAGCATGATGTTCATCACGCCGATGCCGCCGACCACCAGCGAAATCACCGCGATCAGCGACAGCAGCAAGGCCAGCGAGCGGCTGGTTTTCTGCACGGTCTGCATCACGCTGTCGAGGTTGTTGGTGTAGAAATCCTTGATGCCGTGGCGTTGCAGCATCAATTGGGTGACGTGATTTTCCACGACCTTGCTCGACTGGCCGTCCTTGATCCGTACACTAATGCTGTCGAGGAAACGCTGGCCGAGCAGGCGCCCGGCAGCGGTTTCATAGGGCACCCAGACGTTGAGGGTCTTGCCCGAGGCAAACAGGTTCTTGTTCTCGGCCGCCACGCCGATCACCGTGCACGGCAGGTTGCCGATCAGGATCACCTGGCCCAGCGGATCGACGTCCTCGGCGAACAGTCGATGCCGGGTGTTGTAGTCGATCACCACCACCTGCGCCTGACGCCGGGCGTCGGTTTCGCTGAAGGTGATGCCCGCTTCCAGTTTGATCCCGCGCACCTGAAAGTACTGGTCGCTGACGCCGTTGATCTGCGCATCGAGGTCGATGTTGCGGTAACGCAGGAGCATGCTGCGGCCGACCACCGGGGTGGCGCTGTCGACGTAATACAGCTGATTCAGCGCGGTGACGTCGGCCGGTACCAGCGTCTCGATCGAGGCCGCGCGCTTGTCGCCGAAACTGCTGCCGGAATAGATATCGATGGTGTTGCTGCCGATCGCTGAAATGTCCTTGAGCACGTAGTTTTTTGCGCCCTCGCCGATCGCCGAAATCGACACCACCGAGGTGATGCCGATGACGATCCCGAGCATGGTCAACAAGGTGCGCATGCGGTGTGAAATCAACGCCACCCAGGCCATGTTGAAGGCTTCCTTGAACAGCCCGAGGCTGGCGACCAGGCGGCGGGTCGCCGCAGGTTTGGCCGGCACCTCCTCTTCGCCCGGCAGTTGCCCGGTGTCGCGCTGATTGCGGCGGTCGCTGAGGATTTCTCCGTCGCTGACTTCGATGATGCGTTCGGCGTTGGCCGCGACTTTCGGGTCGTGGGTCACCAGAATCACCGTGTGCCCGGCCGCATGCAGTTCCAGCAGGATGCGCATCACTTCCTTGCCGCTGGCGGTGTCGAGGGCGCCGGTGGGTTCGTCGGCGAGGATCACTTCACCGCCATTCATCAAGGCCCGGGCGATACTCACCCGTTGTTGCTGACCACCAGAGAGCTGGCTCGGACGGTGAGTCAGGTGCCCATCGAGGCCCAGCCGCGCCAGCAACTCACGGGCGCGGGCGTGGCGTTGCGGCGCGGGGATGCCGGCGTAAATGGCTGGCATCTCGACGTTGTGCATCGCGCTCAGGTGCGGCAGCAAGTGATAGCGCTGGAAGATGAAACCGAAGTAATCGCGGCGCAGTTCGGCCAGCGCCTGATCGTCGAGGTCGCGGGTTTCCTGGCCGTTGATCCTGTAGCTGCCGGCGGTGGCGTAATCGAGACAGCCGAGGATGTTCATCAGGGTTGACTTGCCGGAGCCGGAGGCGCCGATGATCGCCACCATTTCTCCGGCGTTGATCGTCAGGTTGATGTCCTTCAGCGCGAGAAATTCGCGGTCGCCGGCAGTGAAACTGCGGGTGATGCCGGTCAGTTGCAGTAACGGCTGCGTCATGCTCAAGCCCCCGCCACGGCGGGCAGCGGATCACCGATCACCACCCGCTCGCCTTCACTCAGGCCCTGATTGATCTGTACTTTGACGTTGTTGTTGATCCCGGTCTGCACGTTGCGCGACTGCGCCTGGCCCTTGGCGTCCAGCACCCGCACCGCAAAGCTGCCATCGGCGTTGCGTGGCCCGAGCGCGGCCACCGGCACGGTCAGCACCGATTGCGCGGTATCGAGGACGATGCGCACCTGCGCGGTCATCGAGATGCGCAAGCGATGGTCGGGATTGGGCACCTCGAACAGCGCGTTGTAGAACACGGCGGTATTTTGTTTCGGGGTGCCGGCCGGCGGCGCTTCGAGGAAGTTCTGCGGCGCCGGCTCAGTGCCACGCAGCTTGCCGTAATAGCGTTTGTCTTCGCCGAGAATGGTGAAATACACCTGCTGCCCCGGTGCGATATGAATCACATCGGCCTCCGACACCTGGGCCTTGATGGTCATGGTGTCCAGATCCGCCAGTTTCAGCAGGATCGGCGCCAACTGGTTGGCGATCACGGTCTGGCCTTCCTGGGTGACGATGCCCACCACATCACCGTCGATCGGCGCAACGATCCGCGTATACGCGAGGTTGACCTTGGCGGTGTCGATCTGAATGTGCGCACTCTTGATCTGCGCGTCCAGCGACAGCAGATTGGCCTGCTGCACCTCGTAGTTCGATTGCGCGGTCTCGAAATCCTGACGCGAGATCGACGCGTCTTCCTGCAGGTTCTGATAGCGCTCGTAGATCGCTTTGGTCTGCTTCAGCTGGGCTTGCGTGGCGCGCTTTTGCGCCTGCAGGTTTTCCTCATCGACCTGAGCCTGACGCAGGGTGTTCTGCAGCACCAGCGGATCGATCTCGGCCAGCCACTGGCCCTTCTTCACCTTGTCGCCCACCTTGACCTTGAGCGACTTCAGTTGCCCCGACACCTGAGCGCCGACGTCCACCTGCTTGACGCCTTCCAGCAAACCGGTGGCGAGCACGGTGTTTTCGATATCCGAGCGTTCGACCGGGGCAGTCTGGTATTTCGGCGCTTCGGCGGGTGCCTGCACCGTGTACAGCACCAACCCGGCCACCGCCGCCAACGCCAACCCCATACCGACTTTGCGCAACTTCGACTTTTCCATAAATAACCACAAGTCCGTTCAGGGATGAACCCGGCCAGCGGCCGGGTCTTGATAGAACAACCACACTCAGGACAGCACTTGGCCAACCGCCAGTGCCAGACCGTCATGCCACCACGCGGCGAAACTGAAGACGTTGGGTGCCTTGAGAATCGTGAAGTGGTTGCCTGGCCCGTACCACACCGCCAGATCGCTGACCTGCCGCTGCCAGCCTTCGAGCACTGCCGCCTGTTCGCGCTGATTGCCCCACTCGTCCAGCGTCGGGTCATCGACCAGCACCAGCCGCACCGGCCCGGTGTAGGCCAGACGCGGTTGATAGACCGTGCGCAAGGCGCTGGCGAACGTGCGTACCGGGCCGTGCATCGCATTCGGCGCCGCCCGCTCCGACAACACCCCGGCGCGCACCATGCCAGCGTGCAGCAGGCGCAATTGCGTGGTGTCGTCGGCGTTGGCGAAGGTCGCAGGATCGATGCCCAGCGATTTGCCACAGGACAATTGCAGGGTGTCGATCAGCCGTTGCAGCGCGGCAGTGGCCGTGTACGGCTTGCCCGCCGTGCCGTCACCGCCCGGCGCTTCGCTGTCGATCAACGTCAGCGAAGCCACCTCGCGCCCGGCCGCCTGCAACTGCGCGGCCATGGCATGTGCGACCCAGCCGCCGAACGAATGGCCGATCAGGTGCAGCGGCCCTTGCGGGTGGATCTGTTCGATGGCCTGCAGGTAGAACGCCGCAGCGGCTTCGACCGCGCTGTGCGGCACACTGACGCCGTCCAGCCCGCGCGGTTGCAGGCCGATGATCGGCCACTCCGGGCCGATCGCCTCGGTCAGGTGAATGAACCCGGTGACACTGTCACCCGCCCCCGGCACACAGAAAATCGGCGCATGCCCCGGCTGCCCGGTCTGAATCGTCAGCAGCGGTTGATACAGCGTCGGTTCCGGCGTCACCAGGGTTTCCAGCGCCTGAGTGATGGCCTGGCCGAGTGCCTGAATGTGCGGGTGCTTCATCATGGACCGGTGATCGCCGGGGATATCGATGCAGCGCAACAAGCCCATATCGAAGCGCTCTTCCCAGCCGCGAGTCGGGCTCGGCTCGGACTGGCCATCAATCAGCTCCTGGGCACGAAACAGGTGAATTGGCTGACTCGCCGGGCTGACCCGGTAATCCGCCAGCGCCAGACGATGCGCCGCTTCACGATCAAAGTAATGCCAGGCGTCCGCCGCACTGACCGTCGCCAGTTCCGGATCGGTCAGTTGCTGCGCCTGACAGCGCTTGAACAACTCGAGGAAATCCAGTTGTTCGACTTGCGCTTCCAGCGCTTGCACCGCCGCCAGCGCCGCCTCGCTTTCGGCACCGAGCATCAGCGAACGCCCACGGCAATGGCCGAGCAACTGGCGTTTGTCGAGGCCCTCGCCGCTCCACATGGCCTTGTCCTGGGCGAGCGGGTTTGGCGCATAGCTGTCGAGCATGCCAATAAATTCCACCGGTTCATCGAGACCGAGCAATTGCTGGGCGACCTCGTGCGCCAGTACTCCACCGAACGACCAGCCCGCCAGCCGATACGGCCCGTGTGGCTGCACCGAACGGATGATTCCGACCATGCGCTGCGCCATGCACTCCAGCGTGCGCAATTGCGCTTGCCCCAGCGGCACGCCGGGCAGGCCGTAAATCGGGAACTCGCCACCGATGTGCTGGGCCAGCGTCGGGAAATAGACGTCCCTGCCGCTGAATTCATGCATCAGGAACAGCGGTGTACCGTGCGCCCCGGCACGCACCACGACCAGCCCGTCTGGCTGACTGAGCGCCTCATCCTGACTGAGCAGCGTGGCGGCAGACTCGATGCTCGGATGCTGGAACAGTGCGGCCAGAGACAGTTGCAATCCGGCCCGTTGCAGCAGATTGACCAGCTTCACCGCCAGCAACGAATGCCCGCCAAGTTCGAAGAAGTTGTCGTGCCGCCCGACCTGTTCGACGCCGAGCACCTCGCCCCAGATCTGCGCCAGCGCGGTTTCGACTTCACCCTGTGGCGCCACGTATGGGCGGTTTATAACCGCGTCTGCCCCCGGTTCCGGCAGGGCCTTGCGGTCGACCTTATCGTTCGGCATCAGCGGTAGCGCATCAAGCAGCACAAACGCAGCGGGCACCATATATTCCGGCAGGCGCTCCAGCACATGGGCGCGCAAGGTCTCCAACGATGGCACCTCAACGCCGGCGCGCACGGTGTACCAGGCCACCAGACGCTCGTCGCGCACCATCACCACGGCTTCGCGAAGTGCCGGATGTTCGATCAACCGCGACTCGATTTCACCCGGTTCCAGACGCAAGCCACGCAGCTTGATCTGGAAGTCGTTGCGACCGAGGAATTCCAGCTCGCCGTCGTTGTTGTAGCGCACCAGATCCCCGGTGCGATACAGGCGATCGCCCGGCACAAACGGACTGACGATAAAACGCTCAGCCTGCATTTCCGGCAGCCCGTGATAACCGCGTGCCACGCCGACGCCGCCAATATGCAACTCACCGATGACGCCTTGTGGCACTGGCTGGTCGTAAACATCCAGCACGTACAATCGGCTATTGCTCAACACCTTGCCGATCGGCACCACGTTGTCCGGCACGGGCATGTCCGGTTCCAGCGTCCATCCCGTGCTGTCAACCGTGGTTTCGGTTGGACCATACATGTTATGCAAACGCACCCAAGGCAGCCGCGCGCGCACCTGTCGCGCCAGCGCCGCACTGAGTTCACCGCCACCGTTAAGCACATCGGTCAGGCTGGTACATTGTTCGACACCGTCCTGCTCGATGAAGTGCTGGAGCAACGCGGGGACGAACTTGACCACCGTCACCTGCTGCTCGCGAATGGTCTGCACCACATAGGCCGAATCGCGGTTGCCGTCCGGTCGCGCCAATACCAGTCGCATCCCGGAACACAGCGGCCAGAAGATCTCCCACACCGAATTGTCGAAGCTGAGCGGTGCTTTTTGCAGCAGCGCACCGTGCTCGGTCGGTGGAGTCTTCTGCGAGCCCCAATGCACCATGTTGCACGCGCTGCGATGCTCGATCATCACGCCTTTCGGCAGCCCGGTGGAACCGGAGGTGTAGATCATGTAAGCGAGGTTCGAGGCGCTGAGACCAGGCACCTGCAAATCATGATCCTGCAGGTGCTGCCAGGTACTCTGGTCAAGGTCGATCACCGTGGCGGCCGCGTCATCGAACAACCCGCGAGTAGCGGTCTGCACCAGCACCGCCACTGGCGTGCTGTCCTTGAGCATGTAGGCCAGACGCTCCGCCGGATACCCCGGATCCAGCGGCACATAGGCACCACCAGCCTTGAGGATGCCGAGCAGACCAACGATCAGATCCAGCCCGCGCTCGACGCAGATCGCCACCCGCGCATCCGGCTGCACACCTTGTGCGCGCAGGTGCCGGGCCAGGCGGTTGGCGCGCTGATTGAGCTCGCAGTAGGTCAGGTTGCCTTGCGCGGATTGCAGCGCGACAGCGTCCGGTTTGCCCCGCACTTGCGCTTCGAACAAGCCGTGCAGTGGCTGCTCCAACGGGCAATCGACGGCGCTGGCGTTGAAGTCGATGAGCAAGCGCTGCTGCTCTTGCGGTGCCAGCAACGGCACTTGCGCCAGCACGGCCTGATCATCGTTGACCAGCGCCGTCAACAGTCGCTGGAAGTAGCCGACGAAACGCTGCACCGTCGCCTCATCGAACAAGGCAGTGGCATAGCGCAACGAACCGCGAATCCCGTCGTGCGAATCGCCAAGACTCAGCGACAGGTCGAATTTCACAAAGTGGCTTTCGCCGGCCACGCCTTCCAGAGTCAGGTCGCCGAGGGTCAGGCTCGGGCCGTCGTTGTTGTCCCAACTGAACATGGTCTGGAACAACGCGCTGTGCGACAGACTGCGCAGCGGTTTGCTGATTTCCACCACTTGCTCGAACGGCAGATCCTGATGCGCCTGAGCGTCCAGGGTTTGCGCCTTGACCCGCGCCAGCAACACCTCGCCGCTCGGCTCGCCCGAGGTGTCGATGCGCAGCGCCAGGGTGTTGACGAACATGCCGATCAGGCCTTCGATCTCGGCCCGGGTGCGGTTGGCCACTGGCGAGCCGATCACCACGTCGCTTTGCCCGGACAAACGACTGAGCAACATCGCCCATGCGCTCATGATCACCATGTACGGCGTCACCGCGCGACGCTGACACAACGCTTTCAAACCGGCACTCAAGTGTTGATCGAGCACCACATCGACGCGGCTACCGGAGTAGTCCTGCTGTGGCGGACGCGGACGATCGGTGGGCAGGGTCAGCAAGGCCGGCGCGCCGGCCAGGGTCTGCTGCCAGTAATCGCTCTGGCGCTGCAACACCTCGCCACTGAGCCAGCGCCGCTGCCACACCGCGTAATCGGTGTATTGCAGCGCCAGCGGCGGCAGCGGATCGTCCTCGCCACGGCTGAACGCTTGATACAACGCCGCCAGCTCGCGGGTCAGCACGCCCATCGACCAGCCATCGGCGATGATGTGGTGCAGCGTCAGCAACAGCACATGATGATCATCAGCCAGACGCACCAGACGTCCGCGCAGCAGCGCATCGTGCTGCAGATTGAAGGAGGCGCAGGCCTGCTCTTCGATCAGACCGCGCAAGGCATTATCAGCCTGCGGGTGCTGGCGCAGGTCTTCTACCGCCAGCAACAGAGCGGTTTCGGCCGGCAGAATAAGCACCTGCGGCTGATCGTCGACCTGGCTGAAGCGGCTGCGCAGGGTTTCGTGACGGGCGACGATGCGTGCCAGTGCCCGTTGCAGCGCGTCTTCATCCAGCCGACCGCGCAGGCGCAGACCGACCGGGATGTTGTAGGCGCTGTGGCCGCCGTCCATCTGCGCCAGAAACCACAGGCGTTGCTGGGCGAAGGACAGCGGCAATGGCTGATCACGGGGTGCCGGCAAAATCTCCGGCAAGGTACTGCGCCCTGCCCGGCTCAGCACCTCGGCGACAGCGGCCAGCTCGGGGTTGGCGAACAACCCGGCGAGTGTCAGCTCGACGCCCAACTGCTGGCGCACCTGCGACAGCATGCGCATCGCCAGCAACGAATGCCCGCCCAGTTCGAAGAAGTTGTCGTGACGACCGACCTGTTCGAGCTGCAGCAAACCGGCCCAGATCCGCGCCAAATGGTCTTCCAGCGCCGAGATCGGCGCGACATACACCCGGCTGAGCATCGCTGCCTGCGTCGGCGCCGGCAGCGCCTTGCGGTCGACCTTGCCGTTGTTGTTCAACGGCAGGACATCCAATTGCACCCACGCGGACGGCACCATGTATTCCGGCAGTCGCGCCAGCAACTGCGCGTGCAGATCGGCGCTGTCCAGGCGCCCGGCGTGCGCGGTGTAGTACGCCACCAGACGCGTGATGTCCTGACCATCGCGGCGCGCCAGCACCACGGCTTCCTTGATCCCGAGGCAGTTGAGCAGGCGGTTTTCGATTTCGCCCAACTCGATACGGAAACCGCGAATCTTCACCTGATCGTCATTGCGCCCGATGCAGTCGAGCTGCCCCGGTGCGAGCCAGCGTGCGAGGTCGCCGGTGCGATACAGCAACGCGCCCGGTTGCTCGCTGAACGGATCCTGCAGGAACTTCTCGGCGGTCAGATCGGCGCGGTTCAGATAACCCAGCGCCACGCCCTGCCCGCCGATGTACAACTCGCCGGTCACGCCCATCGGCACTGGTTGCTGATGCGCGTCGAGCACATACACCTGAGTGTTGGAGATCGGCGCGCCAATCGGCACGCTCTCGGCGTTTTCCGCCACTTCGTGCACCTCAAACGTCGTGGCGTAAGTGGTGGTTTCGGTCGGGCCGTAGCAATGCACGATGCGCAGCGCCGGCGCCTCGGCCAGCAGTCGACGGAACGCCGCCGGATCGCCACGCTCACCACCACACAGCAGAATGCGCAGGCCTTTCAGCGCCTGCGGAATCAGCTGCACGTACTGGTTGAACAGCGCGGTGGTGACGAACAGCACGGTCGCCCCGGAGGCGCTCAGCTCATGGCCGAACGCGTTTGGATCAAGCAGGGTCTGGTGATCGATGACCACCACGCGCCCGCCGTTGAGCAATGGCCCCCAGATGTCCATGGTGCTGGCGTCGAACGCCGGGTTGGAGGCGAATACCACGCGGTCCTGCGCATTGAAATCGGCGTAGCCATTGTTCAACACCAGACGGCCGATGGCGCGGTGCGGCACCATCACGCCTTTCGGGGTGCCGGTGGAGCCGGAGGTGTACATGATGTATGCCAGCGACTCCGAGGACTGCGCCAGGGTCGGGTTGTGCGTCGGTTGGCCACTGAGGGTCAAGCGGTCGAGGTCGATGCGTGGCGCGGCGTAGTCGATGACTTCACTGCTGAGGGTCAGCAACGCCGCTGCCTGACAGTCCTCGACCATGAACGCCTGCCGCTCGCTCGGGGCATTGATATCCAGCGGCACATAGGCCGCCGCGCACTTGGCAATTGCCAGCTGCGCCACCAGCAGTTCCAGCGAACGCGGCAACAGGATCGCCACGTGGTCGCCGGGCTGCACGCCTTGGCTGATCAAGTGATGCGCCAGACGGTTGGCCTGGGCGTTCAGCTCAAAATAGCTCAGCGAATGCTCGCCATGCACCGCCGCCACCGCCTTCGGATGCGCCGCTGCCTGCTGCTGGAAAATCCCGTGCACGGTCAGCGCTTGCGGGTATTCGCGTGCCGTGGCGTTGAAGTCGTAGAGCAAGCGCTGACGCTCAGACTCGGCGAGTAACGGCACCCGCTCCAGCACTGTCTGCTCATCGTTGACCATCGCCGCCAGCAGGCGCTGCAAGTAGCCGACATAACGCTCGACGGTCGCTTGATCGAACAATGCCGTGGCATATTCCAGCGATCCGCGAATCCCCCCGTTGAGCTCACCCAGGGTCAGGGTCAGGTCGAACTTGGCCACCCGGCCCGGCGCAGCGATCCCTTCAAGGCTCAGATCGCCCAGCGCCAGGTGCGGGCCGACGCTGCTGTCCCAGCTCAGCGTGCTCTGGAACAGCGGGCTGTGCGCCAGACTGCGCGCCGGCCGGGCGATTTCCACCACTTGCTCGAACGGCAGATCCTGATGCGCCTGCGCCTCCAGCGTGCGCGCCTTGACCCGCGCCAGCAGCGTGGCCACGTTCGGCTCGCCGGAAGCGTCGATGCGCAGGGCCAGAGTGTTGACGAACATACCGATCAGGCCTTCGATCTCGGCCCGGGTGCGGTTGGCCACCGGCGAGCCGATCACCACGTCGGACTGCCCGGACAAACGACTCAGCAACAACGACCAGGCACTCATCAGGGTCATGAACAGGGTCACGCCGTGACGCTGACTCAAGGCTTTGAGCCCGGCGCTCAGATGCTCGTCGAGCCGTACTTCGACGCTGCTGCCGGCAAAATCCTGCTGTGCCGGACGCGGACGGTCGGTGGGCAGGGTCAGCAACGCGGGTGCGCCGTCGAGGGTCTGCTGCCAGTAATCGCTCTGGCGCTGCAGCACTTCACCACTGAGCCAGCGCCGCTGCCACGCGGCGTAGTCGCCGTATTGCAGCGCCAGTGGCGGCAATGGATCCGGCTGACCCTGACTGAAGGCCTGATACAGCGCCATCAGCTCACGGGTCAGCACACCCATCGACCAGCCATCGGCGACGATGTGATGCACGGTCAGCAACAGCACATGGTGCTCGTCAGCCAGACGCATCAGGCGTCCGCGAATCAGTGGATCGTGCTGCAGATCGAAGGCAGTCGCGGCTTCCTGCGCGAGCAGTGCCTGCACCGTGGCTTCGGCCCGTGGATCCTGACGCAGGTCTTCCACCTGCAACAGCAGGCCGCTGTCGACCGGTGCAATCGTCACCTGCGCCTGATCGTCGATGCTGACGAAACGGCTGCGCAGGGTTTCGTGCCGCGCAACGATCTGCGTCAGCGCGCGCTGCAAGGCTTCGACATCGAGCCGCCCACGCAGGCGCAGGCCAAGCGGAATGTTGTACGCCGAGTTGCCACCCGCCATCTGCGCCAGGAACCACAGGCGTTGTTGGGCGAAGGACATCGGCAACGCTTGATCACGCGGTGCCGGCTCAATGTCCGGAAGCGCGCTGCGCCCGGCACGATTCAATACTTCAGCGACTGCGCTCAATTGCGCATCGGCAAACAGCTCATTCAACGCCAGTTCGACCCCGAGGCGCTGACGGATCAGCGAGACCATGCGCATCGCCAACAGCGAATGACCGCCTAGTTCAAAAAAGTGATCGTGACGGCCGACCTGCTCGACTTGCAGCACTTCGGCCCAGATCTGCGCCAGTGCGGTTTCCAACTGGCCTTGCGGCACCGCGTATTCGCGGGTGGGTAGCGCGGCCAGATCCGGTTTCGGCAACGCCTTGCGGTCGACCTTGCCATTGGCGGTCAGCGGCAACGCTTCGAGCCGGACAAACGCTGCCGGCACCATGTAGTCCGGCAACTGCGCCAGCAGATGCTCGCGCAACTCGCCCACCGCCAGTGGCTCGGCCCCCGGCTGTTCGGTGAAATAGGCCACCAGTCGCGGCTGGCCGGGTTGGTCCTCGCGGGCCAGCAGCACCGCTTCGTTAATACCGGGGAGCTGATTGAGCCGGGTCTCGATCTCGCCCAGTTCAATACGCATGCCACGGATTTTCACCTGGTCGTCGTTACGCCCCAGGTAGTCGAGCGAGCCGTCTTCGCGCCAGCGGGCAAGGTCACCGGTGCGGTACATGCGTGCATTCGGCAAGGGGCTGAAGGGGTCGTGCAGAAAGCGTTCGGCGGTCAGATCGGCGCGGTTCAGATACCCCCGAGCCACCCCCGCACCACCCACGTACAACTCGCCCATGACGCCCATTGGTACCGGGCGTTGCTGCTCGTCGAGCAGGTAAACCGCCGCGTTCGCCACCGGTTTGCCGATGTGCAACGCGACGCCGACATCGATACGCCCGGAAGTGGCGACCACGGTGGCTTCAGTCGGGCCATAGTTGTTGATCACGGCGAAGCGCTGGTCGCGGTTGAACTGGCGCAAGCGGTCGCCACCAATCAGCAAGGTGCGCAAAGTCGGGTGATCGAGGTTCTGGCTGAACGCGTATTCAGCGATCGGCGTTGGCAGGAAGCTCACATCCAGCGGTTGCCCACGCCACCATTCGAGCAACGCGTCGATGTCTTCGGTGCCGTCATGGGTCGGCGCCAAGTGCACCGTCGCGCCCACACACAGGGTCGGCCAGACTTCCCACGCCATCGCATCGAAGCCAAACCCGGCAAGGCTTGAGGTGTGGCTGCCGGCGCGTAAATCGAACGCTTCACAGTGCCAGTCGACCAGGTTCGACAGCGTCTGATGCTCGACCATGACCCCTTTGGGCAGACCGGTCGAACCCGAGGTGTAGATCACGTAGGCCAAATGCGCAGCGCTCAGTCCCGGCACCGCAGGGTTGTGCTGTGCCTGCGCCGGCCATGCGCACAGGTCGACATCGATCACTGGCACGGTCAGCGCCGGTAGTCTCTCGTGCAGATCGCTTTGTGTGAGCACCGCGACCGGCGCGCTGTCGCCGAGCAAATAGCTGATCCGCTCGGCGGGATGCGCCGGATCGATCGGCACATAGCCGGCGCCTGCCTTGAGGATGGCGACCAGACCGACCAACGTATCCAGCCCTCGGCGGGCGACAATGGCCACACGATCATCAGGTTTCACGCCTGATTCGATCAAGTGATGCGCCAGCGCATTGGCCTGGCGATTGAGCTGCAAGTAAGTCAGCGGCTCCCCCGCAAACAGCGCTGCCACGGCCTGCGGACGCTCGGCAACCTGCTCTTCGAAACGTTGGGCAATCGTCAGCCCTCGGGGGTAGTCAGCCCCGGTCGTGTTGAAGCCCGCCAGCAACTGTTCACGCTCGTGCACCGGCAGGATCGACAACCGGTCAAAACCCACATGCGGCGTGTGCTCCAGCGCCCCGAGCAACACGCTTAACGCAGCCTGCATGTACCCGCAGATACGCTGCGCATCGATGCCGGCCCCGGCCAATACTTTCAGACTGAAGCCTTCACCGAGATCGTCAACGCTGAGGGTCAGGCGATAGTTGGTATGCTCCTCGGCTGCCAGCAATTGCATGCCCTGCCACGCCGCTTGCACCTCGGCGGATATCGGCCTGACCGGACTGCTGTGACGATAGTTGAGCAGTGTGCTGAACAGCGGCGTGCCCGCCGGCATCGCACTGCACTGCTGCACCTGCGCCAGTTGCGCGTGCTCATGAGCGAGTAGCTGACTCAGGCGTTCATGGGTGGCCAGCGCCGCCCCTTTGACGCTGTGCGCATTGAGTTCGATGCACAGCGGCAAGGTGTTGATGAACACACCCAGCGCCCGCTCCGAGCCTTCGCCGCCCTGCAATCTGCCAAGCAACACCGTGCCGAACACCACGGCGTCGCGCCCGGACAATTGCCCCAGCACCTGCGCCCAGGCGAGGTGCATCAGGCTGGCGGCGCTGACACCCAAGCGCCGTGCCTGTTGCCGGACGCTGTGACTGAGTGTGTTTTCCAGCATCAACTGCGCTTCCTGCGCGGGACCGTCATGGGCAAGATGTTGACCGTAGGGCAAGGTCGGTTCATCGATGGCGCCGAGCATTTCGCGGAAGAAGCTATCGTGCTCTTGCTCACTCAGACCGGCCTGGGTGTGCGCCACGTAATTGCGATACGGCACCGGTTCGCTCAAGTGCCCGGTGCTGCCGAGCAGAAACGCCTGCATCTCGTGCTGCAACACCTCAAGTGCCACGTGATCCATGACCAAATGATGGAATAGCAGCAATGCCACCACGCGTTGATTGAACACATCGCGGCTATATACCACGCGCATCAGTGGTGCCTCGGTGACGGGCATGCGGTAGTTATCGACGGTGAATCGGTTACGCAACTGGCTCAGTACGTCCCCCCCTTCGGTGTCCGGTTCCAAGGCCTCGCAGCTCAGCGAAGCCTGACGCCAGACCACTTGCACCGGCTCCTCCAGCCCCTCCCAGAACAGCGAAGTGCGCAGAATGTCCTGGCGCTCGATCACCCGTTGCAGCGCATCGGTGAAGGCCTGCAAACGCTGTTCGTCGGCGAAGGCAAACTGCGCCTGCAGCACATACGGGTCGCCCTGCGCGGCCGACAGATGATGGAACAGGATGCCGGTCTGCAAAGGCGCCAGCGGGTAGATATCCTGAACGTTGCGGGCACCGCCGGGGACACTCGCAACGATGCGGTCAATCGTCGCTTGATCCAGCGTCACCAGTGGCAACAATTCAGGCGTGATACGCGTGCAGTCCGCCGGGACAAGGTTTGCCGCCACTGCCGCATCGGGTTCTCCACCTACCGCCCCTGCCAATGCGGCCAGCGTCGGTTGGCCGAACAGCACGCGAATATCCGCCGACAGGCCGGCCCGGCGCATGCGTGCAACCAGATTGACCGCCAACAGCGAGTGGCCGCCCAGCTCGAAGAAATGATCAAAGCGCCCGACCCGCTCAACCTTCAGCAGCTCGGCCCAGATCCCGGCGATGACGGTTTCGACTTCACCGATCGGGGCTTCATATTCGCGGGTCAACAGTGCAGTCTGATCCGGAGCCGGCAAAGCCTGTCGGTCCAGTTTGCCGTTGGGGCTCAGCGGCAAGGCCGGCAAATGCACAAACACGGCAGGCACCATGTAATCCGGCAGATGCTTGAGCATTTGGCTGCGTAGCTGATCGTTCTCCAAACACTCGCCGCTGTAATACGCCACCAGCCGCTGATCGCCCGCCACATCTGCACGGGCTAGCACGGCCGCTTCGCGCACGCCGTCGACATGCGCCAGATGCGCCTGAATCTCGCCCAGCTCGATACGCAAACCACGGATCTTGACCTGATCGTCGTTGCGCCCCAGATACTCGATATTGCCATCGGCCAGATACCGCGCGACGTCGCCGGTGCGGTACAAGCGCGCGCCAGACTGATCACTGAACGGGTCGTCGAGGAAGCGTTCGGCCGTCAGCTCAGGCCGATGCAGATAACCCCGTGCGACCTGCACGCCGCCGAGATACAGCTCGCCGACCACACCCAATGGCGTCGGTTGCTGATGAGCATCGAGGATGTACACGCGGGTGTTGCACAGCGGTTTGCCAATCGGCGGCGCGCCTTGCGGTACCGGCGAATGAGGTTCCAGCGTCCACACGGTGCTGTCGACAGTGGCCTCGGTCGGGCCATACACGTTGTGCAGGCGCACCTGCGGCAGACGCTCGCGCACGCTGCGCACCAACGCGGCGGTCAGCTCACCGCCACCACAGAACACATCGCTCAGACTGCTGCATTCACCGACGTCTTCCACTTCCAGGAATGCCTGCAACAGCGCTGGTACGAACTGGATGACATTGACCTGTTGCTCACGAATCAGCTGCACCAGCGCGGCCGGATCGCGGTGGTCGTCCGGCCCGGCGAGAACCAGACGCATGCCGCAGCTCAACGGCCAGAACAGCTCCCACACCGAGGCGTCGAAGCTGAACGGGGTTTTCTGCAGCAGCGCGGCGCCGGTAGAAAGCGCACACAGCCCGGCGCTCCAGTGAAGCAGATTGTCCAGGTTGCGGTGCTCGACCATCACGCCTTTCGGCGTGCCAGTGGAGCCGGAGGTGTAAATCACATAAGCCAGGTTCGCGGCACTCAAGTCCGGCACCCACGGATTGCTCTGCGCCAGGTCTTGCCAGGTGCACTGGTCGAAATCGACCCGCACGCCCGCCCACTCGCCGATCAGCGCGCGCGTCGGCGCATGCACCAGCACCGCCACTGGTGCGCTGTCCTCAAGCATGTAGGCCAGACGTTCGGCAGGATACCCCGGATCGAGCGGCACATAAGCGCCGCCAGCCTTGAGAATCGCCAGCAGACCGACCAGCAATTGCGGCCCGCGCTCGACGCAGATCGCCACCCGCGCATCGCTGCCCACACCGCACTGGCGCAGGTGATGGGCGAGTTGGTTGGCACGGCGGTTCAACTCTGCATAACTCAAACGCAATTCACCGGCCACCACGGCATCAGCGTCTGGCGTGCACAACACCTGCGTTTCGAAGCGACCATGAACGGTCTGCTCGAGATCGTGGGGGACGGCGGTTGCGTTCAGATCGAACAGCAGATGCTGACGCTCGTCCTCCGCCAACAACGTCACCTGCTCCAGCACCGCTTGATCATTGTTGACCATCGCCTGCAATAGTCGCTGGAAGTAACCGACGTAACGCTCGATGGTCGACTCATCGAACAAGGCGACGGCGTACTCCAGCACACCGCGAATCCCGCCCGGCGCCTCCGCCAGCGTCAGCGATAAATCGAATTTGGCAAAGTGGCTCGGCTCAGCGACGCTTTCCAGCGTCAGCTCGCCCAAACTCAGGCTGGCGCCGTGGCCGCTGTCCCAACTGAACATCGCTTGGAACAACGGGCTGTGCGCCATGCTACGCACGGGCCGGGTGATTTCCACCACCTGCTCGAACGGCAGATCCTGATGCACCTGCGCTTGCAGGGTTTGCGTCTTGACCCGCGCCAGCAGCGCTTCGACGCTCAGCTCGCCCGAGGTGTCGATGCGCAGCGCCAGGGTGTTGACGAACATGCCGATCAGGCCTTCGATCTCGGCGCGGGTGCGGTTGGCCACCGGCGATCCGATCACCACTTCAGCTTGCCCGGACAAGCGGCTGAGCAGCATCGCCCAGGCACTCATCAGCGTCATGTACAGGGTCACGCCGTGGCGCTGGCCCAGGGCTTTAAGCCCGGCGCTCAAGCGTTCGTCGAGCACTACGGCGACGCTGCTGCCGGCATAGTCCTGCTGCGCCGGACGCGGCCGATCGGTCGGCAGCATCAGCAGCGCCGGGGCGCCGGCGAGGGTCTGTTGCCAGTACTCGCTCTGGCGTTGCAACACCTCGCCGCTGAGCCAGCGTCGTTGCCACACCGCGTAGTCGGTGTATTGCAGCGCCAGCGGCGGCAATGGATCCGGCTGACCGTGACTGAACGCCTGGTACAGCGCCATCAGTTCGCGGGTCAAAACGCCCATCGACCAACCGTCAGAGATGATGTGGTGCAGGGTCAGCAACAGCACATGGTGATCGTCGGCCAGGCGTACCAGTCGTCCACGAATCAACGGATCGTCCTGCAAGTCGAACGGCCCCGAGGCTTCGCCCTGAATCAGCGCCTGCAGGGTTTCCTCAGGCTGCGGGTGCTGGCGCAGGTCTTCGACCCGCAGCAGCAGACCGGTGTCCACCGGGGCGATCAGCACCTGCGCTTCGTCGTTGAATTGCGCGAAGCGGCTGCGCAGGGTTTCGTGACGGGCGACGATCCGCGCCAGTGCGCGTTGCAGCGCCGCGTCGTCGAGACGGCCACGCAGCCGCAGGGCCACGGGAATGTTGTAGGCGGTGTTGGCGCCTTCCATTTGCGCGAGGAACCACAAGCGTTGCTGGGCGAACGACAGCGGCAACGCGCCGTCACGGGCGACGGGCACAATCTGCGGCTGGGCACAGCGTCCGGCCTCGTTCAGGACTGACGCGACCGCCGCCAGTTCGGCGTTGGCGAACAGATCGTTCAGCGCCAGCTCGACACCCAGGCGCTGGCGAACTTGCGACACCATGCGCATCGCCAGCAGCGAATGCCCGCCGAGTTCGAAAAAGTGATCCTGCCGCCCGACCCGCTCGACCTGCAGCACATCGCCCCAGATTTGCGCCAGCGCGGTTTCCACCTCGCCTTCGGGCGCCGCGTATTCACGGGTGAACAGCGCTGCGAGATCCGGCGCCGGCAAGGCCTTGCGGTCGACCTTGCCGTTAGCGGTCAGCGGCAGCGCGGCGAGTTTGACGAACGCCGTCGGCACCATATATTCCGGCAAACGGTTGAGCAGTTGCGCGCGCAACTCGCCCACCGGCAGCGCTTCGACCTGCGCCTGTTCGGTGAAGTAGGCCACCAGTCGCGGCTGGCCGGGTTGGTCTTCGCGGGCCAGCAGCACCGCCTCCTGAATCCCCGGCAACTGGTTGAGGCAGGTTTCGATCTCGCCCAGCTCGATGCGCACGCCGCGGATCTTCACCTGATCATCGTTGCGCCCCAGGTACTCGAGGTTGCCGTCCTCGCGCCAGCGTGCGAGATCGCCGGTGCGGTACATCCGCGCATTCGGCAAGGGACTGAACGGGTCACGCAGAAAGCGCTCGGCGGTCATTTCCGGGCGATTCAGATAGCCACGGGCGACCCCGGCACCGCCAACGTACAACTCGCCAGCCACCCCAAGCGGCACCGGGCGCTGTTGTTCGTCGAGCAGGTACACCGTGGCATTGCTCAGTGGTTTGCCGATGTGCAGCGCGTCGCCGCTTTGCACCAGACCAGAAGTCGCGACCACCGTGGCCTCGGTCGGGCCGTAGTTGTTGATCACGTCGAAATGCTGGTTGCGATTGAACTGGCGCAAGCGGTCGCCGCCGATCAGCAGCGTGCGCAGGGTCGGGTGTTCGAGGTTCTGGCTGAAGGCGTATTCGGCCACCGGCGTCGGCAGGAAGCTCACGTCCAGCGGCTGCGCGCACCACCACGCCAGCAAGGCATCGATGTCTTCGCCGCCCTCGTGGGTCGGCGCCAGATGCAGGGTCGCGCCCGCGCACAGCGCCGGCCAGACTTCCCAGGCCATCGCATCGAAACCGAAACCGGCGAGGCTTGAGGTGTGACGCCCGGCGCACAGATCGAATGCCGTGCAGTGCCAGTCGACCAGATTGCTCAAGGTGTGATGCTCGACCATCACCCCCTTGGGCAAACCAGTGGAGCCGGAGGTGTAGATCACGTAGGCCAGGTTTTCGGTGCTCAGGGCCGGTACCTGCGGGTTTTGTGTGGCAGTCAGTGGCCAAGTGCAGTGATCGAGATCGAGCACCGGCACGTTCAGCGCCGGCAGTCGCTCGCGCAGATGGCTTTGGGTCAGTACGGCGACGGGCGCGCTGTCGTCGAGCAGGTAGTTCAAACGCTCCGCCGGATGCGCCGGATCAATCGGCACGTAACCGGCGCCGGCCTTGAGGATCGCCACCAGTCCGACCAGGGTGTCCAGCCCACGGCGGGCGACGATCGCCACGCGATCATCCGGCTTCACGCCCAAACCGATCAGATGCTGTGCCAAGGCGTTGGCCTGAGAGTTGAGTTCGGCGTAGGTCAGTTGCGCGTCGGCAAACACTGCCGCCAGCGCCTCCGGCCGTTCGGCGACCTGCGTCTCGAAACGTTGCTGGAGGGTCTGTGCGGTCGGGAAATCCACATGGGTGGCATTGAAGTCGAGCAGCACCTGCGCAAGTTCCGCCGCCGGCAGGATCGGCAGTTGATTGACCGGCGTCTGCGGCGCTTGCTCCAGCGCGAGCACGAGGGTTTCCAGCGCGCAGTGCAGGTAGTCGCAGATGCGCTGCGGATCGGTTTGCGTGCTGGCCAGCAAGGTCAGGCTGAAGGCGTCGCCGAGATCATCGACACTCAGGGTCAGCGGATAGTTGCTGCGCTCTTCGGAATGCAGAGTGGTGATGCCCTGCCACGCAGCGAGGGTTTCGGCGCTGGCGGTGGCGACGTTGTGGCTGTGACGATAATTGAGCAGCGTGCTGAACAGTGGCGTCGGCGCCACCACGTGGCTGCAGCGCTGGGCCAGGACCAGCGGTGCGTGTTCGTGACGCATCAGCGTGGTCAGCCGGGCGTGGGTGGCGTTGACTGCCGCGCACACATCCTGCCCGTCGATATTCACCCGCAACGGCAAGGTGTTGATGAAAATCCCCAGCGCCCGGTCAATCGCTTCGGCGCCTTGCATGCGGCCCATCAGCACCGTGCCGAACACCACCTGCTGCTTGCCGGTCAGCGCGGCCAGTACCTGCGCCCAGCCGAGGTGGAACAGGCTGGCGACACTGACGCCGAGCGTCCGTGCCTGCGCCCGCAAACGCTGGCCCAATAGCGCCGCGACCGGCACGCTGAGTTCGATGATTTCGCTGCCGTCACCTTGCACATCCTGCAGGCCGTAAGGCAGCGTCGGTTCATCGACGTCGCTGAGCATCTCGCGGAAAAACGCCTCGTGCTCGGCCTCGCTGACGCCCAGACGCGCCTGCGCCACATAGTTGCGAAACGGCACCGGGCGCCCAAGCAGCTCACGCTGCCCGGTGAGGCAGGCGCGCATTTCGTGGCGCACCACGTCGAGGGCCGAGTGGTCGAGCGCCATGTGATGGAACAACAGCGTGGCGATCACCCGTTGCCCGGCCTCATCCCAGGCGTGGGCCAGACGCATCAGTGGTGCCTGGGTAACGTCGAGGCGGAAGTGCCGGGCGTCGAAGCGCTCATGCAGATACGCCAAAACGTCGCTGGCGGCGTCTGGCAGCGTCACGTCTTCCACCGGCAGTTCGGCCCGGCGCCAGACCACCTGCACCGGCGCATCCAGTCCTGCCCAATGCACAGCGGTGCGCAGAATGTCATGGCGATCGATCACTGCCTGCAGCGCTTGAGCGAACGCTTGAAAACGCTCACGGCTGGCGAAGGCGAAATGCGACTGCATGACATACGGATCACCGTCACCGCCACTGACGTGGTGATACAGGATGCCTTCCTGCAGCGGCGCCAGCGGGTAGATGTCCTGCACGTTGGCTGCGCCGCCGGGGACTTGTGCGACGAGGTGATCGATGGTCGCCTGGTCGAGCTCGACCAGCGTCAGCATTGCCGGGGTGATGCGCGTGGTGCCCGGGACGATGCCGTTGGCCGGCACCTCGACCTGGCCATGCTTGCTGGCCGAGTACTGCCCGGCCTTGATCAGTTCGATCAGCGCCGGTTTGTGCTCACGCAACTGCGCCAGCAACGCCGGGTCGTTCAACGCCTGCTTGTTGCCGTTGACCCGCAACTGGTCGTCCGCGACCGCCAGCTGAATATCTTTAGCCTTCAATGTGGCCAACAGTTCGATCACGTTCACAGGACGATCTCCATTCGTTCGGTAATTGCGGCGTAGCCGGCCAGGGTCGGATGTTCGAACAGCGACCTGACATCGGCTTCCATGCCTTCCTGACGCAGCCGGCCGATCAGACTGACCGCCAGCAGCGAGTGACCACCCAGTTCAAAGAAATGATCGTGGCGCCCTACCCGCTCGACGTTGAGCAACTCGGCCCAGAGCCGTGCGAGGGTGATTTCGACGTCGCCCACCGGGGCTTCGTATTCGCGCACAGGCAGTGCGGCCTGATCCGGGGCCGGCAGCGCCTTGCGGTCGAGTTTGCCGTTGGGGCTCAGCGGCAGTGCATCGAGATGCACGAACAGCGCTGGCACCATGTAGTCCGGCAGATGCTCCAGCAAATGGCTGCGCAACACGTCGACTTCCAGGCGTGCCCCGGTGTAGTACGCCACCAGACGCTTGTCGCCGGATGCATCTTCGCGGGCGAGTACAGCGGCTTCCTGAATGCCGTCGATCCGGGTCAAACGTGCCTGAATCTCGCCGAGTTCGATGCGCAAACCACGGATCTTCACCTGATCGTCGTTGCGGCCGAGGTATTCGATATTGCCGTCCGGCAGATAGCGGGCGACGTCGCCGGTGCGGTACATGCGCCCATTGGCCAGGAACGGATCGTTGAGGAAGCGTTCGGCGTTCAGTTCAGGGCGATTCAGATAACCACGTGCGACCTGCACGCCACCGATGTACAACTCGCCGGCCACGCCGTGCGGCACCGGTTGCTGCCGGGTATCGAGGATGTACATGCGGGTGTTGGCAATCGGTTTGCCGATCGGCGTGTTGTCCGGAGTGCTTTCCAGCGGCCCGGCGCAGCGCCACGCGGTCACGTCCACCGCCGCTTCGGTCGGGCCGTAGAGGTTGTGCAGTTCGCTGCCCGGCAGTTGCTGTTTGAAGCGCCGCACCACGCTGCCCGGCAACGCTTCTCCGCTGCACATCACCTGACGCAGGCTGGTGCAGCGTGCGGTGTCGGCGTGGGCGAGAAACACGTCGAGCATCGATGGGACAAAGTGCAGCGTGGTGATGTGTTCGCGTTCGATCACTTCACTGAGGTATTTCGGATCTTTGTGCCCCTCGGGCCGGGCCATGACCAATCGGGCGCCAGTCATCAACGGCCAGAAAAACTCCCAGACCGAGACGTCGAAGCTGAACGGGGTCTTTTGCAGCACCGTGTCGCTGGCGGTCAGTTGATAGGCGTCCTGCATCCACAGCAAGCGGTTGACCACCCCGGCGTGTTCGTTGATTACGCCTTTCGGTTGGCCAGTGGAACCGGAGGTATAGATCACGTACGCGGTGTGCTGCGGGGTCAGTTCAGCGAGCGACAGATTGTCGGTCGGCAGCGCTTGCCAGTGCGGCTGATCCAGATCGATCACCGGCACGCCAGCGTCACCGAGCAACGAACGCGTCGAACCCTGCACCAGCACCGCCAGCGGCACGCTGTCCTCCAGCATGTAGGCCAGACGTTCCAGCGGATACGCCGGATCCAGCGGCACATAACCGCCGCCGGCCTTGAGGATCGCCAGCAGCCCGACCACCATGTCCAGACCACGCTCGACGCAGAGCGCCACCCGCGCATCCGGCCCTATACCCAATTCACGCAGGTGCCGCGCCAGTTGATTGGCCCGGGCATTGAGTTCGGCGTAGCTCAGTTGCTGCTCACCCGCTACCACGGCGGGCGCCTGCGGCGAGCGCGCCACTTGCGCCTCGAACAAGCCGTGAATGGTCTGCTCAAGGTTGTAATCGACCGCCGTTGCATTCAGGCCGAACAGCAACTGCTGGCGCTCGGCATCCGCCAGCACCGGCAGGCGGTTCAAGGCCTGCTGCGGAGTCTGCTCCAGCGCCTCGACCAACCCCGCCAACGCCTGCTGCATGTAGCCACACACCCGCGCCGCGCCAATCTGCGAAGGGGTCATCGCCGTAAGGTCAAAACCCTGACCCAAGTCATCGACGTTGAAGCTCAGCGGATAGTTGGTGCGCTCCTCGCTGGAGAGGTTTTCGATGCCTTGCCAGGCCAGGCGATTGGCCTGCAATTGTTCTTCGCTGACGCTGTGCCGGTAGTTGAGCATGGCGCTGAACAGCGGCGACGGCGCAGCCACCCCGCTGCAACGCTGGGCCAATGCCAGTGACGCATGTTCATGGCCGAGCAATGCGGTCAGTTGGGAATGGGTGGCGCGCACTCCCGCGCGCACCGAAATATCGCCCAGATCCACCCGCAGCGGCAGCGTGTTGATGAACATTCCCAGGCCGCGATCGGCGCCGGTACCGCCCTGCATCCGCCCCAGCAACACGGTGCCGAACACCACGCGCTCATGTCCGGAGGTCGCCGCCAATACCTGGGCGAATGCCAGATGAAACAGGCTCGCGACACTCACGCCCATCTGCCGCGCCTGGCTGCGCAAGCGCCGCGCCAAACCTTCGGGCAGGCGCTGACGGACTTCTTCGATGTCATGGCCGTCACCGTGCACATCCAGCAAACCGAACGGCAGCGTTGGCTCGTCGATCTCGCCGAGCATCGCGCGGAAAAACCCTTCGTGCTCCTGCTCGCTGACGCCCAGCCGGGTCTGCGCCACGTAATTGCGATACGGCACGGCGGGTATCAGGGTCTCGCCGTGACCGAAGAGCAGCGCCTGCAGTTCCTGCTGCACCACTTCCAGCGCCGTGTGATCCATGGCGATGTGATGGAACAGCAGCATGGCGACCACCCGGTCGTTGGCCGGATCCTGCGCATACACCAGGCGAACCAGCGGCGCCTGACTGAGGTCGATGCGGTAATGCCGCGCGTCGAAACGCTCAAACAATTGCGCGAGTACGTCACCAGCGGCCGGGTCGAATGCAACTTCCTGCAGCGGCAGCTCAGCTTCGCGCCAGACCACTTGCACCGGCATCGCCAACCCTTCCCAGACCACGCCGGTGCGCAGAATGTCGTGCCGGGTCATGACCTGACGCAGCGCGGCGGCAAAGGCTTGCACGCGTTCGAGGCTGTCGAATGCCAGGCGCGATTGCAGCAGGTACGGATCACCCTGCCCGGCGCTCAGGTGGTGATAAAGAATGCCTTCCTGCAATGGCGCCAGCGGATAAATGTCCTGCACGTTGACGGCACCGCCCGGCACCGTGGCAACGATACGTTCGAGGCTCTGCTGATCCAGTTGCAGCAGGGTCAGCATGTCTGGAGTGATGTGCGTGCAACCGAGTGGAATCAGGTTGTCCGGCACCGCGACTTCGCGACCACTGCCGACGGCGGCGGCCAGCGCGGCGAGGGTCGGCTGGCTGAACAGCACGCGCACGTCGGTGCTCAGGCCGAGCTGACGCATGCGTTCGATCAGGTTCACCGCCAGCAGCGAATGGCCGCCCAGTTCAAAGAAGTTGTCGTGACGCCCGACCTGTTCGACCTGCAGCACCTCGGCCCAGACCTGCGCCAGCGCGGTTTCCACCGGCCCTTGCGGGGCTGCGTATTCGCGGCTGAGCCAGGCGTCCTGATCCGGTTCGGGCAAGGCCTTGCGGTCGAGTTTGCCGTTGGCGGTCAGTGGCAGCGCCTCAAGCCGGACGTAGGCTGCCGGCACCAGTGCCTGCGGCAAGCGTGCCTGCAGATGCGCGCGCAGGTCCTCGATATCCACCGTTGTGCGAGCCGTGAACCAGGCGATCAACCGCGCCTCGCGCACCAGCACCACCGCGTCCTGCACCGCCGCATGGCTGGACAGCGCGGCTTCGATTTCACCCAGTTCCACACGCACGCCGCGCAGTTTGACCTGATCGTCGTTACGCCCCAGGTACTCGATATTGCCGTCGGCCAGCCAACGCGCGAGGTCGCCGGTGCGGTACATGCGCGCCTGCGGTTCGTCACTGAACGGGTCTTCGAGGAAACGTTCGGCGGTCAGCTCGGGACGGTTCAGATAACCACGGGCCACACCCGCGCCACCGACGTACAGTTCACCGGCAACCCCCACCGGCACCGGACGTTGTTGTTCGTCGAGCAGGTAAACCCTGGCGTTGCTCATCGGCCGGCCGATGTGCAGCAATTGCCCGGCATGGATCTGCCCGGATGTCGCGACCACCGTGGCCTCGGTCGGGCCATAGTTGTTGATCACGGCAAAGGTCTGCTCACGCGAGAACTGGCGCAACTTGTCGCCACCGATCAACAGCGTGCGCAAAGTCGGGTGACTCAGCTCACGACTGAAGGCGTATTCGGCAATCGGCGTCGGCAGGAAGCTCACTTGCAACGGTTGCGCGCGCCACCAGTCGAGCAGTTCAGCGAGGTGTTCGTTGCTGATCGACTGCGGCGGCAGGTGCAGGGTCGCGCCGACACACAGCGCCGGCCAGACCTCCCAGGCCATCGCGTCGAAACCGCAACCGGCGACACTGGCGGTGTGGCTGCCGGCACGCAGGTCGAACGCCTCGCAGTGCCAGTGCACAAGGTTTTCCAGGGTCGCGTGTTCGACCATCACGCCTTTCGGCTGGCCGGTGGACCCGGAGGTGTAGATCACGTAGGCCAGATGCGCCGGGGTCAGCGTCGGCAGTTGCGGATTGGTCTCCGGCAGGTGCTCCCAGAGGACGTGGTCCAGATCGATCACCGGCACCCGGCCCAGCAGCTCGCGGGTCGCGCCCTGCGCCAGCACCGCCACCGGATCGCTGTCCTGCAACAGGTAGGCGATGCGTTCGGCCGGGTACGCCGGGTCGATTGGCACGTAACCGGCGCCGGCCTTGAGAATCGCCAGCAGCGCCACCAGCATCTGCGGGCTGCGTTGCAGGCACACGGCGATCCGGTCGTCCGGTTGCACGCCGAGGCCGAGCAAGTGATGGGCCAGGCGATTGGCCTGCTGATTGAGTTGCGCATAGGTCAGTTGCTGCGTGCCCTGCACCACCGCCAATGCCTGCGGATGCTGCTCGGCCTGCACTTGCACCAGCGCCTGAATCGTTGCACCGCGCGGATACGCCGCGGCAGTCGGGTTGAAACCGATCAGCAAGCGCTGGTATTCCTCGACCGAAAGAATCGGCAAACGGTTGAGCGGACGCTGTGGCGCCTGTTCCAGCGCGTGCACCAGATGCTCCAGCGCGGTGTGCAGGTAGCCACAGATCCGCTGCGCGCCGATCTGCGCCAACGCCAGCACGGACAGGGAAAAGCCTGTGCCGAGATCGTCGACGCTGAGGGTCAGCGGATAGTTGCTGCGCTCTTCGCCGCCGAGCAATTGCACGCCTTCCCAGATGCCCTGACCGTCACGCGGCTGCGTCTCGGCGACGGTATGCCGGTAGTTGAGCAAGGCGCTGAACAGCGGCGCCCCGGACACCGCGCTGCAGCGCTGGGCCAGCGCCAGTGGCGCGTGTTCATGGGCGAGCAGCGCGGTCAGCCGTGCGTGGGTGGTCTTGACCGCAGAGCGCACGCCTTCGCTGACATCCACCCGCAGCGGCAAGGTATTGATGAACACGCCGAGGGTGCGATCCGCGCCCTCGCCGCCCTGCAAGCGACCCAACAGCACCGTGCCGAAGACCACGTCGCGACGGTTGGCAAGCACGCCCACCACCTGCGCCCAGGCCAGGTGCATCAGGCTCGCCGGGCTGACACCCAACTGCCGCGCCTGTTCCCGCAGGCGCAGGGTCAACCCGGCATCGACGGCTTGCTGCGCCTCCTCGATGTCGCCACCATCGCCTTGCACGTCGTGCAGGCCGAACGGCAGGGTCGGTTCGTCGATATCGCCGAGCATGTCGCGGAAGAACGTTTCGTGTTCCTGTTCGCTGGCCCCCAGACGCGCTTGCGCCACGTAGTTGCGATACGGCATCGGCGTGCCGAGGCTGTCGGCCTGATCGAACATGAACGCGCGCATCTCTTGGCCCACCACCTCCATGGCGGTGTGGTCGAGGATCAGGTGCTGGAACAATATGATCGCCACCACCCGTTGCTGCGCCGGATCTTCGGCGTAGACGATGCGCATCAGCGGCGCCTGGCTCAGGTCGAGGCGGTTGTGCCGGGCATCGAACCGCGCGTGCAACTGCTCAAGGACGTCGCCCTGCGCCGGGTCCAGCGGCACCGCTTGCACCACCAGCGGCGCCTGGCGCCAGACCACTTGCTGCGGGCTCGCCAGCCCTTCCCAGACCACACTGGTGCGCAGAATGTCGTGACGGGCGATAACCTGCTGCAAGGCATGGCTGAAGGTGCGCAGACGCTCGACGCTGTCGAAGATCAGCCGCGATTGCAGCAGGTACGGATCGCCCTGTTCGGCGCTCAAGTGGTGGTAAAGAATGCCTTCCTGCAACGGTGCCAGCGGATAAATGTCCTGCACGTTGGCCGCGCCACCCGGCACGGTGGCGACGATGCGCTCGATGCTCGCCTGATCGAGTTCGGTCAGGCTGAGCATGTCCGGGGTGATGTGCGTGCAGCCCGGCGGAATGCGGTTGGCCGGCACTTCGATTTCGCGACCGCTGCCGACTGCGGCGGCCAGTGCAGCCAGGGTCGGCTGATTGAACAGCACGCGCACGTCGGCCGCGAGGTCGATCTGGCGCATGCGTTCGATCAGGCTCACCGCCAACAGCGAATGCCCGCCCAGTTCAAAGAAGTTGTCGTGGCGCCCGACCCGCTCGACCTTCAGCACGTCGATCCAGATCTGCGCCAGCGCGGTTTCCACCGCACCGTGTGGCGCCTCATATTCGCGGCTGAGCCACGCGCCGTGCTCCGGTTCCGGCAAGGCCTTGCGGTCGATCTTGCCGTTGGCGGTCAGCGGCAATGCATCCAGCCGCACGTAAGCCGCCGGCAGCAGCGCATCCGGCAAGCGTGCCTGTAAATGCGCGTGCAACTGTTGAATATCGACCGCCGTGCGCTCGGTGAACCACGCAATCAGCCGCCCGTCGCGGACCAGTACCACGGCTTCCTGCAGCGCAGCGTGACTACCAAGCGCGGCTTCGATTTCACCGAGTTCGATACGCACGCCACGCAGTTTGACCTGATCATCGTTGCGCCCCAGATACTCGATATTGCCGTCAGCCAGCCAACGCGCCTGATCGCCGGTACGGTACATGCGCGCCCGCGGCTCGTCGCTGAACGGATCGAACAGGAACTGCGCAGCGGTCAGCTCGGGGCGATTCAGATAACCGCGCGCCACGCCCGCCCCGCCGACATACAACTCGCCCGCCACGCCCACCGGCACCGGGCGCTGCTCAGCGTCCAGCACATAGACTCTGGCATTGGCGATCGGGCGGCCGATATGCAGCGGCGGGGCCAGCGAGACCGGCCCCGAGGTGGCGACCACCGTCGCTTCCGTCGGGCCATAGTTGTTGATCACTGCGAAGGTTTGCTGGCGACTGAACTGACGCAGTCGGTCGCCGCCGATCAGCAGCGTACGCAAGGTCGGGTGCTGCAATTGCCGGCTGAACGCGTATTCGGCCACCGGCGTCGGCAAGAAGCTCACCTGCAACGGCTGCGCGCACCACCAGTCGAGCAACTCGTCCAGATGCTCGTTACGGATCGACGGCGGCGGCAGGTGCAAGGTCGCGCCGACACACAGTGCCGGCCAGACTTCCCAGGCCATCGCATCGAAACCGAAGCCGGCGACGCTCGCGGTCTGGCTGCCGGCCTGCAAGTCGAAGGCTTCAGCGTGCCAGTGCACAAGGTTTTCCAGGGTCGCATGTTCGACCATCACCCCTTTCGGTTGGCCGGTGGAGCCAGAGGTGTAGATCACGTAAGCCAGATGGTTCGGCGTCAATGCTGGCAGCTGCGGATTGGCACCCGACAGGTGCTGCCAGTCGTCGCGGTCCAGATCGATGATCGGTACGCCACCGAGCAGATCGCGGATCGACGCCTGCGCCACGACCGCCACGGGGGCGCAGTCCTGCAACAGATAGGCGATGCGTTCCGGCGGATACGCCGGATCGACCGGCACATAACCGGCGCCGGCCTTGAGGATCGCCAGCAGCGCGACCAGCATGTCCGGGCTGCGCCGGGCGCACAGGGCGACCCGATCATCGGGTTGCACGCCAAGGCCGATCAGGTGATGCGCCAGGCGATTGGCCCGCTGATTGAGTTCGCCATAGCGCAACTGCTGCGCACCTTGCACCGCCGCCAACGCCTCGGGGCGCGCTGCCGCCTGGGCCTCGAACAAACGCTGCACGGTCTGCGCCTGCGGATAATCGCGACCGGTGATGTTAAAGCCGACCAGGACCCGCTGCCGTTCGCTCGGCGACAGCACCGAGATCTGCCGCAGCGGCGTGACCGGATTGTGCTCGAGTGCGCTGAGTAAATTGTGCAGCGCGGTCTGCAGGTAATCGCAGACCCGCGCGCCGTCCACTTGTGGCAGCGCTTGCACGCTCAGGCGGAAACCTGTGCCGAGGTCATCGACGCTGACCACCAGCGGATAGTTGCTGCGCTCGCGCGAGCTGAGAATCTCGATCCCGTCCCAGGCCACGCCTGCCGGTTGCGCCGCGCTGTGACGGTAGTTGAGCAAGCTGCTGAACAGCGGCAGCGACGCAGCCACACCGCTGCAACGCTGGGCCAGCGACAGCGAGGCCTGCTCATGCGCCAGCAGTTGCGCCAGACGCTCATGAGTAGCACGCACGCCTTGCTGCACCGCGGTCGCGCCGACACTGACCCGCAACGGCAAGGTGTTGATGAACATGCCGAGTGCGCGATCAGCGCCCTCGCCGCCCTGCATGCGCCCGAGCAGCACGGTGCCGAACACCACCTCTTCACGCCCTGAAACCTGTGCCAGCACCTGGCCCCAGGCCTGGTGCACGAGGCTGGCCGCGCTGATGCCGAGGCGGCGCGCCTGCTCGCGCAGACGCTCGGCCACGCTGGCGTCCAGCGCCTGCTCACTGTCGACGATGCTGCTGCCGTCGCCATGTACGTCCTGCACACCGAAGGCCACGGTCGGCTCGTCGATGTCGCCGAGCATGTCGCGGAAGAACGCTTCATGCGCCGGAGTATCGGCGTGCTGTTGCGCCTGCGCCACGTAGTTGCGGTACTGCACCGGCATCGGCAGATCGGCGCCGCTCGGGTACAGGCTGTCGTTCATTTCCGCGAGCAACACTTCCAGTGCGGTGTGGTCGAGCACGATGTGGTGCAGCAACAGGATGCCGACCCAGCGCTGTTGTTCACGGTCTTCGGTATAGGCCAGACGCATCAGCGGCGCCCGGCGCAGGTCGAGGCGGTAGTGCCGTGGATCGAACCGCGCCTGCATCTGCTCCAGCACATCGCCCTCAAGCAGGTCGGCATCGACCCGTTCCAGCGCCAGCGGCGCCTCGCGCCAGACCACTTGCACCGGCTGTTCAAGCCCTTCCCAGACCACGCTGGTGCGCAGAATGTCGTGGCGCGCGATCACCGCGTTCAATGCACGTACAAAGGCCTTGATCTGTGTCAGTCCGGCGAAGGCGAATTGCGCCTGCAACACGTACGGGTCACCGGCGCTGGTCGCCAGATGGTGATAGAGAATCCCCGCCTGCAACGGTGCCAGACCATAGATGTCCTGCACATTGCCAACGCCGCCGGGCACACTGGCGACCACGCGGTCGATGGCAGCCTGATCCAGCGTGGCCAGCGGCAGCATGTCGGGGGTGATCCGCGTGCAATCGGCGGCAATCAGATTGTCCGGCACCCGCAGGGTATGACGGTGACTCAGGGTCGCCGCCAGCGCCGCGACGCTCGGCTGGCCGAACAGCACGCGCACGTCGCACTGCAAGTCGTGCTGGCGCATGCGCTCGATCAGTTTCACCGCCAACAGCGAATGGCCGCCGAGTTCGAAGAAGTTGTCGTGCCGCCCGACCTGCTCGACACCGAGCAGGGTCTGCCAGATCCCGGCGATCAGGGTTTCCACCGGCCCCAGCGGGGCTTCGAAACCGCGACGGGCGAACGCATCGCAGTCCGGTTGCGGCAAGGCCTTGCGATCGAGCTTGCCGTTGGTGGTCAGCGGTAAGGCGTCGAGGCGCACAAACGCGCTCGGCACCATGTAGTCGGCCAGCGACAGCAGCAACTCGTCGCGCAATTGCGCAGCGCTCGGCTCAGTACCTTCGGCGGCCAGCCAGTAGGCCACCAGACGCTTGTCACCGGGGCTGTCTTCACGGGCGATCACCACCGCTTCGCGCACCCCGGCGCAGGCTGCGAGGCGAGCTTCGATTTCACCGAGTTCGATGCGGAAACCACGGATCTTCACTTGATCGTCGTTGCGCCCCAAGTATTCAAGGCTGCCATCGGCGTTTCGGCGTGCGAGGTCGCCGGTCTTGTACAGACGCGCCTCGGCACGGCCGCTGAACGGGTCGGCAATAAAGCGTTCGGCGGTCAACGCCTCGCGGTTGAGGTAGCCCCGGGCAACCCCGGCGCCACCGACGTACAACTCGCCGATCACGCCGACCGGTACCGGTTCGCGCTGCGCGTCGAGCACGTACAGTTGCAGGTCGGGGATGCCCACACCGATCGGGCTGTGCCCGACCAGTAACGCGTCCGCTGCCTCCAGTGGGCGATAGGTCACGTGCACCGTGGTTTCAGTGATGCCGTACATGTTCACCAGCCGCGTACCGGCATTGCCGACCCGCGCGTACCACGGTTTGAGCAGGCCCGGCTCCAGCGCTTCACCACCGAAAATCACTTCGCGCAACGAGTGCTGCAACGGGCTGCGGCCCTGCGCGGCGATCAACTGGCGGAAGGCGCTCGGCGTTTGATTGAGTACGGTCACGCCGCTGCGGCACAGCAATGCGTAGCAGTCGTCCGGCGAGCGGCTGACCGCCTGCGGCACCAGCAACAGCTGACCGCCAAACGCCAGCGCGCCCCAGATCTCCCAGACCGAGAAATCGAAAGCGAAGGAATGGAACAGCGCCCACACGTCCTGCGGGTTGAAGTTGAACCCGTCGTGGGTCGCCGAAAACAGCCGCACCACGTTGCGGTGTTCGACCATTACGCCTTTGGGCAGCCCGGTGGAGCCGGAGGTATAGATCACGTAGGCGAGATGGCTGGGGCTCAGCTCGGGAATCTGCGGATTGCTGCTGAGTTCAGCCTGCAACTGCACGCTGTCCAGATCGATGATCGGCACGTTGAGCACGCCAACCCGGTCCAGCGTATCGGCCTGGGTCAGCACCGCCACCGGGGCGCTGTCCTGCAGGGTGTAGGCGATGCGCTCCAGCGGATACGCCGGGTCGATCGGCACATAACCGGCACCAGCCTTGAGCACCCCGAGCAGGCCGATGAGCATCTGCGGGCCGCGCTCGACACAGATCGCCACGCGCTGATCCGGGCGAATCCCCTGTGCCAGCAGGTGATGCGCAAGCTGATTGGCACGGCGATTGAGTTCGCCGTAGCTCAGCGCCTGCTCCTCGAACAGCAGCGCTGTGGCCTCGGGGCGCGCCGCCGCATGGGCTTCGAACTGCTGGTGAATCAGCGGCGTTTCCGGGAACTGTGGCAACGGCGAGTTGACCCCGTGCACCAGGTATTCACGCTCGGCCGCCGGCAGAATGTTCAGCCGTTGCAGCGGCGCATCCGGGGTCAATTGCAAGGCCTGCAGCAAGCTGTGCAACGCGCTGTGCAGATAAGCGGCGATGCGTTCGGCACCCAGCGCCGCATCCGCCAGCGCGGTGATGCGCAAGTCTTCGCCGAGGTCGTCGATGTTGATCGTCAGCGGGTAGTTGGTGCGTTCGCGCGCGCCCAGCACTTGCACGCCGGGGGCCAGTTCGCTGACCTCGGCGATCTCTTCACTGCTGCTGTGACGATAGTTGAGGATCGCGCTGAACAACGGCGTCGGCACCGCCACCGCACTGCAACGCTGGGCCAGTGCCAGCGAGGTCTGTTCATGGCCGAGCAACGCGGTCAGGCGTCGATGGGTTGCCAGCACCCCGGCACGCACGCCGTCCTGCCCGACATCCACCCGCAGCGGCAAGGTGTTGATGAACATTCCCAGCGCCTGTTCGCCGCCCTCGCCCGCCTCCATCCGCCCCAGCAGCACGGTGCCGAACACCACCGCCGTGCGCCCCGACAACTGGCCGAGCACCCGCGCCAGCGCCAGGTGCATCAGGCTCGCAACGCTGACGCCGAGCTGACGCGCCTGGCCGCGCAGTTGCCGGCTGAAATCGGTGTCGAGCATCAGCAAGGCTTCTTCGATACCCTGCCCGTCGCCCTGCACATCCTGCAGACCACAGGGCAAGGTCGGCTCGTCGATGTCGGCGAGCATCTCGCGGAAAAACCCTTCGTGAACCTGTTCGTCCAGGCGCAGACGGGCCTTGGCCAGGTGATCGCGGTACGGCACCGGCGACCCGACCTGCGCGGTCTGGCCAAGCAGATGCGCGCGGGTTTCGCGGCGCACCACATCAAGGGCGACGTGATCCATGATCAGGTGGTGGAACAGCAACAGCGCGACCACGCGACCGTTGGCCGGGTCCATGGCGTAGACCAGACGCAGCAGCGGCGCCTGCTGGATATCGAGGCGGAAGAACCGTGGGTCGTGGCGTTCCAGCAGTTGCGTCAGCACATCCGCGCCCGGCGCGAGGGCGATTTCTTCGCAGTGCAGACGAGCCTGCCGCTGCACCACTTGCAGCGGCTCATCCAGGCGTTCCCAGACGAACGCGGTGCGCAGGATGTCGTGGCGCTCGATCATCCACTGCAACGCCTCGGCGAAGGCCTCCAGACGTGCGCGGCTGTCAAAGGCGAACCGCGCTTGCGACACGTACGGGTCGCCGGCGGGCGCCGACAGGTGCAGATAGAGCATGCCTTCCTGCAGCGGCGCCAGCGGGTAAATGTCCTGCAGGTTGGCGGCGCCGCCAGGCACATTGGCTACCATGCGGTCGATGGTCGGCTGATCCAGCGTCACCAGCGGCAGCATGTCCGGGGTGATGCGAAACGCCGGGCTCAGCCAATCGCCACCGTGCTGCGCGACCAGCTCCAGCAGTTGCGCCTTGTGTTCGCTGAGGCTGTCCCACAACGCATCGTCCAGTGCGTCGTCGCTGCCCAGAATGACCAGGTCTTCATCTTCCTGTTGAAGGCGGATCGCATGGGTGGAAAGAACAGCCATCAGTTCGCTGAAATGCATGGGATAACCTGCTGTAAATACGAGAAAAAGGAGCGCGCAGCCGCGAGTCCGTGCCTGCTGCGCGCAGCCTGGAAAAACTAAAACATCGGGGCCTGGGGGGCTGACATGGGAAGCGGGGACAAGCTGCCGGCTCGGTCGCCGCAGTCCCCCTGTAGGAGCTGCCGCAGGCTGCGATCTTTTGCTCTTGCTGTTAAAAGCCAAATCAAAAGATCGCAGCCTGCGGCAGCTCCTACAGGGATTTGGGTCAGAGCCGGCGTTTGCGGGTGAGACTCGGGATGGTGGTTTGCGGGATGAACACTTGCTGCGCCTCGGGCGTGGTGCCGAGCGCCAGCGCCGCCAGCGTCGGCTGGCTGAACAGCGCGCGGGCGTCGGTGTGCAGGCCGCTCTGGCGCATGCGCGCCACCAGACTCACCGCCAGCAATGAATGCCCGCCCAGTTCGAAGAAGTTGTCGTGCCGCCCGACCTGTTCGACGCCGAGCACCTCGCCCCAGATCTGCGCCAGCGCGGTTTCGACTTCCCCCTCGGGTGCCACGTAAGGGCGATTGATGACTGCGTCGGCTCCCGGTTCCGGCAGGGCTTTGCGGTCTATCTTGTCGTTTGGCGTCAGCGGCAACGCATCGAGCAGCACAAATGCACCGGGCACCATGTATTCCGGCAGGCGCTCCAGCACATGCGCGCGCAAGGCCTCCAGATGTGGGACTTCCACGCCGGAGCGCACGGTGTACCAGGCCACCAGACGCTCATCGCGCACCATCACCACCGCTTGGCGAATTGCCGGATGTTCGATCAACCGCGCCTCGATTTCCCCCGGTTCCAGACGCAAGCCACGCAGCTTGATCTGGAAGTCATTGCGACCGAGGAATTCCAGCTCGCCGTGGTTGTTGTAGCGCGCCAGATCCCCCGTTCGATACAGGCGATCACCCGCAACAAACGGGCTGTCGATGAAGCGCTCGGCCTGCATTTCCGGCAGTTTGTGATAACCGCGTGCCACGCCGACGCCGCCAATGTGCAACTCACCGCTGACACCTTGTGGTACCGGTTGACCGTACGCATCGAGCACGTACAGCCGGGTATTGCTCAGTGCTGTGCCGATTGGCACCACGTTGTCCGGCACCGGCATATGCGGTTCCAGCGTCCAGCTCGTGCTGTCCACCGTGGTTTCAGTCGGCCCGTAAACGTTGTGCAAACGCACCCACGGCAGGCGATCGCGCACCTGCCGCGCCAGCGCCGCACTGAGTTCGCCGCCACCGTTGAGCACATCGGTCAGGCTGATGCACTGCTCGACACCGTCCTGTTCGATGAACTGCTGCAACAGCGCCGGGACGAACTTGACCACCGTCACCTGCTGCTCGCGAATGGTCTGCACCACATACGCCGAATCGCGGTTGCCGTCCGGTCGCGCCAGTACCAGACGCATCCCGGAACACAGCGGCCAGAAGATCTCCCACACCGAACTGTCGAAGCTGAACGGTGCCTTTTGCAGCAACGCACCGTGCTCGGTCGGCGGCGAAATCTGCGCCCCCCAATGCACCATGTTGCAGGCGCTGCGATGCTCGATCATCACGCCTTTGGGCAATCCGGTAGAGCCCGAGGTGTAGATCATGTAGGCGAGGTTCGAAGCATTCAGGCCCGGCACCTGCGGATTGCCTGACGGCTGCTGCTCCCAACTGCCGTGCTCCAGATTGATCAGCGTCACACCCGGCTCGCCCAGCAATTGCCGCGTGGCGCCCTGCACCAGCAGTGCGACCGGCGCACTGTCCTGCAACATGTAGTTCAAGCGCTCCAGCGGGTAGTCCGGATCCAGCGGCACATAGGCGCCGCCAGCCTTGAGGATGCCGAGCAAACCAACGATCAGATCCAGCCCGCGCTCGACGCAGATCGCCACCCGCGAGTCCGGTTGCACACCGAGTTCACGCAGATGATGAGCCAGGCGATTGGCGCGTTCGTTGAGTTCGCGATAAGTCAGACTACGTTCACCGCTCTGCAGGGCGATCGCTTCAGGTTTGCGTCGCACCTGTGCTTCGAACAACCTGTGCAACGGCTGGTCCAGCGGACAATCGACCTTGGTGGCGTTGAAGGTGATCAGCAAGCGTTGCAGCTCTTCGGGTGGCAGGATCGGCAAGCGGTTCAACGGCTGTTGCGGTGTCTGCTCCAACGCCTGCACCAGGCCGCTTAACGCCGCTTGCATATAACCGCAAATCCGTTGCGCGCCGATCTGCGCCACGGCCCTGCCGGTGAGACGCAAGCCGTTGCCAAAATCATCCACGCTCATGGTCAGCGGGTAATTGGTGCGTTCCTCGTTGGCCAGGGTTTCGATGCCTTGCCAGGCCTGGCTGGACGGCTCCAGCAGTTCGGACTCGTCACTGTGCCGATAATTGAGCAGCGCGCTGAACAACGGTGACGGCGAGGCGACGCCGCTGCAGCGCTGGGCCAGTGCCAGCGACGCGTGTTCATGCCCGAGCAGCGCGGTCAGCCGCGCATGGGTGGCGCGCACGGCGTCCAGCACTCCGGCATCAACATCGATGCGCAGCGGCAAGCTGTTGATGAACACGCCCAGCGCCCGGTCGGCGCCCTCGCCGCCTTGCAGGCGCCCCATCAACACGGTGCCGAACACTACGCGCTGCTGGCCGGACGTCGCCGCCAGCACCCGCGCCCACGCCAGATGAATCAGGCTCGCGACACTGACCCCGGCGTGTCGCGCCTGCGTACGCAAGCGCTGATAGACGTCAGCCGGCAGCGCCTGCTGCGCTTCGTCGATGCCGCGCCCGTCGCCCTGCACTTCCTGCAAGCCGAATGGCAGGGTCGGCTCGTCGATGTCCGCCAGTTGCTCACGGAAAAACGCCTCGTGTTCCTGCTCGCTGACGCCCAGCCGCGTCTGCGCCACGTAATTGCGATACGGCACCGGCGGCGCCAGCGCCACGACCTGCCCCGACAGACTCGCCTGCATTTCGCCGCGCATCACTTCCAAAGCGATGTGATCCATGGCCAGGTGATGGAACAGCAAAATCCCCACCACCCGATCCAGCGCCGGATCACGGGCATACACCAGGCGCATCAGCGGCGCCTGGCTGACGTCGAGGCGATAACGCCGGGCGTTGAAGCGCGCGTGCAACTGCTCGATGATCGGGCCGTTGGCCGGATCCAGTTCGATCTCCTGCAACGGCAGAATCGCGTCGCGCCACACCACCTGCACCGGGGTGGTCAGACCTTCCCAGAGCACTGAGGTGCGCAGAATGTCGTGGCGCGCCATGACCTCGCGCAGCGCTGTAGCGAAGGCCTCGACGCGTTCCAGACTGTCGAACGCCAGTTGCGATTGCAGCAGATACGGATCGCCCTGCTCGGCGGTGATGTAGTGGTAGAGAATGCCTTCCTGCAGCGGTGCCAGCGGGTAGATGTCCTGCACGTTGGCGGCGCCGCCCGGCACCGTGGCAACGATCCGTTCGATGTCCGTCTGCTGCAGTTGCACCAGCGGCAGCATCTCCGGGGTGATGTGCGTGCAATCGGCGGCGATGCGGTTGGCCGGCACTTCGATTTCCCGGCCGCTGCCGACCGAAGCCGCCAGCGCCGCCAGGGTCGGCTGACTGAACAGCACGCGCACGTCGCTGCTCAGATCGAGCTGACGCATGCGTTCGATCAGAGTCACCGCCAGCAACGAATGTCCGCCGAGCTCGAAAAAGTGATCGTGACGCCCGACCCGCTCGACTTGCAGCACGTCCGCCCAGATCTGCGCCAGGGCGATTTCGACCTCCCCCTGCGGCGCCTCGTATTCGCGGCGGATCAAATCTTCCGCGCCGGGCGCCGGCAGCGCCTTGCGATCAACCTTGCCGTTGGCGGTCAGCGGCAGCGCCGGCAGACGCACATAGGCGCTCGGCAGCATGGCACTGCTCAGGCGAGTTTTCAGGTACGCGTGCAGCTCATTGATGTCCAGAGGCGCCTGCTCGGTGAACCACGCCAACAATTGTCCGTCGCGCACCAGCACCACCGCTTCGCGCACCGCCGCATGGCGGGTGAGTGCGCTCTCGATCTCCCCCGGCTCGATCCGGATGCCACGGATTTTCACCTGATCGTCGTTGCGGCCCAGATACTCCAGATTGCCGTCGGCGCGCCAGCGTGCGAGGTCGCCGGTGCGGTACAGGCGTGCGCCCGGTTCAGCGCTGAACGGATCAAGCAGGAAGCGCTCGGCGCTCAGCTCTGCGCGGTTCAGGTAACCGCGAGCCACACCGTCCCCGCCGACATACAACTCGCCCGTCACGCCCAGCGGCACCGGTTGCTGCTGCTCGTCGAGCAGATATACCGTGGCGTTGCTTACCGGTTTGCCGATGTGCAGCGCCTGCCCGGCGTGGATGCGCCCCGAGGTTGCCACCACCGTGGCCTCGGTCGGCCCGTAGTTGTTGATCACTTCGAACGACTGTTGACGCGGGAACTGGCGCAGGCGATCGCCACCGATCAGCAGCGTGCGCAACGTCGGGTGATCGAGCTGGCGGCTGAACGCGTATTCGGCGATCGGCGTCGGCAAAAAGCTCACGTCCAGCGGCTGCGCACGCCACCAGTCGAGCAGCGCATCGATGTCTTCGTTGCCCTCGCTGACCGGCGCCAGGTGCAGGATCGCGCCCACGCACAGCGCCGGCCAGACTTCCCAGGCCATCGCGTCGAAACCGAAGCCAGCGAGGCTCGAGGTATGGCTACCGGCGCGCAGGTCGAAAACGTCAGCGTGCCAATCGACCAGATTGCACAGGGTGCGGTGCTCGACCATCACCCCCTTGGGCAGGCCAGTCGAGCCGGAGGTGTAAATCACGTAAGCGAGGTTGGCCGGAGTCAGTCCCGGCACCTTCGGCGCGCCGATATTGGCGGCGGACCAGCTCGGGCGATCCAGCTCGATCACCGGCACCGACAACGCCGGCAAAAGCCCGCGCAGCGCTCGCTGGGTCAGCACCGCGATTGGCGCGCTGTCTTCCAGCAGGTAGCTCAGGCGCTCGGCCGGATGCGCCGGATCCAGCGGTACATACGCGGCGCCAGCCTTGAGGATCGCCAACAGCCCGACCAGTGTGTCGAGCCCGCGCCGGGCAACGATCGCCACCCGGTCATCCGGACGCACACCGAGATCGAGCAGATGATGAGCGAGCGCGTTGGCGCGTTGATTGAGGTCGGCATAGGTCAGGCTTTGCCCCTGATCAACCGCCGCCAGCGCCTGCGGCCGTAGCGTCGCCTGCGCTTCGAAACGCTGATGAAGGGTCGTCGGAGCCGGGTATTGCACCCGCGTGGCATTCCACTGTTGCAGCAGCGCGGTTTCTTCGGGCGTGCTCAGGTCGAAATCCGCCACCGCCAGATTCACCGCTTCCAGCCCCTGCTCCAGAATCAGCAACCAGCGTTCAGCCAATGCCTTGACTTCATCGGCATTGAAATACGCCTCGCTGTAGATCAGGTACAGCCGCGCGTCGTCATTGGTCAGATTGCTCAGCAAATGCACCGCCAGCGGTGTGGCCTCTTCGACGTTCGAGGCCTTGATGATCCGTCCCGAGGCCTCGCCGTAGCGATAATCGTGAGTGCCCTGCTCGTAGGAAACAGTGACTTCGAACAGCTGCGAGCGCTCCTCGCGCAGCAAGCCCAAGGCACGATTCATCTCACTGACCGGGTAGCGCTGATGGCGAAAGTCCTGGCGCAGCTCATCACGAATTGCCCTGACCAGTTCAGCGAACGTGCATTGGCGACCAAAACCCATGCGCACCGCACTGACCTGCGCGAACAACCCGAGGGTGGATTTGAAGCGCGCGCCGGAGCGGTTGAGAATCGGCAGCCCCACCACCCATTCGTCACGTTGCGCGGTGCGGCTGAAGTAGACATGCAGCGCCGCCAGCTGCACATGGAACGCCGAGGCGCCGTACTCCCGGGCCACCTGCTGCATGCGCTCGTGCAGCAGCGCCGGCAAAGGCTGCGCATAGACTTGCGTCTGCGCGGTTTGGCCGGCCAGGCTCTGCTGATGCCGCGGCAGCAACAGCGGCTCGGGCAATTGTCGGTACTTGTCCAGCCAGTAGGCACGATCCTGCGCATAACGCGGCGATGCTTGATAGCGCGCATTGTCCTCGATGAAGTCGATGTACGACGGCGCCGAAACGGGTGTCGGTTGGCTGTGCGCCAGCGCGTTGTAGATCTCGTCCAGCGACTTGAACATTGCGCCGAAGCCCCAGCCATCGACGATCAAGTGATGAGCCTGCACGGACAGCCAATGTCGCTGCTCATCGAGGCGGATCAACAGAAAGCGCAACAGGCAGCCGCCGTCCAGTACAAAGGGCTGATCGATGCGCGCCTGCACCAGTGCCCGCGCCGCCGATTCCGGGTCGCTGTGCGCCGACACATCGTCGATCGGCATCGGCACCATTACTGACCGGGCGAACTGCTGCAACGGCAAGCCATCTGCACCGGCGCCCGGCAGCAGAATCGTGCGCAGCGCGTCATGCCGGGCCACCAGCAACTCCAGCGCAGCCTGCATCCGCGCTGGATCCAGCGGGCCATTGAGATCCAGGTATCCGCCGATGTTATACAGCGGCGAATCCCCGCGACTCAGCTGATCCAGCCAGATATCCAGCTGCGCAGCGGTCAGCGGATACGTCTGGAACGATGCGGACGGCGTGGCCACCGAAGGGGCAGAAATAGGCGGCATAAGATCCTTCTCATGTGATTTTGCGCCTATTCAAGCATCGGCCACGATGCCGACATGACACGTAAAACCCGGACAACCCTGCGCCTCCCGGCGCTGGCCTGTCAGCACTTGTTGACGCTGATCGACTGGGAACTGGTTAAAAGTTCGGAGAGGAAAGACTGAAAATCTTGTAGGAAAAATGCCACACGCCAGCGCTGCCATCGACCTGCGTCATGACCTCGCAAAAACGCAACTGCCCCGGTTTTCAGGGTCTTGCCGTGACCAAACAGTCACGCGATGCGCAACGCCTGTGCCAGCGGGCGTCAGAAGCCCGGCGCCAACTTTCAGAAATGATGGCACTTTGTGTCCCTGTTTTCCCCTACAGACGCAGGACAAATCCATAGGCTTAAATCCCGCCCCAGATCAGTTTCAAGGAGAGACGATTGCGTGGGCGGCTTTTGCATAAACAGCGGACGACTCGGTGATGACTCGGAACCAGGGATGACAAGGATATGAATCTGACCGGCAGCATTCGCAACATGGAAAACCCGCACTTCTACTGGCAACTGGGAGAACTGATTGCCAGTACCGGCGACGATCATTTCGCCAGCAACATGTTCCAGTTGGTCGACACCCTGGTGCCGGTCAATCGCGTCGATCTCAGCGAGTGGACGCTGGACGAACGTCAGGCCAGCGTGGTCGAGATCAAGGCGCTGGGCAGCGCCGGTCTGCCGCAGACCTTCCCGCCACCGGACCCGTTGAAGAGTCCGGACGATCATCCGTTGTTGCAGAAGATGATCGAGATGAATGATTCGCTGCTGATTCAACTCAAAACGTCGCTCCAGCCGCAACATCCGCAGCACAGCGTGCACCAGTGCAATCTGGTGTCCCGCACCTCGAATCGCCGCTGTGTCATCTCGTTCTACCGTCCGCATACGCAACGGGTGTTTTCCCTGCCGGAGCTGTCATTTCTCAAAAGCCTGTCCGACACCCTGCTGCCGCTGATCGAGCGCCACGCGCAGCTCAGTCGGCAGATCGTCGCCAAACCGCCGCGCCTGCCCTTGGCCGACCTGGAACAGGCGCCTTTGCAGCAGGTGTTCGACGAACGCCTGGCGCTGGGCGGCATTGTGCTGTCGGCGCGGGAGAAAGAAGTCTGTCTGGGTCTGTTGACCGGCGGCACCGTACCGCTGTTGGCCGAGAAGCTGCGGGTCAAGAGCAGTTCCGTCGAGACCTACCTCAAACGGGCGACCGCCAAACTGGGGGTCAGCGGACGGCATGGTCTGGCGCGCTGGATGGCCGGGGCGTAACCGCGCGGTCGTGTTTCAACGGTGTTCGATGGTGGTGTGGGGACGCAGTGCCCGGCACGTGTTTTTTCTGCATGAGAGCGTTCGATGCTGCGCATTTCCCTGCTGTCCCTCGCCGTCCTGTTGGCCGGATGTTCGTTGATTCCCGATTATCAGCGCCCTGCTTCACCGAGCGCTGCGCAGTATCCGCAAGGCGCCGTTTCCCCGGCCCCGACACCCGCCGCAGCGCGCACTGAAGACTGGCGCACGCTGTTCAACGACCCGGCGTTGCAACAGTTGATCGAAAGCGCGCTGGTGAACAATCGCGACCTGCGGGTGGCGGCGTTGAACGTCGAGGCGTTTCAGGCGCAGTACCGGATCCAGCGCGCCGATCTGCTGCCAGCGGTGTCGGCCAATGCCAGCGAGTCGCGCCAGCGCCTGCCGCCCAGCGTGACCCGCAGCAAAGCCATGATCAATTCGACCTATGCGGTGAACCTGGGTGTCAGTGCCTATGAACTGGATTTTTTCGGCCGGGTGCGCAGCCTCAGCGAGCAGGCGCTGCAAACCTGGCTGGCGACCGAACAGGCGCGGCGCAGTGCCGAGCTGAGTCTGGTGGCCAACGTCGCCAATGCCTACCTGACCTGGCGCGCCGACCAGGAGTTGCTTGAACTGACGCGCCAGACCCTGGCCGCCGATGAGCAAAGCCTGCGCCTGACCACGCGCAACCGCGACGCCGGCAAGTCTTCGGCGCTGGAACAGGCGCAGGCGCAAACCAGCGTCGACCGTTCGCGAGCCAATCTGGCGCGATACAAACGTCAGGTGGCGCAGGATCTGAACAGCCTGACGCTGCTGGTTGGCACGCAAGTCCCCGAGCAACTGCCGGCGCAACCACTGGCCAGCGACCTGGTCCAGCAACTGCCGGCCGGGTTGCCCTCGGATCTGCTGCAACGGCGCCCGGACATTCTGCAGGCCGAGTACAAACTGAAAGCGGCCAACGCCAATATCGGCGCGGCGCGGGCGGCGTTTTTCCCCAGTGTCAGCCTGACGGCCAGCGCTGGCACCTCCAGCCGCGATCTCTCCGGACTGTTCAGCGGTGGCTCCGGGGCGTGGACGTTCCAGCCGCAAATCAACCTGCCGATTTTCAACGCCGGCAGCCTGCGCGCGAGCCTGGATTATTCGAAACTGCAGAAAGACGTCGCGATCGCCGAATACGAAAAATCGATTCAAACCGCGTTTCAGGAAGTCGCCGATGGCCTGGCGGCGCGCAGCACTTATCAGCAGCAATTGCAGGCGCAACGCGATCTGGTACAGGCCACTCAGGACTACTACAACCTGGCGCAGCACCGCTATCAGAACGGTGTCGACAGCAGCCTGACGTTTCTCGATGCGCAACGTTCACTGTTCAGTTCGCAGCAGGGCTTGATCACTGATCGCCTCGCGCAGCTGGTCGCCGAGGTCAACCTGTACACCGCGCTGGGCGGTGGCTGGCGGGCCGATGAGGCGAATCTTCAGTAGTCCGTCGTCACTTTTTCTTACACCTTTTGTCGCCCGATCCTGCGCCGCGCGGCGATCCGTGGCCGGCGTCTGCCGTCAGTTTGGTATCATGCGCCGCTTTTACGGTTAACCCCCCGCCAGTCCTGCCGACTGACGGGCTGCAAAAGGCGGTATTAGATGACGGCTTTGTTGACTCGCCGCAAGGTGCTTGCGGGAATGGGCGTGCTGGGCCTGGGCCTGCTCGCGGGCTGCGACACCCGTGGCCAACTGTCGTACAAGTACGGCAAGGACCTGAGTGACAAGATCCTCGGGCGCACCTTCAAGCTGAAGAACACCGACGGCGAAACCATGACGCTGTCGAGCTTTCGCGGGATGATGCCGATGATCTTCTTCGGCTTCACCCAATGCCCGGCGGTGTGCCCGACCACCCTCGCCCGCGCTGCGCAAATCAAGAAGCTGATGGGCAAGGACGGCGACCGTCTGCAGGTGATCTTCATCACCCTCGACCCGGAACGCGACACGCCGCAGATCCTCGACGCCTACGTCAAAGCCTTCGACCCGAGCTTCGTCGCGCTGTACGGCACGCTGGAAGAAACCCAGGCCACCGCCAAGGAATTCGACGTGTTCTTCGAGAAGGTGCCGGCGGGTGACACCTACACCATCTCCCACACGTCCACCAGTTACGTCTACGACTCGCGCGGCCAGTTGCGCATGGGTCTGTCTGTATCGCTTTCGGCACAAGAGTGCACGGAAGATTTGCTCACCGTTATGGAGGTCTGCTGATGCACCCCGTTTTGAACAACATCAAACGCGCCGTTTGCGCTCTGTCCCTGCTGGGCCTGGCTTTTCAGGCCAGTGCTCAGACCAGGGTCGACGACGCCTGGGTGCGTGCGACCGTGCCGACCCAATCGGCCAGCGGCGCGTTCATGACCGTCACTGCGGACAGCGACAGCAAGCTGCTGAGCGTTGCCTCGCCGGTGGCCAAAGATGTGCAAATCCACGAAATGTCGATGAAGAACGACGTGATGAGCATGGGCCCGGTCAAGTCGGTCGACCTGCCGGCCGGCAAAGCCGTCACCTTCGACCCGAACGGCTACCACGTGATGCTGATGGGCCTGACCGGCCAGCTCAAGGAAGGCGAAAGCGTACCGCTGACCCTGACCGTGGAAAACGCCAAGGGCGAGAAGCAGACCGTCGAAGTCAAAGCCGAAGTCCGTGCGCTGACGCACATGGAAGGTCACGATCACAGCAAGATGCATTGATCTGACTTTGCGGCAATAAAAAGGGGCGGCCTGATCGATCAGGCCGCCCCTTTTTTATCGCGCATGTCAGCCGCGCTTGCGGGCCAGTGCGTTGCGCACGCTATCTCTCGACATCCCCGGGCGCGATGGCGCCGCAGTTTTCTCCACGGGCGCCGCAGCCAACTGCTGCTTGCGCTTCAACACCTGACTCCAGCGATAACCGAGATAGCCGGCCGCCGCAAAGAATCCCAGCCAACCGGTCATCAGATTGATAACCGTCCACAGCCCGAGGGTGATCAGCACGGTTTTCCAGGTGAACAACTTCAGGTTGTTGTCGACAGGCACCGTTTCAACGGACGCCTGCTGCGCCAGCGGAATCTGCTGCACCCCATCCAGATCAAAGCGCAATGAGAAGTCCGCTGCCGGTACCTGGACATTTATTTGATTGCCTTCAGCGGTATGCACCCGCACTTCGCCATTGACGACCGACACCGAGCTGAAACTGATCTGGGTTTCGTGATGAATCTCGCCGTTGACCAAGGTCAAGACCGTTCGTTGCTCGCCATTGGTGGGCTCGCGCATGTCGATTCCTTGAGAACTCCACGTCGAACGACGTGCAAAGGGAAAATCCGTTGGGCTCGAATGCTACTGAGTGGCCATTAGGCTGTCCAGCAACAACCTGGTCAAGGCTGATGGAAAGCTTGCTTTACATGCGAAAAAAATTTAGCCAGTATGTAAAGGGTCTTTTACACAGGAAGTTGAAGAATGAATCGGTACTACCTCGAAATGGGCGCAGCGTTGATCCTCTATATGCTGGTGTTGATGGCCTCAGTGATTGCCACGCAATACCTGACGGACGCCAACATTATTCTGCGCTCTGCCGTCGCGCTGACACCGGTTATTCCGGCAGGACTGATGTGCTGGAGCATCGTGCGCAACATGCGGCGCATGGACGAAATGCATCTGCGTATCCAGTTCGAAGCGCTGGGGTTTGCCTTCGCCGCCTCGGCGCTGCTGACCTTCAGTTACGGTTTTCTGGAAAACGTCGGCGCCCCACACATACCGTGGACTTGCGTGTGGCCGGTGATGGGCGCCATGTGGATTCTCGGCCTGCAAATCGCTCGACGTCGCTACCAATGAAAAATCGCCTCAAGGCGCTGCGCGCCGAACGCAACTGGTCGCAGCTCGATCTGGCTGAACGCCTCAAGGTGTCACGTCAGACGATCAATGCCATCGAAAACGAGCGTTATGACCCAAGCCTGCCACTGGCCTTTCAAATTGCCCGGGCGTTCGAGTTACCGATTGAAAGCATCTTCGACGACGGTTTGAACTGATCGCCGAATTGGCCGGCAGTGGGCGCTGCCTGAAAGGTGTCAGCTCCCCGCGCCGCCATGCGCCTCCTCAAAGAAGTAATCCTTCCAGCTGCCGGCCTTGTTCTTCAGCACGCCCAGTTCCTGCAATTTTTCGGCATAGATGAACGTGCGCTGCGGCACCACCGTGAAGTCGATTTCGGGATCGGTGACGATCTTCTCGACCAGCGCCAGCGGCAGCTTCGACTGTTCGACGCGGATGTACGCCTGAGCGGCGGCGGGTTTGTCGGCCTTGATGATTTTTTCCGCTTCGGCCAACGCGTCGTAGAACGCCTTGTAGGTCTTGGGATTTTCGTCGTGGAATTTTTCCGTGGTGTAGAGCACGTTGAACGTGGCCTGACCGCCGAGCACGTCGTAGGAACTCAGCACTTTGTGCACGTTGGGGTTTTGCAGCGCCTGATACTGGAACGGCGGGCTGGAGAAGTGCGAGTTGATTTCCGAACCGCCGGCAATCAGCGCCGCCGTAGCGTCCGGGTGCGGCAGGCTGACCGAGATGTCGTCAAATTTCTTGTACTGAGCATTGCCAAATTCCCTGGCCGTTTCGATCTGCAGGGTCCGCGACTGGAACCCCACGCCCGCCGCCGGCACGGCGATGCGATCCTTGTCGCTGAAATCCTTCAGAGTCCTGATGTTCGGGTTGTTGGTCAGCAGGTAATTGGGCATCGAGCCGAGCGAGGCAATGGCTTTGACGTTCTGTTTGCCGCGAGTGCGATCCCACACCGTGAGCATCGGCGGCACCCCGGCGGAGACCACGTCCAGCGCGCCGGTCAGCAGCGCTTCGTTCATGGCAGTGGCGCCGGAGATGCTGTTCCAGTCGACCTTGATCTCCAGCCCCTGCGCCTTGCCGTGTTTTTCAATCAGTTGCTGATCACGAACCACGTCGAGAATCAGATAACCGATGCCGAATTGCTGGGCGATGCTGATCTTGCCTTCGGCCTGGGCGCCGCTGCTGAACAGCAGACTGCCCGCCAGAGATGTGGCCAACAGAGTCAGCGCAGAACGTTTGAACGGTGTGGCCATGACAACCTCGCAGCAGGAGTGAATTGGCTGAAAGGCCGAACTCTATCGCTATAAAAAACAGAAATTAAATACCGTTATCGAATATCCATAGCACGCTCACGTTTGCCGTTATGCGCTGATTTAAACAGCCTGAAACAATAAATCTGCCATCGGTTACAAGCTGTGGATCAGCCGCCAGCGGGCTGACACCAACGCCGGTCACGGTCTCAAGCCTTGCACCGCGCCTGCGCGAGCAGATCAGCCACGCGTTTAAAAGGGCGATCAGGCAGCCCACCCTTGGTATCATCGCGCACACTTTTATGACGGTTTGATGGCTGGAAGGTCTTTTTTTGTGAGCGTTCTTTTGCGTTGGTTGCGGCAGCCGCATGCCCGCCTGTTTTCCTTGATTCTACTGGTGCTGATCGTACCGGTGTGCCTGCGCGCGGCGTTGGGCTGGTCGTCGCCGCTGGGCTATTTGTCCGACCTGGCGATTGGCAGTTTGCTGGTGCTGTTGCTGCATCGCCGCGCGTGGTGGCTGGCGTTGCCGTTGCTGCTGTTCTGGGGGGTGCTGGCGGTGGCGACGGCCGAACTGGTCAGCGCTGTCGGCCGACTGCCAAATCCTTCCGACCTGCATTACCTGATTGACCCGCAGTTCGTGGAAAACTCCACCGGTGGCGGCTTTGCCCATCCGGCGCTGGGGGTTGCCCTGTTGCTGGCGCTGCTGTTCTGGTTACTGACGCGTTTCGCCAATCGCGCGCAACCTGCTGCTGCCCTGCCCCGTGCCGTGTGGGCGGCCCCGGTGCTGCTGTTCGCCGCGCACTGGGGCGTGCAAAACCAATGGCCGAGCGAGGAAGATCCATGGCGCATGTACAACCTGCCGCATCAGTTGCTCGCCTCGCAAGTCGCCGACCTGCAGTTGCAGGCCGAAGAATGGCTGGACGGTGACGTCGAACCCGCTGCGCCACAGATGGCCGGGCTGACCGATCTGGATCTCAATGGCCACAAGCTGCTGGCCGCGCCGGGGCAGGCGCGCAACGTGCTGATCATCGCTCTGGAAGGCATTCCCGGCGCGTACGTCCGCGCCAATCGCGAGGCCATCGGCAGCCATTATCAGGAAGACCTGATGCCCAATCTCAGCCGCTGGGCCGAGCGCGGCATGAACACCCCGGATTACGTGCTGCATACGCACCAGACCATTCGCGGCCTGTACGCCATGCTCTGCGGCGATTACGACAAGCTCAACAACGGCACGCCCAAAGGCGTGGAGATGCTCACCCAGCAGGAACGCAATCAGGCCTGCCTGCCAGCGCAGCTGCGACAGCACGGCTTCAGCACCCACTATTTGCAAGGCGCCGGTCTGCGCTTCATGGCCAAAGACAAAATCATGCCGCACATCGGTTTCGATGCGACCCATGGTCTGGAATGGTTCAGCAACGCCAACTATCTGGAGTTCCCGTGGGGCAAGGATGACAAGGCGTTCTTCGAAGGCGCGCTGGATTACGTCGGCCAACTGAAGAAGCAGAAGCAACCGTGGATGCTCACCCTGTTGACCGTCGGCACCCACCAGCCCTACTCCGCACCGGAAGAATATCTGGCGCGCTACGAGACGCCGAAACAGGCCGCCGTCGGTTATCTCGACGATGCGCTGGAACAGTTCCTCAGCGGCCTCGAACGTCAAGGCGTGCTCAAGGACACGCTGGTGGTGATCACCTCGGACGAATCCCACGGCATCGATGGCGTGCGTCTGGCTTCGTCCTGGGGGTTCAACCTGACCCTGGCGCCGGAACACGAGCAACTGCCGCGACTGAATGCCGGGGTGTACGGTCATGTCGATCTGAGCGCGTCGATCCTCGACTATTTCGACCTGCCGGTGCCGTCGGCATTGAGCGGCCGTTCGCTGTTCCGCGACTACGACAGCGGACGCGAAATCATGTCCTACACCAACGGCAAGCTGCGCTACCACAACGGCCAGGGGATTTTCTCCGAGTGCGACATGCCGCGCCGTTGCCGTTACTACGAAAGCCCCGGTTTCATTGCCGAGCGCGCCACCTTCAAGGGCAATGAAAGCAGCCAGCAGGCCCGACAGATTGCCGCGCGGGCCATGGCGCTGGACCTGTCGCTGCTGCGCACACCGCTCAATCAGCGTTACCAGTTCGGCAGCAACAACGTCATCCCGCTGCAGGCGCAGATCAACGATGACTGGGCCGACAACCTGATCGGCGCGCAATACCTGGAAATGCCCAAGGGCTCGCACACCCGCGTGCGCCTGACCGTACGATCGGTGGACCCGCAGCAGGCGGCGTACATTCAGCTCAAGGCCAAGGAGTTCGAACAGGACGTGCAGCTGGGCCTGCCGACCGAGATGGTCGCCACGGCCGATCAGCCGCTGCAGATGGATTTCAGCTTCGACAACCCGCAACAGCGCAAGGCTTTCTCGTTCCATTTGCTGGGTTATGGGCTGGGCGCGGTCGAAGTCACGGATTTCAGTGTGATCACCGAGTTGCCGGGGCAGGAAGATCCCCTGGATGCGCTGCCGGATGATGAGACCGCACAATCGAGCTGATACCCCCCGTGTAGGAGCTGCCGCAGGCTCGGGCCGCGTTTGGACGATCTCTTGATCTTGAAAAAACAAAATCAAAAGATCGTCCGAACGCGGCCCGAGCCTGCGGCAGCTCCTACAGGGGGGCGAGGGACTATCAGAACGTCGTGCGCAACCCCACCTGAATGCTGCGCCCTTCTGCCGGTGCAATATCGCGCAGGATCGAACTCGCGTAACGCACGGTCTGGTTGGTCAGGTTCTCGGCGTTGACGAACGCCAGCCATTTGCTCTGGCCGACATCGAAGTGATACCCCACATTCGCCCCCAGCGTGGTGTAGCCGTCGGTGCTGCTTTCGTTGGCTGGCACACGGTGCTGCGAGCTGGCGTGTTCGATATCGATCCGTGCCTGCCAGCGATCCAGTTCCCACAGCAAACCGCTGTTCAAGCGTAACGGCGCGATGCGCGGCAGATCCTCACCGTTGTCGAGGTTCTTGGCGCGGGTGTAATCGCCCGACAGCTCCAGCGCGAACTTGCCGTAGGCATTTTCGCCAAGCGTCCAGCGATCCTGCGCTTCGATGCCGGTGAAACGTGCACGTACGCCCGAATAGGTATATTCGGGAATCCCGCCAGCATCCTCTTCGCCTTCGTCATTCAGTGTGCGACCAGTGCCGAGCAAGCCGATGTAGTTGGAGAAGTGGCTATAGAACACGCCGACACTGCCTTTGTGCGTACCGTTGTCGAAACGCAGCGCGAGGTCGCTGGACACGGCTTTTTCTTTCGACAGGCCGGCATCGCCGACTTCATAGGTGCCCGTCGCGACGTGGGCGCCGTTGGCGTACAACTCGTAGAAGGTCGGCGCGCGCTCGGTGTAGCCGAGTGTCGCGGCGACCGACCAGATCGGCGTCAGCGTGTAAACCGCGCCGGACGACAAGCTGCCGGCGGTGAAACTGCTGGAGCGCTCGGCATTGGCAAAGCGCTCGTTGCCTTTGGCATCCGGGTCGACTGTGGTGTGTTCGAGGCGTCCGCCGAGGGTGAACAGCAGACGCTCGGTGGCTTGCAGCTCTTCCAGAATGAACAGTGCGCCGGCGTCGGTATCGGTGTGCGGCACAAAGGCTTCTTCGCCCAGCGCCGAGAATTCGTTGCGGCTGACCTGAGCGCCGATCACCCCGTTGAACGCTCCCAACGGCTGGTGCCTGGCCTCGACCCGCGCTTCGTAGCCCTTGTTCTTGAAGGTGGTGCCGACTTCACCGCCCTCGATTTCCCGGTGCTGGTAATCGGTGTAGCCGGCGTCGAGCTTGACCGAGCTGAACGGGCCGTCGAGGTTGCGGATTTCCGAGGCGAAGGCGTAGTGCTCCTGCTGCATGCGAATGCGCACGTCGTCTTCGGCTGGTGAGCCGTAGTTCGAATCGTAATTGCTGTAGGACAGACCGGCGTAACCGTCATCCCAGGTGTAGGAACTACCGACGGCACCGCCATCCTGCCGTCCGTCGCTGTTGGCCAGCCGATGCTTGCGCGAGTCGCCGTCGTCGTTGGCGCGTGCCGCGCCGGTCTTGGCGTAACCGGGAATCTTCAGGTCATTGAACTCGCGGGCGCTGGCGTCCAGGTGCAAGGCGAACTGACCGTTGCCGGCCTCCAGTTTTCCGGCGCTGCTGCGGGTGGTGTCGGCGCCGCCGTAACGCAACTCGCCGGCCCCGTGGATGCCGTCGATGGCTTCAGTGGGGATGCGGTTATCGAAGGTGTTGACCACGCCGCCGATCGCACTGCCGCCATAGAGCAGCGCCGCCGGGCCCCGGACGATTTCAATGCGTTCGACGTTGACCGGATCCAGCGGCACCGCGTGATCGTAGGACAGCGACGAGGCGTCCAGCGCGCCGACGCCGTTACGCAGAATGCGAATGCGGTCACCGTCCTGCCCGCGAATGATCGGCCGACTCGCGCCCGGGCCGAAGTACGACGAAGACACGCCGGGCTGTTTGTTCAGCGTCTCGCCGAGGCTGCCCTTCTGCTGCAACGTGAGGTCGTCGCCGCTGAGCACGGTCGAGGGCGATGCGAGGGTCTGGCTGCCCAAAGGATTGCCGGTGATGACTTGCGGTTGCAGTTCGAGCGGTTCGGCGGCGAACACGGGTGAAGCGATCAGCAGCGCGGCGGCCAGAGGCGTCAGGCGTCGTTGAAGGGGCTGGGAACGGGCAGGCATTTCAGAACTTCCGTGAGCAGAAAAGTGAGGATCGCTGCCGGCGTTTGGCAAATAACGCTGGCAGAAACAGAATGAAATCTTTTTTATGTTATACAATAACATTTCTTTCTGTCATCACGATTTTCCGCAGAAAGCGCTCAAGAACAAGGATCTACAGATCTGCCATGAGGGTTTGGCCGCCTGCGCAACAACAAAAAACCGCTGAAAGACTGCGCCTATCAGCCTCCAATAGTCGGCCTATTAGCTGGTTGCCCGAGTCGGGTCTAGCCTTACTAGTCCGAAGTCGGCATGAGCCGGCCGCACAAGACCTGATAAGGATCCGAACATGGCAAACGAATCGAAATGCCCGTTCAACCACGCCGCCGGTGGTGGTACGACGAACCGTGACTGGTGGCCGAATCAACTGAACCTGAAGATCCTCAGCCAGCACTCGCCCAAGTCCGATCCGCTGGGCAAGGACTTCGACTACGCCAAAGCCTTCAAGAGCCTGGATTTCCAGGCCCTGAAACAAGACCTGCGTGCGCTGATGACCGACTCGCAGGACTGGTGGCCAGCGGACTTCGGGCACTACGGCCCGCTGTTCATCCGCATGGCCTGGCACAGCGCCGGCACCTATCGCACCGCCGATGGCCGCGGTGGCGCCGGCTCCGGGCAACAGCGTTTCGCCCCGCTCAACAGCTGGCCGGACAACGTCAGCCTCGACAAGGCCCGGCGCCTGCTGTGGCCGATCAAGCAGAAATACGGCCGCAATATTTCCTGGGCCGACCTGATCGTGCTAACCGGCAACGTCGCGCTGGAGTCGATGGGGTTCAAGACCTTCGGCTTCTCCGGCGGACGCCCCGATGTCTGGGAACCGGACGAAGACGTCTACTGGGGTTCGGAACGCGAATGGCTCGGCGGCGACAGTCGCTACGGCAAAGACAAATCGGCCATGCAAGAGCCCGGTGACGGCACGCTGGTGGCCGAACCGGACCTGCACGGCAAAGAGCAAAGCCGCACCGATCAGGGCGAACGTAATCTGGAAAATCCATTGGCCGCCGTGCAGATGGGCCTGATCTACGTCAACCCGGAAGGCCCTGAAGGCAATCCCGACCCGGTCGCTTCCGGTCGCGATATCCGCGAAACCTTCGGCCGCATGGCCATGAACGACGAAGAAACCGTGGCGCTGATCGCTGGCGGTCACGCCTTCGGCAAAACGCACGGCGCCGGCCCTGCCGATAATGTCGGGCCCGAGCCGGAAGCGGCCGGTCTGGAAGAACAAGGCCTCGGCTGGCGCAACGCATTCGGTACCGGCAAAGGCGCCGACACCATCACCAGTGGCCTCGAAGTGACCTGGACCACCACCCCGACCCAGTGGAGCAACAACTACCTGGAAAACCTGTTCGGCTTCGAGTGGGAACTGTTCAAAAGCCCGGCCGGTGCGCACCAGTGGAAACCGAAAAACGGCGCGGGGGCTGGCACCGTTCCACACGCGCACGATCCAAGCAAGAAGCTCTCGCCGACCATGCTCACTTCCGACCTGGCGCTGCGTTTCGACCCGATCTACGAGCCGATCGCCCGACGCTTCCTGGCCAACCCGGATCAACTGGCAGACGCCTTTGCCCGCGCCTGGTACAAACTGATCCACCGCGACATGGGCCCGCTGTCGCGCTATCTCGGGCCTGAACTGCCGAACGAAGAACTGCTATGGCAGGATCCGATTCCAGAGGCCACTTACCCACTGATCGACAGCAACGATGCCGCCGCGCTGAAAAGCAAAGTGCTGGCGTCCGGTCTGTCAGTGTCGCAACTGGTTTCCACCGCCTGGGCCGCCGCATCGACCTTCCGTGGTTCCGACAAACGGGGCGGCGCCAACGGCGGGCGTCTGCGTCTGGCCCCGCAGAAGTTCTGGCAGGCCAACCAGCCGGAGCAACTGGACAAGGTGCTGAAGACTCTTGAAGGCATTCAGAACGAGTTCAATGCCGGTTCATCCGGCAAAAAAGTCTCGCTGGCGGATCTGATCGTGCTGGCGGGTAACGCCGGGGTCGAGCAAGCGGCGAAAAACGCCGGGCACTCGGTCTCCGTGCCGTTCAATCCTGGTCGAACCGACGCGACTCAGGAGCAAACCGACGTCGAGTCCTTTGGTTTCCTCGAACCGATTGCCGATGGTTTCCGCAACTACAGCAAGGGCAAATACACCGTATCGGCCGAAGCGCTGCTGATCGACAAGGCGCAACTGCTCACCCTCTCCGCTCCGGAAATGACCGTACTGGTCGGTGGTCTGCGCGTATTGGGGGCGAACGCCGGGCAAAGCCGGCATGGTGTGTTCACCTCGCGCACTGAAACGCTGAGCAACGACTTCTTCACCAACCTGCTGGACATGGGTGTGGAGTGGAAGCCGACGTCGGCAGCGGCGGACGAGTTCGAAGGACGCGACCGCAAGACCGGTAGCGTGAAGTGGACGGCGACGCGGGTTGATCTGGTGTTTGGTTCCAACGCGATACTGCGTGCGCTGGCCGAGGTGTATGCGAGTTCTGATGCGAAAGATCAGTTCGTCAAAGACTTCGTGGCGGCGTGGGCCAAGGTGATGGAGCTGGATCGATTTGACCTGAAATAACTGTAGGAGCTGCGGCACACTGCGATCTTTTGATCTTGATTTAAAAAACCGGAATCAAAAGATCGCAGCCTCGTTTCACTCGACAGCTCCTACGGGGTTTTGTGTTTCCCGGGGATATTGATCAGGCGAGCGTTACGCCAGGCTTTTGCTCACCACTTCGTACACGTCGCTCGACAACTGCCCCGAAGCCAGAATCCGCTCCAGCTCAGCCTTCATCAACGCCTGACGGGCGCTGTCGTATTTACGCCAGCGAGTCAGTGGCGCCAGTTGCCGCGAAGCGATCTGCGGGTTGAAGCCGTTCAGTTCGATCACCAGATCCGCGAGGAAGCGGTAGCCCGAACCGTCGGCGGCGTGGAAGTTGATCAGGTTCTGCCCGGCAAACGCGCCGACCAGCGCACGCACCTTGTTCGGGTTCTTGATGTTGAACGCCGGGTGCTGCATCAGAGCCTTCACCCGCGCCAGACCGCCCGGCAGTGTGCTGCCGGCCTGCACGCTGAACCACTGATCCATGACCAGCGGATTGTCCTTGAAGTGCTCGGCGAAAGTCGCCAGCGCTTTGGCTTTCTGTTCTTCGAACGGCGAGTTGACCAGCACCGCCAGCGCGGTCAGGCGCTCGGTCATGTTGTCGCTGTTTTCGAACTGTTCTTGCGTAGCGGCCAGCACTTGCGGCTTGCCGCTGAGCATCAGGTACGACAGCGCAATGTTCTGCAACGCACGACGGGCAAAGTGCTCGGCCTCGGCCACATACGGCGTCTGCTTCGACAGATCGCGGTTGGCCTGATAACGCAGCCACAGCGCTTCAAACAGGTTGTCCGCCAGTTGCTTGCGGGCAAACTCGCGAGCGGTGTGGATCGCCTCGACATCCGCCACTTCGCTGATTTCGGTCAGATACGCTTCGCTCGGCAGCGAAAGCATTTCGGCGACCATGGCCTGATCCAGCGACTCGTCGGACAGCACGGTTTTCAGCGCCGAGACCAGGCGCGGATCGAGCACCAGGCTCTCGCCCTTCTGCTGCTGCGCGATCAGCTCTTGCAGCACCTGCACTGATAGCTGCTGACCGGCATCCCAGCGGTTGAAGCCGTCGCTGTCGTGCTGCATCAGGAACATCAATTGGTCGCGGTTGTACGGGAAGCTCAGTTTCACCGGCGCCGAGAAACCACGCAGCAACGATGGCAGCGGCTGTTCAGCGATGTCGACGAAGGTAAAGGTCTGCTCGGCCTCGGTCACCGAGATCACGCGGGTTGTGCCTTGCGCCGACGCTTCACCGGCCAGACGCAGGGCAATCTCGTTGCCTTTGCTGTCGAGCAGACCGAGTTCGACCGGGATCACGAACGGCAGCTTTTCCACTTTGTCCGGGGTTTCCGGGCAGCTCTGGCGGAAGGTCAGGCTGTAGGTTTTCGCCGCGGCGTCGTAGGACTCGCTGACCACCAGACGCGGCGTGCCGGCCTGGCTGTACCAGCGTTTGAACTGGGTCAGATCGACAGCGTTGGCGTCTTCCATGGCCTTGACGAAATCGTCGCAGGTCACGGCCTGGCCGTCGTGGCGTTCGAAGTACAGGTCACTGCCCTTGCGGAAACCTTCGGCGCCCAGCAGGGTGTGGATCATACCGACCACTTCCGAGCCTTTTTCGTACACGGTCAGGGTGTAGAAGTTGGAAATCTCGATGAAGCTGTCCGGGCGCACCGCGTGGGCCATAGGGCCGGCATCTTCGGCGAACTGGTGGGTACGCAGGTACGCCACGTCCTGAATGCGCTTGACCGTGGCCGAGTTCATGTCCGAAGAGAAACCGGCGTCACGGAACACGGTGAAACCTTCCTTGAGCGACAGCTGGAACCAGTCGCGGCAGGTCACGCGGTTACCCGACCAGTTGTGGAAGTATTCGTGGGCGACGATCGCCTCGACCCGCTGATGCGCGGCGTCGGTGGC
>Ga0247818_10000009_pt1 | contig 106269 bp, 94 predicted proteins | sample 13C_Glucose_Day1_FD_192424 | JGI IMG/M metagenome (GOLD analysis project Ga0247818, IMG submission 192424) | Soil microbial communities from agricultural site in Penn Yan, New York, United States - 13C_Glucose_Day1 | ecosystem: Environmental > Terrestrial > Soil > Agricultural land | place...
TCAAGAAGATCTACGAAGAAGAGTACGGCACCTTCGGTGGTGCACCGTTCGGCATGCTGCTGGGTGACTACGAGTTCAACCGCAGCCCGGAAGACATGTACCTGCTCGAAGAGATTTCCCACGTCGCCGCCGCCGCACACGCGCCGTTCATCTCGGCGGCCTCGCCTGAGCTGTTTGGCTGGGATTCGTTTACCGACATGTCCGGCCCACGGGATCTGGCGAAGATTTTCGACACGGTCGAATATGCCAAGTGGAAGTCGTTCCGCGCCTCCGAAGACTCGCGTTATGTCGGCCTGACCCTGCCCCACGTACTCGGTCGCCTGCCTTACGGTCCGGATACCACGCCGGTCGAGGAATTCAACTTCGTCGAAAGCGTTGATGGCCGCGACCACAACAAGTATCTGTGGATGAACGCCGCCTACGCGCTGGGCACCCGGGTCACCGATGCGTTCTCCCGTTACGGCTGGTGCGTGGCGATTCGTGGTGTCGAGGGTGGTGGTCTGGTTGAAGGTCTGCCGACCCACACGTTCAAGACCGATGACGGTGAAATCGCCCTCAAGTGCCCGACTGAAATCGCCATCACCGACCGCCGCGAGAAAGAGCTGTCGGACCTCGGGTTCATTCCGCTGGTGCACTGCAAAGGCACCGACTACGCCGCGTTCTTCGGCACCCAGTCGACGCAGAAGCAGAAGCAATACAACACCGACATCGCCAACGCCAACGCCCGGCTGTCCGCGCAGTTGCAGTACATCTTCGCCACCTCGCGCATCGCCCACTACATGAAGGCGATCATGCGCGACAAGATTGGCAGCTTCGCCTCGCGCAAGGACGTCGAACTGTTCCTCAACAAGTGGCTGTCGAGCTACGTGTTGCTGGACGACACCGCGAGCCAGGAAGCCAAGGCCAAGTTCCCGTTGCGTGAAGCGCGTGCCGAGGTGTTTGAAGTGCCGGGCAAACCGGGCGTCTACAAGGCGGTGACGTACTTGCGCCCGCACTATCAACTGGACGAACTGACCGCTTCGTTGCGCCTGGTCGCTGAATTGCCGCAATCGACGCGCGGCTGATCGAGCACATTGCCAGGGAGGCACCATGACCAGTCAACACAAGCTGTTGCCATCACTGCTGGATCGATTGCTGGACGATCGTCCGCATCAGTCCGTCGAAGCGTCATCGCAGCGCTTGTGTTCGCTGGCCGATTACAAGGCCAGCATCATTCGCGACTTGGAAATTCTGGTCAACACCCGCCAGTCCCTGGTCGCCAACGAGCTGGACGGTTTCGTCAACCTGAGCGGCAGCATCCTCGATTACGGCATGCCGGACTTCACCAGCCGCAGCGTGCTTGACCCCAAGGATCGCCTGCTGATCCAGCGGCAACTGGAGAAAGCGATCACGGTCGGCGACCGGCGTTTTCGCAGCGTCAAAGTGCAACTGCTCGCCCAACAGACCGGCCAACGCATGCTGACCTTTCGTGTGGACGCGGTCCTGCGCCTGCAAGACGTTACCCGTCAGGTGTCCTTTGACGCGGTGCTGCAGGTCAACACCCAGGAATACAAAGTGCAGAACCTCAACTGATGCTCGACGATCTGCTGCCCTATTACGAAAAGGAACTGTCGCACCTGCGCTTTTTGGGCCAGGAGTTCGCGAGCCAGTACCCGAAAATCGCTTCGCGGTTGCTCATCGAGGGCGATAACTGCGAAGACCCGCATACCGAGCGCTTGATCGAAGCGTTCTCGTTCCTGTCAGCGCGGGTGCACAAAAAACTCGATGACGAACTGCCGGAAATCGTCGAGTCGTTTCTTGAAGTGCTGTACCCGCATTACCTGCGCCCTACCCCGTCGATGTCGATCGTCGAGTTCAATCTGGGCAAACAGGAAAAAGTCACCGAAGCCTTCCGTGTGCCCCGGCATACCGAGCTCAGTGCCAACCCGATTGATGGTGTGGTGTGTAAATTCCGTACCTGCTACCCGGTCGAGCTGTGGCCGGTGGCGGTGCAACAGGCGTCGTTCATCGAGATGGAGCGCTCGGCGTTCAACGGCCACAGTGCCGATCTGGTCGCACGCTTGCGCATCGGTCTGGCCGCGACCTCCGATGTGATGTTCGGCAAGATGGAACTCGACAGCCTGCGGTTTTTCCTCGACGGCGAAAGCACGTTGATGCTGCAACTGTACGAACTGCTGTTCAACAACCTGGCCAAGGCCACGCTGAGCTTCGAAGATCAGGGGCGCACCCGCGAGGTTGTCTTGCCGGCCAACGCGTTGAAAGCCGTCGGCTATGGCCTGGACGAAGGCCTGGTGGACTATTCGGAACGCTCGTTCCTCGGCTATCGCCTGCTGCACGAGTACTTCACCTTTCCCGACAAATTCATGTTCTTCGACCTGTCGGGCTTTGCGCGGATTCTGGCGGGCAAGGACGTCGAGAAGGTCGAGGTCAACTTCTACTTCTCCGACTATGACCTGAGCGACCGCCTCGCACGCCTGACGCAAAACATCGGGCGCAATAACTTCAAGCTCAATTGCACGCCGATCATCAATTTGTTCCGCCAGCAGGCCGAGCCGATCAAGTTGACCCACGCCCAGCACGAATACGCAGTGACGCCGGATGTGCGCCTGCAAAGCTCGGCGGAAGTGGTGTCCATCGATCGCGTGCGGCGCGTGCGCAAGGTCGGCGGTCTCGACCAGGTTGGCACTTGCCACCCGTTTTTCGAACCCCGTGGCGACCAGGGCCCCGGCCAGAGTTTCTGGATTGCCCGACGCCGTGCCGTGCAGACCGGCCAGCGCGATGGCTCGAACGTGTTTATCCGGGTGGTGGACCGAGAGCTGGGGTTGATGGAGTCCAACAACGATACGTTGAGCATCCGCCTGACTTGCAGCAATCGCGATTTGCCCCTGATGTTGCCATTCGGCGGCGAACGCGGTGATTTCAACATTCCCGGCAACTCGGTGATCAAGGACATCCGCTGCCTGCGCAAGCCCACCGCCACCGCGCGCGTGCCGCTGGGCAACGGGGTGATCTGGCGGCTGATTTCACACCTGTCGCTGAACCACATGTCGCTGGTGTCCCGTGGTCGCGAGGTGCTGCTGGAGCTGTTGTCGCTCTACAACTACCGCAACGTTTCGGCCATCCGCAAACAGATCAACGGCATCGTCTCGGTCAGCAGCGAACCGGTGGTTGCGCGCATCGGCCACCCGCGACCGAACTTCGTGCGCGGCGTCGGCATCACCCTCAATTTCGATGAAAGCCAATACACCGGCAGCGGTGTGTTTTTGTTCGGCATGGTGCTCGACCACTTCTTCGGTCAGTACTGCTCGATGAACAGCTTTACCCAATTAACCCTTCGCACCTTGCAGCGCGAAAAGAGAGTCGTCCAATGGCCACCGCGAACCGGCGATCAACCCCTGGTCTGATTGATCAGGCACGGGCTGAGCCGCACCGATTCGAGTTTTTCCAATTGGTGCGCTTGCTTCGCCTGCATTACAGCAGAACCGGGCGCATGGACCTGGAAACCCGACCGCACGAAGACCCTCTGCGTTTTCGCTCGCAGCTGTCGCTCAACTTCCCGGCCAGTGAAGTCAGCGATTTGCAGTTCGAGCGTGAAGGCAAGGTGTCCGTGGCCGGCCTGCCGCTGTCCGAAGTGCAAGTCACGTTCATGGGGCTGATCGGGCCGTCGGGTGTCTTGCCGCGCCCGTACACCGAGCTGTTGATCGAGCGGCACATTCAGTACCGGGATGACGCAGCCCACGCGTTCCTCGACATCTTTTCGCATCGCATGACCACGCTGTTCTACGAAGCCTGGCAAAAGTACAAGTTCTACATCGAGTACGAGCGCAACGGCAGTTCGGATTTCGACCGCTACCTGCTGAATCTGGTGGGGTTCGGCCCCGAGGCGCAGAAGCAGAAATTCGACAAGCAAGGCTCGCCGCTGCGTCGTGAATTGTTCAGCTACTTCTCCGGGCTGTTCGCGCAGAAGCCACGCAATGCCTTGAACCTGGAAGTGATGCTCAGCTTCTATTTTTCGCTGCCATTCAAGGTCAAGCCCTTTGCCGGTCGCTGGCTGAAGCTCGATACCAGCCAATGCACGCAGCTGGGGCGCAAGAACGCTGTGCTTGGGCAGAGCGCCGTCGCCGGCAACCGGGTCTGGGATTACCAATCGTGCGTGCGCATCGAAACGGCGCCGCTGGAACTGGCCGACTATCAACGCTTGCAGCCGGGCAGCGTCGACTACCAGAAACTGGTTGAACTGGTGCGCTTCTACGTCGGTGCCGAACTCGATTTCCAGTTGGCACCCAAGCTTAAACCCCAAGCCGTCCCCGTCGCCCGCCTCGGTCGTCAGGGCAATGTTTCGCTGGGCCGGCTCGGTTGGCTCAAACGACCAGGCGTCGACGTGGAACCCTCCCGTTGCGCGCTCTTCCACATTCCTTTTGATGGGGTCTCCCTGTGAACCTGAAGTCCCTGTTCGCCAAGCTGAACGACACCAGCCGTACCGCCACCGAAAGCGCCGCGGCGCTGTGCCTGTCGGAACACCATTACGATGTCGAGATCGAGCACCTGTTGTTGCAGTTGCTCGACAGCCACGACAACGACCTGCCAGCCATCCTGCGTCATTACGACGTGGTGCCTGAACGCTTGCAGGCGCAATTGGTGACGGCGCTGGGGACGTTCAAGAAAGGCAATACCCGCACGCCTGCGCTGTCCCCGCACCTGACCCGCATGATCGAGCAAGCATGGGTGCTGGCGTCCATCGAATTCGGTCAGGCGCAGATCCGCACCGGCCATCTGTTGCAGGCGTTGCTCGATGACGACGAACTGCGCCGGGTGGTGATTGCGGGTGCGGCGGAGCTGGAAAAGATCAACGCCGACGATTTGCGCGTGAACCTCAACGCGTTGGTGGAAGGCAGCGCCGAGTCGGCCCTGGCCAAACCGCTGGGCACTTCAGATACCGCCAGCGCCAGCCCGATCAAAGGCAACGGCAAGACCCCGGCCCTCGATCAATACACCATCAACCTTACGCAAAGCGCTCGCGAAGGCCGGATCGACCCGGTGCTGGGTCGCGAATTCGAAGTGCGGCAGATGGTCGACATCCTCACCCGCCGCCGCCAGAACAACCCGATCCTCACAGGTGAAGCCGGCGTGGGTAAAACCGCTGTGGTTGAAGGCCTGGCCCTGCGAATCGTCCAAGGCGACGTGCCGTCTGTGCTCAAGGGCGTTGCCATTCACACCCTGGACCTGGGTTTGTTGCAGGCCGGTGCGGGCGTGAAAGGCGAATTCGAAAACCGCCTCAAGTCAGTCATTGAAGAAACCAAGCGCAGCCTGCACCCGATCATTCTGTTCATTGATGAAGCGCACACCTTGATCGGTTCGGGCGGCCAGGCCGGGCAGAACGATGCCGCCAACCTGCTCAAGCCGGCCCTGGCTCGGGGTGAGTTGCGCACCATCGCGGCGACCACCTGGGCCGAGTACAAGAAGTACTTCGAGAAAGATGCCGCACTCGCCCGTCGCTTCCAGGTGGTGAAGGTCGAAGAACCGGACGAAGACAAGGCGATCCACATGCTGCGCGGCCTGCTGGCCAAAATGCAGGAGCATCACAAAGTTACGGTGATGGACGAAGCGCTGGTGCAAGCCGTGCGCCTGTCCAATCGCTACATCACCGGGCGCCAACTGCCGGACAAAGCCGTCAGCGTACTGGACACCGCTTGCGCACGAGTGGCCCTCGGGCAGTCGGCGCAACCGGGTCCGTTGGAAGACTGCAAGCGCCAGATCGACAACCTGCAAGCGGAAATCTCGGTATTGCAACAGGAAGCCGCCAAAGGCAGCGACCATGCCCGACGTCTGGCCACCCTCAACACCGAGTTGCTGAGCGAACAGCAGAAACGCGGGGCCCTTGAGCAACAATGGCAACGCGAGCTGCAACTGGTGGAAAAACTCGGCGCCCTCAGCCATTCCGAGAATCAGACACCGGATGCCCAGGAGATTGCCGCGGTGCGCGCCGAACTGGCCAGCGTCCAGGGTGAGCAACCGCTGGTGCATGCCTTGGTGGATGGCGGCACCATCGGTGAGGTGATCTCAGGCTGGACCGGTATTCCGCTGGGCAAGATGCTGCGCGACGAAATCGAAACCGTGCAGCGCCTGCCTGCTCTGCTGGGCGAGCGGGTGCTCGGTCAGGATCACGCGCTGCACGAAATCGGCAAGCGCATCAAGATTTCCCGTGCCCGCATGGAAGACCCGAACAAACCGATCGGCGTGTTCCTGTTGCTCGGCCCGAGCGGCGTCGGCAAGACCGAAACCGCACTGGCGCTGGCCGACACCCTGTACGGCGGCGAGCGTAACGTCATCACCATCAACATGTCCGAGTACCAGGAAGCCCACACTGTTTCGAGCCTCAAGGGTTCACCTCCGGGTTACGTCGGTTATGGCGAGGGCGGCGTGCTGACTGAAGCCGTGCGGCGCAAGCCCTACAGCGTGGTGCTGCTCGATGAAGTGGAAAAGGCCCACCCGGACGTGCTCGAACTGTTTTTCCAAGTGTTCGACAAAGGCGTGCTGGATGACGGCGAAGGTCGCGAGATCAACTTCCGCAACACCGTGATCATCCTCACGTCCAACACCGGCACCGACCGCATCATGCAGTGGTGCCTCAATGCCCAGCCGCAACCGACACCGGAAGACATCGTCGACGGGCTGCGTGACGAACTGAATCAAGTGTTCAAGCCAGCCTTCCTCGGCCGCCTGACCATCGTCCCGTATTACCCGGTCAAGGACGCGATTCTGGAGCGTATCGTCGCGCTCAAGCTTGCGCGCATTCGCCAGCGCTTCGAGCGCAATCATCAGGCCGTTCTGAGCTATGACGAGGCGCTGGTCAAAGCCATAGCCTCGCGCTGCACGGAAGTCGACAGCGGCGCCCGCAACATCGACAACATTCTGTCCAAGACCCTCATGCCGGAACTGGCGCAGCGGGTACTGGAGCGCATGGCGCAGGACAAACCGATCCAGAGTTTGAACATCGAATTGGGCAGCGACGGCGATTTCGCCTATCGCCTGTGCTGATCGAGCATTTACAGGTAGTGGTCATGGACAAGAATTTTTCAGGGAAACGTCCCGCGAAGGCATTGGCTCAATGCCTGACAGTGGTGGCGATAATGACGGTACTGAGCGCCTGCGGCGTCACCGACCGGGTCAGCAAGCGTGTCGACGATACGTGGGCCGGCGACATGCTGTTCGATGACAACGAGAAAGTCATCCTGACCTCCGACGGCGGCAACCAGCTCAACCCCGACGCAGAGGGCAAACCGCTTTCGGTGGTGCTGCGCGTTTATCAGCTGACTTCGCTGGAGCGCTTTTCCTCGGTGGACGCCGACTCGCTGTGGGACGACCCGCAAAAAGCCCTCGGCAACACCCTGATCGAGAACCGCGAAATCACTTTGCTGCCGGGCATGGGCCAGGTCGACAAGTGGCCCCTGAACAAAGCCGCCGGGTATGTCGGCGTTGCGGCGTTTTTCCGCTCCGACGAGAACAGCCGCTGGAAGGTCGCGTTTGACGCCAATTCGTTGCGCAAGGACGGCATCTGGTTTTCTTCCGATGGCCTGCGGGTCCTGGTCGACAACAACACCGTTTCCGCCGTCAGTGGCGTCGACGTGCTGAACAAACCCAAGACCGAAGAGCAACTCGCCAAAGCTTCCGCCCTGCCTGACCAACCGGCCCAGCCAACGCTGACTCAACGGGTGCAGGACGCGTTGATTGAAAAAGCCCAGGACAAGGCAGCGGGCTCCGCGCAGAAAGCCGTGGACTCGAAATTGAATTCATTATTGGAAAGCGCTCAATGAGTAAGCAAAGCCGGGTGATGTGGTCCGAAGGCATGTTCCTTTTGCCACAACATTTCCAGTATCAGGATGAGTTCCACCAGCATCAGCTGGCGCAGGCGACCCTGCGCAATACGCCTTTTCACTGGGGCGTGCAGTTGCTCGAAGTGGACGAAGAAGCCCTCGCCACCGGCTCCCTGCAGCTGAAACGGCTGAAACTGGTGTTTCCCGACGGCAGCCTGTTCGATGCGCCGCAGCATGATCCGCTGCCCGCAGCCCGCGACTTGAAGGACTTGCTCAAGGGCAACGACCTGAAGGTCTACGCCGCGCTGAAACTGCCCGAGCCCTTCGGCCTGAACTATGTCGAAGACGGCCAGGAGCAAAAGACCGGGCGGCGCTTTCGCAAGCAGTTCGACACCTTGCCGGACCTCAACGAAGGCGACCTGGAAAACGAAATCACCAGCCTGCGCCTGAACGTGGTGATGCTGATCGATGGCGACAATCTGGATGGCTATACCTGGTGCCCGATTGCTCGTCTGTCGCGCAACAACATCGGTGGTTTCAACCTCGACGGACATTTCGTGCACCCGACGCTGCACCTGGGCACCCACGACACCCTGATCGGGCTGGGCAAGCGTTTGCTCGGTGCTTTGCAATCGAAAAGCAAGGCTTTGTCCGGCCGTCGTCGCGAGCGCGCGGATCAGATCGCCGAGTTCGGCTCCAGCGACGTAACCCTGTTCTGGCTGTTGAACACGGTGAACCGCGCCCATCCGACCCTCGCGCATTTGCTGGCGCATCCGCGTTTGCACCCTGAGCGTCTATATCTGTTCCTGGCCGAACTCGCCGGCGGCCTGCTGACATTTTCGTTGGACACGCAGCTCAACGACATCCCCGAGTACGACCACCACGACCCGGCGGCCTCGCTGGTCAAGCTCGACGAAATGATTCGCGTGCTGCTCGATAACGTGGTGCCGAACCAGTGCGTGGTGATCAACCTGACCCAGACCAAACCCTCGTACTGGCAAGGGCAGTTGCACGACCCACGGCTGGCGGAGGCGGATTTCTACATTTCCGTGCACGCCGACATGCCGGGCGCGAGCCTGCTGGAACTGGTGCCACGGGCGTTCAAGGTCGGCTCGCCGGAGGACATCGAAGTGGTGGTCAACAGCGCCATGCCGGGGGTCACGCTCAATCACTCGACGCGCCTGCCCAATGCGATTCCGGTGCGACTGGACAATCACTATTTCTCCATCGAGCCCCATGGTCGGGTCTACGAACGAATGATGAGTGCCCAGGCCATTTCTTTCTATGCGCCCAGCGCGTTCACCAACCTAAAGCTTGAACTGATGGCGGTACTCAAATGACCGAAGCCGTACTGCAAGGCGCCGTTGCGGCCGCCAACGAAAAACCGACACTCAAAGACCTGGTGCAGGACTTCATCAGCATGGCGCTGATCGTGCGCAAGGGCCGCCAAGTGACCTCGGTCAGCGCCTTCGAGGCGAGCGTCGACACCTTCTTCAAGGCACTGGAACGCGATGCGCGCAGCGCCAACTACAGCGTTGAACAAGTGAAGGACACCCAGTACGCCTTGTGCGCCTTTCTTGATGAAAGCGTGTTGCGCTCCGGTGACAACGAACTGCGCCGTCACTTCGAATTGCAGCCGTTGCAGTTCCGCTATTTCGGCGTGCACCTGGCCGGCGAAGGCTTTTTCGAAAAAATCGATTCATTGCGCGGTGACGTCAAACAGAACCTCGATGTCCTCGAGGTTTACCACCTGTGCCTGGCCCTGGGTTTCGAAGGCAAATTCAGCCTCGGGCAAAAAGACCAGCTGCGTTACCTGGCCAATACCCTGGGCCAGGATATCGCGCGGTTTCGCAAGACGCCCAAGGCGCTCTCACCTGACTGGGCTCTGCCCGACCAGGTCTCGCAGATGCTGCGTCACGAAGTTCCACTTTGGCTCTACCTGGCGCTGATTGCGCTGGTCTGCGTGGGGGTTTACCTGACGCTCGACTGGCTGCTGGCCAAAGACGTAGCCGCGTTGTCCGAACAAATCAGCCAGCTGTTCAGTGCCTGAGCACAGGTCAGGTAACCGAGTCAGGAAGACATGAAGACATTATTGCGTTTGTTGAAGAGTTTTTGGTTCCTCGTCCCCGTCCTGTGGCTGGCAAGCCTGGCGGTCTGTTGGTTCGTGGCCCCGCACGTGAGCTGGTTGCGCGGTTATGCGCTGGAGGCGATGGCGATCGTCAGCGCCTTCTACCTGCTGATCATTGTGCTGCGTCAGTACAAGCGTATCCGTGCAGAACACAACCTTGAAAACCTGGTGCAGATCGAAGTCGATCGCTCGCTCAAATCCACCGGCGAGTTCCGCGATCAGCAAGTTCTGCGCGAACGCCTCAAGCACGCCATTGCGATGCTGCGCGCCGACCGTTCGGCCGGTGGTGGCGGTTCGTCGGCACTTTACGATTTGCCGTGGTACCTGGTGATCGGGATGTCGGCAGCGGGCAAGACTTCGTTGCTGACCCGCTCGGGCTTGTCCGCGAGCATTGCCAGCAGCGCCAACGACACCGAAAGTGGCACCCAGCATTGCGATTGGTATTTCAGCCCCGAGGCCGTGATGATCGATACGGCCGGCCGCTACCTGCGCGACGACCCGTCGGCCAGCGAGTTCGCGGCGTTCCTGCGCATGCTGAAAAAGCAGCGCAACAAAGCCGCCGTCAACGGTCTGGTGTTGGTGGTGAGCCTGCCTGAACTGCTGGCGTGCAGCGCGGCCGAACGCAACGAACTTGCCGCACAACTGGTGTCGCGCATCGAGGAATACAACGATTGCCTGGACGCCAACCCACCGATCTACCTGATGCTGAGCAAGACCGATCAACTGCCGGGCTTCAGCCAGGCATTTGAGGGGCTGGACCTGAACGAACGCCAGCAACCACTGGGTATGACCTTCGGTTTGTCCGAGATCCGCAACCAGGGCCTGCGCCCGGTGCTGGATGCCAAACTGGCCAATTTGCACAGCCATATTCGTCGTCACGTCGATGCGCAGATGATTGCGTTGGGCGCCGATGCCAACAGCGCATTGCTGAACTTCCCGAATTATTTCGCCGAGCTGTCGGGCGTGCTCGAGCAGTTCCTCCAGCACTTCGCCGAAACCGGTCGCAGCGGCGCGCCGCTGTTGCTGCGCGGGTTGTATTTCACCAGTGCCCTGCAGACCGACCAGCAACTGAGCCAAGTGTATGAAGACGACCTGGCCGAGTCGTTCGCCCTGCAACCGGCGCATGAGCAACCGGAGCCAAGCACCGGCCGCAAAATCAGCGACCGCAGCTACTTCATCACCGACACATTCCGTCGGGTGATTTTCCCGGATCGCGACCTGACCCTTTACCAGTCGCGTTTCGGCAAGAACAAATCCGCCAGCCCTGCCCTGCTTGGCCTGGCGGTCCTGGCCGGTGTGGCGTTCATCGGCTGGCAAGCCCTGTCGTTCCAGAACAACCGTCAGTGGCTGGCCACGCTGCGCGAGCAATTGAGCGAACTGCAACAATCCCCGGACAGCGCGCGGTTGCTTGCATCGGGCCAAGGCCTGGAGCTGCTGCGCGATCAACTCACGGCTATCGAGAAGCACCGCGCCAAAGGTGTGCCGCTGCAACTCGGCGCCGGCCTGTACCGTGGTGACGATATTTACCGCGTCGCCCAGACCGCCTACTTGCAGCAACTGCGTACCCAGGCGCTGGAACCGATCACCCTGCAATTGCAGTTGCAGATGCGCGCGTTCAACGAGTTCGCCAAGACCATGGACCCGCAAAATACCTTTGCGCCCGCAACGTCCAAGGCCGGCTCAGCAAAAAACCGCTTGCAGGGGCAGAAACTGCCAATCCGCTTGAACAACGTGCCACGCAGCACCGCTGATGTTGCCGGTCGCCTGAACGGAGCAGCCCGTGGGGCCGTCAACAAGGCTCGCGGCGAAGCCCTGACCGCATTGCGCAACCCGGCCACGGCGAGCGATGCCGCGGAACTGTCGGCGACAACCGGCGGGCTTTCGTTGTCCGAAGAAATGCTCGGTCGACTGGATGAGCGCCAGGTCGCTTCGATCATCGAGTCCTACAACGCACTCAAGCTCTACCTGATGCTGACCCAACCCGCCACCCATCCGGATGCGGAGTTCGTGGCGGCTGCGTTGCCGCTGGCCTGGGCCAATACCGCCAGCGCCGACAACGCTGTCAGCAGCGCGGTGATTGCCGACAACGCGCCGGTGTATGTGCAATTGCTCAAGAGTGGTCAGGCGCCGACATTGTCGCGCAACGAACAACTCATCAGCGAAACCCGCAACAGCCTCAAGTCCTTCATGATTTCCAGCTCGCTGGTCGATCGCGAATACCTGCGCCTGCAACTGGAATCCAGTCGCCAGTTCCCGGCCGTCGGCCTGAGTGATCTGGTGCCATTGCCGGGCCGTCAGTTGCTCTACGGCACTGAAGCGGTCCCGGCGATTTTCACCCGTCAGGGCTGGGAACAGTTCGTCAAGCCGGAGCTGATCAAACTGGTGTCGGGCAACCTGCAGAACGAATCGGACTGGGTGCTGGACGGCGAAGGTGCCGACAGCATCGTGCAGAAAGCCAACTTCATCCGTGAGTTCATGACGCGCTACAAGCGCGACTACACGCAAGCCTGGTACACCCTGATCGACAGCGTCGGCGTGCGCCATTTCACCGACATGGCCAACGCCACCCAACAACTGTCGCTGCTCAGCGACGTGCAGAACTCGCCAGTGAAAATTCTCCTGGCGGCGGTCAACGACAACACCCAATGGGATGTCCCTGCCCCGCGCGAAACCCTGCCAGCGGGCATCAAGCCTGAGGACGGATTCTGGAGCAGCGTCACCGGCATTTTTGACGGCAAAAACACTTCGCCGAGCACGCTGATTTCGCCTTTGCCGGCGGTCGACGACGGCAGCCTGGCGAAACGCTTCGAGCCTGTGTCCCGGGTGTTCGCCGTGCAAAACGCCGAAGGCGCCGACAGCACGATCATGGATCGTTATCTGGCGGCGTTGCGCAAACTCAAGGTGCGAATGAACAACATCCAGCGCTCCCAGGACGTTGGCAAGAGCAGCAAGCAGTTGATCAGCGAAACCCTCGAAGGGCTGCCGAGCGAAGTGACCAGCGTGCGCAACTACGTTGAAACCACCGTCGACACCAGCCAGGGCGGCCTGTCCACGTCGTTGCAAGGGCTGTTCAGCCTGCCGATCCAGTTTGCCTGGGAAACCCTGCGCGACCCGGCCGGCCAACAGATTGCCAAAGCCTGGGCGCAGCAGATTGCCAAGCCGTGGGAACAGGTCATGGCGCACCGTTACCCGATTGCACCCGGCAGCCGCAACGAAGCGTCGGTCAAGGACCTGCAGCGTTTCGTCGACCCGGAATCCGGGCTGCTGCCGAACTTCAAGCGTAACGAAATCGGCAACCTGTCCGGTGGTGAAGGCCTGGGGATGAGCAGCGACAGCAAGGCCACGCCGTTGGTTAATCCGAGCATGGTCAACAGCATCGACAAGGCCAGTTCGTTGGGCCAGGTGATTGCCAGCCTGTCGGACCGCGACAACGGTTTCGAGATCATGCTCGAACCCGCGGCCAGTCTCACCGACATCATCTTCACCCTCGACGGCCAGGTGCAGCACTACCGCAACGGCAAAACCAGTTGGAGCCGCTTCTCGTGGCCGGGCACGACCACCACGCCGGGCGCACGCCTGGATGTGGTGACCCTGACCGGCGAGCGCATCACGGTGTTCGACTACCCGGGCCGTTGGGGCCTGCTGCGCATGAACGACAGTGCACGGGTCAGCGATCTGGACGGTATCCAGCAACGCTTCAGCTGGAACACCAGCAGTGGCCCGGTCAGCCTCGCCGTGCGCAACTACGGCGGCGTCAAACTGACGGACCTGGCCAACGTCAAAGCCTTGAGCGCGCTGAACGCCAAAGAAGGTCGTCCGCTGTGAGTCGCCGAACCTTGAATCAGGGAACCGGCCAATGATCGGCTGCTTCGGAAAAGTCCCGTCGAGCCCGGACTTCGTCAGCCTGCAAGGTGCGGGCGACGATGTCTGCGAGTTCGATGGCTGGCTGCAAGGCGCGCTGGCCGCCTTGCAGTACCGCGAAGACTGGCGCGAGCTGTTCGACGCGTTGCCGGTGTGCTTTTTCAGCTATCGCGCGCGCAGCGGCAACTGGTTGCTGGGCGGGCTGATCAGCTCGAAAGATTCGAGTGGGCGGCGCTACCCGTTTTTCATTTTCCAGACACTCAAGGCCAGCGAAGCCGAACCTCTGGTCAATCCGTTCACCCTTGGAGAACTGTTCAGCGGCCAGATCAAGCCTCTGCTGCACATGGCCGTCCAGGGTGAAAGCACCTCGGTGCTGTTCGAACGCATCAAGGCCCTGCGCCCGTTGCAAGGCCAGGACTTCGAGTTGTTCCGACGCGTGCATGACAAGTTCCTGGTGAACTTCAACCTGCGCGATATCAGTAGCGCACTCCAGGGTGCCTACCCGGAATTCGTCGCCAACGCCGTGCTGACCCGGCTTCAGGCCCTCAGACGACACTTGGCGCACGCGACGCCAATCGGCATCGCCCTGCCCTTGCCGGCGGAACGAGGCCTGAAGAATCCAACCGCTGATTTGTGGGTCACCTGGCTGACGCAAATGACCCCGGAGCGCGCAGTGCCGCAGATCAGCCTGCTGGCCGACGACTTCATACGCCCCCGGTTGATCTGCTTCGCCTCACGCCAAACCAGCGATGCCTACCGCGTGCTGACGGGCATCAGTGATCGCTCGCAAAGCTACGACGTGCTGGCGTCTTTCGATGCGTTCGACGAGCACCACCGCCAACACGCCTTTCCCGAAATCGACCGCCCTCTGGGTGACGTTATCGACCGTTTTGTCGATGCCCTGGATTCGAAGCCTGTATGAACAAGATCAAGTATTACTTCTTGCGCTATCAACCCTACATTCTGGGGGTGTGCTTTTTCCTCACGATCTTCGTGGTGTGGGGCATCGGCCGTGCGTTTGATTTCAGTTCGCTCAACAGCCTGCTGACCGGCATCGGCGTGTTCCTGGTGCTGTCGGCGGGCTATGTGCTGCTGCTCTATCGTGGCGTGTCGCGGCATCACAACCTCGAAGGGTTGCTGCGTGACGATGCCGATCAGGCGGTGTTGAACGCGAGCCCGGCGGATCGCGAAGAGGTCAGTCTATTGCGTGAGCGGCTGTTGCAGAGCATCGAACGTTTGCACAGCAACAAGCCCCGAGGCAGCAACGCCAAAGATGCGCTGTACGCCTTGCCCTGGTATCTGGTGGTCGGCCAGCCTGCGGCGGGCAAAAGCACCATGCTGTACCAATCGGGTCTCAATTTCCCCTACGCCGAACGTGAAGGCGTGCGCGTTGCCGGCCTGGGTGGCACGCGCAACTGCGACTGGTTTTTCAGCTCCGAGGCGGTCCTGCTGGACACCGCCGGCCGCTACATGAACAACCAGGAAGAGGCCGGCAAATGGCGGGCCTTCCTGCAGCTGCTGCGCCAGCATCGGCAGCGCCGGCCACTCAATGGCCTGATCGTTACCGTCAGCATCCACGACATCCTGCAAGCCTCGCTCGAAGATCAGGAGCGTATCGCCAAGCGCCTGCGCGAACGCATTCAGGAAACCCATGCGCTGCTCGAAATGCGTCTGCCGGTGTACCTGGTGTTCACCAAGTGTGACCTGGTGCCGGGCTTCGCACCCTTCTATCGCCAACTGGACGAAACCGCGCGCGGCGAAGTCATGGGCAAGACTTTTTCCCATAAAGGTTACGAACAGGCCGATTGGGGCCAGCGCTTCGGCGTCGCAATGGATGAACTGGTCAGCTACTGGCAACAGGTAGCGAGCCAGCAATTAGTGACGCAGGACATCCAGATCACCCGCCAGGATTCGGCGGTGTACCGCTTTCCGCTGGAACTGGCGGCTCTCAAGCCACGGCTGCAACTGTTCGTCGATGCGTTGCTGCGCGCCAACCCGTATCAACAGGCAGAACTGCTGCGCGGCTTCTATTTCACCAGTGCCCTGGATGCCGACCAACCGGAAATGGGCGGACACGCGCGCCAGGTGACCGAGCGTTTCTCACTGGAACGCGACCTGGAGATCGCCAGCGGCAACGCCCAGCCACGTCCTTTGTTCATCAACAGCCTGTTCCGCAAGGTCATCATCCCCGACCAGCATCTGGTGGCGCTGTACACCACCAACCATCGCGAACGCCGGCGCAAGGCGGCATGGATCGGCGGCGCCGGGTTGGTGGCGGTGCTGCTGTGCAGCCTGCTCGGCTGGTCGTACGTCAACAACCGGAACACCCTGCATAACATCACGGCCGAGCTGACCCAGGCAGGTGTCGATGATCGCTCGGCCAGCGGTCAATACACCGATTGGCAAACCCTGGATCGCCTGCGTTTCTGGACCGCGCATTACTACGCACAGCATCACGATGAAGGTGTGCCATTGCGCATGCGCCTCGGGCTTTACCAGGGCCACAAGGTAGAGCCACTGGTGCGCAGCCAGTATTTCGATCGGCTGGAAAGCGTGATGCTCAAGCCCACCGCCGACAACCTGACCCGCTCGTTGTATCTGCTGACCACGCTCAAGGTCTATCAGCGCAATGCCAAAGAGCTGATGCCCGTCACCGGTGTGGACAGTGTCGAGCCCAAGGCGCTGCCCAACGACAACCGCGCGCAATCCATTGCCGCGTTCGGCAAGGCAACGCTGGACACTTACGTCATGTTGTCGCGAGCCCAACGGGACAAGGCCGACCCGGCCTTCCTGAAAGCGAAAATCCCGGATTACTGGTACCCGGCAATCGCCCGCCAGGTCGGCAGCGCCGCTGTCGCCACCGGTAATCAGGACTACGAATTCGCCAGCCGCCAGATCAATTTCTATAGCGATCAGATTCACGAGCCGGACGTGCCGCGGATTCTCGATAACGCGTTCCTGATCTCCAGCTCGCGCAACTACATCAACAGTTTGCTGACCCAGTCGCTTCGATCGATCGAGACCATCACGCTGGAGTCGGACACTTTGTTTGCCTTCGCCCGTGCCGATTTCCAGAGCCTCAAGACCGAGGGTCAAAGCCAGCTCAGCGCGATTGCCGGCAAGCTGCTCAGCACCCCCAACATCGGGAAAATCATCATCGCCGGGCACGCCGATCAACTCGGCGACCCACAAGGCAACCTGCAGGTTTCCAAACAGCGGGCGCAAACCATCAAGACCTATCTGGTGGGCAAAGGCGTCCCTGGCGAGCTGGTAGAAGCGGTCGGCGAAGGCAGCACCAAGCCTTTGGTCAAGTGCGATATGCAGCAGCCACGGGCGCAATTGATTCACTGTCTGGAACCTAACCGACGAGTAGAAATCGAAGTGCGGGCACTCAACTGAGAAGCCTGCGCCGGTGATAGAAAATCCGGTGCCTGGGCCATCTCGAAGTGGGCCGAGGCTGCCGTAACACACCTCTCTTGATCGTTTCAAAGAGGTTAAAACGAAGGGCTGCGATCTGTTTTCAGATTCATCCCTTTAAATGAAGGTAAGGAGAAATTAGAAATGGCATTTGACGCATACATCCAGATCGACGGCATTCCAGGTGAAGTACTGGACGACAAACACAAGGATTGGATCGAAGTGCTGGGCTACGAGTACGGCGCTACCCAGGCCACTTCCGCGACTGCCAGCTCGTCGGGCGGTGCTTCGTCGGAGCGTGTCGCGCTGAGCGATTTCAGCATCCGCAAAGCCGTGGACAAGGCTTCTGCCAAGCTGTTCGAAGCCTGCTGCAAAGGCACGCACATCCCCAAGATCCAACTGAATGTGAACCGCGCTGGTGGTGACAAGGTGACCTACCTGACCATCAACCTGGAACAAGTCGTGGTGTCGTCGGTCAAAGCGGTCGCCGGTGGCAGCCAGAACGGCGAAGACAAATCGGTTGGCGACCTGCCAATCGAAGAAATCAGCTTCAACTTTGCCCGCATCAAAACCACCTACACCCAGCAGAGCCGTGCCGATGGCCAGGGCGGCGGCAACGTCACCGGCGGTTGGGATCGCACTGCCAACAAGGTTTTCGCATAACACCGTGACAATGACGGGCCGTCCAGACGGCTCGTTTTCAGCACCGTGCCCGCCCGGCGGGTACGGTGTTCTTTTATTTTGATCAGAGTTACCTATGTCTGAATTTCTCAACGACCTTTCGCTGGCCGAACTGACCGCGCCCATCAATGAGGGGAGCGGCGAAGACTTGAGCTTTTCCGCCTTGTTCGATCAGGTGAAAGAAGCGCGGCGAGCAGACCCCGATTATTTGACCCAGGGTGACTGGCAAACGGATCTGAAGTCCTCTGACTGGGACCTGACCATCACCCTGGCAGCCCAAGGCCTGGCTCGACAGAGCAAGGACCTGATGCTGGTCGCCTGGCTCAGCGAAGGGCTGGCGCACCAGCATCATTTCAGCGGTATCACCTTTGGCCTGACGCTGGCCGAACGCATTCTGGATAATTTCTGGAGCGATCTCTATCCCTCCCTCGAAGACGGCGTCGATGAACGCGCGGCGCGTTTGGCGTGGATGAAAACCACCCTGACCGATGTCGTGGGCGGACTGCCCATCACTCAGGGCCAGCAGTACGGTTTGCTGCGTTACGACGAGTCCAGGCATGTCGAAAACCTGGCACTGCAAAGCCCTCAGGCCATGCGCGCCGCCCTTGATGAAGGCAAGATCAATGCTGAGGTTTTTCAGCGCTCGGTGGTGCTGACCGATTCCGATCACCTGCGCCGCAAGGCCGCCGAAATCGCCGCCAGCCTCAACGCGTGCCAGCAATTGCAGAGCACCGCTGACCGGCTGTTCGGCCACGAGGCGCCGAGCTTTGCCGGGCTGCATGACGTGCTGTCCCGTGCCGGCCAATTGGCCGAGAAGCTGCTTAAAGATCGGGGGATCGAACTGCATCCGGCCCCTGTCGCTGCAACCCCGACCGTCTCCGAAAGCGCTGGCGCACAACCTACAGGTGCTGCAATGACCCAGACCCAGCAAGACATTCCCGTCACGCCGCTGCGCACCACGCCGCAGACCCGCGACGAAGCGTTCACCCTGCTGGCGGGTATCGCGCAGTTCTTCAAGCAGACCGAGCCCCAGAGCCCTGTCCCCTACCTGATCGAACGCGCGATCAAATGGGGCAACATGCCGCTCGAAGGCTGGCTCAACGATGTGATCAAGGACAGCAATGTCGTGGACAACATACGCGACGTGCTGGGCACCAAGGAAGCGAAGTCCTGATGAGCTGATGGGCGCAGAAATGACAGGCAAAAAAAATCCCGGGCAGCTGATGGACGCCCGGGATTTAAAAATGCATAAACCGTGGTGGTGAACGCGGCGCGGATATTACGCAATGTTTCACGCTGTAACAAGATATTTTATTTAACCGGTCAGTTACTAAAGTCTCTAAGCCGTTAAATAGCCAGACATTTTTTAGGGCTAACCTCGAAACGTCTTTAACTACAGGAACCAGCGGTACTCCCGCGCGCTGATGTCGTGCAGGAATGCCAAATGATCCTGACGCTTGTTCTCGCAATAGACATCGACAAACTCGGCCCCCAACCCTGCGCGCAGTGACGAATGGTTTTGCATCGACTGCACGGCCTCAAGCATTTCCAGCGGGAAGTCGATGCCGCTGCTGCGGTCTTCGTTGAGCGGCGCAATCGGCTCGCGCTCCCCTTCCAGCCCCTGCTCCAACCCCACCAGAATGGCGGCAAGTACCAGGTATGGATTGGCATCGGCGCCGGCCAGGCGGTGCTCGATCCGTAGGTTTTTCGCGTCCGAGTCCGGCACCCGCAGGCAGGCGTCACGGTCTTCAAAACCCCAACTGGCGCGCGATGCGACGTTCACCGTGCCGCTCAGGCGGCGCATGGCATTGTGGTTCGGCGCGAAGATCGGCATGCAGTGCGGCAACACATCCAGGCAACCGGCCACGGCATGGCGCAACGCACGCTGACCATTGGCCGCCAACAGGTTATTGCCGGCCTTGTCGTAGAGGCTCACATGCACATGCATGCCGCTGCCAGGATGCTGCAGGTAGGGTTTGGCCATGAAACTGGCGCGGTAGTTGTGCTTGAGCGCCACGCCACGGGTGCTGCGGCAAAACAGGGCGGCCCAATCGGCGGCACGCAAGCCGTCATCGCAGTGGCCGAAATTGATTTCAAATTGACCTGGCCCCAGTTCGGCGGTGATCACCGTGGCGTCGATGCCTTGCGCCCGCGCGGTCTCGACCATTTCATCGAGCACCGGGGCGAAACGCGAAAGACGCTCGATGTGCATGTTCGGCTGATCATCGGCATCGCCTGTCAGCGGATCGCGGGCAAACTGCGGCAAGCCGTCACGCAACTGGCTGTCGAACAGATAGAACTCCAGCTCGAATGCCACCACCGGAAAAATGCCCTTGCGGCCCAGCCGCGCCAGCACTTGCGCCAACACTTCGCGCGGCTCGAACTCGATCGGTTTTTCTGTGCCATCGGAGGTGATCAGCATTTGCCCCAGCGGCTGTTTTTCCCAGCTCACCAACTTCAGCGTGCCGGGCACCAGGCGCCGCAATGCATCCGGGTCGCCGTCGTTGAAGCAGTAGTCGCCGATCTTGAACAACCCGCCCTGAGTACCGAGCAATACACAGTTCTGCGGCAATTTCAGCGCACTGCCGGCAGCCACTTTTTCGAGCATTTCGACCGGGTAGCGCTTGCCGTAAAAATGCCCGGGGATGTCCAGGGAAATCAGGTCGACGTAACGCACATCGGGGTAGCGCTGACGAAACCCACGCACTTCGGCCAGCAGTTCAGAGCACACAGCATCCATCATCTTGTTCCTTGTTGTTTTTATCAGGTGTAAACCCAAAGCACGCGGGTAAGTCGGTCGCTCAGATTGCCGTAGCGGCAGTGGGCATGGCTGGCCAGTTGAAAGCTGTCACCGGCGTGCAGGGTCACCGGCTCGTCGTTATTCAGCCACAGTGTCAACGCGCCTTCGAGGACATAACCGCCCTGCTCCGAGCTGTCTTTCATGTGCCGGTCACCGCTGCTCGCACCGGGTTCGAGCTGGCTTTCGAGCATCGAAAACGAGGCGCGCATCTTGGGTGAGACCATGATGTCGGTGATGCCGTCGGCGTAGTACAACGTGCGGCGTTCATCCGGCCGGGTCACCCAGGGCAACGCCATGGGTTTGGGCAGACTGTAGAAATAGGTGGTTGGCACACCGAGGGTTTCGCTGATGGCCGTCAGGTCCGCGACCGTCGGGCGCGATAACCCGCGTTCGACCTGCGACAGGAAACCCACCGAACGGCCGATTTTGTCCGCCAGTTCCTTGAGGGTGTACTTCTTGTGTTTGCGCAGGTCCTGAATCAGGATCGCCAACGCCGAAATCTCTTCTTGCATGTCCATCGAAAGGCTTCCGCAAATTCTCGTTTTTTTCAAATGCTGTCGCGCAGCCGATACCAGGCTTTGCCGATGGCTTCCAGCGGCGCGGCCATGTACTTGCCGCCGGGAAAGCTGCCGTTGGTCAAACCCTGGTACAACGCCAGTTCGTCCTGCTGGCCCAGTATTGCATCGGACACCGCACGCGCCGCAGCCAGGGTGGGCAGCACACCGTGCCCGGAGTAGCCCTGCAGCCAGTAAAGGTCGCCGCGTCGGCCGATGTCAGGCGTGCGCTTGAGGGTCAGGTCGATATGACCGCCCCAGGCGAACTCCAGCTCGACGCCCTTCAATTGTGGAAACACACGTTCCAGGCACGGCCGGGTCGCACCGGCGATATCCTTCGGCATGCCCCCCAGATACGTGCAACCTCCGCCGAACAGCAGCCGGTTGTCCGGTGTGCGGCGGAAATAATCGAGCACGAACTGGTTGTCGGTGACGCACACATTGCTCGGCAACAACGCAGTTGCCTGTTCCTCGGTCAGCGCTGCGGTGGCCACCTGATAAGTGCCGACCGGCAACACACAACTCGACAGTTGCGGGTCGAGCCGATCCAGGTAGGCGTTGCAGGCCAGTACCAGTACATCGGCGCGGACACGTCCGCGTTCGGTAGTCACCACGTAGCCGTTTGCATCCTCGCGATAATTCAGCGCCTTGCTGTGTTCATGAATCACCCCGCCGGCCCGCTCAACCGCAGCAGCCAGCCCCAGCGCCAGCTTCAGCGGATTCAAATGCCCGCCTTCGGGATCAAACAGCCCCGCCTGATAACGCTCGCTGGCAACCCAGTCGGGCAGTTGTTGCCGCGGGATGAATTGCAGACCGTCATGCCCCCATTTGTGACTGGCTTCGTGCTGCCAATCGGTGAGCAGACTGACCCGTCGTGGCATCACCGAGGTCCACAGGTGACCCGGCCGGTAATCGCACTCGAAGCCATGGCGTGCTGGCAGTTCACGCAACTCGCGCGCCGCCCAGCGCATGCCCTCCCACAACTGCCGTGCGCGCCCGTAACCCAGCGCCGCTTCCAGCGGTGGCATGTCACACGACCAGCCGAGAATGGCCTGGCCGCCGTTGCGTCCCGATGCCGCCCAAGCCACCCGACTGGCTTCGAGCAACGTCACTCGCTTACCGGCCAGGGCCAGGCGCAATGCCGTGTGCAGGCCACTGAAACCGGCGCCGATGATCAGTATGTCGGTGGCGTGTTCGCCTTCCAGAGCCGGTCGATTGGGCAGCTGATCCGCGCAGGTGTGGGCGTAATAGCTGTCGATGTGTCGGGTGGATTGCTGAAACATACCGGCTCCATGAAATTTTATAGTTTTAATTTCATGAAAAAATACACGATAGATTTCATGCGGGCAAATTGATTGTCGGATGAGCTGACTGCCACACACGAGCAACCCGGTGTATACCGCCCCAAAAACCGGCAAACACAATTCCCCGCCACTCCCCTAGAATGGGCAAACCGCGAATAACAAAAGGATCACGCAATGGACCACACCAACCACATCCTGATCGTCGACGACGATCGCGAAATTCGCGAACTGGTGGGCAACTACCTCAAGAAAAACGGCCTGCGCACGACTATGGTCCCCGACGGCCGGCACATGCGCAGCTTCCTGGAAACCAACCAGGTCGACCTGATCGTCCTCGACATCATGCTGCCCGGCGATGACGGCCTGGTACTGTGCCGCGAACTGCGCTCAGGCAAACACAAAGCCACGCCGATCCTGATGCTGACCGCTCGCAATGACGAAACCGACCGCATCCTTGGCCTGGAAATGGGCGCCGATGACTACCTGACCAAACCTTTCGCCGCCCGTGAATTACTGGCGCGGATCAACGCCGTGTTGCGCCGCACCCGAATGCTGCCGCCGAACCTGCTGGTCACCGAAAGTGGCCGCCTGCTCGGTTTCGGCCGTTGGCGCCTGGACACCACCGCGCGCCATTTGCTGGACGAAGACGGCACCCTGGTCGCCCTCAGCGGTGCCGAATATCGATTGCTGCGGGTATTCCTCGATCACCCGCAACGGGTGCTCAACCGCGATCAACTGCTCAACCTGACCCAGGGCCGTGACGCCGATCTGTTCGATCGCTCCATCGACTTGCTGGTCAGCCGCTTGCGCCAACGACTCAAGGATGACTCGCGGGAGTCGACCTACATCAAAACCGTACGCAGCGAGGGCTATGTGTTTTCCTTTCCGGTGGAAATGCTCGATGAACAGGCTTAAGCCTTTATCAAGGGTTTTGTATCCGTTTGTATAAGACCCTCGCCCAGATACGTTAAAGCCGATTTCGCGCGTTTCAGGCACACATCAGCGATACACCCCGGCGTTTAACTGTGACCACCAGATAGCACGAGCTACTGACCCCTCACACTTAAGCGCACGGAGAATTACCCATGATCAACTTCTCGAAAGTTTCGTCCCTGGCACTCGGTCTCGCCCTGGTGGGCGGTCTTGGCTTGTCGAACCTGGCATCGGCCAACACTTCCAGCACCGTTTCCCACAGCCAGATCCAGTCGCTGCTGGCCAAAGACGGTTCGGACCGGTTGCAGCAGAATCGTGTGGCCGAAGGCGGCTCTGATCGCCTGATCCAGAATCGCGTGGCAGAAGGCGGCTCTGATCGCCTGATCCAGAATCGTGTGGCCGAAGGTGGCTCTGATCGCCTGATCCAGAATCGCGTCGCCGAAGGCGGCTCTGATCGCCTGATCCAGAACCGCGTGGCCGAAGGCGGCTCTGATCGCCTGATCCAGAATCGCGTCGCCGAAGGTGGTTCTGATCGCCTGATTCAGAATCGCGTGGCCGAAGGTGGCTCTGATCGCCTGATTCAGAATCGTGTGGCCGAAGGTGGCGCCGACCGTCTGCAAGAACTGCGTGAGCGCGTGGCCTCGATCCCGAGTAACGCACTGCGCGGTGGCGTGATCGTCGCGGAAAACCGTGCCGAGTTCGGTTCGAAATATCAGCGCTACTGATTACGATCTCCGCCCACAAAGATCCACCGCAGGAGCGAGCCTGCTCGCGATGAGGCAATGTCAGACGACATCATTGTCGACTGGAAGGCCCAATCGCGAGCAGGCTCACTCCTGCAGTTCGCGTCTTTCGATCAACGCGCTCGATAACGACTATTCCTCAGGGTGTTTTCTCATCGTGCAGCTCCAGCACTACAGTGGCCACATCTTCTTCCCACGCTCTGGAGCAACACCATGAAAAGCATCATCGGTCTTGGATTCGCCCTCTCGGTTCTTGGCGCTACTTCCGCCATCGCCGCCCCACACGCCACTTCGCAAGTGGTTGCCGCTGCCAAAGTCAGCCAGCCGGCCACTTTGAACGTGAACACTGTGGGTATCGACCACAAAGACAGCCAACAAGGGAAACTCTACGTCGCAGAAAATCGCCCTGAGTTCGGTTCCAAATATCAGCGCTATTGATCAACAGCCTTGGCCTGCCTGAAACAAGAAACCCCGCCAAAAGCGGGGTTTCTTGCATTTGCCCCCATCAAAATCTGTAGCAGCTGCCGAGCCTGCGAGGCTGCGTTCGGCTGCGCAGCAGACGCAAAACCTGTGATCGCAATCTTCTGAGTTCAGACTATCGCCTGCCGCTTCACGAACGCTGCGCGCTCGAACGCAGCCTCGCAGGCTCGGCAGCTGCTACACAGGTCGGGGAGTTGCCAAGCGTGCTGCCAGGGCTTTGGCCTGACTGGCCACATCCGTCACCGCGGTGCTTTCCCACCACATCCCGCGCAATGGCGGCCCCATCGCGAACAATCGCTCGGCGGGACGTCCTTCGGCATCCAGCACCGCACCATCCACTTCGGCGGCAATCCCCAGCGCCAACGGCCCCGGACGAATCAAGCCGCGTGCCAGCAATTGCTGCGGCAGCGGGCGTGCCACCCGGCGCCAGTCGTACTCGATGCCGCTGGAGTTGATCAACGCCGCACCGCTGACCATCGTGGTGTGCGCCTCGCCCCGACGTCGAATGCGTATGCTCACTTCGCCGTTCGTCGACGGTTCCAGCCCTTGGAACGACGCCGCTTGAATCCGCAACCGTCCCTCCCCGTGCAAGCGTTCCACCATTTCGGCGCTCAGCGGTGGCGAGCGGTGGTGATGGCTTTCCCACCATGGCCGCACATGGCGCACAAACTGCCGGCGCTGCACATCCGTCGCCTGATGCCACAAACGCCCGATATGCGCGCGCACCGTGTCCAGCGGCGCTTGCCAATCGATGCCCTGAGCGATGGCTTCCCGGCAATGCCGACGCAGTTCGCGCAGCAATTGACGGGGTGTGCGAATGCTGTGGTCTTCAGCCAGAAAATCCACCCAGGCCGGAGGTTGCCGTCGCACATGGGGCAGCAAACCGTGACGGGAAAACACTTCGATCGGCCCGCGATGCCCAGCCTGTTCCAGTGACACCACGGCATCGACCATGGTCAGACCCGAGCCGATGATCAGCACCGTCGACTGTGGATCCAGCTGCTGCATCGCAGCCACATCCCACGGATCGAGGGCCGCGGCATTCAAGCCGCTGGATTCGGTTTGCGGCGTGCGCGCGGCGGGAAACATGCCAGTGGCGAGCACGGCGAATGTGCCTTGCAAGCGCTGGCCGTCGCTCAAGGTCAAGCGCACCGCTTGCGCTTCGGTTTGCAGATCCACGACTTCAGCCCGCACATGTTCGACCGTCGAGCCGATCACCAATCCCGCGACCTTGGCCTCGGCCAGACGCTGCTGCACATACAGGCCGAACATTCCCCGAGGCGGAAACAGTTCACTGATCGGCACATGCTGTTCATCCGACTCCGGCCAGCCACCGGCGGCAATGTAGTCGGTCAACCATTGGGTCAGGTCATCGGCGTTGTCCGGATCGACGCTCATGCGCGCCGCATTGCCGTTCAGCGTATGGCCCAGCTCCACGGCGCTGTAGGCCTCGCCCCGGCCCAGTTCGGCGCGGGGTTCTATCACCAGCACTTGCCGCTGGCCCGGCAGGCGCATCAACTGCGCCGCCAGCATCGCGCCGCTGAGGCCGCCGCCGATGATCAGGATGTCCGCGTGACGGATGGCGTCAGTCGCCTGTCCGCGTTGGGTTTCACTCATGCCGTTCTCACTGGTCAATGTTTAGCTGGATAGAAATCACGTACGCCGCGCGAACGATAATAGGCGCCAAAGCCATGGAGGGTTCGCCCAGCAGGACTAAAGTAGGACGCTTCACCCACCAGGTGACATCGATACTGAATTTACCGGCCTCATCGCGAGCAAGCTTGCTCCTACGGTGGATCGGCGTTCGGCGCAATATTACCGAACATCCCCATTCCCCTGTGGGAGCTAGCCTGCTAGCGATGGCGGCCTTACAGGCGAGACTTCTAGGCGGACACCACCTTCTTCTCTTGCTGTCGCAAAGCCGCGAGGTCGCGATAGCCGGCGCCTGGGTGAATGTCCGGCAGCTTCGGTCCCTGGCCGAACAATTTCTCACGCAAGGTGCCAGGGGCGTATTCGGTTTTGTACACGCCGCGTTTCTGCAACTCCGGCACCAGTAATTCCACAGCGTCAATGAAGGTCTCGTGGGTCAACGCATAAGCCAGGTTGAACCCATCGACATCAGTCTCGTCGACCCACTCCTGCAACAGATCGGCCACTGTTTCCGGGCTGCCGACAAACAGCGGACCGAAACCGCCGATACCCACCCAATCCGCCAGCTCGTTGGGCGTCCAGACCTTGTTCGGATCGGCCGTGGAGAACGCCTCCACCGCCGATTGAATGGCATTGGTGTGCACATGCTTGAGCGGCTCATCCGGTTTGAAACGGCTGAAGTCGATGCCGGTCCAGCCGGAAATCAGCGCCATGGCGCCCTCATAGCTGACCCAGCTTTTGTATTCCTCGAACTTGGCCTTGGCTTTGGCATCGGTCTCGCCCAGGATCACCGTTTGCAGGTTGAAGATCAGCACCTTCGACGGATCGCGCCCCGCTTCGGCGGCTCGTCGACGAATATCGGCCACGGTTTTTTTCAGCAGCACTTTCGATGGCGCAGCGACGAACACACACTCGGCATGTTCAGCCGCGAACTGTTTGCCGCGGCTCGATGCACCGGCCTGATACAGCACCGGCGTGCGTTGCGGCGAAGGTTCGCAAAGGTGGATGCCTGGTACCTGGAAGTGTTTGCCGACGTGCTGGATCTCGTGGATCTTGCTCGGGTCGCTGAACACCCGGCGCTCGCGGTCACGCAGGATCGCGCCGTCTTCCCAACTGCCCTCCCACAGCTTGTAGCAAACCTCCAGGTACTCTTCGGCAAAGTCATAACGCGCGTCGTGTTCGGTCTGGGCCTTCTGGCCAAGGTTCTTCGCGCCGCTCTCCAGGTATGACGTGACAATGTTCCAGCCGGCACGGCCCTTGGTCAGATGATCGAGGGTCGAAAGACGCCGGGCGAACGGATACGGATGTTCGAACGACAGCGACGCGGTCAAGCCGAAACCCAGATGCTCGGTGACCAGCGCCATCGGCGGGATCAGTTGTAGCGGATCATTGACCGGCACCTGCGCCGCCTGGCGAATCGCCGCGTCACCATTGCCGTTGTAGACGTCATAGATGCCCAGCACATCGGCAATGAACAATCCGTCGAACTTGCCGCGCTCAAGGATTTTCGCCAGGTCGGTCCAGTACTCCAGATCCTTGTACTGCCAAGAGCGATCCCGCGGGTGCGCCCACAGTCCTGGCGACTGGTGACCGACGCAGTTCATGTCAAAAGCGTTGAGACGAATTTCACGGGCCATCAAACGGCACTCCGAAAACCTGAGGATGAATAGCCAGAGGTTTGCAGGAGTCATGCCTGAAAATAAATTACTTAAATTTCAATTGGATACGCAAATAAAGACAGGAAGCTTACAACTTCAAAAAGGCAAAATGTAGATCCGCTGTTGCTGGCCCAACAGTCAGATCACCACATTGCGCACGAATCGCACGGCCACGGGCCCTTCGTTGCGATAGGAGTGCGGCTGGTTACTGGCGAACATGAAAAATTCACCGGCAGCGATCCTGTGCGGCACATCGCCGACCATCAGCGTCAGGCAGCCTTCAAAGACGTAGAACTGCTCGCTCCAGCCATCGGCGTCCGGTTCCGAGGGATAGTGCTCGCCCGGTTCAAGGCGCCATTCCCACAGTTCCACTTCACGGCTGGCATTGGCCTTGGCCAGCAAAACGGCCTTGCTGCCGGGGATCGTACCGGCCCAGGCCAGTTCGTTGATGCGGCTGTGGTCGCGGACGTCCGGGGCCTGGATCAGATCGCTGAACGCCACGTCCAACGCCTCGGCCACGCGGTCGAGTGTGGTCAGGCTGACGTTTTTTTCACCGGCCTCGATGGCCACCAGCATGCGGCGGCTGACACCGGACTTTTCCGCCAAAGCGGTCTGGCTCATGTCGGCGGCATGGCGCAAACGTCGAACGTTTTGACTGACGTGCTGGAGGACCGAAGCCCGTTGCGTGGAATCTTTGTGCACTATATTGCTCACTTGGTGGTGCTGCGCAGTATACTGCCCAACTTCCGGCGCATTGTGCGTCCCCCTCAGGTAGCGCGCAAGATCATGACGTCGGTGAACACCCCTCAGGCTTCCTCCCGTTTCCTTCGGCTCAGCAAGGCCGAATGTGTACTGGTGTTGATCACCATGGTCTGGGGCGGGACCTTTTTGCTGGTCCAGCATGCGATGACCGTCAGCGGCCCGATGTTTTTCGTCGGCCTGCGTTTTGCCGCTGCGGCGATCATCGTTGCCCTGTTCTCCTGGCGCAGCCTGCGGAACCTGACTCTGTTCGAACTCAAGGCCGGTGCTTTTATCGGCGTGGCGATCATGCTCGGTTACGGCTTGCAGACCGTCGGCCTGCAAAGTATTCCCAGCAGCCAATCGGCTTTTATTACCGCGCTGTACGTGCCTTTCGTGCCGTTGCTGCAATGGCTGGTGCTGGGTCGTCGACCGGGGCTGATGCCGAGCGTCGGGATCATGCTGGCGTTTGCCGGGTTGATGCTGCTGTCCGGCCCGTCCGGTGCTTCGCTCAACTTCAGTCCCGGTGAAATCGCCACGCTGATCAGCGCCATTGCCATCGCCGCAGAGATCATTCTGATCAGCAACTTTGCCGGTCAAGTCGACGTCAAGCGAGTGACCGTGGTGCAACTGGCGGTGACGTCGGTGCTGTCATTCCTGATGGTGGTGCCGACCAATGAAGCCCTGCCGGATTTTTCCTGGTTGTTGCTGTGCAGCGCACTCGGCCTGGGTGCGGCGAGCGCGGCGATCCAGGTGGCGATGAACTGGGCGCAGAAGAGTGTTTCGCCGACCCGCGCCACGTTGATATACGCCGGTGAACCGGTGTGGGCCGGGATCGTCGGACGGATCGCCGGGGAGCGCTTGCCGGCAATTGCATTGCTGGGTGCCGGGTTGATCGTGGCGGCGGTGATTGTCAGTGAATTGAAGACCAAGGGTAAGACGGTAGCCGAGGTTGAAGAATCGCTGGAGAGTGAAAGCGGCAATTGATAGCAAGATTAAAAGATCGCAGCCTTCGGCAGCTCCTACAGTAGGAGCTGACGAAGGCTGCGATCTTTTTTCTATGCCGGTTGAAACAATGATAAACAAGACTTTTCCGTCTACCTTGTAGGATTCTGCGACAGCTTGGCGTTTGGTGATCCGGGAGCTGGCACGTATGATGCTTCACAAACTTCCGCAGATTAGAAGCCTATGTCCCTGATAGTTCTACTGCTTCTGCCTTTCATAGGCAGCTGTCTGGCAGCGGTGCTGCCACACAATGCGCGTAATACCGAATCGCTGCTGGCTGGTCTGGTTGCCCTGATCGGCACCGTCCAGGTCGCCCTCCTGTACCCGCAAATCGCCCATGGCGGCGTGATCCGCGAAGAGTTCATGTGGCTGCCCAGCCTGGGCCTGAACTTCGTTTTGCGCATGGACGGTTTCGCCTGGCTGTTCTCGATGCTGGTGCTGGGCATCGGCACGCTGGTGTCGTTGTATGCCCGCTACTACATGTCGCCGAACGATCCAGTGCCGCGCTTCTTCGCGTTTTTCCTTGCGTTCATGGGCGCCATGCTGGGGCTGGTGATTTCCGGCAACCTGATCCAGATCGTGTTTTTCTGGGAGCTGACCAGCCTCTTCTCATTCCTGTTGATCGGCTACTGGCACCACCGCGCCGATGCGCGACGCGGCGCATACATGGCGCTGATGGTCACCGGTGCAGGCGGGTTGTGCCTGCTGGCGGGGGTGATGCTGCTCGGCCATGTGGTCGGCAGCTATGACCTGGACAAGGTCCTGGCCGCCGGCGATCTGATTCGCGCTCATGCCCTCTACCCCATCCTGCTACCCCTGATCCTGATCGGCGCGCTGAGCAAAAGCGCGCAATTCCCTTTCCATTTCTGGCTACCCCACGCCATGGCGGCGCCGACTCCGGTCTCGGCCTATCTGCACTCGGCGACCATGGTCAAGGCCGGCGTATTTCTACTGGCGCGACTCTGGCCGTCACTGTCCGGCAGTGAAGAATGGTTCTACATCGTCAGCGGCGCCGGGGCCTGCACCCTGTTGCTCGGTGCTTACTGCGCGATGTTCCAGAACGACCTCAAGGGTTTGCTGGCCTATTCGACCATCAGCCACCTCGGCCTGATCACCCTGCTCCTGGGCCTGAACAGTCCGCTGGCCGCCGTCGCCGCGGTGTTCCACATCCTCAACCACGCCACGTTCAAAGCCTCGTTGTTCATGGCCGCCGGGATCATCGACCACGAAAGCGGCACCCGCGACATCCGCAAACTCAGCGGGCTGGTCAAACTGATTCCGTTCACCGCCACCCTGGCCATGGTCGCCAGCGCCTCGATGGCCGGCGTGCCGTTGCTCAACGGTTTTCTGTCGAAAGAAATGTTCTTCGCCGAAACTGTGTTCATCAACGCTACGGCCTGGGTCGAAGCGACCTTGCCGATCGTCGCGACCATCGCCGGGACTTTCAGTGTCGCCTATTCCCTGCGCTTCACCGTTGACGTGTTCTTCGGCCCGCCCGCCACCGACCTGCCTCACACCCCGCACGAACCACCGCGCTGGATGCGTGCGCCGGTCGAGTTGCTGGTGTTCGCCTGCCTGGTGGTCGGGATCTTCCCGGCGCAAGTGGTCGGCCCGCTGCTCGCCGCTGCCGCGCAACCGGTGGTTGGTGGTCAATTGCCCGAATACAGCCTGGCCATCTGGCACGGCTTGAACGCGCCGATGATCATGAGCCTGATCGCCATGTCCTGCGGCGTAGTGCTCTACCTGCTGCTGCGCAACCAGCTCAAGCGCGGTCGTTTCAGCCATCCGCCACTCGTGGGGCGATTCAACGGCAAGCGCCTGTTCGAACTGACACTGATGCTCAAGATGCGCCTGGCCCGTCGTCTACAGCGCCGAATCAGCACCAACCGCCTGCAAACCCAACTGTTCCTGATGGTGCTCGCCGCCGTGCTGGCCGGATTGATCCCGATGTTGCACAGCAGCCTGCACTGGGGCGACCGGCCGAAGATTCCGGGCTCGATCGTGTTCGTCATCCTGTGGTTGCTGGCGATCGTCTGCGCGCTGGGCGCGGCGTATCAGGCCAAGTATCACCGTCTCGCGGCCCTGACCATGGTCAGCGTTTGCGGCCTGATGACCTGCGTGACCTTCGTGTGGTTCTCGGCGCCGGACCTGGCCCTGACGCAACTGGTGGTCGAGGTGGTGACCACTGTGTTGATCCTGCTCGGCCTGCGCTGGCTGCCACGGCGGATCGAAGAAGTTTCGCCATTGCCGAGCAGCCTGCGCAAGGCGCGCATCCGCCGTATCCGCGACTTGCTGCTGTCGACCGTGGTCGGTGGCGGCATGGCGGTGCTTTCGTACGCGATGCTGACGCGCCAGACACCCAACGACATTTCCTCGTTCTACCTCAGCCGTGCCCTGCCCGAAGGCGGCGGCAGCAACGTGGTCAACGTGATGCTGGTGGATTTCCGCGGGTTCGACACCCTCGGCGAAATCACCGTACTGGCGGCCGTTGCGCTGACCGTGTTCGCCCTGCTACGGCGTTTCCGCCCACCGAAAGAAAGCCTGCAACTGCCGGCCCAGCAGCGTTTGCTCGCGCCCGACGTGGTCACCGACCTGGTCAACCCGCGTCACGCCAGCGACACCGCGCTCGGCTTCATGATGGTGCCGGCGGTGCTGGTGCGCCTGCTGTTGCCGATTGCACTAGTGGTGTCGTTCTACCTGTTCATGCGCGGGCACAACCAACCGGGTGGCGGGTTTGTCGCCGGGCTGGTGATGTCGGTGGCGTTCATCCTGCAATACATGGTGGCCGGCACCCAATGGGTCGAAGCGCAAATGAGCCTGCGACCGCTGCGCTGGATGAGCGTTGGCCTGCTGTTCGCCACCCTCACCGGCCTCGGTGCGATGGTGGTCGGTTATCCGTTCCTGACCACGCACACCTGGCACTTCGATTTGCCGTTGCTGGGTGACATTCACCTGGCCAGCGCGCTGTTCTTCGACGTGGGCGTGTACGCGGTGGTGGTCGGCTCGACGCTGTTGATCCTCACGGCTCTCGCCCACCAATCGGTGCGGGGTCACAAGACCGCGGCCCAGCCTAAACCCGTCGCCATGAAGGAGGCCATCTGATGGAAGAAGTCATCGCAATCGCCATCGGCGTCCTCGCCGCGTCCGGCGTGTGGTTGATCCTGCGTCCAAGGACATTCCAGGTGGTCATGGGCCTGTGCCTGCTGTCCTACGGCGTCAACCTGTTCATCTTCAGCATGGGCAGCCTGTTCATCGGCAAGGAGCCGATCATCAAGGACGGCGTGCCGCAGGACCTGCTGCACTACACCGACCCGTTGCCCCAGGCACTGGTGTTGACCGCGATCGTCATCAGCTTCGCCATGACCGCGTTGTTTCTCGTGGTTTTGCTGGCCTCCCGGGGCCTGACCGGCACCGACCATGTGGATGGCCGGGAGCCTAAAGAATGAATGCAATGACGCACCTGATCGCCGCGCCCATCCTGCTGCCGCTGCTGACCGCCGCGATCATGCTGATGCTCGGCGAGAAACACCGCCCGCTCAAAGCCAAGATCAATCTGTTCTCCAGCCTGCTGGGCCTGGGCATCTCTTTGTTACTGCTGCAATGGACGCAAACCACCGGCGTGCCCGGCTCCATCGGCGTGTACCTGCCGGGCAACTGGCAGGTGCCGTTTGGCCTGGTGCTGGTGGTCGATCGGCTGTCGGCATTAATGCTGGTGCTCACCGGCATCATCGGCGTGTGTGCCCTGCTGTTTGCCATGGCGCGCTGGGACAGTGCCGGTTCGAGTTTCCATGCGCTGTTCCAGATTCAGTTGATGGGCCTGTACGGCGCGTTCCTGACGGCGGACCTGTTCAACCTGTTCGTGTTCTTCGAAGTGTTGCTGGCCGCCTCTTATGGCCTGATGCTCCACGGTTCCGGCCGGGCGCGGGTGTCTTCGGGGCTGCATTACATCTCGATCAACCTCTTGGCCTCAACCCTGTTCCTGATCGGTGCGGCGCTGATCTACGGCGTCACCGGCACCCTGAACATGGCCGACCTGGCGCTGAAAATCCCGCTGGTGCCGGAAGCCGACCGTGGGCTGCTGCATGCCGGTGCGGGGATTCTGGCGGTGGCGTTCCTGGCCAAGGCCGGCATGTGGCCGCTGAATTTCTGGCTGGTGCCGGCGTATTCGTCGGCAAGCGCGCCGGTCGCGGCAATGTTCGCGATCATGACCAAGGTCGGCATCTACACCCTGCTGCGCCTGTGGACCTTGCTGTTCTCCGGTCAGGCCGGGGCGTCGGCGTATTTCGGTGGTGACTGGCTGATTTACGGCGGCATGGTGACCATCCTTTGCGCCGCCGTGGCGATCGTCGCCGCGCAACGCCTGGAGCGCATGGCCAGCCTGAGCATTTTGGTGTCGGCAGGGATTCTGTTGTCGGCCATCGGTTTCGCCCAGCCGAACCTGATTGCCGCAGCGTTGTTTTATCTGGTCAGTTCGACCCTGGCCCTGAGCGCGCTGTTCTTGCTGGCCGAACTGATCGAACGCTCGCGCTCGGCCAACGAAATTCCGCTGGAAGACGAAAACGAGATGCTGCCACGGCCCCTGGAATCGTTGCATCCGGCCAAGGGCGTCAACCTCGACGACGAGCAGAAAGCCGTGGTCGGCCAAGTGATTCCCTGGACCATGGCGTTCCTCGGCCTGAGCTTCATCGCCTGCGCGCTGCTGATCATCGGCATGCCGCCGCTGTCCGGGTTCATTGGCAAACTGGGGCTGCTCAGCGCACTGCTCAATCCCCTGGGCCTGGGCAATGGCAGTGACGCACCGATTTCGAATGCTGCGTGGGGTTTGCTGGCCTTGCTGATCATCTCGGGGTTGGCGTCACTGGTGGCTTTCTCGCGGCTGGGCATCCAGCGTTTCTGGACCCCGGCCGAGCGCCCATCGCCCGTGCTGCGGCGTTTTGAGTGCGTGCCGATTTTCGCCTTGCTGGGCTTGAGCATCGCGCTGACCTTCCAGGCTGAGCCGCTGTTGCGCTACACCCAGGCGGCCGCCAACGCCTTGAACAACCCGCAGCAATACGTAATGGCCGTGCTCGGCACCCGCGCGGTGCCGAGTCCCGAAGCCCGGGCGGCATTGCTGGAGGTGCAACCATGAAGCGTCTGTTTCCTGCGCCGTGGTTGTCGCTGGCTTTGTGGCTGCTGTGGCTGGTGCTGAACCTGTCGATGAGCCCGGGTAACCTGCTATTGGGCGCGGCGCTGGGTTTTTGCGCGCCGCTGATGATGCGCAAACTGCGCCCGTTGCCGATCAGCATTCGCCGGCCGGGGGTGATCCTGCGCCTGTTCCTCGTGGTCGGTCGTGATGTGCTGGTGTCCAACCTCGCCGTCGCCTGGAGCGTGCTCAATGCCGGTCGTCGACCACCGCGCTCACGCTTCATCAAGGTGCCGCTGGACCTGCGCGATGCCAATGGCCTGGCCACGCTGTCGATGATCTGCACCGTGGTGCCCGGCACGGTCTGGTCGGAACTGGCGCTGGACCGCAGCATTCTGTTGCTGCACGTCTTCGATCTGGATGACGAAGCGCAGTTCATTGAACACTTCAAGACGACTTACGAGCGTCCGCTGATGGAGATTTTCGAATGAGCGCCCTGCTGTCGAATGCGATTGTTTTCAGTCTGTTCCTGTTTTCCGTGGCGATGATCCTGACCCTGATCCGCCTGTTCAAAGGCCCTTCGGCCCAGGACCGGGTTCTGGCGCTGGACTATCTGTACATTGTCGCGATGCTGATGATGCTGACGCTGGGCATTCGCTATGCCAGTGACACCTACTTTGAAGCGGCGCTGCTGATTGCGCTGTTCGGTTTCGTCGGCTCGTTTGCCCTGGCGAAGTTCCTGCTGCGCGGCGAGGTGATCGAATGAACGCAGAACTGTCTCAATGGGTGGAAATCCCGGTGGCGATCCTGCTGGTGCTGGGCGGCCTGTTCGCGTTGATCGGTGCCACGGGATTGCTGCGCATGAAGGACTACTTCCAGCGCATGCACCCGCCAGCTCTGGCCTCGACCCTGGGCGCGTGGTGCGTGGCACTGGCTTCGATCATTTACTTTTCGGCGTTGAAATCGGCGCCGGTGCTGCATGCCTGGCTGATCCCGATCCTATTGGCGATCACCGTACCGGTAACGACCTTGCTGCTGGCGCGGGCGGCGCTTTTTCGTAAGCGCATGGCCGGGGACGATGTGCCTGCCGAGGTGAGTAGTCGGCGGACTGAGAGTGGTAGCTGACCAATAGATCAAAAGATCAAAAGATCAAAAGATCGCAGCCTGTAGGAGCTGCCGAAGGCTGCGATCTTTTGATCTTAGCTTTCAAATCCACGCCACCGCCAGCAACCCACCGCCCAACACCACACACAACGGCGAATACACCCAGGTGTCCCACCCGGCAAACCTGGAGCCTTTGACCTCTTTGAAAAAGCCCACCAGTTCCGAATCGCCAATCGCCCGGGCGAACAGCAACAGCGCGATGGCACTGATCACCCACTGCAACACTTGATGATGCACCTGCGGCAGCCACCAGCCGACCCGCAAACACACCAACAGGGCAATCACCATCAGGGCTGCAGCCACCAGAAGCGTGAGCCAGCCTCGCGGCTTGAACGCCGGGCGTAGTTGCGTGCCGCCTTCTTGCGGCACTTGAGGAACGGCCGCCACCGCGGCCCATTCGCCGCCCAGCGCCCAATAAACGTGAACCAGAGCAATCGCCGCAAATATCGTCACCAGCCATTGAGCCAACGCAAAGGTCATGGTTGAAGATCCTTGAAAGGGATTTGGTCAAATCATCCTAGTCGGCATTTTTTGATGTGCACGACCGTTAGTGCACAACCTGACAAACGTGGGGTGACGCAGGAAAAAGCATCGCGAGCAGGCTCGCTCCCACAGGGGTTCTTCAGTGATCACAGATTTTGCGAACGACCGTGAACCATTGTGGGAGCGAGCCTGCTCGCGATAGCGGTGTCAGACTCGCCGCATCACTTCAACTCGGCAGACACCTTGTCCGCCACATCCTTGGGCACCCAGGCCTTCCACACGTCCGGATGTTTCTTCATGAAGTCTTCGGCTGCCTGACGCGGCGCGGTGTGCTTCTCGCTCATTTCGGCCAGGGCCTTGTTCAAAGGATCGATCGGGAAATCGACCTTGGCGAAGAATTCGGCGATCTGCGGGTATTGCTTCTGGAATGGCGTGGACACGCCGATCGACAGCTTCGAAGGCAATGAGCGGGTGGGTTGTGGATTGGGGTTGTCGGCATCGGTCAGGGTTTTCCAGGCTTCGGCGTCGAATGGCGGCTCTTCCAGCTGGATCAGTTTGAAGCGACCGAGCAGCGGCGTGGGCGACCAGTAATAGAACAGCACCGGTTTACCGCGTCGAATCGACGAACTGATTTCCGCGTCCAGCGCCGCCCCTGAACCGCTGCGGAAGTTCACGTAGCTGTCGTCCAGCCCATAGGCCTTGAGCTTTTGCTTGTTGACCACTTCCGAGGTCCAGCCAATGGGGCTGTTGAGGAAGCGTCCCTTGCTCGGGGCTTCCGGGTCCTTGAACACATCCTTGTACTTGGGCAGATCGCTGACATTGCGCAAGTCCGGCGCCATCGGCTTGATGCCTTTGGCCGGGTCGCCCTTGATCACGTATTCCGGTACCCACCAGCCTTCGGTGGCGCCCTTGACCGTGTCGCCGAGACTGACGACCTTGCCCTCGGCCTCGGCCTTGACCCACACCGGACTGCGCCCGGCCCACTCTTCGCCGATCACCTGGATGTCGTTGTTGGCCAGGGCGGTTTCCAGGGTGATGGTCGTACCCGGCAAGGTATCGGTCGGCAGCCCATAGCCCTTCTCGACGATGATCCGCAGGATATCGGTGATCAGGCTGCCGCTCTCCCAATTGAGGTCGGCGAAATGAATGGGTGTCTGGGCCGCCATTACCGGAACCGGTGACGCCGACAATGCGCAAGTAGCCAATACCGCAACCAGCAGCTGTCGAAAACCTTTCATGCTTTTGCACCTCGTGCTGTTCACAGCAATCGCAGGATGGCCTGGCAGAAGACCGCAAAGCCTCTGAATAATCAGTCAACTGACTGTAGTAGAGGTTCCTGCTTTCGAGGGGCGTGGATCAGTTTTCAGAAATTTCCTGCAAGCGTGCCAGCTCTCTTCTGACCATGCTGGCGTACTCCGCCGGACGCAACGCGTAGAGCTGTGATGCCACCCAATTCAGCCAGGCCCCCTGCAGAACAGTTTTTTGCTCGAACAATCGCAAGGCTTCGGCTTGCGCGCCAGCGTGATTCTGTTCGTGGAAGTCGGCGCGGGTCTGGGTCATTACTCGCTGGCCTTGAACGTCACCAGCTCGCCTTTGCGCCATTTGGCTGCCTTGGCGGTGACCGCTTTCAGGGTTTTGGTCAGGCCTTCCTGCAATTGCTGGTGGGCGGCAAACACCGTTACCACGCTATGACCTTCCTTGAACAAGATGGCCTGGCCATCGGCCGTGGTGACAAAGGCATAGTCGCCCAGGCCATAGACCGTCAGTTTGATTTCGCGGAATTTGATTTCCAGTTTGCCGCCTTCACGGCTGGGCAATACCGAAGCGCTGAAGTGGTCGCCAACCTTGAGTTTGAGCCCCGGTTTGTCATCCACCACCAGTGCCGATTCGGTGTCGATCTCGGCAACGTAAATGCCTTCAGCACTCTGCTCGGTGATGTAGACGAAACGAGATTGAAACAACTTGACCAGCTTTGCGCGCAAATCACCCAGAACGAACAAAGCATGCATATCGAGATTACTTACTGCCAAGGAAACATCCCCACATCTAAAAATGATGCTGCACGCGAAAGAAGCGCACAGCCGAAAAAAGCGGCAATGCCGAAAATGAAACCAAAAGACCCGGGTTGAAAGTCTGAATGAGCAGAGGTCTCATCCATCACGAGACTTGAGCAGACTACTGGAATGTCGCTCGTGTCGCCTTGCCTGGCATTCGTCAAAGGTTGAAGGAAAACGCCTTTCTTACGGCCAGAGAAATACGGACTATCAACTTCAGGGAAAAAACTCTCAAAAAAAAGCACTTTTCTGACATATCGCCAGCCAAAAATTGCTTTAGATAAACATCAATCACCCACCAGTGACGGTGATTCTAGAGCAGCGATGCTCACCGAGACTACCCATAACGACGTACATACGTCGGCAAAACAACGAAAAGGACTTCATATGTGCACGATGACACACTTCGCCCATCCTCAAGCGCCCTGCTCCGACAACCCTTCGCCTCTGTTTCCCGTGCCATTGCAACACCCGGAGATGCATCTGCCGGACCTGCAGCCGCCAAGGTTTCAGGTGATCCTGGCCGGGAATGCGTTTTTCCATATCAAGGAAGTTTCCACGGGACATGTAAGAGGTTTCCGTGGAAATCACAACGACGCTTGCGCCCTTGCCCGTTCACTTGAGTCGCGCATTTGAGCCATTGGCTGCATCTGAGCGTTAAAACGTTTCGTCGTGCCGGCGACTTTACTCAGCCGCCGGCCTGCAACTGCTGCCATACTGCCCGACCAATCAAACGCGTCCCGCCAAAGAGGACGACGTTGAACACAACAATATATTTCCAAGGGAAGGCTGCGACGTGACGGAATTTGATATCGGCGAGTTTTTTATCCGGGGCGAAGCCAGAGAAATCGAAGGCGAGTTCCAGGCAGTGATTGTCATGCGCGCCAAGCCACCGCAAAAAGCCGTGACCTATCACCAGGTTGAAAAAGATCGCTGGTTCAAGAACTCTGAAGTCGCCGCCATCGCGGCCCAGGAATCCGCCCGGGAACTGAAGGCTGCCGTCGACGCCGGTGCATTGAAAGCCTGATACCCCGGTGTGTGGCGTCTATGCTCATTGCTGCGTTTGAACATCGCTTTCGAACTTCCTGATACACGGTTCGCTCAGAAGTAGGGAGCCGTCGCTCAGCCCTCGTACGCGACCGATTATCTGCAAGGAGATGAAGATGGAATCACCGACCCACGACTTGAAAGGTTTGTTCGACCAGCTCGGCCTGGACTCCACCCAGAAAGCTATCGACGATTTCATTGCCAGCCATTCGCCGCTGCCCGATGACAAGAAGCTCATCGATGCCGAGTTCTGGACGCCGCAGCAGGCAGGGTTCCTGAAAGAACAACTGCGCGAAGATGCCGACTGGGCGCGGGTGGTCGACGACCTCAACCTGCGGATGCATCAGGTTCACTAGCTTCAGTCTCAATGCAGGCTGTCTGAGGTGTTGGCGTTCAATTGCGCCAACCAGGCAGCCCTGCACTCCTCTGCCTCGGTGCGACTGGAAAATGCCGTCCCCCGGCGCTCACCGTTGAGCAGCACCACCCAGCACACACTTTGCCCCAGCGCTCGCAAACTGGCGGGTACGCCGCTGCCGATCATCACCGCGACATCAACTTTGCTTTGCATGCTGACCTCTCGCATTTCGTTAGCAACCTAATTAATAGATATGTTAATTAGGTTCGCCGCGAGGAAAAAGCAAAAACCCTGCACAGATTAATTGCAGGGTTAGTAACAATCGTTCGCCAAACCGGATGGACTAGCGCGGTTTTTCTGGCTTATAGCCCAAGCGCAAACCACCCCAATGCCGGCCTTTGAGCATGATCGGCACCGACAGGTCGTGCATCAGCTCACCCGTATCACGGGTGTAGGTCTGCAGCAGCACCGGTTGTTGATGGTTGCCGCAGCGGATCCCGGTGCGATCGGCGAACTTGCGCTTGGTACGGTTTTGCACGGTATCGACCTGTGCATCACCGGTCAGTGGCTGGCTGAAAACGCTGTTATGGGTCGGCACGTAGCCTTGCTGGGTGCAGGCGATGGCGAACACCAACCCCTCGTGACGAGGCAGCAACGGCTCCTGTATTGGCGGCAAGACCTGATCGGTATAACGGTCGAAACGAGTCTGGAACTTTGCCGGGCTGGTGTTGGGAATTGCCTGATACTGACGGTCGAACAGGTCATCGAGGCTGATTCGACCGGCATCAATGTCTGCTTCGAAACGCGCGGTAATCTGGCTGGCGCCTTCCCGGGCCAGGTCATAGATGCGCTGGTGATAGTCATCCAGACCGACTTCAGCCAAGCGCTCGCTGATGGTTTCGGCCTGGCCTTCCATCTGCACCGCCGCGTCGGCCAGACGCCGGGTTTGCTGGTCGCTGATGGCCAGGTCGCTACGCATTTGTTCAATGGCATGGAACAGGCTATCGAGTTGCTCGCGATTGGTGTCGGCGCCACGGGCGATTTCGCCAACCTGACTTTCGACGCTGGCGGCCAGCCGGGCGATGTTTTCCAGGTGCTGCCCGGTGTGCTCGACCTGTTGGACCCCGGTATCCAGGTCGCTGGACAGCTGGCGAATCTGCTCCACCACCTGTGCCGTGCGCTGCTGGATATCGGCCACCATTTCCCCGACTTCTCCCGTTGCCGTGGCCGTACGTGCCGCGAGCCCGCGGACTTCGTCGGCAACCACCGCAAAACCACGACCGTGCTCACCGGCGCGTGCGGCTTCGATCGCTGCGTTCAACGCCAACAGGTTGGTCTGACTGGCGATGGACTGAATCACCAGGGTGACGCGCTGGATATCGTCACTGCGCAGGCTCAAGGCTTCGATCAACTCACGACTGCTGTTGGCACGCTGGCTGAGCTGATGCATGCGCGCAATCGACTCGATCAGTTCCGTCCGCCCCGCAGCCCCGCTCTGATGGGCCTCACTGGCAGCAGTCAGCGCCTCGCGACTGAGGATCGACGTGGCTTGTTCGGTAGCGATCATGACTTCAGCGTTGCTGACGATTTGCGCGGCAGCGCAGAGTTGCGATTGCAGCTTGTCGGCCAATTGCTTGACCGAAAAGGCAACGCCAGCGGCTGACAGTGCATTGTGACTGGTGGTGTAGGAAAGATCGCGGGTCAACGTGGAAATGGCGCTGGACCTATCGAGAGGTGCGACTTCGGGGATGGCCCGCGAACGCAGGCGGGGCAACCAGATAATCAGCACGGCCACGGGCAGACCGAGGTAAAGCGACCAGCCCCCCAGCGTCATGCCACACAGCAACAGCACCAGGGCGATGCTTTGCAGCGTCGGTGCGAACCAGCGGTTTTTCGGTAAAAACACCGGTGCAGGCACTGCCGCAACCAGAGACTCGTCCCTCGCCATCATTGTCACCCCACGCATCTTCTAATTGTTGTCTTCGCATTAAACGCCACTATAAAGCCATTATCTATGAGCCTTTAGTCGCGGGCATTGCAGTAGATCAATAGAAGTTCGGGGTTTTGTGCAAACGTCAAAAAGCAAAGATCGCAGCCTGCGGCAGCGCCTACGGATTCAAGCGAACCCTGTAGGAGCTGCCGAAGGCTGCGATCTTTTCAAAGGCAACCCATATCGAATGGGCTACCCCGCAGAATCAGGCCTGACGCTGGTGCTTGTCGATTTGCTCGTGACGTTCTTGAGCTTCGATGCAGTATTTGGTGGTCGGGCTGATCAGCAGGCGCTTGAGGCCGATGGCCTCGCCGCTGTCGTCGCACCAGCCAAAGCTGTCTTCCTTGATGCGCTCAAGGGCTTGTTCCAACTGAGGCAGCATGCGCTGGTCGCGATCGATCGCGTTCACCAGCCAGGTGCGCTCTTCTTCAACGGAAGCCGCGTCAGCCGGATCGGCCGGGGTGTCCAGGCTCTCGATGGCGATGCGGTTCTGTTCGATGCGCTCATGGGTTTCGACTTTCATGTTCTGCAACAGCTCGGAGAAAAAAGCATGTTGCTCGGCATTCATGTAGTCATCCGCCGGCATGGCCAGCAACTTGTCCTTTGTCATTGATATCTCTATAAAAAAACGTGCATTAAGGCGAATTAGGGAGCGTTCCGGCCAACCTGTGAAGGTCATCGGAAAGGCGCCGTTTATACCAAGCGCCACCCGGCACTCAATTTACGAGGGGCGGCAGTCTAAGGCCGACTTGAGGCCTCAGCAACTGAAAAGACAGCGAATTTGTCCGACAAAGCCTCGAAAATGCTCTGTGGCAGGCTTTGAGGTGGATATCGGAGTGCGTTTATAGCAAGAAATTCAATCCAGCACAGGTATATAGAAGATAAACGGCTGTGTTTGCACATCCCCTGTACCGGCCCTGCATAAACAAAATCGCCGCTTCCACCAAAGGCAGAAGCGGCAGAGGCACGAGCCTCAGTCGATCAATGCATGAACAGAGCGATCAGGATGATGATAGGGATCGGTACACCGAGAAAGAACAACAGTAATGAACGCATGATGATTCTCCTGGTTTAACGAATGGTTGGGGTGTTCACGTAGGTGTCGGTTTCCAGGTACACCACGGCATCCCGGCGACGGCCACCGAAGGTCGCGGCGAGGCTGGCGAAAAATGCACCGGCCAGCAGCGCAACAAACATCCAGAGGGTGGTCCAGGCCGCTACTTTGGCGGCAGTGTCGGCCGCTTGTTGCGCAGCGAGTTTGGCGTCGGCCACGGCTTTTTGCGTGCGGGCATAGACTTCATCGACACGACGCTCCGCGTCCGCTTGCGTCAGGTTGGTACGCTGCGCGACCAGTTGTGCCAGGTAGGCCCGATCTTCGGCAGCCAGTTGCCCGTCGTTGCTCAGGGAGCGTGCGAAGATCCGGGTGACCGTACCCCGGGCGGCGTCATCGCTGACAGCGGCCGGCCGATCATCGCGGAACAGGCTATCAATGAAATAGCCGTATTGATCGCTGTCAGCATTGCCCGCCGCAGCCCCCGCCGCTTGCGTGGCCGCAGTGGCAGCACCACCGACCATGTTTGCACCGGCCTGCACCCCGCCGCCCACCAGGCTGCTGACCGAACCGGCCACCAGCGTGGCTGTCACCAGTGTTGCCACGCACCACGCCAGAAAACCATGGGCGGTGTCGCGGAAATACACTTCATCACCATGCATATAGGCCCACTTCACCCGCAGTCTGCCGGCGATGTAGCCACCGAGCCCGGACGCCACGATTTGCGTGAACGCCAACCAGACGATGGTGGAAATGCCCAGGCTCTTGGCGCTCACGCCTTCATTCGCCCAAGGCGAAACCGCCGAGAAGCCCAAGCCGAACCCCAGCAGCACCAGGATCAGCGACAACGCTGCAGCCGCCGCGGCCCCGGCGAAAATCGCCCCCCACGACACGCCGGAGAGCGTCGTTGATTCTTCTACGGCAGGATAGAAACCATCAGAGGATCTATTCATTGTTGTATCGCTCCAGGCAGAAAAATGGTGTTACAACTCTCAAAGGAGCAATTGCAGTCACCGTGCCAGACGCGCACTTTGAATAAATCGTTATGGTTCAGCGAGTTATAAACATTGAACTTCCATAACCCATGCAATTTGCAAGGAACCGTTATGCTCAACGGGTTTTATGCACTGACCAGAAGATCAAAAGATCGAAAGATCGCAGCCTTCGGCAGCTCCTGCATTTAAAACGCATTTCCCTGTAGGAGCTGCCGAAGGCTGCGATCTTTTCATTGTCCATGAACTTTTATTTAGAAAGCCTGCGATCATTTCTTGGCAAAATGCAGCACAACGTTGTGAACATTAAATCAGGCCAGCCCTATGACCCGCATCTTGACCATCGAAGACGACGCCGTGACCGCCCGTGAAATCGTCGCCGAATTGAGCAGCCATGGCCTCGACGTCGACTGGGTCGACAATGGCCGTGAAGGGCTGGAGCGCGCGGTCAGCGGCAACTATGACTTGATCACCCTCGACCGCATGCTGCCCGAGCTCGACGGCCTGGCGATTGTCACCACGCTGCGGACCATGGGCGTGGCCACGCCGATCCTGATGATCAGTGCCCTCTCCGACGTCGATGAGCGCGTGCGTGGTTTGCGCGCGGGCGGTGACGATTACCTGACCAAGCCCTTCGCCACCGATGAAATGGCCGCCCGGGTCGAAGTCCTGCTGCGTCGGCAGAACACCGTGACCGCCCAGGCCACCACGCTGCGGGTGGCGGATCTGGAGCTGAACCTGATCAGCCACGAGGCCAGCCGCGACGGTCAATTGCTCACGCTGCTGCCCACCGAATACAAACTGCTGGAATTCCTCATGCGCAACACCGGGCAGATCCTGTCGCGGATGATGATTTTCGAAGAGGTCTGGGGTTATCACTTCGACCCTGGCACCAACCTCATCGACGTGCACATCGGCCGCCTGCGCAAAAAGATCGATCCACCTGGCAATGTCCCATTGATTCGAACCGTGCGAGGCTCGGGTTATGTCATTGCCGAACCCGTCTAAAGGCTGGCGTTCCTCCAGCAGTCGTTTGCTGGCGCTCTACAGTGCGCTGTTCGTGGTCTGGAGCGGCATTCTGATGGGGGTCATGTACTTCGAGGTGTCCGCTTACCTGGACAACCTGGCCAAGCATTCGCTGATGCAGCGTCAGCATTTGTTCTCGCGGTTTCAGGGCGAACAACTGGTGGACGCCCTCGCCGTCAGCATGACCTTCGACATCCGCGGCATCGACGGCTATGGCCTGTTCGATCAGCAGCGCCGCTACCTGAGCGGTGCGCTGGACCACATCCCCCATGGCCTGCCGCTGGACGGCAAGATCCACATGCTCAGCGATTGCGCCGACTCCGACGACCCGACGCTGCCTAATGACAGCTGCGACGCCGTGGCGACCCAGACCCGGGACGGCCTGTTGTTGGTGCTGGTGCGCGACAACGGTTCGCTGTTTGCCGTGACCCGGATCATCCTCCACGCGCTGTTTTGGGGGGTAACCCTGACCATCCTGCCGGGCATCGTCGGTTGGCACCTATTGCGCCGCCGTCCGCTACGGCGGATCCGTGCGATACAAGCTAGCGCCGAAGCCATCGTCGCCGGCGACCTGACCCGACGCTTGCCGCTGTCCAATCGCCGGGATGAACTGGACATGCTCGCCGCCATCGTCAACGCCATGCTCGAACGCATCGAGCGCCTGATGCACGAGGTCAAAGGCGTGTGCGACAACATTGCCCATGACCTGCGCACCCCGCTGACCCGCTTGCGCGCGCAGCTTTACCGCATGCAACAGCAGGCCGGTGAAGGTTCGGCGCAAGCGGCGCAGCTGGATCTGGTGCTCGGCGAGGCCGACACGCTGATGGCGAGGTTTCGTGGCTTGCTGCGGATTTCCGAACTGGAGGATCGCCAGCGCCGTTCCGGCTTCGTACAACTCGATCCGGTGTCATTGCTACAGGAACTGCACGAGTTCTATCTGCCCCTGGCGGAAGACGACGGCCTGACGTTTGAACTGCAATTGCCCGAAACCTTACCGCCGCTCCATGGCGACCGCGCGCTGCTGTTCGAAGCGTTGGCCAACTTGCTGAGCAACTCGATCAAATTCACCCCGCCCGGTGGCCAGGTGATCTTGCGTGGCCTCAATGAGGGCGGACATACCCGCATCGAAGTCCTCGACTCCGGCCCGGGCATTCCCGAGGCTGAGCGTGACGCGGTGTTCCAGCGTTTCTATCGCGCCGAGGCAGGCAATCTTAAAAGCGGTTTCGGGCTGGGGCTGTCGATCGTCGCGGCGATTGTCAGCCTGCATGGGTTTACGCTTGAGGTGGGGAGCAGTGAAATGGGTGGGGCGCGGTTGGCGCTGGATTGCAACAATGTCGCCTTGGCGAAAACCTTGTAGCAGCTGCCGAGCTCGCGAGGCTGCGTTCGACTGCGAAGCGGTCGCAAAGCCTGAGTGCGAGGTATGCCTGAAAAACCGCGCTGGCTGATTATACGACTGCTGCGCAGCCGAACGCAGCCTCGCGAGCTCGGCAGCTGCTACGAGGCTGCGTGCTGACACTCAGGCTGGGTAATTGGCCCGCAGCGCCTCGAGCCCGCCCTGATAGATGCCGGTGAACAACGCCACCACTTCCTCTTCGCTCACACCCACCGGTTCAAACCGACCGGACCAAGTCACCCGCGCGCCCTGCCCTTGCGCTTCAACCTTGATTGTCGCCAGATACTCGGTGGCCGGAAACGGCGCCTGCAAAATCGAGTAGCTGTAGCTCTTCGCGGCGTTGTCGAACGCTTGCAGACGCTCAATCACCACCGCGCCATCGGCGGTTTGCAGGCTGCGCACGCGGCCGCCTTCGCTGAGTTCACTTTTGGGAATGAACGGCAGCCATTCCGGCAGCGAGTTGAAGCCGCCAATCAATTGCCAGACCTGATCGGCCGAGGCCGGGATGTCGATGAATGCTGATGCAGTTGCCATGTAAAAACGCTCTCTCAATGAATAAAATTCAGATGGCCATGCTGTCGACGACGCCGCCGTCGACGCGCAAAGCCGCGCCCGTGGTAGCCGAGGATAGCGGCGAAGCGATGTAGGCCACCAGATTGGCGACTTCCTCGACATGGGCCACGCGCTGGATGATCGAGGTCGGCCGGGCCTTGCGCACAAATTCGTCGGCTTCCTCTTGAAGGCTGCGACCGGATTGGGCAATGGCATCCTTGAGCATTTCTTCCACCCCGTCGGTTAACGTCGGGCCGGGCAGGATCGCATTGACCGTCACCCCGGTGCCCGCCAGCCGTTTGGCCAGCCCGTGGGACACTGCCAGGTTGGCGCTTTTGGTCACCCCGTAGTTGAGCATGTCCGCGGGGATCGCGATCCCGGACTCCGAAGACAGGAAAATCACCCGGCCCCAGCCCTGCTTGACCATGTCCGGTACGTAATGCCGGGACAGGCGCACACCCGAGATCACGTTGATCTCATAGAAGCGCGTCCATTCGCTATCGGGCGTATCAAAGAATTCTACGGCGTTGAAGATCCCGAGGTTGTTCACCAGGATGTCAGCGCGCGGCTCGGCGGCGAACAGTTTCTCGGCGCCTTCAGCGGTGCCCAGGTCGGCGGTCAAACCGCGCAACTGTGCATCCGGCACGCTCTGGCGAATGCTTGCCAGTGCCTGGTCGACCTTGGCCGTGTCGCGGCCGATCACCACCACCGTGGCGCCGGATTCCGCCAGCGCCTTGCTGATGCCCAGGCCGATGCCAGCAGTGCTGCCGCTGACAATCGCCAGTTTTCCGCTCAAATCGATTTTCATATTCAGGCTCCAATGAGTGGCAACGGTGCGCGCTCGGACACCAGTTTTGCGTCGCGCAGCGCCTGCCAGAAGGCTGCTGGAATGACCGCCGACAACGCGGCCACATCTTCGGCAATCCGCTCTGGTCGGCTGGCACCTGGAATGACTGCCGCCACCGCCGGGTTAGCCAACGAGAACTGCAACGCCGCCGCTTTGATGTCGACCCCATGGACCGCCGCAATGCGCTTGATCTGCTCGACCTTGTTGATGATCGCCGGACTCGCCTTCTGGTATTCGAAGTGCGCGCCACCGGCCAGAATGCCCGAGCTGTACGGGCCGCCGACCACGATCTCGACGTTCTGTGCCAGGGCCGCGTCCATCAAACGTTGCAAGGCGCGGTCATGGTCGAGAAGAGTGTAGCGGCCGGCCAGCAGAAAACCGTCCGGCTGTGCTTCGCTCAGATCAAGGGTCAATTCGCAGGGCTCGACCTTGTTCACGCCCAGGCCCCAGCCCTTGATCACGCCTTCTTCACGCAGGCGGGTGAGCACTTTGAATGCGCCGGTGCGGGCCTGGTTGAAGTATTCCAGCCACTGGTCGCCGTAGAAGTCCTGGGCGATGTCATGCACCCAGACGATGTCCAGGCGATCGGTTTGCAGACGCTTGAGGCTGTCTTCGATCGAACGCAGGGTCGCGTCGGCGCTGTAGTCGTTGACGATCTTGTTCGGCAGCCCGTGTTCGAACACCCCGCTCTTCTCGCCCAGATCGCGGGCTGCGGCGTCTTCGACTTCATCAAGAATTACTCGGCCGACCTTGCTGCTGAGCACGTAGTCGTCGCGGTTATAGCGGGACAGCGCGGCGCCGAGACGGATTTCCGACAGGCCCGAACCGTAGAACGGCGCGGTGTCGAAGTAACGCACACCGGCATCCCAGGCAGCGTGGACAGTGGCTTGCGCTTCCTCTTCAGGAATGGCGCGGAACATGTTGCCCAGTGGTGCAGTACCGAAGCCCAGCGCGCCGGGCAGTTTGTCTTTCAAGCTCATGATTCAATCCTCGTCGTTTCATTGGCCATTGGTGACCGTTGAGCAGATGCTAGATTGCAGCGATCGGACCGTCCAAGACATAATGCGCGGCACTTGAGTCCTCAGAGGTCTGACATGATCGACATCCGCCAATTGCGCTACTTCGTCGCCGTCGCCGAGGAAGAACACGTCGGTCGCGCCGCCGAACGCCTGCATATTTCCCAGTCACCCCTGAGCCGGCAGATCGCCCAGCTCGAAGAACGCCTTGGCCTGACCCTGTTCGAGCGCAGCCAGCAACGCATCCGCCTGACCCGCGACGGCCAGACCTTCCTCGCCGAAACCCGCGCGTTGCTGACCCACGCCAATCGCCTGGAATCCCTGGGCAAGCGCCTCGGTCGTGGCGAAGAAGGCGGCTTGTGCATCGGCTACATCGAAAACGCCATGCACGCGGGCGTCCTGCCCAATGCGTTGCGTGTATTGCGGGTTGATCGGCCGAATGTGCATGTCGCGCTGTACAACCAAAGTTCCGCCGAACAATTGGAAGGCTTGCGCCAGCGTAGTCTGGATATTGCGCTGGTCAGCGAGCCGCCGACGGACGACGACCCGGATCTGTTGGGTTTTCAGGTGCTGGACGATCCGATGCTGCTGGCCCTGCCCGAGGATCATCCGCTGGCGCAGCAGGCGGTACTGACGCCTGCCGACCTCGCCAGCCAGGAGTGGATCGGGGTGCAGCATCACCAGAATGTCGCCAGCCGCGAAAACTTCGTCAGCGCCTGCATCCGCGCCGGTTTCACCCCGGACATCCGCATGGAAGCCACCGGCCCCTTCACGGCAATGGCGTTGGTGGCCTCCGGGCTGGGCATCGCGATGATTCAGAAAGGCCTGAGCCGCAACGCACCGCCAGGCGTGGTGCTGCGGGAAGTACCGTGGATTTCTCTCACGCGACCGCTATGGGCGGCATGGCACCGGATCAATCTGCGGCCGTTGGTAGAGACCTTCCGCAAAGTGCTGACCGAGCCGGACTCGGCTCACTGACATGTCGCCCGTAGGAGCTGCAGAAGGCTGCGATCTTTTGGCGGTATCAACGTTGTCTCCATCAAGATCAAAAGATCGCAGCCTTCGGCAGCTCCTACAGATTGAGGTTTCTGGAAGGTTGTTTAACGGCCGTCCAAGCAATTGCTGCTTTTAGGGTTGCCATGCGCAGGGCCTCTTCGGAGGCGCCGGTTTCAGTACTCCGGTCTACCAACCTGTGCATGACCACCACCATTCGTTTGGTAGCGAAAGTGATGGCTCCAATATTTCTAGTACTGGAGTTCTATCGATGATCAAACCAACCCCCAACCCGCCAGAATCAGATCCGGCCTCCCCTACGAAAGCCCCGATTCCAAGCAATTCCACGAAGCCGCCCAGCGCGCCCTCGATCACTACCTCAACCCTGCCGCCAACATCATGGCCACCTCCCACAAATGACCAATGATCTGGCAGGTTTTCTCGAAGGCTCGCACCGAAACACACTGCTGGGCATTGCCGAGGCGATCATGCTGGGCGAATTGGCGGTGAACCGGGCACTGGATCGACTGGACCCAACCCAATATCGGCTAAACCGATAACCCCCTGTGGGAGCGAGCCTGCTCGCGATGGCGTCAGTCAATCCAATATTTCTGTGTCTGACACACCGCTATCGCGAGCAGGCTCGCTCCCACAGGGTTTGGTGCTTTACTGAATGAACCCAAACCCCAGCGAGCCACCCCCATGAACCGCAACGACCTGCGCCGCGTGGACATGAACCTGTTGGTGATTTTCGAAACGCTGATGTTCGAGAAGAACCTGACCCGGGCCGGGGAGAAGCTGTTTCTCGGCCAGCCTGCGGTGAGTGCGGCGTTGGCGCGGTTGCGGGATTTGTTTGATGATCCGTTGCTGGTGCGCAACGGTCGAATCCTTGAAGCGACGCCACGCGCGTTGGCGATTCTCAAGGAGTTGCAGCCGGCGATGGACACCATTTCCGGGGCGGTCAGCCGGGCCAAGGATTTCGACCCGTCCATCAGCCGCGATGTGTTTCGCATCGGGCTGTCCGATGACGCCGAGTTCGGACTGTTTCCGCCCTTGCTGAAGCAGATTCGCGAAGAAGCGCAGAACGTCGTAGTCGTCGTGCGGCGAGTGAATTACCTGTTGATGTCGTCGATGCTCGCCAGCGGTGAAATTTCCGTGGGCATCAGTTACACCACCGAGTTGCCGGCCAATGCCAAACGCAAGAAATTGCGCGACCTGAGCGTCAAGGTTTTGCGCGGTGACAATCGCCCAGGTGCGCTGACCCTGGAGGAATTCTGCGAGCGTCCCCATGCGCTGGTGTCGTTTTCCGGGGACTTGAGCGGCGCCATCGATAATGACCTGGCTCGTATCGGGCGTTCACGGCGTGTGGTGTTGGCGGTACCGCAGTTTTCCGGGTTGCGGGCCTTGTTGGCAGGAACCGACATGCTTGCCTCGGTGCCCGATTATGCGGCGAGCGCGCTGATTGAAGGCAGCGACCAGTTGCGCGCCGATGACCCGCCGTTTGATATCAACCTGTCGGAGCTGTCGATGGTCTGGAACGGCGTCAGCGATAACGATCCGGCAGAACGTTGGTTGCGCTCGCGAATTGCGGAGCACATGTCAGCTCCACTGCCGAAGCATTGAGCGAATTGAAATTCGGGTCGGTCTCGCGCAGGTAGATCGGCAGGTCGGTCATGGGCGGCATGGCCGGGATTTCGAAGTACATCTGGATTACCCAGCCGCGGTGATAACTGGCGTGGTTGACCACGTGCATGAGCATCGCGCCGGCGCTCATGGTCCCGCTTTCGCCGGAGATAAAGGTGAACCGCAAGGGTTTATCCAGCGACGCATCGGTCTGCCGGGCGCTCCAGTCGCAATACCAGTGATCGACGTTTTGTTGCGCCTGGCGCAGGTTGGGCAATGCGCGATGCACCAGATCATGGGAGGTCTTGAAGCCATGCCCCCGGCCTTCAAGATGCGCCTGCCAGAGGCAGTCCACGACATACATGTGGTTGAGCGTGCCAATCATGTTCTTGAAAATCCCGGCGCGTTCCTTTTCAACTTCACCCGGCGGCAGTTGCGCCAGATTGTCGAACAGACGCTGATTGGCCCATTGTTTGTAATCGGCGAGCATGCGGGCAGTGCGTGCATTGATCATCGAACTTCTCCGATGGCGAATAGCGCATTCCCCAAGGATAGCGCTATCCACGCATAGCGGCGTCAACACTGATTACCGGTCGTCACACGATTTGTAGCAGCTGCCGAGCCTGCAAGGCTGCGTTCGGCTGCTACGACGTGTGCGCAGGGGGCAGGGTTTTCAAGACCCGTTCGGCCAGCGCCAGGCAACTGGTGAGTCCCGGTGATTCAATCCCGAACAGATTCACCAGACCGGGCACCCCATGTTCGGCGGGGCCGCTGATGCAAAAGTCGGCGGCCGCTTCACCCGGACCACTGATTTTCGGGCGAATGCCGCTGTAGGCCGGTTGCAGGCTGTTGTCCGGCAAGCCCGGCCAGTAACGGCGGATCGCTTCATAAAAACCGCCGGCTCGTGCGGGGTCCACGCGGTAATCAACCGCGCCGACCCATTCCACATCGGGTCCGAATCGCGCCTGGCCGCCCAGGTCGAGCGTCATGTGCACCCCCAATCCGGCGCTCTCCGGTGCCGGGTACACCAGATGTCGGAACGGCGCGCGGCCGCTGAAGCTGAAATAACTGCCCTTGCACAACCGCGCCGTCGGAACGTGTTGCGCGGGCAGACCGGCGATATGGCTCGCTACATCCGGCGCGGACAAACCGGCGCAATTGATCAGCTCGCGGCAGCGCAAGGTCATGGGTTCGGCGCCGCCGATGTGCAGTTCGAACGTCTGTTCGATGCAACGGGCCGACAGCAACGGCGTATGAAAAACCAGCGATCCACCACCGGCTTCGACATCGCCCTGCAACGCCAGCATCAACCCATGGGAATCGACAATCCCGGTGGACGGTGACCACAACGCAGCGACGCAGACCAACGCCGGTTCCAGCGCCTGTGCCTCACTCGCCTCCAGCCATTGCAGATCATCGACACCGTTGCGCCGCCCCTGCTCCAGCAACACCTGCAAGGCCGAACGCTGCGCCTCATCGGTGGCGACGATCAGTTTCCCGAGGCGTTGATATTTGACGCCGCGCTCATCGCAGAAGGCGTAGAGGCGATGCTTGCCCTCGACACATAACTGCGCCTTGAGGCTACCGGTAGGATAGTAAATGCCGGCGTGGATCACTTCTGAGTTGCGCGAACTGATGCCCGTGCCGATGCCTTCGCCGGCTTCGAGCACAATCACTTCACGCCCACTCATGGCCAACGCCCTGGCGACCGCCAAGCCGACCACACCGGCGCCGACCACCACACAATCGATGTCGACACTGCCCTGCCCTGCACTCATGTCAAACCAGCCCTCGCTCGCGGTAATCGATCAGGCTGGAGAATATCGCCAGCAGCATGGCCATGACCACGAAGAAGATCAGCACCAGGAAATACGAACCGGTGAACTGCACGATCAAACCGATCAGGATCGGCACGATCACCCCGGCCATGTTGCCGCAGAAGTTCATGGTGCCGGCCAGCACACCGGTTTTAGAGGTGCCGCCGAGGATCGACGGAATGCACCAGTACATGCCGCACCAGCGAATGAAAAACATCGCCACGCACAGAAAACCAATCGCTTGGCTCGCTTCGGCGGTGTAGGCCGTGGCCAGCATGCACAAGGCTGCGACCAGCGCCGAGCCGCTGAACATGCTGCGCATCACCAGGTTTGGCGAGGCACCACTGGATTTCCATTTATCGCCCAGGTAACCGCCGACCAGTTCGCCGACGAAGCCGCACATGAAGATCAGGAAAGTCGCGCCGCCCATGCCGGAAATGTTCAGGCCGTGGGTCTGGTGCAGGTAGCTCGGCATCCAGGTCAGCAGGCCGTAGAACACGCTGAGGATGCAGCAGTAACCGGCGAACATCGCCAGCACCGAGCGATCCTTGAGCAGTTCCTTGAACGGGATGCTGGTGACCGCGCCGGGCTGGCTGACCGTGGCGTTGCCTTCGGTGATGTGCTTGAGCTCGGCCGCGTTGACGCCTGGGTGTTCACTCGGATGATTGCGGATGTACTTCCACGCCAACACACCGGCGAGCATGGTGCCAACCCCGGCGATCACGAAAGCGATGCGCCAGGAGTCGAACCAGCCGATCAGTCCGGCAATGATGATCGCGCCGAAGGCACTGCCCAGCGGCGCCCCGCCGTCGACCAGCACCGCGCCGCGTCCGCGTTCGTTGGGGGTCAACCAGGCGCCGTTGAGCTTGGCGCCGGCAGGCATGATCGGCGACTCGGCGACGCCCAGGCCCATGCGGGTGATCAACAGGGTGATCCAGTTGTGCGCACCGGCCGCCAGCGCCTGGAAGGCGCCCCACGCCACCGTTGCGACGACGATCACGCGGCGGGTGTGGAAGCGATCGAGCAACATGCCGCCGGGAATCTGCATCAACGCGTAAGACCAGAAAAACGCGCTGAGCATCAACCCTTCAAGGGCCGGCGGGATCTGGAACTCACTGGAAATCAGCGGCAACGCCACCGACAGCGATGCGCGATCGATGTAGTTGATCGCGGTCAACAGCAACATGATGAGGAAGATTCGCCAGCGTACATTCGTGGAACGTTCGGACGCGGTTGCGGCTGGCAACGCCAGGCTTTCGGCACTTGGATTATTCATGTGGGGGCTCTTATTGTTGTGGAAACAAGTCGCCCAATGCCAGTCCGTCAAGGTTCTGGAATACCGCAAAAAACTGTGGGAGCTAGCCTGCTGGCGATGACGGCAGCACACCCAACCTTTCTGTGGCTGACCTACCGCTATCGCCAGCAGGCTGGCTCCCACAGTTTTTTGCGTTTTGACGGACAGACATGAGGCAAGCGGCCCCACTCTAATCACGCCCCCGCGTGCTGAATAATGATGGGATCTGATAGGGGGATCACCGATTGTCATCCCCCCCAGAATGCTTAAAACGTCCCCGGGTAGCTGCCGCCATCCAGCAACAGGTTTTGCCCGGTGAGGAACCCCGACTGGGCGCCGCAGATGAACGCGCAATACGCGCCGAATTCATCGGGTTGGCCGAAGCGTTGCGCCGGGACGTTTTTGCGCCGTTGCTCGGCGATGCTTTCGATGCTGGTACCGTTGGCCTCGGCGGCGGCATTCAGGGTTTTATGCAAACGCTCGGTCTCGAACGGCCCCGGCAGCAGGTTGTTGACCGTGACGTTATTGCCGGCCAATCGCGCCTGGCGTGCCAGCCCGGCGATGAAACCGGTCAGGCCGCTGCGCGCTCCGTTGGACAATCCCAGTACATCAATCGGCGCCTTCACCGCGCCGGAGGTGATGTTGACGATGCGCCCGAAACCGCGCTCGGCCATGCCATCGACGCAGGCCTTGATCAATTCGATGGGCGTGAGCATGTTGGCATCCAGCGCTTTCAACCAGTCCTCGCGCTGCCAGTCACGGAAGTCACCCGGTGGCGGCCCGCCCGCGTTGTTCACCAGAATGTCCACCTGCGGACACGCCGCCAGCACCTGCGCACGCACACCCGACTCGCTGATGTCGCCCGCCACGGTGCGCACTTCAATGCTCGGCGCCAACTCGCGCAATTGCACCGCAGCGGCCTGCAACGTCTCGTCGCCGCGAGCGTTGATCACCAGGTTAACGCCCTCCTTCGCCAAGGCCCGCGCGCAGGCCAGGCCCAAGCCTTTGCTGGCGGCGCAGACAATCGCCCAGCGCCCCGAAATACCCAAATCCATGACGATGCTCCTCTTGGTTCGAAGGCCTTACGTTACCACCGCCCACCCGCAACTCGGGGGATGACAAAGGGTGATCGCTGTATCAAGCCTTTTCATTATCGGCGGCGCGCACGGCTAATTACTGTTCCGGGACCAATAAGAAACCGGAGACACCCATGAACCCGTTCCAGTTTTATTTCCCCACGACCTTGAAAAGCGGCAACGGCCTGGTGCGTCAGGCCGGTGCATTGCTCAAACCCCATGTCCGAAAAAAACTGCTGGTGGTCACCGACAATGGATTGATGGCGTCGGGCGTGATGGAACCGTTTTTTGCGTCCCTGGCCGCCAGTGAAATTGCCTATGAAGTGTTTGCCGGCGTCGAACCCAACCCCACCACCGAGGTGCTGGAACGCGCCGTCGCGTTCCTGAAAAACCATGATTGCGATTCGGTGATCGGCGTCGGTGGCGGCAGCAGCATCGACACCGCCAAGGGTGTCGCGGCCATGGCCACCAACCCCGGCAACATCCTCGACTACGAGGGCTACGACAAACTGCTGCACCCGCCACTGCCGATCTTCGCCATTCCGACTACCTCGGGCACCGGCAGCGAATGCACGGCCTCGACCGTGTTCACCAACACCCAGACCCTGTTCAAAACGGTGATCATCAGCCCGGCGCTGTTCCCCAAACTGGCGATTCTCGACGCCGAACTGACCCTCAAGCTGCCGCCGTCGATCACCGCCGCCACCGGCATGGACGCGCTGACCCACGCCATCGAATCCTACGTCTCGAAGCAGGCCAACCCGATCAGCCAGTCCTTGGCCCTGCAAGCGATCAAGATGATTTGCACCTACCTGCCGAAAGCGTTTTTCACCGGCGTAGATCTGCACGCCCGCGAGCAGATGCTGCTTGGTTCGTTCCTCGCCGGCGTTGCGTTCGCGCAATCGAAACTGGGCAACGTGCATGCGATCTCCCACACCTTCGGCGGCGTGTTCAACATTCCCCATGGCATCGCCAACGCCACGCTGCTGCCTTACGTCATCGAATACAACCTGCCGGCCTGCCCTGAACTGTTCCGCGACATCGCCCTGGCCATGGGCGAAAACGTCGACGGCCTGAGCCCTGCCCGTGCCGGGCAAAAAGTGGTGGAACACGTGATGGCGCTGAACAAGGCCATCGGCATTCCCGACAACATCAAGGACCTGGGCGTGGACCTGGACTACATGCCGCAAATGGTCAGCGACTCGATGCGCAGCGGCAATGTGCTGGTCAACCCGCGATTGACCACGGCCGCCGACGTCGAGCGAATCATCAGCAACGCCTTCCACGGCATCCATTCTTGAGAGACGCCCCCCATGTTTTATGAAATGCGCACCTACACGATCCAGATCGGAAAAATGCAAACCTACCTCAAGCACTTCGAGGAAAACGGCCTGCCGGTGATCTCTCGCTACACGACGCTGGTGGGCTGGTGGTACACCGAAATCGGCGAGCTCAACCAGGTGATTCACATCTGGGCTTACGAGAGCCTCGATGACCGCATCAAGAAACGCGCCGCGCTGTACCAGGACCCGGACTGGCTCGAAGGCTTCGTGCCGATCGCCTTCCCGATGCTGGAAAAAATGGAGTCGAAACTGCTGATGCCGGCGCAGTTTTCACCGATCAAATAATCCCTGAACACCACCTTCCCTGTAGGAGCTGCCGAAGGCTGCGATCTTTTGACTTGGCTTCTTAGAAACAAGATCAAAAGATCGCAGCCTTCGGCAGCTCCTACAGGGGTGATTCGGTTTTACATTCAAGGACAACCCCATGTGCGACCACAACACCAACAACACCGCCGCCGACCGTTCTCCCGATATCAAAACCTTGCTCGAAGGCCTGCCAACCAACTGGGGCAAATGGGGGCCGGACGATGAAGTCGGTGCCCTCAACTACCTGCAAAGCGCCGAGATCCTGCGAGGCATTGCCGCTGTGCGCCAAGGCAAAACCTTCACCCTGCAAGTGCAGATCGGCCACCCGAAAGGTGAACCGTTATGGCCCGGCCGACGTCCGTCGATGCGGGTCAACGTCCTCGACAAAGGCCATTTCCTGGCCGGCAAAACCCACTTCGACGGCCACGTGGAATACGCCGACGACGTGATCTTCATGCACCTGCAAGGCTCGACCCAATACGACGCGCTGGGCCATGTCTGGCACGACAACAAACTGTGGAACGGCTACGACGCCATGAGCACCATCGGCAGCATGGACAAGGCCAGCATCCTGCCGATTGCCGAGCGCGGTATCGTCGGCCGGGCCGTGCTGATCGACATGGCCCGCCACCGTGGCAAAGCGGTGCTGGACAAAGGTGAAACCTTCAATCACCACGACCTGCTGGCCGCCGCCAAAGCCCAGGGCATCGAGATCCACAAGCGGGACATTCTGATCATCCGCACCGGCTGGATCGGCTCGTTCTATGAGCGCGAGCCGGAAGAGTTCTACAAGGATTTCGCCGAGCCGGGCCTGACCTTCAGCCGTGAGCTGGTGGAGTGGTTTCACCAGATGGAAATCCCCAACCTGGTCACCGATACCATGGCCAATGAAGTCGCGGTCGACCCCTCCTCCGGCGTGCTGATCCCGTTGCATAACGCGTTGATGCGCAACCTCGGCGTGACCTTCACCGAAGTGGCGATGCTCGATGCGCTGGCCAACGATTGCGCCGTAGACGGTCAATGGCAGTTTCTCTACACCGCCGCGCCGTTGAAAATCGTCGGTGGCACGGGAGCGCCCGTGAACCCGATCGTGATCAAGTAATCAGGTCCTGCTTGAGTTCATTGATCAGCAGGGTCGCCGCCGGAGACAAATCGGCGCCGGCCCGGCTGATCACGCCGTAGGGCTCGATCAGCGCGCGCAACGACACCGGCAGTTTCACCAGCAAATCGAATTGCTCGCAAAATTCGGCGACTTCCACCGGGATGACCGCGAGCAAGGTCGGGTCCTGCTGCACCAGCAAAATGGTGGCGAAGGTCGACGAGGTTTCCAGCGGATAACGGGGAATTTCCAGCCCCGCTTCATTGAGCTCACGCTCCAGGGCCTGACGCATCGGCATGTCCTTGGGGTAAACCACCCAGCGATAATCACTCAGCTGCGATAACTGCAAGGACTCGGCGCTGGCCAATGGATGACGCTGGCTGGCAACGACCGCCAAGGGTTCTTCGCTCAGCTCGATACAATCGTAGGCATCCGAGCGCTGGCCGACGCTGGTCCGGCAGATCGCCAAATCCAGCCGCCCTTGATCAAGCAACCCGAGCAGGGTCGCACTGGTGTTTTCCACCAACTCGACGGACAGCTCCGGCTGTTTGAGCCGCAGCTCGGTCAAGGCCCGGGTCAACAACGGCACCGCGCCCATGATCACCCCAACCGAGAGCCGCCCGCCTTGCCCCTGCATGATGCTGAGCATTTCTTCGCGCAAGTGCTCGACATCGCTGTAGATCAACCGCGCATAACGAATCATGCAACGCCCCATTTCATTGGCCACCAGGCCTTTGGGCTGGCGTTCGAACAAGGGCATGCCGAGCAGCGACTCGACCTCATGCAATGCCTTGGTCGCACCGGACTGGGAAATCGAGATTTGCTCGGCAGCCTTGTGCAAGGAGCCGCGGTCATCCAGCGCGATCAGCAACCGCAGTTGTTTGAGGCGCAGGCGTGAAGCGATGCTGCCAAGGGAAGGAACCATGTCTGGGGGTGCTCGTTTCAAGGGCAAAAATCCGTGAAGCCCAGCGCCGGCAAAAACCGGCGCAGGCCAGTAATCAAATCAGCGAAGCCCTGCTCCACTGGCCATTGACCAGTCGATTGAGGCCCAGCGGGTTATGGTTTTGCAGCGCCTCGGGCAGGTACTCATCAGGATAGTTCTGGAAGCAGACCGGGCGCAGGAAGCGATCAATGGCCAGGCTGCCCACGGACGTTCCGCGCGCATCCGAGGTCGCCGGGTATGGCCCGCCATGCACCATTGCATCGCTGACTTCGACACCGGTCGGGTAGCCATTGAGCAGCAACCGGCCGACCTTGTCTTCGAGCACGGGCAGCAGTTCGCCGAAGCGTTCCAGGTCTGCCGGCTCAGCGATCAGGGTGGCGGTGAGTTGGCCGTGCAGGCTGTCGAGTAAAGCGCGCAGTTGTTGCGGATCGTCCACTTCGACCAGCACCGTGGCCGGGCCGAAGATCTCCTCTTGCAACAACGGATCGCCGTCGAGCAACAGTTGCACATCGGCCTTGAACAGCTGCGGCTGCGCCTGGCGCTCGCCTTGGGGTTGTCCGGCGAGGTGACTCACCCGGCCATGGCCGGCGATGTGTTTGAGCCCGGCGCCATAGCTTTTCAGGGCGCCGGCATTGAGCATGGTTTGGGCCGGTTGATCTGCCATGAGCTGGGCAAAGCGTTGCTGGAACTCGCTGAACTGCGGCGAACGCAGACCGATGATCAAGCCGGGGCTGGTGCAGAATTGACCGCAACCGAGGTTGACCGACGCCGTCAGCTCTTCAGCGATTTGGTCGCCCCGTATGGCCAAGGCCTGCGGCAGAATGATCACCGGATTGATGCTCGACATCTCGGCGAACACCGGAATCGGTTGCGGCCGCGCTGCCGCCAGATCGGACAACGCCCGACCGCCCTTCAGGGAACCGGTAAATCCAACGGCCTTGATGCCTTCGGCCTTGACCAGCGCCTGGCCGACACCGGCCCCGTAGATCATGTTGAACACTCCCGACGGCATGCCCGTGCGCTGCGCTGCACGAACGATGGCGCTGGCCACGCAATCGGCGGTTGCCATGTGCCCGCTGTGGGCCTTGAACACCACCGGGCACCCGGCAGCGAGCGCCGAAGCGGTATCGCCACCGGCAGTGGAAAAGGCCAAGGGGAAATTGCTCGCACCAAACACCGCGACCGGGCCGACACCGATGCGGTACTGGCGAATATCCGCTCGCGGCAAAGGAATACGCTCGGGCAATGCCTGATCGATGCGCGCACCAAGGAAGTCGCCGCGCTTGAGCACTTGCGCAAACAAACGCAACTGACCGCTGGTGCGGCTGCGCTCTCCACGAATCCGGCCCTCGGGTAGCGCGGTTTCCCGGCAGACCAGCGCAATGAAATCCTCGCCAAGCCCATCGATCTCGTCAGCGATCGCCTGAAGAAAATCCGCACGCCGCGCTGGCGACAATTGCCGAAACGGGGCGAAGGCGCGGGTGGCGGCGGCCACTGCCAGCGTCACTTCCTGGTCACTGGCCTGATGGAAAACGTAAGGCAATGCCTGACCGCTGCTGGCGTCGACGCTGTGCAGCGTCTCGCGGCCCAAGGCACTGCGTTGCCCGTCAATGAACTGCTGGCCGAGAATATCGGACATCAAAAACTCCCTCGCCTGGGTTCGGCAGGCGATCACTCGAATTGAAGGAATGCGCCCACGGCGCAGGTCCCACTCTAGGGGTCGGGATCAGAGACGAACAAATGACAACAACGGGCCGGGGGATGAGCGTTTGTCATCCCCGCGTCCGAAGGTGAGATGATTGGGCATGTCTGGGGACTTGTCTGGGTTTCCATAAAGCCAAAATACTCAGCCCTTATGTGTGGAAACAGCCAGCGATCGGCAATACATTTGTTCCGGATTTTCACGAGTGCGCCACGGCAGCCGGCCGATGGTAGAGTGGCAGCTGTCGGGTTGGGAGACATAAAACCCTTAAATCCGGACAGCCCGATCAGAGGCGGCAACGCTTATATCGTTTGCGAATTATGATTATTCCAACTCGCTGAAACAGAAGCCCATGAACGAAATCGCCAACGCCCTCCACAGCCCCGAACTTCAAGCCGAACAACCGCGACTGATCGTTTTCCTTGCCTACCCGCAAATGGGCCTGCTGGACCTGACGGGCGCACAGACCGTGTTCTGGGCCGCCTCGCGTTACCTCGACAGCAGCAACCTGCCCGGCTACAAACTGCAGACCGCCAGCCTGGCCGGCGGCCTCATCGAAACCGCTGAGGGCCTCGCCGTCGACACGGTGCCGTTGAGCCATTTTGATGAGCAGACGATCGACACCCTGATCGTGCCCGGCGCGCCGGTGATAATCATGGCCATGAACAATTCTCTGCAGGTCGTTGATTGGCTCAGGGTTGCTTCAACGAAGGTCAGGCGCACCGCCTCGGTGTGCAGCGGCACGTTCCTGTTGGCCGAAGCCGGTTTGCTCGACGGCCTGCGCGCCGCTACCCATTGGGCGATGTGCGGCATGCTCAAGGAACGTCACCCTTCGATTGAAGTCGACAACGACGCCATTTTCGTCCAGCAAGGCTCCGTCTGGACGTCCGCCGGGGTCAGCGCCGGCATCGACCTGGCCCTGGCACTGATCGAAGAGGATTGTGGCCGCGAACTGGCGTTGCTGGTGGCGCGCGAGATGGTGGTGTTTCTCAAGCGGCCCGGCGGCCAGGCCCAGTTCAGCCAGTTGCTGCAATCACAAACCAGCGACGGTGCCGCTTTCGACGAACTGCATTTGTGGATCACGCAAAATCTGTCCGGTGAAAACCTCACCATCGAGCGGCTTGCCCAGCAAGTGCAAATGAGCCCGCGCAACTTCGCCCGGGTCTACAAACTCAAGACCGGCCGCACCCCGGCCAAAGCCGTGGAGGTGCTGCGCGTGGAAGCCGCCCGACGTTTGCTGGAAGACTCCGAACGTAATATCGATCAAATTTCCCGACTGTGCGGGTTTGGTGATGAAGAGCGTATGCGCCTTACGTTCCAGCGTAACCTGGGCGTCTCGCCAAGGGACTATCGCAATCGCTTTTCCCGTTGAATCAACGGCCAGTTGCATCGAAAGGGAACTCTTGAGCGTGGTCGTGCATCCTAAATTGTGAGGTATTTCCTTTTTGCTGCACGCTTTCAGAGGACACCGTCATGCGCCGTCTGATTATCATTTCTTCCCTTATGCTGTGCTTACCGTTCGGCTCCGCAATGGCCGATGTGGACGCAAAAGATGTCGCCACCTCGGCAGGGGTCTCCGCTTCGCTGTACTCGACGTTCAAGGACGACAAGTTGATGATTCCCGCCCGGGACGATGCGTCCAGCTTCGTAGCCAGTGACGGTGCGATTCGTGGCGTTTATCTGGAGCAGGTCTTGCAAAGGGTTCGTCACGAAAATCCTGGCCTCAATGCCAGTGACGAGGAACTGGCCCGTGCCATTCTCGTTCAGGACGGCACGCAAGCACTTCAGTAGCCAGCGTCAAACTGAGCGGTGGGGCTTGTGACACTTCGATAGCGTTGTCGGCCCTGCCTGCTTTTGGCCCCACCGTTGCACATTCAGCCTGACCCTGACGCGCCAGCGACAGGGCCGGCATTTCAGCGATAACGCGGTGCCGCCGTGGAGCTGCCGAACAACCCGCTCAACACTTGACGCTGAGCTTCGTGGCGGTCCCACTGGCTGCCATCGTGCAACCCCGGGATGGTCACCACTTCACCCTTCGCCAACCCCACCAACGCTGCATCGACCATGTCCTGCGCGGACATGACGATTTCTTGCGGCAGGTTTTCCACCGGGTTGCCAGCTTCGCTCCAGAAGTCGGTGGCCGTCGCACCCGGCAAAACGGCCTGGACACGCACGCCTTTATCCGCCAGTTCCCGATGCATCGACTGGCTCAAGCCCAGCACAAATGCCTTGGTCCCACCGTAAACGCCGTTGAGGATTTCCGGGGCGATGGCGACAATCGAAGAGATGTTGATCACCGTGCCGGTGCCGCGCGCGACGAAGCCAGGCACCACGGCGTAAGCCAGTCGCATCAACGCGGTGACATTGAGGGTGATCATCTCTTCCATCTCGTCGACCGGGCTGCCGAGCAACGGCATGACCGCGCCGACGCCGGCGTTGTTGACCAACAAAGTGATGCTGGCATCGTTGCGCAGGATCTCTTCCACGCGCCGTACATCGGCCTTCTCCTTGAGGTCGGCAGCGACCACTTCCACGGTGCGGCCGGTCTGGTCGCTCAAGTGCCTGGCCAGGGCATTGAGTTTTGCCTGACTGCGAGCCACCAAAATCAAGTCGTAACCCAGGCGGGCAAGACGGTCGGCGTACACCGCGCCAATCCCGGAGGATGCGCCGGTGATCAATGCCGTGCCTTTGGATGAGAGCGTCATAATCGGTTTCCTTAACAGTCGGGCGAGACGTTCGCCGGTTGAGATCCGTTATAAAGGCGCTCGCTCGTGGCGCAAATGACGTTTAAAGTACGTTTTTCGGACATCATCATTTGAGGGCACCTCGATGATTACCGTGGCGTTTGTGGTTTTCGAAGGCTTCCAGTCCATGGCGCTGGCGGCGATGCCGGTGTTCGAGTACGCCAACTTCAGCGCTGGCGAAGCGTTGTATGACGTGCGGGTGCTGTCCGAAGAGGGCCACCCGTTGCGTGCTTCCGGCGGTTTGAGTGTCGGCACCGAGGCATTCGACGCGCGCGAGTTCGATACGGTGATCGTGGTCGGCGGCGACAGCATCCTCGAGCAGGCGCCCGATGCGGTGCTCGACTATTTGCGCACCAGCGTCAACACCGCGCGCCGCACGGCGTCGATTTGCTCCGGCGCGTTCGTCCTGGCTCAGGCCGGTTTACTGGAGGGCAAGCGAGCGACGACCCACTGGGCGTATGCGCGACAGCTGCAAGAACGCTTTGCGGGGATCCACGTCGAGGCCGACCGGATCTACGTGATCGACGGTTCGATCTGGACGTCCGCCGGCATGACGGCCGGTATCGACCTGGCGCTGGCCATGGTCGAAAAAGATCACGGCGCCGACCTCGCCCGCTCGGTGGCGCAAAAACTGGTGATGTACCACCGTCGCGCAGGCGGTCAGTCGCAACATTCGGCGCTGTTGGAACTGGAGCCGAAATCCGATCGCATTCAGACCGTTTTGAGCTACGCCCGTGAGCACCTCGACCAGGCACTTTCAGTGGAACAACTGGCCGAGGTGGCGCGCCTGAGCCCGCGACAATTCAGCCGGGCATTCCGCGCCGAAACCGGCCAGTCGCCGGCCAAGGCCATCGAAAACCTGCGCCTGGAAGCGGCGCGGCAAATGCTCGAGCGCGGACGCTTAACCCTCGACCAGATTGCCCTCGAAACCGGCTTCAGCGACCGCCGCCGCATGCGCGAAGCGTTCCTGCGAGCATTCGGACAGCCGCCGCAAGTGATACGGCGTAGTGCGCGGCTGGAAATCTCCAGGTAGGAGCTGCCGCAGGCTGCGATCTTTTGACTTGTTTTTTTGAAGCAAGATCAAAAGATCGCAACCTGCGGCAGCTCCTACAATTGGTTGGGCGCTGGCGATTCGGTCAGGGGCGGGCTTGCTGTTGGCGGGGCTTACTGCGCACGGAGTTGGCGGCTTGTGCCGGGCCTCTACTGAACGCGTAATCCAACAGTTAGAGGGTGTGCAGGCTGAGGGTTTGTCCACCTGAACGGGCTTCGATCAATTCATAACTGGCCAGCGTCGCATGCTCCGTCTCGATCGGTTCTTCATGCGTTGCCGTCACGATCATCAAATCCGCGCCTGCTGCTTGTGCGGCGAGAATCCCCACGGTCGCGTCTTCAAACACCAGGCAATCGCTGATCGGTACGCCCAGTCTATGTGCGGCCAATCGATAGCCGGCCGGGTCGGGTTTACCGATGCTGACGTCTTCAGCGGTGATCATCACCTCCGGTTCGGGAATTCCCGCTGCTGCCATTCGTCGCAACGCCAATGTCTTGGGCGCCGAGGTGACGATGGCCCACTGGTGAGCTGGCAGCGACTTGAGGAAAGCCGCTGCACCGGCCACTTGTTCAACCCCGGCGACATCGTTGATTTCCGCTTCGGTGATCCACGCCGCTTCGACTTCGGCATCGACCCCAGGCAGGGCCAGACGGCGGATGGTGTCGATGGCACGGGCGCCGTGGATAGTCGGCAGAAAAGTCTCGACATCGACACCATGGCGCAAGGCCCAGGTGGTCCAGACGCGTTCGGCGGCGGCAATCGAGGTGAGGATGGTGCCGTCCATGTCGAACAGGAAGGCACGGTAAGGGACATTGAAAACGGATTTGGGTGCAGACAAAGGGTCGTTCCTGTCTCAAGGATCTGACGGATGTCTGGCCAAATCTACACGATCTCTGTAGGAGCTGCCGCAGGCTGCGATCTTTTTCCAATCAGGATCAAAAGATCGCAGCCTGCGGCAGCTCCTACGGTATGCGACGTGAATTGAGCGCGCCTTCCACACAGTCCAGCAACTGCCCGAGCGCCCAGGGTTTCTTGATGAACGCCACCTCGTGCCGAACCCCGGAACTCTGCGGGGTTTCGTAGCCTGACATGATCATGATCGGTTTTTCCGGCCAGCGGTCACCGAACTGATTGGCCAGGTCGGCGCCATTGAGTTTGCCGGGCATGGTGATGTCCGTGAGCAACAACCGCACTTGCGCGGCATGCTGCTCCAGATACACCGATGCCGCATCGGCACTCGCCTGCGGCTCCACCACAAAGCCTTCGTCCTGGAGAATTTCACAGAGAAACTCCAGGATCAGCGGGTCGTCCTCAACCACCAGAATCAACCCGTCAGGAAGATTTCCGCCCGCCGTCGTCATTCGACTCATGACCTTGCCGCTCCCTGATTGCACCTATGATTTCGCGGGCTTGAATCCGCTACCTACAGGTAGGAGCAGCGGACTCGGCGGAAATTCATTTTTGATACAGCCAGTGTCGAAATCAGGCGTCCTTAAGAGGTGTCCGGAATAATTAGGCCAGTTCAGCCTGCTCGCGATGGCGGCGGATCAGTCAACATGGACGGTGACTGACACTACGTCATCGCGAGCAGGCTCACTCCTACAGGTATTGAGTGGCTTGTGGTTATTGCGACATGGCGTCCTTTTTCATCGCGTCCTTGGACATGGCATCTTTTTTCATGCCGTCCTTGGACATCGAGTCTTTCTTCATTTCGTCTTTCTTCATGGCGTCCTTGGACATGGCATCTTTCTTCATGGCGTCTTTGGACATGGCATCCTTGGACATCGAATCCTTGCTCATGCTGTCGTTGCTCATGGTGTCAGCCGCGAACACGCTAGCGGCACCCACGGCCAGGCACATGGACAGAACAACGGTGGTCAACTTTTTCATGATGAAACTCCTTGAAGCACAGATTGGTTGCGGACGGGTGAGTGTTACGGGCTTTCATCAGCTGCCACCGAACCAGTTGTAGCCCTGGTCTTCCCAGTAGCCACCGCTGTAGGTGTTGCTGACGAAAATCGCCTGAATGTGTTTGGGGTTCTTGTAGCCAAGCTTGGTGGGCATGCGCAGCTTCATCGGGAAGCCGTACTCACGCGGCAGCACCGCGCCGTCGTAGGTCAGCGCCAACAGGGTTTGCGCATGCAGCGCGGTGGCCATGTCGATGCTGGTGTAGTAGTCGTCGGCGCATTTGAAGCCGACGTATTTGGCATCGGTGTCGGCGCCGATGCGCTTGAGGAAATCGCTGAAACGCACGCCGCCCCAACGGCCTATCGCGCTCCAGCCTTCAACACAGATGTGCCGGGTGATCTGTTCGGTCTGAGCCATGGCGCGCAGTTCTTCGAGGCGCCAGCTGCGTTTATCGGCGACCAGGCCGGTGACTTCCAGGCGAAAGCTCTCTTCCTCCACCGTCGGCGCGTCATCGATACCGTAGAAGGCATTGAACGGAAACGGTCGGGTGATCATCGACGTCGGATAGGTCGGCGCCATGGCATTGGGGTTGAACAACCAGCCCTGCACCCGATCATTGAGGCGCGACATGGACGACAACGCGGTATCGACGCTGTCGTTGTCGGTGATGTTGCACCCGGACAACATCGCCACGCCGCCGAGGGTCAGGCCACGCAAGAGGAACGAGCGACGCGAGCGGTCTTCGATCTGTGGCGCGAGAATTTTACGGGCATCCGTGAGGATCGAAGCCTCATCCAGCCCGGGCACCTGAATGCGCTTTTTCATACCGGCTCCTTGCGGCCAACGATCATGGCCAATAGCGTTTTGGGCACCAGCGCGACCATCACCAGATGCACTGCGACAAAGGCTACCAACAGCGCCATCGCGAAGAAGTGCACACGGCGCGCGCCTTCGTAACCCCACATCAATTTGCGCAAAATCGGGAACTGCACCGACTTCCACAGCACCAGTCCGGACAGCACCAGCAGCGTGATGTCGACGATCACGAACAGGTACGCAACGCGTTGCACCTGGTTGTAATGGCTGAGGTCGGCGTGGCCGAGTTTTCCGCGCAACGCGGCCGACAAGTCATGGAGTACGCCTTTGGGCGAGACCGGAAAAAAGCGCCGTTTCAGACGACCGCTGAACAGATTGATGATCAGGTAGACCAGGCCGTTGATCGCCAGGAACCACATCGCCGCGAAGTGCCACTGCAAGGCACCGCCGAGCCAGCCGCCGAGGGTGATCGACTTGGGAAAACTGAAGTCGTAGATCGGCGAAGCGTTGTAGATGCGCCAACCGCTGGTGACCATCACCAGCACCGCCAGGGCGTTGAGCCAATGGGTCAGGCGTAGCCAGCGTGGATGACTGGCCTTGGGTGAGGCAGATGGCTGCGACATGTCCGGCTCCGGATGTTGTTGTTCGTTGGAGCCGAGTATGGGAGCCGGAAGATCGCCAAATCCTCACGTAAAGTTAAATTTAATGTGATAACTGGCCTCTCCGGATACCCCAAAACCTGTGGGAGCGGGCTTGGCCGCGATGAGGCCCTCACCTTCAACATCAAGGGTGTCTGATCCACCGCTATCGCGGGCAAGCCCGCTCCCACAGGGTTTTGTGTGATCTGTAACGAGCGCATCTATGGTTAAATGCCGCCCCCCGCAAATTGCCGACCCAAACCCATGAACGCAGACGCCCTCTCCACCCTTCACGACCACTTGCTGACGGCGCTGGCAACACCGCCCGCCGAAACCCGGCGCCTGTTCCACGGCCGTGGACGTTGCTGGCCGGGGCTGGAGCAGATCACCGTGGACTGGCTGCAAGGCGTGGTGCTGGTGGCGTTATTCAAGGAACCGGAAGCGGCGCAATTGGAAGACTTGAAGCAACGTTTGATGGCAATCACCCAGTCTGAACAGTGGGCACAATCCGGGGCGCACACCTTATTGCTGCAACATCGTTACCTGCTGCAAAGCACCACTGAATGGTTGCTCGGCGAGGTCATCGACGAAATGACCATCACCGAGGGCGGGCTGAAATACCGGGTGGACCTGGGCCGCAAACAGAACACCGGGCTTTTCCTCGACATGCGCTACGGCCGTGATTGGGTGCGGGCCAACGCCGAGGGCAAACGGGTGTTGAACCTGTTCGCCTACACCTGTGGCTTCTCGGTTGCAGCGATCGAAGGCGGCGCGACGCACGTGGTCAACCTCGACATGTCGAGCCCGGCCTTGAGCCGTGGCCGCGACAATCACCGGCTCAACGGCCACGACTTGAGCCAGGTCACGTTCCTTGGCCACGACCTGTTCAAATCCTGGGGCAAGGTGATCGGCAAAGGTCCGTATGACCTGGTGATCATCGACCCGCCGTCGTTCCAGAAAGGCAGTTTTTTGCTGACCAAGGATTACCAGCGTGTGCTGCGTCGATTGCCGGAATTGCTCGCTGACAACGGCACCGTGCTGGCCTGCATGAACGACCCGGCGTTCGGCGCCGATTTCCTGATCGACGGCGTGACCCGCGAAGCGCCGAGCCTGCGCTTTGAACAGCGGCTGGATAACCCGCCAGAGTTTCCGGACGCGGATGTGGAATGTGGGTTGAAGGCGTTGGTGTTCAAACTCGAAAACTGAAAAACAAAAGATCGCAGCCTGCGGCAGGACCCTGTATTCCCTGTAGGAGCTGCCGCAGGCTGCGATCTTTTGACCTTGATCTCAACGCGGTTGCAACACCAACGCAAACAACTCCCCATGCCCGTTCACATTGAGCTTGTGATAGAGGTTGCGCCGATGCACCTTCACCGTCTCCGGTGAAATGCCCATTTGCTGGGCGATGGCCTTGCTGGAGAATCCCTGCAGGATCAGCCGTGCAGTCTCGACTTCGCGCACTGACAGGCGTGCGTCGAAACGGTCCAGCAACGTCGCCAGATCACCGGCAGCGGCTTCGGCGACCGGGCCTTCCGGTGGCAACAATTGCAGGTGGCGGCGCATGGCCGTCAGCACCCAGTCGCGCACGCACAACAGGCGGCCCTGCTCTTCGAGACTGAAGCGCGTCGAGCGCCCGAGGGACAAGCCGAGCACCGCACTATCGACGTTGACCATGAACTGCAACTCGTCAGCGCCGACCACCGAGCGGAAATAACTGAGGTAGTACTCGCTCTGCTGGAACTGGTCCGGGGCCACGGAATCGAGGCTGTGCAATCCGTCATTGATGCCGGCACACACGGCCAGATAAAACGGATCGAGCAGGTACATGCCGGCGCGGTAGTCCGCCAGTTCTTCAGACTCGTTACCGCTGGCGTCGAAATCGATCAGCAGGCGCGGCACCCGCCCTTGCTGCATCACCGCGACCAGCGCGTTGTCCAGCGGCACCAGCAAGCGCAGGGTATCGACCAGCGCCCGCCAGAATCCTTCCTCGCCCAAGGTGGCAAACACCCGCGCCAGGCTTTGGTGCAACGGCAACTCTTTCAACAACGCGTCCACGCACTACCCCTTTCGAGTAACCCATGATGGGAATGGGTAACGGCCACCCCGGTCGATACGCTGCAAGCTCCTGAACATCACCGGCCGCAGCAGGCCAGGAGTGCCGCATCATGAGTGGTCACCGCTCGTATTTCAATCTGGGGTTTGGCGCCTGTCTGGCGGTCTCGCTGTCGGCAGTGGCGGCCGAGAGCCCGACCGTTCACGTCTACAACTGGTACGACTACATCGGCCCGAACACCCTGCAAGACTTCAAGCGTGACACCGGGATTCAGCCGGTCTACGACACCTTCGACAGCGCCGAAGTGCTGGAAGGCAAACTGCTGACCAGCCGCAGCGGCTACGACGTGGTGGTGGCCAGTAACTTCAGCTTGCCGACACTGATCAAGGCCGGCGCGCTGGCACCCCTGCCCCACGCCGACATGCCGGATTTCAAGAACATGGACACCGACCTGCTGGCGAAACTGGCCAACAACGACCCGGGCAACCAGTACGCCGTGCCGTATCTGTGGGGCACCAACGGCATCGGCTACAACATCGACAAAGTGCGCGCGGTACTCGGCGACAAGGCGCCGGTGGATTCCTGGGACCTGGTGTTCAACGAAGAGAACCTGGCCAAGCTCGGTGAATGCGGTGTGGCGATGCTGGATTCGCCCTCGGAAATGCTCCCGGTGGCCCTCCACTACCTCGGCTTGCCACCCAACAGCACCAACCCCGAAGACTACAAGAAAGCCGAGGCGCTGCTGCTCAAGTTGCGCCCGCACATCGCCTACTTCAACTCGTCGAAGTTCATCAGCGATTTGTCCAATGGCAACATCTGCGTGGCGGTCGGTTGGTCCGGTGCGATGCTGGAAGCCAAGGCCACCGCCGAGCAGGCCGGCAACGGTGTGAAGATCGCCTACAGCTTGCCCAAGGAAGGCGCGCCGGTTTGGTTCGACACGCTGGTATTGCTCAAGGATGCGCCGCATCCACAACAAGGGCTGGCCTTCATCGACTACCTGATGCGCGCCGACGTCATCGCCCCAGTCAGCAATCACCTCAACTATCCCAACGGCAACCGCAATGCGACAGCGCTGGTGGCCGAGGCGACCCGCAACAACCCGGCCGTTTACCCGTCGGCCGAAGCACTGGCCACGCTTTACACCTTGCAACCGCTGCCGCCGGCTACCGAGCGAGTGCGGACGCGGATATGGAGCAAGGTCAAGAACGGTCAATGAATCGCGACCTGTGTAGGAGCTGCCGCAGGCTGCGATCTTTTGATCCTGGCATGCCTGAAATGGCTCAGATCAAGATCAAAAGATCGCAGCCTTCGGCAGCTCCTACAGGGTGTTTGATCCACTTTCAGCCACGCATTTGAAGATGAGAAAGCCAATGAAACCACGTGCCCGTGACCTGAACATTCACTTCGGCCATCTGCAACCCGGCCCGCTCAACGCTATCACCGACGTGCCCGGCGTACGGGTCGGCCACAGCAATGTGCGAGGTCGCACCGCCAAGGGTCGCGACATTCTGACTGGCGTTACGGTGATCGAACCGCGGGCCGGTTCCACCAGCCAGCAACCGTGTTTTGCCGGGGTTCATGTGCTCAATGGCAACGGCGACGCCACCGGGTTGGAATGGATTCGCGAGGCAGGTCTGCTGACCAGCCCGATTGCCTTCACCAACACCCACAGCCTGGGTGTGGTACGCGATGCGCTGATCGCAGTGGACCGCGAACAGCAACCGGACGACGGCAGACTCTACTGGAACATGCCGGTGGTGCTTGAAACCTATGACGGCTTGCTCAACGACATCAACGGCTTTCACGTGAAACCCGAGCACGTCGCCGAAGCGGTGCGCAATGCCACCAGCGGCCCTGTAACCGAAGGCAATGTCGGCGGTGGCAGCGGCATGATCTGCCACGAATTCAAGGGCGGCATCGGCACCGCATCGCGACGCTTGAGCAGTGCTCAGGGCGGCTGGACGGTCGGTGCGATTGTGCAGGCCAACCACGGCATCCGCCAGGAATTGCGCGTCGATGGTTACCCCGTCGGGCGTTACATGGACCAGGTCGACTCGCCGTTTCTCAAGGCTGCGTTGCCCCATCCGGGCATGGGTTCGATCGTGGTCTGCCTGGCCACCGATGCGCCGTTGCTGCCGCACCAGTGCACGCGTCTGGCACAACGCGCCAGCCTTGGCCTGGCCCGCACCGGCGGCGGCAATGAAGACCACAGCGGCGACATTTTCATCGCTTTTGCCACCGGTAACCAGCACGTGCCTCCAGCGGCGTACGAGCGCAAAAAAGCCCCCGTCACCGGCAATCTGAGCATGGTCAACAACGACCACATCAGCGAGCTGTTCCTGGCGGCCACCGAGGCCGTGGAAGAAGCCATCATCAACGCTGTGCTGGCCGCCGACACCGCCGAAGGTAACGGCCACGCCGTGTCGGGGCTGGATGCCGAAACGCTGCTCAAGGCACTGCGTCGGGCCGGGTGGCCGGGGGATGCGACTAGTGGTACTTGAGTGAAACACTCGGTCTTTCTAGGATGAACTTACGCAGCCGCTTGTTTGCTCAACAAGCCGTTGCGTAAGTGGTGAGTGCACTGAACCCCTACAAGCTCACCGCTTGCTTCATGCGCATCTTGAGCCTCAGCGGCTCTACTTCTCCCCATCAAAGAGCTTTTGAGGCTCTTTTTTAATCACTGCCGCTTTCTAAAAACCAACACATCACCCTGTGGGAGCGGGCTTGCCCGCTCCCACAGGGTTCTTCATTGCGTTTTATCCAAGGCGACAGAACGCCATGCCGCGTCGGCCAGCAATTCCCGGTAGGCCTTGGGGCTGCCCTTGACTCGCCCCGAGAGCCAGGCGCGGCAGTAGCTGTCGGCCTGGCCGATGATCAGCGACAGCATCAACTCGGCCGGCACCCCCGCCAGCTCGTCCTGACGGCCAGGGTTGAACAGCCACTCCAGGAGCGCCTTGTTACGCGTCTTGTTGCGTGTGACGAGTTCGTCCTTGAGCGGGCCTTTGGTCACCGCAAATCGCGCGTGGTACTGGAACCGCGCCCATTCAGGCTGGCTGTCGACCCAATCCACGTAACTGTGCACCAGCGCCTGCACGCCTTCACGGGTGGTTGTGGCGTCGGCCAGATAGCTGTCACGCAGCCGTGCCTGGTCGTCCAGTGCGGTGAAAAACAACGCGGCCACCAGCCCTTCCTTGTTGCCGAAGTGATGATAAATCGCGCCGACGCTGGTATCGCACTCGGCGCGAATCATTTCGATGGTGGTGGCTTCGATGCCCTGCTCGTTGAACAGCGTGAGGGCCTTGCGAAAGATGTCGCGCTTGAGCTCAGCGCGACGGCCGGGGTAGCAGCGTTCGAGTAGATCAGCAGTGTCCATGCGGGAGTCGGTCCAAAAATATCAACGGTTGGGGCTGGCATCAGGTTGACAGATTTCGCACCGACAGAATACTGTTCCGTCACAGAACATTATTCTGTAACGGAACATTATTCTAAAACCACCCCACAATGAGGCTTCCCCATGAGTCAGTTTCTCAGCATGTTCAACAGCGCAGGCCCGCAAGCCTTCAGCAAAATGGCCTGTCAGGTCGCGCCCTACTTCTCGACCATCAACCCGCTGGTCACCGACCTGCGCAAAGGCTCGGCCAGCGTACAAGTGCCGTTCGCCAAGGAAATCACCAACCATTTGGGCACCGTGCATGCGATTGCGATGTGCAACGCCGCCGAGCTGGCCGCCGGCATGATGACCGATGTGTCGATCCCGGCCGGTGCTCGCTGGATTCCCAAAGGCATGACGGTTGAATACCTGGCCAAAGCCAAGAGTGATGTGACCGCGGTGGCCGATGGCGAAGCAGTGGACTGGAGCACGGAAGGCGACAAGATCGTGCCGGTGGACATTCACGATGGGGAAGGCAAGAAGGTGTTTACGGCGCGGATTACGATGAATGTGAAGCTGGCCTGAGCCCCAATGCAGGAGCGAGCCTGCTCGCTCCTGCAGGGGGAGTTGCGGTGTGGTCAGACCAACCGAAGTCGCGGTCCGCTGGCCGGCACCGCGTCGTCACCCAAGCGCCCCCTCACGAACTCATTGGCCTTGAACGTCAACTGATCCAGATGCCGGTCCCGCTGTTTCTCCGCATCGACCATCGCCCGTTTGCCGTGTTTTTGCAGCAGGTAGGTGTGAATCTGCCGCACCTCCAGAGAGCTGTAGATCGGCGCCACATCCAGCAGCGCCATCAAGCCGTCGCTGCCGTGGTCACGGGTGTTCATCAATACCTGGGTAGCGCGCACGCCCACCACCTGGAAATCCATCGCTTCGAAATACGGCACTTTGGCCACCGCGCAGGTCAGTTCGGCGTGCGGGTAACGGCCCACCATCTCGCGCAGCATCCGGCGTGCAACACCCTGGCGCCGATGCTCGGCCTGCACCGCCATGTACGCCACGCCGCACGCCTCGGGATCGTCCTTGACCGGCAGGTACAGCAAGAAGCCGATGACCGTGTCCGGATCGTCAAGATCCGTGGCGACGATCAGCTCCACATCAATGCCTTTCGTTCCGTTCAACGCTTCCAGATACAGGTGCACCTCATAGCCGATCGCATACTGGTACACGTTGTACAGCAAGTTGCTCGGCGGTATCGCGACCATGCTGATGTCGGTCAGGTTGTCGACCACCATCTGCAAGATCTGGCTGTTGATGTGCTCGGGGCACGGGGTTTTGAAGTGCGTGATCTGCGGCATTGCGGGCATTGGCTCCGGGACGGTGTGCGTGGGCTGCCCATCTTAACGCGTTCCGGCCCCTGGCTGGATTCATGAACCAGGCGCATGAGTCTATAGCCGAAAAAAACATAAACATTTTCATCCATTCGATGGTCACTCTTGTGATGAGGCTGCAAAGGTGCCGTAGGGCACTGCACGCGAACATGACGCAAAGGAATTGACCTGATGACGATTTCCCGACGCACCTTCCTGATAGTCGGCGCCGTGACAGCCGCCAGCGTGGCGCTGCCGCCGTTCATTTCCGCGCAGGCATCCGCCGCCAACGCCGCGCGTCCGAACAAGGCCACCGTGAAAATCTGGATCAACGGCGAACAACGCGACCTCGACCTCGATACCCGCACCACGCTGCTTGATGCCCTGCGGGAAAACCTGCAACTGACCGGCACCAAGAAAGGCTGCGACCACGGCCAATGCGGTGCCTGCACGGTGATCGCCAATGGTCGGCGGATCAATTCGTGCCTGACCCTGGCCGTCATGCACGAAGGCTCGAAGATCACCACCATCGAAGGCCTGGGCACCCCGCAGAAGCTTCACCCTATGCAGGCAGCCTTCATCAAGCATGACGGTTACCAATGCGGTTACTGCACGCCGGGACAGATCTGTTCCGCCGTGGCGGTGCTGGGGGAAATTCGCGATGGCATTCCCAGCCACGCCAGCCCCAGCCTTACCGAACCACCGAAGCTGATTGCCAGTGAGATTCAGGAACGCATGAGCGGCAACATCTGCCGCTGCGGCGCGTACTCCAACATCATCGAGGCGATCAGCGAAGTTGCGGAGGCCAGCGCATGAGACCTTTTACCTACCTGCGCGCCAAATCCCCGGCTGAAGCAGCAGCGCTGGCCGCCCAGGTCAGCGACTCACGGTTCATCGCCGGTGGCACCAATCTGCTGGACCTGATGAAACTGGAGATCGAAACGCCCACGCACCTGATCGACGTCAACGGCGTGGGCCTGGACCGCATCGAAGCGACGCCTGAAGGTGGTTTACGCATCGGTGCTCTGGTGAGAAACACCGACCTCGCTGCCGACCCGCGAGTGCGCAAAGACTACGGTTTGCTTAGTCGTGCCCTGCTCGCCGGCGCTTCGGGCCAACTGCGCAACGTCGCAACGACCGCCGGCAACCTGTTGCAACGCACACGCTGTCCGTACTTCTACGACACCCATCAGGCCTGTAACAAACGCCAGCCCGGCAGCGGCTGCGCGGCCATCGACGGCTTCAGTCGACCGCTCGGCATCATTGGCGTCAGCAAGGCTTGCATCGCCACCCATCCCAGCGACATGGCCGTGGCCATGCGCGCGCTCGATGCCCAGGTCGAAACGGTCAAACCCGATGGGTCCACCCGTGTTATCCCCCTCGCCGACCTGCATCGGCTGCCCGGCACCACGCCAAACCTCGAAACCACGCTGAGCGCTCACGAGTTGATTACTGCCGTCACCCTGCCGGCGCCGATTGGCGGGGTGCACATTTATCAGAAGGTGCGGGACCGGGCGTCCTATGCGTTCGCCCTCGTTTCAGTCGGCGCAATCATCCAGCAGGATGGCAGTGGCCGGGTTGCCCTGGGTGGCGTGGCGCACAAACCCTGGCGCGTCGAAAGCGCGGAGTCGGCCATGGCACAAGGTGCGAAAGCGCTGACCGAACAACTGCTGGCCGGTGCGACTCCCACCCATGAAAACGCCTTCAAACTGACATTGGTCGAGCGCACGCTCGCGTCGGTGATGGCACAAGCGAGGGACCACGCATGAAATTCGACACGCCGGCCACCACCAACCCCATCGACCAGATGAAGGTCGTGGGCAAGGCCACCACACGCATTGAAGGCCCACTGAAAACCACCGGCCAGGCGCCCTACGCTTACGAGCATCACACGGCCGTGCCGAATCAGGCGTATGGCGTGGTGGTCGGCTCGGCCATCGCCAAGGGCCGCATTGCCTCGATGGATCTGGAAGTCGCCCAAGCGGCACCGGGGGTGCTCGCAATTGTCACGGCAGCCAATGCCGGCAAGCTCGGCAAAGGCAAATACAACACCGCAAGATTACTCGGCGGACCTGAAATTCAGCACTACCACCAGGCCGTCGCCCTGGTGGTGGCCGAAACCTTCGAACAGGCACGGGCCGCCGCCGAGTTGGTCAACGTCAACTACGTGCGTGCCGAGGGCGTGTTCGACCTCGCGGCTACCCGCGATTCGGGTAAAGAAGCCAAGGACCAAATGCCCGACACCGTGCACGGCGATTTCGATGCGGCTTTCGCAGCGGCGCCCGTGCAACTGGATGCGACCTACACCACCCCCGATCAGGCCCACGCCATGATGGAACCGTTCGCCTCGATGGCCGCGTGGGACGGCGACAAGCTGACCCTGTGGACGTCCAACCAGATGATCGACTGGTCGGTGACGGACCTGGCCACCACCCTCGGCGTGCCGAAGCAAAATGTGCGGTTGATCTCGCCGTACATCGGCGGCGGTTTTGGCGGCAAGCTGTTCATCCGCACGGATGCGGTGTTGGCGGCGCTGGGTGCTCGGCTGGCCGGCAGACCGGTGAAAGTTGCGCTCGCACGGCCACTGATCTTCAACAATTCCACGCACCGCCCCGCGACGATCCAGCGCATTCGCATCGGTACCACCGCTGACGGCAAGATCACCGCCATGGCCCACGAAGGCTGGTCTGGCAACTTGCCGGGCGGCAAGGTCGAACTGGCCGCGCAACCGAGCCAGTTGTTGTATGCAGGAGAAAATCGCCGCGTCACCATGCGCCTGTCGACGCTCGACCTGCCTGAGGGCAACGCCATGCGTGCACCAGGCGAAGCACCGGGGATGATGGCGCTGGAAATCGCCATGGATGAAATGGCCGACAAACTGAAACTCGACCCGGTCGAATTCCGTATTCTCAACGACACGCAAGTCGACCCCGTGAACCCGCAACGCCCCTTCTCACAACGCCGCTTGATCGAATGCCTGCGCACCGGGGCCGAGCGTTTCGGCTGGAGCAAGCGGCAAGCGCAACCGGGCACTCAGCGCGAGGGCCGCTGGTTGATCGGCCAAGGCATGGCCGTCGCCTTTCGCAACAACCTGCTGGTGAAGTCGGGTGCCCGTGTCCGCCTGAATGATCAAGGCATCGTGACCGTGGAAACCGACATGACCGACATCGGCACCGGCAGCTACACCATCATTGCCCAGACAGCAGCGGAGATGATGGGAGTCAGCCTCGACAAGGTGGTGGTGCGTTTGGGTGATTCCAGCTTTCCGGTGTCGGCAGGCTCCGGTGGCCAGTTCGGCGGTAACTGCTCGACGGCAGGTGTTTATGCCGCTTGCGCCAAGCTTCGCGAGAGCGTTGCGCAGCGCCTTGGCATGAACGGGGACGATGTCACGTTCGTCGATGGAGAAGTACGCTCCGGCAACAAGAATGTGCCGCTGCGTGAAGCCGCGCAAGCCGGAGAACTGGTGGCTGAAGATTCGATCGAGTTTGCCGAGTTGAGTAAAAAATTCCAGCAGTCGACCTTCGGCGCACACTTTGTCGAAGTCGCCGTGGACAGCGCCACTGGCGAAACCCGCGTGCGACGCATGCTCGCGGTCTGTGCGGCGGGGCGCATCCTCAATCCGACCTCGGCCCGCAGCCAGGTGATCGGGGCAATGACCATGGGCGTCGGTGCCGCATTGATGGAAGAACTGGCAGTGGACAAGCGCATGGGCTTTTTCGTCAACCACGACTTCGCCGGGTACGAGGTGCCGGTGCACGCCGACATTCCTCACCAGGAAGTGATTTTTCTCGATGAGACCGACCCTGTTTCTTCGCCGATGAAAGCCAAGGGCGTGGGTGAGCTGGGTATATGCGGGGTCAGTGCGGCGATTGCCAATGCGGTGTACAACGCGACGGGGATTCGGGTGCGGGATTACCCGATCACGCTGGACAAGATGCTCGACAAGTTGCCGCAGATGATTTGACTTGGCACTGCGTCAGTCGCTCTGCGGTACTGGGTGAGTCAGTTCACTTTTTACAGAGTTTTGCGGCCCCATCGCGGGCAAGCCCGCTCCCACAGGAGACCGGATTGCTTGGTTGGACTCGGATCAACTGCGGGAGTGAGCCTGCTCGCGATGGCGTCAGTAGCTTCGGCGGAGATCAGAAATCGTAAGTCATCTCGACCGACGCCACCCGCTCCTGCCCGTAGTAGCAACCGAACGAATAGTTGCAGTCCGACACGTACTCGCGATCGAAGATGTTCTGCACGTTCAGGCGCGTCTGCAAACCGCGCAGGCTCGGGTCGAGTTTGCCCATGTCGTAGCTGACAGTGGCGTCGTAGACGACCCACGACGGTACGTCGAACGAGTTCGCCGCATCACCCGGTTTACGCCCGGTGTAGCGCGCACCGGCGCCGAAGGTCAGGCCATTGAGGGTGGCCTGGGTGAAGTGGTAATCCACCCACATCGAAGCGGAAACCGGCGACTGGGCTTCGTTGCGGTTGTCCTCGTTACCCCAGGTGTCCTTGGTGTAGAAGGAATCCATGTAGCTGGCAGCGGCCATGAGATCGACGTTGTCGATGCTGGACTTGAGTTCCAGCTCGACGCCGCGCGAACGCATTTCACCGCCCTGGGACATGTACTCCGGGTAGTCGTCGTCACCGGTCAGGACGTTCTTCTGCTTGATCTCGTACACCGACGCAGTGATCAGGGTTTTCTCGAATGGCTGGTATTTCACACCCACTTCGTATTGCTGCCCTTCGGTCGGCTCGAAAGCCTTGCCGCCACGCTCGGGCGCGGCGGTGCCCAGGGTCGGCAGGAACGATTCCGAGTAGCTGACATAAGGCGCCAGGCCAAATTCGGTGACGTAGGTCAGGCCCACCCGCCCGGTGAATTTGTTGTCGCGCTTGGATTCACGGGTCGACGCCAGCAAGTCTTTGTTGTCGATTTCAGCCCAGTCCTGACGACCACCGATGGTGAGAATCCACTGGTCCAGTTTGATCTGGTCCTGCAAGTACACGCCGGTCTGGCGCAGGGTGTTGTCCCACTTGGTGGTCAGCGTCGGCGTCACGCTGCTGGTGTCGTAGTTGTTCTTGCCATACAGGTCGACCGGCAAGATATTGTTGGCGTTGTAGCCATCGTACTTGCGGGTGAAATGCCGATAGTCCACACCCGCCAGCGTGGTGTGTTCCAGGGCACCGGTGTTGAACTTGTATTCGAGGTTGTTATCGACGGTCCAGGCGATGTTGTGCTGGTGCCAGTCGACCTTGGCGCGATTGGCCCGAGTGAAATCGGTCACGCCGTCGGCATCGGTGACGAAGCTGCGCAGGTAGAAGCCCTTGTAGCGGTCGCGCACGTCGGTATAACGCGCCGTGGAGCGGTACTTCAGGTCTTCGCTGAAGTTGTGGCTGAAGTCATAACCGAAAACGTACTGGTCGCGTTTGTAATCGTTGAAATTAGTATCGCCAGAGAAAAAATCGCGATTGATTTTCTCGCCGTTGGGACCACGGTTTAGCGAACCGATGCGTGGCAGCGACTGATAATCGGGGACGCCGTCATCGCGCTGGACCTGCGCCAGCAGAGTCAGGAAGGTGTCTTCGGTGGGCGCCCAGGTCAGGCTCGGCGCCAGCAGCATGCGTTCACTGCTGTTGTGCTCGACTTGCTCGCCACCCTTGTCGGCTACGCCGATCAGGCGATAGGTGAACTGTTTCTGTTCGTCGATCGGACCGCTGGTATCGAAAGCGCCGTTGACCCGATCGTAACTGCCCGCACCCAGTTTGATCTGGCTGCGCTGTTCGGTGGTCGGACGCTTGGAGACCATGTTGATCAGGCCGCCCGGCTGATTCTGCCCGTAGAGTACCGACGACGGCCCCTTGAGCACTTCGATGCGCTCCAGGGTGTAGGGATCGATTTGCGGCGCACCGCCAAGGCTGCCGGCGTAAGGGATGTAGGCGCCATCGAGGTACAGCGGCGTCGGCGCGAAACCACGGCTGGTGATTTCATCGGCAATCGAATTGCGATCGGTGTATCCACCGGTGTTCACCCCCGGCGTGTAGCGCAGGGCCTGGGTCAGGTTGCGGGCGCCCTGGGCTTCCACTTGGTCGGCGGTGACCACGTTGATGGTCTGCGGAATTTCCAGAATCGGCGTGTCAGTCTTGGTGCCGGTGGCGCTGCGAGTCGCGACATAACCGTCGACCGGTCCGTAAGCCGATTCCACCAAGGCACCGGAAATGCTCGTGGCCCCCAGTTGCAGCGCCGCGCCATCACCCACCACCGGCAACAGCGAATAGCTGCCGTTGTCGTGACGCACAGCTTGCAATTTGCTCCCGGCGAGCAATTGGCGCAGCCCCGCATCCACGGAGTAACGCCCCTGCAAGCCCGCGGTCCTCTGACCATTGGCATAGTCCGGTTCGAACGACACGGTTACCCCGGCGGTGCCGGCAAACTGAGTCAGCGCCGAACCCAGGGGACCTGCCGGAATATCGAACTCCGCTTCAGTGCTGGTTTGCGCCCATGCAGGGGCTGCCACGACCGTCATGCCCAACGGGACAACCAGCGTCATACCAAGCAGTGCGGCATGCACGGCACGGCTCAAGGGTCTGATAGATGGCTGGAGGGTAGTAATGCTCGGTGGGGAATTGCGAGGGGTCATGCAGTTTCCTTTCGCCCGTGAGTGGCAGTAAATGGCAGCGTCTATGTGCGCCTCTAACTACCAAGTCGAACGAGAATCAAAATCAATAACCCCTGCGGCAAACTTTTTTCGATCAAGCACTCAGGCCGTCTCCACGCTGGCCCAAAACCGGCTGAATCGGCGAATGCGCACCGGCAACGTTGAGGTCAGGTTGTCCAGAACAGTGTCGGTGCTGGCCAGATGAAAAGCGCCGGAGATGCGCAACGCCGCGACTGCCGGATCACATCCCAAATGGCCCGGGCGATAACGCTGCAGTTCGCGCACGAAGTCACCCAGGCGCCAGTCATTGACCACCAGCATGTCGCGGGTCCAGGCATCTGACTGCGGGACGGCCCGTTGCACGCTGCCCAGGGCATCGCGGTGAAAGCTCAATTGCTGGCCGGCATCGACACGCAGCGCTGCGCCCGGCAGATCGGCGCAGCGCACCTCAACGGCATGCTCCTGCACGCTGACCAGCGTTTGCTCCGCGTCGTGGCGCACGACAAAACGGGTGCCCAAGGCGCGGATGCTGCCTTCAGCGGTGTGAACCACGAAGGGCCGCGCCAACGCGTCGCGCGCGGTTTCAATCTGGATTTCACCTTGCAGCAAACGGACTTCACGCAGGGTGTCGCTGTAGCGAATGTCCACGGCCGTCGCGGTGTTGAGTTGCAGCTGACTGCCATCGTCCAGTCGCACCCGCCGACGCTCACCAGTGCCGGTGCGCTGGTCGGCCATCAAGGTGGGCAGCGCCGTGGTGTTCCAGGCCAGCGTCCCTGCCCCGCCCGCCATCAGCAGAATCGACAACACCTTGAGCACGTCGCGGCGTTTGGCCCGGGCGCTGGCCAGGGTCGGGCGGGCGACGCCGGGCGATAGCTGCCCAAGTTTGTCCTGCAAGCGCCCGAGGCGTTCCCAGGCTTGAACGTGGCGAGGATCGCGCTCCAGCCAGCGCCGATGAGCTTCACGAACGGCTTCGTCGGGCACCTCGCCGCGCAAGTCGACGTACCAGCGTGCTGCGGCTTCGAGGGTGGCGAAATCCAGAGGTTGTGCACGGGCCACGGGTCAGTCCTCGATCAGCAACAGGCAGTGAGTCAGGGCGCGCACCGCGTGTTTCTTGACCGTAGTCACCGAGACATTCAGGCGACGACCAATCTCGACGTAGCTCAGGCCATCGAGCTGGGCCAGCAGGAAAATCTCGCGGGTGCGCTCGCCCAGGCCGTCGAGCAAGCGGTCAATTTCCATCAGCGTTTCGATGATCAGCGAACGGGTTTCCGGAGAAACCGCCACCGGCTCAGGGATGTTGGCCAAGGTTTCCAGATAAGCCTGCTCCAACGCCCGCCGGCGGAACATGTCGATCATCAGGCTACGGGCGATGGTGCTCAGGTAGGCACGGGGCTCGCGCAGTTCCTGGACCTTGCGCTGGGTGAGGACGCGAATGAATGTGTCTTGTGCCAGATCCGCCGCGCTGTGGTTACAGCCGAGCCGCTTGCGCAACCAGCCACACAACCAATTGTGGTGATCCTCGTAAAGCGTATGCACGGCGTGTTGCAGCGAGAGGTCGGCGGAGGACATGGAAAAGGCCCGATACAAATTTATTTGATAATGACTCTCATTTTCTTCCAAGCCAATACACTTTGGCAAGAGCCCCCACCATTGGTGAAAGTAACCCAATGAAATAAGGGGGTTTCCCCCGCCTTCGCGGAATATGCCCCACCCTTCTTTGTCACCGCGCTGAAACACTCTGAAACAACTTACTAATTCATTAGCACTTTTTTTTCCCCGGCCAGATGATGGCCCAACAGTTGCACTTCCCCACATACCGCAGCAGCTGTCGCTCTCGACGGGATGGCGGGTTTCGCCGATTTGGCATGACGCGAGGGGAAAAAAAATGAAACGTGCTACTCCACCGACTCACCCTATGAGCGGTTTACGCATGACAGGCCTGGCCTCTGCGATGCTCATGACCCTGGCAACGGCGAACGCCGTACCACTCGACGACGTTAACGAGCCGCCACCCACAGACCCCTCGGCCTACTACCCTGCGCCCGCTGACCCGATCGCCGCGGCCGCCGCGCTGGAAGCCTTGAAAGGCATGCCTGAAACCAACCAGGGTGCGATCGCCTATCCCAACGGCGTATACGGCGACCGCAACTCACCGCGTGCCGAAAACGTGCTGCCGCCCAGCGTGCAGACCTCGTTCAACTTCCCTACCAACGGCAAACCCAGCCCCTTGTTCGGGGCTCAACCGTTCACCCAGCAACTGTTGCTGTTCGAAGAATTCGGCACGGAAAAACTCGACCCGACCCTGCCCGCGCCGCCGCTGACATTCCCGGTGCCCACCGTCGGCCCGATGCCGCAGCAGGACCCGGACAGCGTCGCCCGCAGCGGCCCATCGAGTGCCGCACTGGACGCTTTCATGCGCCAGCCCGGGTTGTATCCGTTCCCGTCGCAGTTCTCCAACGTACTGGACCGCAACCCGTGGAAGTCGCAGATCGAAACCTTCCTCAACCGCCATCCCGTGGGCTCGCCCGCCGAAGGTCGACCACCGGGAAAAGGCTGGTCACACCAGCGCTGGAACGAGTTCTACCCACAGGCGGATTTCAAGACCGTGCAAGCCGGCGCACGGACCAACCTGGGCCTGCGCGACCGCAGGCAATTGCACAACTACGCCGTCGGTGAGTTCGGCCCTGGCGGCCTCTACTACCAGACCTCGGACATCCCCACCACCATCGGCACCACCAAAGGCATCGACACGCGCTTTCACCCCAACTTTCCCTTGCAGAACCACAAGTCGATGTGGACCTTCGACGGCACCTTTCCGCCAAAACTGCTGATGGTGCGTTACGGCCAGCCAGTGTTGATGCGTCACTACAACGCCCTGCCGATCGACCCTGCGGCCAACGCCGGGTTCGGCTTGCACACCATCAGCACCCACGAACACAACGGCCACTCCCCCGCTGAAAGCGACGGTTACACCAACGCGTTTTTCTTTCCGGGGCAGTACTACGACTATCGCTGGCCGCTGCAACTGGCCGGCTACGACACCATCAACACCGACGCCCACGACCCGCGCGCGGCGTTCCCCTGCGCGCCGGGCGAAACCCTGTTCGTCAATGATGCCAACCCGGGCCTCAAGACCTGCGACAACGGCAGCATCAAGATCCGTGGCGACTGGCGCGAAACCATGAGCACCCACTGGTTCCACGACCACATGCTCGATTTCACCGCGCAGAACGTCTACAAGGGCAACGCGGTGATGATGAACTACTACAGCGCCCTGGATCGCGGTAACGAAGCGATCGAAGACGGCGTCAACCTGCGCTTGCCCAGTGGTTCGGCGCTGCCGTGGGGCAACCGTGACTATGACGTCAACTTGGTCGTGGCCGACAAGGCCTGGGATCAGAACGGCCAGTTGTGGTTCAACCCGTTCAACACCGACGGCTTTCTTGGCGACCAGATCCTCGTTAACTGGCAATACGAACCACGCCTGAAAGTGCGCGCGCGCAGTTATCGCTTCCGCATTCTCAACGGCTCGGTGTCGCGCTATTTCAGAATCGCTGTGGTGCGTGAAATCGCCGGCAACGGTGGCGAGTTTCCAGGGCCGGCCGGCTCCAATGTGTCTTACGCCCGCGTGCCGTTCCACATGGTCGGCAACGACGGCAACCTGATGGAACACGCCGTGCCGTTCGACGGCAGCATGGATCTGGACGGTGACGGCGACAAACAGAACCACAACGCGATCCTGCCGACCCAAGGCATCGCCGAACGCTTCGATATCATCATCAACTTCGCGAAAAACGGGATCAAGACCGGCGACAAGATCTACTTCGTCAACCTGATGGAACACCAGACCGGCAAGGGTCCACAGAAGGATCCATTGAGCCTGGCCGACGTGCTGTCCGAGAAGTACAAAGCGGTGATCAAACAGGGCAGCAAAGGCCCGGAATGGGACAAGGGCGACCCGGTCGTGGGCAAGTTCATGCAAATGGTTGTGCAGCCCTATTCCGGTACCGACGTGAGCATGAACCCCGCTGACTATGAGCCTGCCAAACCGGGCAAAGCCGCTGGCAAAACCATGATCCCGCTGACCCTCGACCGTGACGATCCGTCGGTGCAGGCCAAACTGAAACTGGCGCGGCACCGCGAGTTCATTTTCGGCCGCTCCGACGGCACCGATGAAGCACCGTGGACGATCAAGACCGACGGCGGTTTTGGCTACACCATGGACTCGCGGCGGATCAGCGCGGCCCCGCAATTGGCCAACGGCCCGACCGATGGCGGCTACAGCGGCGACGGCACGCTGGAAGTGTGGAAAATCAAGAACGGCGGCAACGGCTGGAACCACCCGGTGCACGTGCACTTCGAAGAAGGGATCGTCCTCAGCCGCGACGGCAAGAAGCCGCCGGTATGGGAACAAGGGGCGCGCAAGGATGTGTATCGCATCGGCGAAGGCATCGACAGTTCGGTGGACGTGGAAATGGCAATCCATTTCCGCGAATTCGCCGGGACCTACATGGAGCACTGCCACAACACCCAACACGAAGACACGTCGATGCTCCTGCGTTGGGATATCGAGCACCCAGGCCAGTTCCAGTTGATGCCAACCCCCCTGCCCGGCTGGGACGGTGTCACCTACGTCAACTCCGCTGCGCTGCCGACTTTCCGCAATGGCGATGGCGGTGGCAGTGACGACGACAACGAAGCCACCAACAAAAAACCCTTGGCCAACCCCGACAGCGCCACCAGCAGCAACGGGCAACCGGTGATCATCAACGTACTGGCCAACGACAGCGATCCGGACGGCAACGTACCGCTCAAAGTGGTAGGCCTGGCGCAACCGGATTCCGGCCTCGGCTCGGTCATCACCGACGGTGCACGTTTGATCTACACGCCACCGAGCACCGTCACGGCACCGTTTACCGCAACCTTCACTTACCAGGCCAGTGACGCCAAGGATGCTGTCTCGGAACCGGCAACGGTATCGGTAGCGGTCACCCCGGCAGCGGTCAACGAAGACCTGGTGGTCACCAGCGCCACCGTCACGTCCCGCAGCAACAGCCGCTACACCTGGGACCTGGCGGGGACCACCTCACGCGGCACCGGCAACACGCTGACGGTCACCGCCACCACCACTGCCGGCCCGTTGAGCCTGGGCAATGCGGTCCTTACGCCAGTCGGCACCGGCGCACGCTGGAGAGTCTCGGTCACCACCACCGGCGCCGGCCCGACACCGAACCCGACCGTGACCATTCGTTCAGCGTTTGGGCAAGCGGTGACGGTGCCGATCGTGGCGCATTGATGGGGGAGTGATTGAAGCCCGGTTCATGGATCATGAACCGGGCTTCAACACATGATTGTGTCAAGTTTTAAGTCGTCCTCGCGAGCAGGCTCACTCCCACAGGTACCGCGTGATCAACTGATTTTGTTCACTGGCCGGTAAGAGCCCGCTAAATAGACATCCACATGATTTTTCGGCCGATACACACCAGAGGCGACGACCCGTTGCTGCACACTGTCATCAAAGCATTCCTGGCCGAATGGAGTCTTGCCGATAGGACGGAAGTAGCGGGCGTTCAACAGGCGATAGGTGCCACCCAGGAAATTCGTATAGGAATCCGTGATGTCAGGCAGCGCTTTCGGCGGGCGGGGCAACTTTTTCCAGTCCAGCTCCAGACCGCACGCCATGGCTTTATCCGCCATCCACCGCAATGGAACATCTGACAGGTTGTTATTGGTGTAACCGCCGCCGACATTGGCGTGCGCTCCGCAGAACCAGACTTGCTCCATCCGTTGATTGGGCTTGGCGATCGGGTCCCACAGCGTGCACTCGTAATTGGCCCGATGTTCGTCAATGGCAACGGCATGAAAGGCATTACGCACAATGCCGCTGAGCTCGGTGTCGTGAAACTCGTAGTATTTGTGGTTGAACCACTCAGCCGATTTGAACGGCACCCCTAATGCTCCGACCGTGTCCCAGACACCCAGAAAATGTATGTCGATTTCCCGAGAATAACTCTGGCGGAAGAATCTGGCGTTTTCCGTATCCGCGCTTGAATCGCGGGTGCGGTACAGGGTGTAGGCTTCGTCGATGCGTTTGATGTGCGTTTTTTTCAGCAAACCTACGTTACGGATCAGCCCCACCAGGCTTCGTGCGGAATAAGCGCCGCGACTGAAACCGAAAATGAACAGTTGATCGCCCTCCTCGTAACTGTTGGCCAGGGCCACGTAGCCTTCCTTGATCTTCTTCGACAGGCCAACCCCGAAGGCTCCGCCTTCAAGTTTGTCGTACCAATCGGTGCCCACACCGGTGACGTAGATTTTCTTCTGGAGCATCCCGTCTTTGTGACTGGGCACGATTGCATCATGCAACTTGACCACATTGGTACTGGCGTCGCCATCGACCTCTGGCGCCTGATCAGGCAGGTTCCACGTGCCATCGAACGCAACGATGATTTTTTTTGGCATGTCTATCTTCCTCCCAAATGACGACCTACGCGTCGCGCTAGCGTTGCGGCGCGACCATTCGAAACTGGATATTGATTTCATTGGAGACAACGCTGTCGGCCCACTCGCCGTCGCCGATTTTGAAGTCGTCACGCTTGAGTACCAGTTCGCCGACGAAGATCCCGACACCGTCCTGCGCCTTGAGTAAAACCGGTACATCCACTTCCCGCGTGAGCCCGCGCAACGTGAGATTGCCGGTGATCAAATAACGATCATTGCCATGGTCCTTCACGCGTGTGGACTCAAAGTTCGCTGTCGGATAAGTGGCCGTGTCGAACCAGGCTGGTTTGGGCAGTTCGGCCCTGGCATCACTGTCGTCGACCCTGATGCTTTTGAGATCGATGGTTAACTCGGCATGGGCGCCTGCGGGGTCTGCGGTATCGAAATCGAGAACACCTTTGAACGTATCGAATGTGCCGTACACCTTCGACCCCATCTGGTTATAGGTGAAGCTGATGGTGCTGGCTGTGGTGTTCACGTCGGTGAATTGAGCCGCGTGAGCGCCGGACACACCGCAGATCGCGAAAACGCCGGCCAACTCGAAGAAACGCGAAAATCGAGAGTTCATGTGACTCTCCCCAGCGTGGATAACCCAACAGTAGGTGGACTAAAGCAAAGAACCGCCATTTGTGCCACCCGAAAAAAAACGGGCTGCCTCAATGGCAGCCCGTTTCAATGTGTCGCGTTGATCTTTACCACTGATACGTCGCACTCGCCTGCACAGTCCGTTGCGCCCCATACCAGCACCACGAGTAGGAATAGCAGGACGCTACATACTCTTTGTTGGCGAGGTTGCTGGCGTTCAAAGCCAGGCGCAGATTGTCCTTGAGGCTGTTGAGGTGCGGGATGTCGTAGTGCAGCGAAGCATCGAACAGCGTGTAGCCCGGCACCTTCAACGTGTTGGCCGTATCGCCCCACGACGAACCGACATAACGGGCACCAGCGCCAACGCCGAAGCCTTTGGCAACGCCGTCATGGAAGGTGTAGTCGGCCCAGACCGACGCGGTGTGACGCGGTACGCCATACGTCGTGGTGCCTTTGGCCGGTACGGCCGGGCCAACGGCGATGTCGGTCAGCGGCGCATAACTGACGGTGCTGTTGGATTGGGTGATGCGGTTATCCAGATAGGCGTAGGCGGCGGTGATGTCCAGGTTGTCGTTGAGGCTGGCCTTGCCTTCGAGCTCGAAGCCACGCGAGCGCACTTCACCGGTCTGTTCCTGGCAACGGCCAGTGCCGCAGAGGTGGGTCGGGTCCGGATCAAGTGTCGGTACGTTGCTCTGGCGCAGGTCGAAGACCGACGCGGTGATGAAGCTGTTGCTGCCCGGCGGCTGGTACTTGATGCCCACTTCGTATTGCTTGCCTTCGGTGGGTTTGAACACTGAACCACCGTAGCCGGTGCCCGACTGCGGCTCGAACGATTCGGAGTAGCTGGCATACGGCGAAATGCCGTTGTCGAACAGGTACACCACACCCAGGCGACCGGTGAACGCTTCGCTTTGCAGCGAGCTCTTGGTCTTGGCGTTGGTGCGCAGGTTGGTGGTGCTGTTGTTATTGTCGGCCCAGTCATAGCGACCGCCCATCAACAACACCCATTTGTCCCACTTCACCTGCTCTTGCAGGTACAGGCCTTTCTGTTCGTTGCGTTGCGTGGCATCGGAAGTGAATGCCGGTGTGGTGACCGGCGCACCGTACACCGGATCGAAAATATCCAGGGTTGGCCCCGTGCCGAAACCGGATTTGGTGTGGGTGCTGGTGTTCTGGTAATCGGCACCGAACAACAACGTGTGCTGCAACGCACCGGTGTCGAATTTGGCCTGCACCTGATTGTCCACGGTCCAGGAATCGAGGTTCACGTCGGTGGCGATGGTGGAGCGATTGGACGTGCGGTAATCGGCTCGCAGGTTGCTGTTGTAGATGCTGCGGTAGTCACCTTCGCTTTGCAGGTAACGCAGATTCTGGCGCACGGTCCAGACGTCGTTGATGTGGTGTTCGAACAAGTAGCCGAGCGAGAAATACTCCCGGTCGCTCTTCTCGAAATCCTCTTCACCGTCGTAGAAGTCGACGTCGATGCTACGCCCCAACGGGCTGTGCAACACCGAACCCCAGGCCGGCACCGAGCCGTACGAAGCGGCTTTCGGATCTTTCTGGAAATGCCCGAGCAAGGTCAGCGAAGTGTCTTCGCTCGGACGCCAGGTGAAGGCCGACGACAGCGCCTGACGCTGGGTCTCGGTGTGTTCGAGCTGGCCTTCGGCCTCGTCATACAGACCGGCAACACGATAGGAATACACGCCCTGATCATCAAGCGGGCCGGTGGTGTCGAAGGTCGTGCGTTTCTTGTTGAAGGTGCCGTACTCGATACCGACTTCGTGGAACGGCGTATCCAGCGGGCGCTTGCTCACCATGTTGAGCACGCCGCTAGGGCTGGCCTGCCCGTACAACACTGACGATGGGCCGCGCAGCACCTCTACCCGCTCCAGATCGAAGGCATCCTTTTGCGGTGAAGCGTCACGGCTGCCGGGCATGCGCAAGCCGTCCAGATAAGTGGCCGGCGAGAAGCCACGAATGGTCATCTGATCGAGACGCGACGCCGTCGAGCCGCGAGTCTCAGGCACCACTGCCGCGGTGTAGCGCAGAATCTGGTTGAGGCTCTCGGCGCCTTGGGCGCGCATCTGATCCTTGGTCACCACGGAAATCGACTGTGGCGTTTCGATCAGCGCCGTGTCGGTTTTGGTCCCCGACATCGCGCGGGTCGCGACATACCCCGTCACCGGACCGGTCGGGTTTTCGCTCTGATAGGCACCGTTGATGTCGGTGGCGCCCAACATCAACGTACCGGCGACCGGCTCCGGGATCGGCTCGATTCGATACCGGGTGGCCGACAGCGCGATGGCGCTCAGGCCGCTGCCTTGCAGCAATCGGTTGAGTGCGTCGGGGGTGCTGAACTGGCCTGACAAACCGTTGCTGGTTTTTCCACTGGTCATTGCCGGATCGAAAGCCAGTGTGAGGTCCGCTTGCTCAGCGAAGTTGTTGAGTGCCCGACTCAAATCCCCGGCAGGAATGGCGAAACTGCGTACTGCGCTGGTAGCGGTCTCGGACGAAGTCGATTCGGCGGCATGCAGGGGAACCGTGACAAAAGCCATCGCGACCGAAAGCGCCAATGGATGCAATGGACGAGCAAAGCGTGACATGGAAAATCCTGTGAAATGGGGAGCGTTACTATCCATGACGGCCATGTCGGAAAAACGGACAACGAATACGAGCGATTTGCATTAAAAAACCAAAAGCACCGCAAAAACCTGTAGGAGCGAGCCTGCTCGCGATGGCGGAGTGTCAGACGCCTTGGCGTTCACTGACACGGCGCAATCGCGAGCAGGGCTCACTCCTACAGGCTTTAGGCGCTTTAGCTGCATGCGCTACAACGGTTTAACGACCACCAGTAGATCCGTGAAGTACTCAACCTTTATCGGAAGGTTATCCGCCAGCGTCGCCAACGCCGCGTCGGTATCATCAAGGCGAAACACTCCGGAAACGCGCAGGTTCTGCAACGCTTGCGCATCGAAGCGCACCAGTCCGTGACGGTAACCGGCCAGTGCCTGCAGCACCTCGCTCACCGGGCGGTCATCGACCTTGAGCAAACCGCGCGTCCAGGCATCCGGGTCAGCGTTGCCAATGGCTTGCGGTGCTTGCGCCCGCCCGTCCTTGAGCCTCGTCTGCTGCCCCGCCATGACCTTGACCGCCTCGGCACCGTTAGGCTTGGCCGCCACTACCGACTCCAGCACCGTGACCACAGTGGCGCCATCTTCAGCGCGGCGCACCAAGTAACGTGTCCCCAGTGCGGTCGCCGTGCCTTGGTCGGTGCGCACCACGAATGGCCGCTGGGCGTCCTTGGCCACCTCGACCCACATCTCACCCGTGAGCAATTCGACCACCCGTTGCCGACCGTCGAATTTCACGTCCAGCGCCGAGTTGCTGTTGAGTTGTACCCGGCTGCCGTCAGCCAGCGCCACCTCTCGCCGCTCGCCCACGTCGGTGCGTTGGTCGGCGAACCACAGGGGCAAATTCTCCAGGCCGAACCAGGCGCAGAACAACACACTCAATACGCCAAATACTTGAGCGCCACGGCGTGCGGTTTTCCCTCGTGGTTGCACGAAGGCTTGTTTGAGCGCCAATCGCGCCGGTACCGCCGGTAACTCATCGAGGCTCGACCACAACGCACGCATGCGTTTGTGCGCCAACTCATGGCGCGGGTCGGCGTTGCACCAGGCATTGAATGCCTCGCGGTCGGTGTCGCTGACCGCCTCGTCGTGCAGCAGCGTGAGCCATTGGGCCGCTTCGGCGATCATCTGTTCGGTCGGTTTATCGAGGCTCGTCACGCCGGTGAATCCTCGGCGTACAGGGCGTTGTAGCAATGCACCAGCACACTCGCGACGTAGTTTTTCACCGTGCTCGCAGACACCTTCAGTTCGATGGCGATTTCGCTGTAAGTCAGGCCATCGAGGCGGCTGAGCAAAAATGCTTCGCGGGTCTTGGTTGGCAATCCGGCGAGCATGGCGGAAATTTTCTCCAGCGCCTCAAGCGCGGCGTGCACCGCCGCCGGGTCAGGCATGCCGGCGTCCTGGGCCTGCAACGCCAACGCCTCAAGGTACGCCTGCTCGATCCGCCGACGCCGCGCGCCATCGATCAACAAGCGCCCCGCCATCGTCGCTAGAAACGCCCGGGGTTCTTTGATGGACTGCGGTTCGGCGAGGGTCAGCACCCGAATGAACGCATCGTGCGCCAGGTCCGCTGCCCGTTGCGAGCAACCCAGTTTTTTCCGCAGCCAGCCATGCAGCCACGAATGGTGATTGCTGTAGAGCTCGGTGAAAGTCTGCTGACGACGCGCAAGATCGTCGCCTGCCACGGAAAATTCGGGCATACGAAAAAATTTCTCAAATAAGAAAGATTACCAATAGCGCAAACGATGACAGCAAAACTTCATCAGAGCAAGCGACGTTGTGCGATCAATCTTCAGTGTCTGGTGTACCGGCCTCTCGCTGCCAGGCCCGCTGCAACAAGCCGATCACCTCGGCATCCTCCGTCTGGGAAAAATCCACGTACCAATGCCCAATCGACGTGAACCAGTCCGGGTAAAGCGGGCACACCAGCTCATCCACATCACCGCGCAACGCCTCCGCCGTTTCAATCGGCGCCACCGGCACGGCCACCACAATGCGCGACGGCGCCTGTAATCGCACCGCCTGCACTGCCGCCCTCATCGAAGCACCGGTTGCCAGGCCGTCGTCGATCAGGATCACCACTTGGTCCTTGAGCTGCACCGGCGCACGTGAACCCCGATAAACCTGTTCGCGGCGCAACAGCTCGCGGCTTTCCCGGTCGACCACGGCCTGGAATACCGCCGTGTCTATCGGATGAAAGCGTAGTGCTTCTTCATTGCGAATCAGAATACCGCCACTTGCAATCGCGCCCATGGCGTACTCCGGACGAGACGGTACACCGAGTTTGCGCACCAGCATCAAATCAAGGCGAACACCCAGCGCCGTGGCCACTTCATAGGCCACCGGCACCCCACCACGGGGCAAGGCGAGAACGATCACGTCGGATCGAAGGGCGTATTGCAGCAACGGCTCCACCAACCGCTGTCCGGCTGCGGCACGGTCTTGCAAGATGGAATGGGATAAGGGGCTCATGGAAAACCTCCTCAGGCGATGGCGCCCGTTGGTGACTCCCCCACCGGTAGATTGTCGGTTCGACGATAGCTGCCATCAAGTCCCAAACCGCCAAACACTATTGCCCTGTAGGAGCAGGCTTGCTCATACAGCTTGTCGATCATGGGCGACTGTCAGCCTTCAATTCTGCGCTGTACCTGAACAACGCATATTGTTAAATTCGACTAATAGCACAACGCCACTCACCTTCTTCAACAAGGACGTTCCATGACCAACGTTAACGTTTTTTTGCGCGAGAACCTCGGCAGTGTCTCTGGCAAAATGTCAATTGCACCGCAGATCGACGAAAAAAAGCTGAATAATGCAGTTAAATCATTCGCCTTCAGCGGCAACCCCTCAACCGTCATCGCCCTGCTCGACAACACCCTGCTCGGAAGCGGCAAGGATGGTTTGTTGTTCACCGGCGAACAGATCATTTACCGCGCGTCGTTTTCAGATCCTGTGAGTGTTCCCTACGCTTCAATTGAAACGGCTGAATACGTTGAAACAGTGACCGGTAGCAAAAGTGACAAGATCGAAGTGTCACTACTGATTCGCCGTCGCAACGGTAGCAACCTGTCCATTACCGGCCTGCTCAACTGCAACTACCGCAAACTCGCCGAGACGCTGCAAACCTGCGTTCAAGACTTCAGCGAGTTCAAGGAAGAACGCCAGCTTGTGTCCATCGATGAGCTGAGCGAGCCACTGAAAGTGGCCTATGTTCAAGCCGTCATCAACATGGCCTACGACAATGACGACGTCATCGATGACAAGGAATTTGCCGAAATCCTGCAACTGATGACGCGTCTGGATTTAAGTCCCGAGACCCGGTTTACCCTGCGCGCATACATGGCCTCGAACACTGCGCAGATTCCTCTGGAAACTCTGCTTGCACAAATCGACAGCGAAAGCCCTGCCGGTCAAATCAAGGCGTTGCACATCTCTCTGGTCAAGGACTTGATCAACCTCTTCTACAGCACAGGTGGTCGGGACATCGGCACATTCGCGTTCCTGCAAAAGAACCGCGGTCTGCTGAAGGTCAGCGATGAAGAAATCGAATTGGCTGTCCTGGCGATCAAAAACGACCACGACATGCTTCGCGATGACATGACCGATGACCAGATCGTATCGGCCCTAAAACTCTTGTCCGCCAAGGCTGCGGCGGTGGGCACGCCGTTGGCGGCGGTGTACTTGTCAGGTTCGGTGGTGGGCATGTCTGCCGCCGGGCTGACGTCCGGATTGGCCAGCCTGGGCATGGGCGGTTTGCTCGGAATGTCGGGGATGATGACCGGCATCGGTGTCGCGGTGTTGATCGGCGTAGGCACCTATGCAGGTGTGCGCAAGTTGACTGGGGCCAATGAGCTGACCCGCTCCAAACGTCGCGAGTTGATGCTCAATGAAGTGATTAAGCAAACCCAGATGACCATCTCCCTGGTGATGAAAGACATTAATTTCATCACCGTCAAACTCAATGAATACATCCTTGCCCATGGTGCTCAGGACGCTAAAATCAAAAAACTGCTGGGGCTGATGACGCAGATGACCGGCGCCGGCACGGTACTGACTCACAAGTCCAACGCCGCTCAAGCCAGTGCGACCAAATTGCGTTGTGCCCAGTACCTGGACGAAGCCAAACTCAAGTCGCTGACTCGCGAACCCACCAAGGCCGAACTTTACGACTTCATCCTCGGTTTTTATGAGGAATGCACGGTCACAGTTCCCGGCAAGGACACTGAAGCTCAAACAGTGACAAAGCTGGGCATCAAACGCGCAAAAAACAGCAAAGAACTGGAAAGTCTGGCCAGAGCCTTCGAGGCCATTGGTTACTTCAACGTGAGTGACGTCCTTCTGGGTACGGCAGCCGATGTAGCCGGCAAAGCACGCGAGAAGCTGAGCGGCTTGTTCTCATGACCCAGAAGCGCTTCCTCGACGATCAAGCGCACGCCATGCTGATTCAACAGCACCAGTTGGACCAGACCAATACGCACATGGACAACATGCTCGGCAGCCTCAGCCAAATGGCTCAGGATCAGCGCAGCAACGATGCATTGCTCGACAGCTTGCTGGCTCAGGCGCAAAGCGCTGTCGATGATCAGGACATCGTGTTTGTCGTCGAAGAGCAAGACATCGTGATCTTCGATGACGACTGGCTCGCAGAACCGTCGAACTGCACACCGGCGGTACAACCGCTTGCGCTGCTCGACATCATCGACATCGACGCCGACGGCTCAACCTACCTCGAACAGGTAGAAAGCTACGCCGCACGACACGATATTGCCTTCGCCCAAGACCCGTTCCGCGACTTGATGACCGACAGTCAGCGCATTGCGCTGGAGAAACGCATCAAGGACGAGTTTTCGATAAAGGCGGCTGCCTGCGACAAGTACGACTACATGATTGCCGGCACCTGCGGATTGATCGGTGGCCTGGTCGACGTGCTGTTCGTGGGGGTTCCCGGTAAAGGGGCGTTGGGCAAATGGGCAGACGACCAAACTGATAAAGCGGTGCAAGGTTTTGCCAAGCTGAACGGTTGGAAAGGTCCGGGAAAACCGGGCCAGGAAACTGCCAGTGCCATCGGCTTTCTTGAAAAAAAGTTCCCGATAAACTACGACCACAGTACCACCCATGCCACCGATGGTGCGGTGAAGAACATGTCGATGAAGAACCATCACGTCAAAAGCCTGGGCCATTCACCGGACCTGGTGGGCCTGTTCTTTTCCATCCTCGATCAGTTCAACAATACCGCGCACTTCGTCGACAAGGGCAAGCTGATCAGCATCGACACGAAGACCTTCGAGCTCAGCGGCAGCAACGTCGTCGCCAAGGTGTTCGCCGGTTTCGTGAACTGGTTGGGCCACTTGTTTTCCGACATGGCAGGCTCCTCGGGCGGCCGTGGCAAGGTTGACGCCGGACGTGGGTCGGGCATCCCGATGCCCTTTTATTCGCTGCTGCAATTCATCAATGTCGGCGCGTTCGGCCAACATCGCCAGACATTCTCGACCATCGCCGTAAAAGTCTTCGAATCGGGTTACGACCTGCGCCACGGTCTGGCCATGGCCATTCCGGTGCTGATCACCGAACTGCTCACTCGCATGATGTGGGTCATCAAGCAACGCTTCTATCACCAACAGGATTGGCGCGACTGCATCCCCTCCGCGGGCAACCCAGAACTGCGCCGCATGCTGCTGATCGGTCACGGCACCTTGTGCCTGATTGACACCACCGATGCCGCGCTACGCTCGGGCGGCAACATCGTTGCCTTCATGTTGCGCAGTAACCTGCTGGCCTGGGCCCGGTTTGGCACGTTGGCGATAAAGGAAGTCAAAGCCTGCTATATGGCGGGATCGCTGGATGTGGAAGCGGTGGATGCTTATTTGGATGCTGAGTATGAGCGGTTGATCGGAAGTTGAAGCGCACCTTCATAGAGTGCTGTTCTAACCCTTAGATTTTCTAACAAAGCTACTTGATAAGGAAAAGTCATTAATGGCCTTGGATTACGGTAGAAAAAATGAAGTAGCAGAGGAAATTGCTCTTTCGATAAAAACTCAGCTACGCAAGTCTGGCATGGCAGAGTCAGAACTTGATCAAGTAGCCCAAAAACTTATGTCCTTGGCGATATGGATATCACCACCGGAAGAACAGGTTTTCACGACGGAGTTGATCGTCATGAACACTTCAGCCAGAGGCGGAGGACGAAGTACAAAACTAGGAAACATCAGATTGAATTTGCGCCCCCTTCTTGAGGCTGTCGCAGGGGGAGTACTGACAGTCGAATCGTTAGACAATCTGTGGATGATGCCTTTTGCTTTATTAGTGCTATGGAGCAGCTTACAACGAACCACAGAGGTAGCGTTGTCAGAATCAGACGCTGTTACGATTCTGGCGATGTGGCAAGCAGCAAAAACGACTCGTGTCGCTGAACTGACAGACATTAAAACCAATGTAGATGCACATGCATTGAAGTATCAGCGAAACACTCTGTCCTTAGGCGAAATCCGTCACTCAATCAAAAACCTTACCGACATCGGCAGTGTTGCCCTAATTACAGGACAAACCGATTCTTGGGCGGTTTATGAAGAGTTGTCACTTTCATACCGCTAGACAATAAAGTAGCTGTGGGTAAAGAGCCGTTGGCCAATTGCTCTTTATCCACTATCACCATGCTTTCACACCAACCGCTCAATCTTCTGATGCTGCCAAACCAGTTTGTAATACAGCGTCTGCAACGCCAGCATCCCCAGATACGCCACCGGAAACGCCATCCACACCCCTTGCAGCCCGAACCGCGCATCCAGCAAATACGCCACCGGCAACTGCACGCACACCACGCACACAATCGAGATCGCCACCGGCACCATTACCGTGCCGCTGGCGCGCATGATGCCGCCGATGATCGCCTGGAAACCGAACACCAACAGGCTCCAAAGCATGATGTGCAACAGGTGCTCCGCCATGTTCAACGTCGACTCTTCGGTGAGAAACGACGCCAGCAACCAGCTCGACAACAAATACCCAAGCACAATCAAGCCACCGGTCAGGCACACGTTGATCATCAACCCAGTCTTCAGAATCGGCCCGATGCGCTCAATGCGCCCTGCCCCAATCGCCTGCGCGCCGAGAATCGATGCCGTAATCGCAATCGACAGCGCCGGGAACTGCACGTAATTGACGATCTGCGTCACCGCGCCATACGCCGCCGTTGCCTGCGACCCGTGCTGGTTCACCAGCGCCAGAATCACCAGCTCAGACAGCGACAACACCACCATCTGCAACCCGGTGGGCAGACCGATGCGCAACACCTTGCCGAGGATTGCCCAATCCAGCTTCATCGCCGCAAAAAACTCGCGATCCGGTGCCAGTGGATGCCCGCGCCGAATCAAGCGCCACGCCAGCCACCCCATCGCCACCAGGTTGCCCGCCAACCCGGCGAACGCCGCACTCTGAATCCCCAGCGGCTGTAAACCCAACCACCCGCGAATCAACGCCGGCGTCAGCGCCAGGCCGATCACGGTCGATACCACCAGCGCCAACAACGGCGACAACGTATCGCTCACCCCGCGCAGCAACTGCGTGAACAACACAAACACCAAGAGCGACGGCATGAACCACAACATCACATGCGCATACGCCACCGCATCGTCCAGCACATCCGCCGGCGTCCCCAACCCCTCCAGCGAAGTCCGCGCAAACACGCTCCCCACCACCGCCGCCACCAACCCGATCAACACCCCCAACATCAACGTCGCCCCGGCAATCGCCTTCACCAAATGCGTCTCCCGAGCCCCCCACGCCTGCCCGATCAACACACCCGCGCCAGCACCCAACCCGATGACCAGGGCGATGAAGAAAAACACGATGGGAAACATGCCGGACACGGCCGCCAAGGCTTGAGTGCCGAGCATTTGGCCGATGTAGATACTGTTGACGGTGCCGGACATGGATTGCAGGAAATTCGACAGGACCATTGGCGCCAGGAAAAGCAGATAGATTTTCCAGAGTGGGCGTTGGGATTGCGCTGGGGTTTGCATTAGGTGGAGGTCCATCTCGACGGCGTGAGGGCTGAATGAAGGATAGCTTCGGTGAGATACGCGCAAGGGGCAATGAACATTTCGGGGTTGTGTTTAGTTTTGCTGGGAAGTTATGTGAAAGGTCTGAAATTTCATTGTGATTGGTCCTACATAAAGCTCGGAATGTCTCACCTACCGCACTGATGGTATGCGGCTTATAGTCATTGCCGTCGCCCAAATGGCGAATTGGGTTTGGCGACCCGATCGAATCGGAATGCAATGCGCTGTGCTTTAATGCACGCGCTTTTGCATGCCCGCAAAGTTGTCTTTATGGCAGCTGTGCGCGGGAGGCCTTAGGGTCTGCCGGTATCCCGATCCCGGTTCGCCAACCTGCGTATAGCTGTCACCCATTCGTTTGGCGACGAATGAGGGGCAGTCAACCTTTGCACTGATCGGAGTTACATCTATGGAAAGATACATGCCCCTCACCGGAATCGACCTGATTCCACCCTCCCTGCTCATTGATACCCAAGCCCCACTCGACGTTCTCCAAGCCATGGCGGATTACCGTATTAGCACGGTTACGCAGGTGTTGGAGAATATTGCCTTTCGCGCAGAGATTGGCTGCGACACGGTGGTGCTGTCGGACTTCTCCAAACTGCTGGCCATTCCGTTGCGGGATGGGTGTGATTTGATGGATGTGATTGGGCGACGGTTGCGGGTGCAGGCGGCGGAGTGAATGGAAACGGGCGCTAAAGGCGCCCGTTTTTTTGTCTGGCGAAAAAAGCCGTCAAGTTTGTTCTGGGAACATAAATTAATGGGCCTTCGACCCGAAACTATCTTTCGCGGAGGGCAGCAATCGGCCGATTCTGTTGAAAAAGTCGGATTTTCAGATCACCTGAACTCAGGCACGGCCACCACCAGAGAACCTACTCACCACATTGAGTGGTTTCTCGGCCCTTCGTTGACCATTGTTGCTTTGTTATTGGGTTAATTTGAGGTTTTTGGCTTAGTGCAGGCGCACCTATCCCGGGGCAGGCGGCCCTTGGGATGTAAGTTTGGCCAGTCGACGCAGGTTCTGTACCGCAGCCGCCAGTGTGAACTCATCGGTCGCGCCGCTCATGCCACGTAGTCGCAAGCGATCCAATTTCAGGATGCGCTTGAGGTGGGCAAACAACATTTCGACCTTTTTACGTTCGTGGCGAGAGCGCTGATATGCCGGTGTTGCTGCAATGCGCCGAGCCACATCGCGAGCGGCTTCATGGACGCTGCGAGCGATCTTGCGGAACGCAGTGTTCGGGCAGCACTTGGCTTTCATCGGACACGTAGCGCAATCGGTCTGCCGGGATCGGAAGATGATGGTGTTGGCTTTGGTGACGTGTGAACGCTCATTCTTGAAGGCTCGCCATTCGCTGCGCAATGGGTTGCCGGCCGGGCAGCGGTATTCCTCAGCCTCTTCATTCCAGTGGAAATCGTTACTCGAAAAGCTGTCGTTCTTGCGCTCGGTTTTGTCCCACACCGGCACATGCGGCTCGATGTCTTTTTCCTCCACCATCCAGGCCAGCATCGGCGCGGTACCGTAAGCGGTGTCGCCAATGAGGCGTTCCGGCTTGATGTCGAACTGCGCCTCAACGCGATCGATCATCGTCTTGGTGCTCTCGACTTCTGCGGTTCGATGAGCCGGTGTGGGTTCCACATCCATGATCACGCCGTGCTCGGTATCGATCAGATAATTCGTGGAGTAAGCGTAGAACGCTGGGCCACCTGGAGCTGCGGTCCAGCGGGCTTGAGGATCAGTCAGCGATAGACGCTTCGGTAGCGTTTCGGCCAGAGCCTCTTCATCGAGTGCCTCAAGATACTCACGCACGGCGCGGGTGCTCAGGGCCGGATCGCTCCAGTTGACCGGTTCATCACCCGGTACACCGCGCTGCCAGCTGGCATCCGCTTTGATGATGCTGGCGTCCACGGCAAAGCCTTCGCCCTTGACCAGACCGGCGTCCATGCAGCGACGCAGCACTTCATTGAACAACCAGCGAAACAGATCACTGTCTCGAAAACGGCCGTGTCGATTTTTGGAAAAGGTCGAGTGGTTGGGGACTTCATCTTCAAGGCTCAACCGGCAGAACCAGCGATACGCCAGGTTCAAATGGGCCTCTTCGCACAACCGCCGTTCGGAGCGGATGCCGTAGCAGTAGCCGACGATCAGCATGCGGATCATCAGTTCAGGATCAATCGACGGACGTCCAATCGGGCTATAGAAATCGGCGAGGTAATGGCGCAGGTCGCTCAGATCGAGACACCGATCAATGCTGCGCAGAAGGTGATTGGCTGGGATGTGATCTTCAAGGTTGAACGAGTAAAACAGTCGCTCCTGCCCACTCGATAACTGTCCCATCATGCTGTGTGATCCCCCTCCGGCCAATGAAGAGATTTTGCCGCAGGCCAGTCAGGGGAGCTACTTTTTCAACAGAATCGGCCAGAAGCAGTCATTCGCTACAGGCCGCGGCCGGCAATTCGGCGCCCTCATATCAGGCGACAATCGACTTGAAGCGCTCCGTTCGGTTTGATGCTCACCTTGAGTGGGCAGCTGATTTGGTCTTAAAAACTTCATGACAGGTTCGCCAAAAAATAGAAGAAGCTGCTCTGTCCTTCCCAAACCTGTTAACCGAAACAGCATCGGGCTATCACTTCATTCCCTGACGCATCCATACAACCCCTCCCGCCGATCCTGATGCAAATCATTACGCGCACTAATCCGCTTATTCCGCGCCTCACCAAGATTTAGTGCCGCCAACAACATCTGCTCCCCCCCTTGCTCTGCCGGCCCCGCCAGCGGATAACCATCCGCATCAACAATCACCGAACCCTGCACCCACCCCACACCGCGCTCATACCCATGCCGATCACACGCAGCGATAAACATTCGATTCACCGACGCATTGGCCTGAACCCGAACCACTTCGGCCGGACGCTCGGTCGGTGGCCGTGGTCCATCAGGCCAGTTAACTGGTGCGCAAAGCAAATCCGCCCCGGCCAGTGCCGGAAGTCGCACCCACTCCGGAAATTCCAGGTCATAGCAAATCAGCATGCCGATTCGCCCATGCACCGTTTCAACCACCGGCGGTGTGGTGTCCCCGGCGCGAAAGATTTCACTCTCAGCATCCCAAAGGTGCGCCTTGCGATACACGGCGCGCAGACCGTGGGCATCGATCATCGCCGCGCTGTTAGCTAGCTCATCTCCTACCAGTCGTTCGCAAAAACCACCGACCACGACGATGTCAAGTTCGCGGGCGAGTGCTGCCCACAGGCGCAAGGTTGGTCCTTCGGTCGTTTCTGACAAGGACAATGCTTCGTCGCGATCGTTGAACACGTACCCGCTCTGCACCAGTTCGGGCAGCACCACGACCTGAGCCCCTTGATGGGACGCTGATCGAATGGCGCGTTCAGTCAGCGTGCGGTTAAACGCGAGATCACCAATCTTCGGCGCCACTTGGCAGCAAGCAACCACTGTATTTTTTGCAGTGTTCAACGTCCCTCCTCCACAGCCGGTTGGGTCATGGCAATGATGTCGCTCTCGGTGATCGCGTCGATGACCTTACGTTCAGCCGCAAGGTCCAGCGAGCGGCTGAGGATGAAGTACGTCAGGCCCGACACCATCAGCCCCACCAGCCAGGCGATGTCCACGCCTTCGAGCATCCGCGCCAGCGGGCCGACGAATACTTCTTTGCTGGCAGCGGCATCGAAGATGTAGAAGAACGGCACCATCGCGGCAAAGCCGATCAGGTACGAAAAGATGCCACGAAATTGCCAGGCGCCGTAGATGCCGTTCGGTGTGAAGAAATGCGGGATGGCGTAACGGCCTTTGCGCACGAAGAAGTAGTCGACCAGATTGACGGCGGTCCAGGGCACGAGGAAGTACAGGAGCAGTACGAGGAAGGTGTTCAGCAGTGCGATGCCGTCGCCTTTGATCGACAGCACGCAGGTCAGCAGGATCACGCTGATCGCGGTGATGGACAGGACCCGGGCGCGGGGTGTCGGGGTGATTTTTTTGATCGAGTCGACGCCGGTGAGCAGCGTCAGCATGGCGCTGTAGGTGTTGAGCGCGATGATAGGCAGGAAGCCCGCCACCGAAACGATCACCAACACATTCCCCAGCCCCGGAATCATCGAAGAGCCAACCTGATTCAACGCCACCAGTGCATCCACCGCTTTCAATTGCTGCGCCAGCCACGCGCCGAGGCCGATCATCCAGCTACCGGACAGCGACGCGCCGATGAACACGGCGGCGATCAGTTTGGGGCGGCTGGTGTTTTTCGGCAGGTAACGGGAGTAGTCGGAGACATAGGGTGCATAGGAAATGTTGTAGCTGGCGCCGATGGCGAACAGCGTGGCGAACGCTACCCAGTTGAAGCCGAGGTCTGTCGCCGGGGTGACGCCCTCCTGGCCGGCGCCGAACATCAGGGCGATGGTGACCAGTGCGTACAGCGGCAAGGTGACGAGCAACGCCCATTTGAAGGCTTTGTGCATCAGGTCGTGGCCGTAGATCGACAGCAGCGCGCCGATCAGCACCACCGCCACCGCGACTATGGTCGGGTCGATGCCGAACACATGTTCGAGGCCATTCATGATCAGCGAGATGTTCACTACGTTGAAGCCGACGAACACAAACATCGTCGCCATCAAAGCCAGGATCACTCCGCGATAGCCGAACTGGGCACGGGATTGGATCATTTGCGGCAGGCCCATTTCCGGACCTTGCGAGCCGTGGAAGGCCATGAAGATGGTGCCGAACATGATGCCCAGCGCACCGGCCAGCATGGTCCACAGCGCTGACAAACCGAGGCTTGGGCCGACGAAACCGATGGAGATGGTGAAGAAGTGGAAGTTGCCCAGGAACCAGAAAGGTCCTTGGCTGCTGAGTTTGGCGTGACGTTCGTTTTCCGGAATGTAATCGATCGAGTGGCCTTCGATGGCCAACCCGCTGCTCGCTTCGAGGGCGTGCGCAGACTGTGAGGACCCTGACATACGAGTATTCCTATGCTGGTGATTGTTGTTTTTATGGGCAAAGCGCCGGTTTCATTGCAATGTAAGGCGTTGGTCAGGTCGGTAAAATATCGCAGGCGCACTGTTTACATAGACCCGCGCCTATGTGGCAAACCTCGGAGGTATTCATGCTGGGCACTGTATCGGAGCTGGATCTTCGTTTGATCCGGGTCTTTCTGACTGTCGTTGAGGCGGGCGGAATCTCCGCCGCGCAGACCGCGCTCAATACCACGCAACCCACCATCAGCGCGCAATTGGCGACGCTGGAAGCGCGGGTGGGATTTCGTCTGTGCGAGCGTGGGCGCGGGGGATTTTCGGTGACGCCCAAGGGTGGGCAGTTTGTCGAAGCGGCCCGTCGGTTACTGGCGGCGGCCGAGGGCTTTCGGGTTGAAGTGCAGCACATCAATCGCAAGGTGTCGGGGAATATCAACATCGGCTTGCTCGGCCAAATCGATCCGTCCGCCAACAAGAACATCGCCTTGGCCATTGCCCGTTTGCGCTCACGACATGAGGGGCTGTACTTCCACTTCACCGAACTGTCGTCATCGCTGCTGGAAGAGAAAATCATCAACGGCCACATCGATCTGGCTATCGGTTACTTCTGGCACCGCTTACCCAACATCGACTACTACCCGTTGTTCCAGGAAACCCAAATCGCCTACTGCGCCCCTGCGCACCCGCTATTCGATCATGTAGGTGCGCTGAGTCGCGATGACGTTCGCGATTACGATTGGGTCTGGCCCAGCCACCCCTTGCCGGAAATGCCCGCACCGACTTCCATCGAGCGTTTGACGGTACTCGCCGACAGCATGGACGGCGCCGCCCTGCTTATTCTTTCGGGGCAGCATTTGGGGTTTCTGCCACAGCACTATGCGGCCAAACATGAACAACTGGGGCAGTTGCATCCGCTGAATCCGGAGCAGTTGCGCTATGAGGTTGGCTTCCATGCGGCGGTTCGACATTCGGCGCGGCAACGGGAGGTGGTAGGTGCATTCCTGGCGGAACTGATCGAGATTTTTGCAGCAGGATAAGTTCATTAACAGCCGAACGGCAGCTTTCGAGGCTGACACTAGCGTAGATGCTCGGACGTCTCCCGCAGACCTGACATCGATTGGGGCCACCGAGCCGTGAATCAGGACGAAAAAAGATCCGTAGGGGAAAGAAGCTGGGCCCTTATCTTAACAATCGCCAACGACTGCAATGGGTCGATTTATGCCTTTGCTGACAGGCAGCTATGGGTCTGATAGCCACCACCAGCCATTGTGACTGTTCCACCCTTGTCTTCCCTCAACGTGGAGGACGAGCCATGAACACTGTTGCTAGATACCGGCATCAGCCTTGGAACAAGGGAAAGCTTGTCGGTCAGAAAGCCCCGCTCCGAGTCAGAGATATCTGGGCTATCCGAGTAAGACTTCAGCTCGCTGAGAAGACGCGTGATTTGGCGCTCTTCAACTTGGCCATCGATAGCAAGCTGCGTGCCTGTGACTTAACCAAATTGCGGGTCCGAGACATTGCCCATGGGGAGCATGTATCGTCACGGGCCATCGTAATGCAGCAGAAAACTCAACACCCTGTGCAATTTGAAATCACTGAACAGACCCGAACGGTTCTGGAAGCGTGGATGCGCCAGGCGCGTCTCCGCAGTGAGGATTTCTTGTTCCCGAGCCGGTTGCACGCCTCAGAGCATTTATCCACCAGGCAATACGCTCGAATAGTCAAAGCGTGGGTGGCAACCTGAATCGCCCCGGATTCTCTAGACACCTTGCAAGCTCATTGCGTAACGCTTTTCAAACTCTACCGGTGACAGCTGATTGTTGAAACCATGACGGCGTTTTGCGTTGTAGAACATCTCGATGTAG
>Ga0247818_10000010_pt1 | contig 104997 bp, 96 predicted proteins | sample 13C_Glucose_Day1_FD_192424 | JGI IMG/M metagenome (GOLD analysis project Ga0247818, IMG submission 192424) | Soil microbial communities from agricultural site in Penn Yan, New York, United States - 13C_Glucose_Day1 | ecosystem: Environmental > Terrestrial > Soil > Agricultural land | place...
GCCGGATCCGGCTTCGCTCAGTTGCTGAACTTCACGTTGAGAAAGGGTTTCCAGGCTGCCTTTCGGGCTGACCGAGGCGTTGATTACGTGTCGTTGGGTCATGCAATGATCCTTAAAACGATGTCATTCCAATGGCAGGCAAATGGCATCCGAATAGTGTGTATCCATGAATGAAGATGGCACGATCTGCGCTGTACCGCCATGTCCCCGTTGGACGCTGAAAAGATGAAAAGGGCCCCCAGCATAGCTAAATCCCCGAGAGAGGCGATAATGCGCAGCGAGTTTTTTCCGTTGCTCTTTTTATCGCTCAAGGAAGTCATGCCTGATGTTCGAGATCCAGCCGATGGACCCAGCAACGTTTCGCCAGCAGACCCGCCGCAGCACGCTGATCATTGCCGTGCTGTTCCTGGTGCTGGCGATGGTGCTTTCGACGGCGGCGGTGGCGCTGTTCGGCGAGCCCGGCGGGGATAACCTGCGTTTCAATGTCGGCGGGGTGTTCGTCGCGTTTCTGCTGACGGCGGCGCTGCTGCGTGGGCAGTTCTGGCAGCAGTCGTGGATGGCGCCGGCCGTCTATAGCTGGCGGCTCAAACGCAGCCTGATGAGCGTGACCAACGTGATGCATCAGGTGACCGTAGCGGTGGAACAGAACGATCCGGGCGCGATGAAGTTGCTGCGCTTCTATCATCTGGGGCTGACCCAGATGCACGAACTGGACGGTAACTCCAGCGATCATGCACAGTTGCGCCGGGAAGTCGAAGTGCACAAGGAGCGGATGCAGGCGCTGGGGCTGGAGATCGACCAGAAGCGCCTGGATCCAGCCTGGCTGCAAGCCTTGAAACCGGCTACGCGTTAAAACGGGATGCGGCTGGCGCGGCGCAGTTTCCACGCACGGGCCAGGCGCCCGTAGACCAGCAGGTTGATCACCAGTACCACACTGCCCAGCGCCAGTTGAATCTGCGGGGTGAGCCCGGCGGGGTAGATGATCGGCCAGATGTAGTGCTCGATGAAGCCGCCGGCGTATTCGGTCTGCCCGGCGGCGTGGCGCATCAGGTTCTCCCAGTAGGTCAGCGGACAGGTCAGGTGCAACACCTCGACCGCCACGCCCCACGCGGCCGCTGGCAAATGCAGCCACATCAGGCGTGGCCACTTGAGTACCAGCAGCCCGCCGAACAGCACGAACAGAATGAATGACAGATGAAACAGCACCAGCCCGTCGGCTGCGATTCGGTACAACATGTCGTCTCCCTGACGCGGTTGTGAAGGCCTCCATGGTACGCCGACAGCGACGCCGGGGCGCTGCGATTTAGCGCAAGTGCGCAAGATCGTTCAAGCCGCCAAGGGGCATTTGCTGGCAGAGTCTGCGACCGTTTCCTCGGTTGAAGAGCGTTATGTCTGACTCACTTATGCCGCGCAGTGCGTTTCTTCGCGGCGCTGCGGCGATCATGCCGTTATCGCTGGCGACGGCGCCGTGGGGGCTGCTGGCCGGCTCCATGGCGATCGAGGCCAATCTCACGCCTTTGCAGGGGCAGGGCCTGTCGAGCATCGTGTTTGCGGGGGCCGCGCAACTGGTGGCGATCGGTATGCTCAAGGGCGGTGCCGGGATTTTCTCGATTCTGTTGACCACGCTGCTGCTGACCTCGCAGCACTTGTTGTACGGGATGAGCATGCGTTCGGTGATCTCGCCGCTGCCCGGGCGATGGCGCATCGGCCTGGGCTTTTTGCTCACCGATGAACTGTTCGCCCTGACCAGTCAGCATGATCGCCAGCAGTTCAACCGCTGGTACGCCTTGGGCGTCGGCCTGACCTTCTATATCGCCTGGAACCTGTTCACCCTGGCCGGCATCGTGCTGGGCAGCAGCATTCCGGGACTTGAGCATCTGGGGCTGGACTTCTCGATTGCCGCCACCTTCATCGCGTTGATCACTCCGGTGGTGCGTAATGTGCCGACCGTGGTGTGTGTGGCGGTGTCGCTGTTCTGCTCGGTGCTGTTCAGTTATTGGCAGTGGGGCTCGGCACTGGTGTTGTCGGGCCTGGCCGGGATGACCGCAGGATTTGTCTGCAACAAGCTGTATCGGGGGCGCGCATGATGGTCTGGGCAGTGATTTTCGGCATGGGGATTCTGGTGTTCCTCAACCGTTACGTGTTTCTCGAACCACGCCTGCCGCTGCGCTTGAGCAGCAACGCACGGCAATTTCTCGGATTTGCCGTACCGGGAATGCTCACGGCGATCTGCGGGCCGATCGTGTTCATGCCGGACAAACAGCTGAATTTGCAGTGGGATAACCCGTATTTGCTTAGTTCGCTGGTGGCGATCGGGCTGGTGCTGTACACCCGCAATACCTTGCTCAGCATGCTCTTGAGCATGGCGTTTTTCTTTTTGCTGCGCTGGTGGTTGTAAGTTGGCGGGAAAAAACTGTTCTACGCTTGTTGGATGACTAGTTGCGACAAAGCGAGGTGCACATGACGACCGAGCAACAGCGTGCGGATGAAGATGAAGAAGTAGATGAGCCCAGCGAAGAAGAAATCGAGCGTGAGAAACGCAAGGAACAGACGTGGAAGCACGACGATGGCAAGGAACTCACCGGGCCAGACGTGAAACTCTGAGAGCCATCTGCATGAAGCCCCGCAGCAGCGGGGCTTTTTGTTGTTTCAGAGGTCTTCCAGGTGCGGGAAGTCCGGATGTGATGCCCGATAGCCCAGAGTCTTGTCGATCCACGCATTGAGTTCGTTGACCATCACCGGTGGGTGGCCGGGATAGCTTTCGAGAGTGGTGCGCAGGATGCGTTCGATGTCCGGCACTGAACGCAGGTTTCGGGTCTTGATGTAGTGGCCGATAAAACAGTCGAGTTGAAAGCGTTCTGTCATGGACAGATAAATACACTCCAGGTCGTTGGCCTGTTTGATTGCAAAATCGTCGCGCAACTTAGTTCTCTGCAAGGCTTGGTAAAAGTTGTAGGGGATTCCTGGTTTTGTTGACTCTTTGGTCAATTGGTATGCCAATTGGAAATGCGGCGCGCATGCTATCCGTAGTGCATCTAAATGTATGTATGACGGTTGAAATGTCAGACAGGCGGTTGGTTCGCTCAAACGACTGTTTTTTTCGAGCTGTCTCAGCGATGAAACACCACCTGTAAAGACTATGCGTCACCTGTAATCACCTGTAGGAGCTGCCGCAGGCTGCGATCTTTTGATCTTCATCTTTGAAATCAAGATCAAAAGATCGCAGCCTGCGGCAGCTCCTACAGGGTAAACGCGTGAGATCACGGATCTTTAAGCCACTTCGTCAATCAGCCCGGCACCCTGATTGCGTGAGTTGCCGACAGCTGTGCCGACTTTGTGCCAGGCGAAGGCCTCGCTGGCTTCACCTTCGAACAGCAGCATCTGTTCGGCGCGCTCCGCAGGTGTTGCCGGGTCGAGCCACTCGGCAGCCATGTCAGCGCGAAAAACCACGGGTCGGCGATCATGGATATCGAGCAGCCCCCCGATGCTGTCGGCGGTGATGATCACGAATCCATCGTCGTCCTGGGCATCGCTGTCGGGTGTCGGAAATTGTCCGATGGCGGCGCAGAAAACCGGCCCGTGATCGGCGCGACGGATCAGCCACGGCTGTCGGGTTTTATCCGGGCCGTCGACCCATTCGAACCAGTTGTCGATGGGCACGATCAGCCGATGACGCCAGATCGCCCGGAAGAACGGCCCATGAGCGACTTTCTCCACGCGGGCGTTGATCGGCGCCGCGTTGTAGCGCTCCAGCGCGGCGTCGCCGACGTGATTGATCAGCGCATCGGGAATGCTCAGCACCGCGACAAAGTCGTGAATGCCACGGTACTGCGAGAGTCTTCCGCACATGCGCCGAATCTCCGGTTGGACGCTTTCAGCTTAGTTGGCTCTGGCCAATCAATCCTGCGCCTCCTGACCGGTGAACGTGTCGCGCCAGACCAGCCAGCGGCGCTCCAGCACCGCGAGCAGGCCGTCGCTGAGTTTGCCGAGCACGGCGAGCACGATGATCGCTGCCAGCACGATATCCGGTCGCGAGGTTTCGCGGCCGTCGCTGAGCAGATAACCCAGGCCCTTGGTCGCGGCGATCAGCTCGGCGGCCACCAGAAACATCCACGCCAGACTCATGCCGCTGCGCAGTCCGGTGAACAGGCCGGGCAGGGCGGCGGGCAGCAGAATCCGCCGCACCAGTTGCCAGCGGCTGAAACCATAGATGTGTCCGACCTCGACCAGTTTGCGATCGATATTGCGAATCGCCGCGACCCCGTTGACGTACACCGGAAAGAACGCGCCAATGGCGATCAGCACGATCTTCGAGGTTTCATCGATGCCCAGCCACAGCAGCAACAGCGGCACCCAGGCCAGACTCGGAATCGAACGCAGCGCGGCGAACGTCGGTTCCAGATACGCCTCGGCCTCGCGGCTCAAACCGACCCAAGCGGCGAACACCAGCGCCAGGCCGGCGCCAATTGCAAACCCGAGCAACACCCGCAGCAGACTGGCGCCGATGTGTTTCCACAGTGCGCCTTCGGCGAGGTCGGTGAGGGTCAGGGCGATCTCGCTGGGCGCCGGCATCTGATAGGACGGCAGCCAGCCGAGACGCACGATGCATTCCAGGGCCACCACGATCAGCAGTGGCAGGGCCAGACCTTTCAGACGTCGGCGCCACGTCGGGTTGAGGGATGAAGGGCGCGGTCTCGACAAGCTGCGAGGCGGCGCGGGCAGTTCGTTACTGCGAGTGGTCATACGTGGGCTCCGCTCACAGCGAATCCGCGTCGGGCGCGGATGGGCTGTGAGTCTGGTCGTTTACTGGCGGGCGATGGCTTGCTGCACACCGCTGTCGAGCAACTGATCGATGACTTGATCGACATTCACTCCACGCCGCACCAGTTCCTCGGAGACCAGAATCGGTGCCGCAGCCTTGGACGCCTGCACATCGTTGGCGGTCAGTTGCGGGCTGTTGAGGTCGGTGCGCGACAACTGCAGTTTGGCCACGTCCAGCGGCAGGCCGGATTCCTTGGCGAGCAGGGCGGCGAACTCGTCGGGATTTTTCAGCACCCATTGCCGCGCCTGCTCGTAGGCTTTGATCACCGTGTCGATGGTTTGCGGATGCTCCTTGGCGTACTGCTCGGTGACGCTGACCACGCCGTAGCTGTTGAATGCCGGGTTGCGATACAGCAAACGCGAACCGGCCTGAACCTGGCTGGCGGCCATGTGCGGATCGAGTCCGGCCCAGGCGTCGACATCGCCTTTTTCCAGCGCGGTGCGGCCGTCCGGATGTTGCAGGTGCACCAGTTCCACGTCGTCTTTCTTCAGCCCGGCCTGTTGCAGGCTGCGCAGGGTGAACAGGTACGGGTCGGTGCCTTTGGTGGCGGCGATTTTCTTGCCCTTGAGGTCGGCGACGCTCTGATACGGCGAATCCTTGCGCACCACCAGCGCAGTCCATTCGGCGCGGCTGTAGACGTAGACCGATTTGATCGGGCTGCCGTTGGCCCGGCTCAGCACTGCAGCGAGGCTGGCGCTGGAGGCGAAATCGACGCCGCCACTGTTCAGGTATTCCAGCGAACGGTTACTGCCCTGGCTCAGCACCCAAGTGACTTTGGTCTGCGGCAGGGCCTTTTCGAGAAAGCCGAAATGCTTGAGTACCAGGCTCACGGGCGAGTAGTAGGCGTAATCCAGATGGACTTCCGCAGGCGGCGCTTCGGTAGCTTGGGCCAGAGGTTGCAGGCTCAACGCCATGGCGCTGGCGACCAGCAGCGTTTTGAGGCGGGTAAACGGTAAGAACGATGTCATGGGGCGCTCCGGCAAAGGCACTGGTTTTTATGTCCAAAAATATATTTTTATCGACTGCGTCCTGCATGAATGGAATATTGCAGGCTCTGTGCCATGTGCCTATCGGCCCATGTTTACGGGGTTTTCGCCGGTTTTCGCGCCTTTCAACTGTTGCTCGGGCAACACTGTGATATCGCACTGTTGCGCAGCGAACAGTGAGCATTCGAAGCGCTTAGCTTATGCATTAATCGAATTTAAAATTGGTTTATCAACAGCGTTATGGTCTATGCAAAATCCCGCCGCAGGACCCGCCATGAAGCTCTCCCGTTTGCTCCGCAGCACACTGATGACCGCCTTGTTCGCCGCACCGTTTGCCTACGCCGCTGAGCCCTTGGTCCTGCACGTCGGTGACCAGAACTACTACAACATCCGCGCTTCGGTCGAAGCTTCCGGCGTGCTGAAAGACGCACCGTACAGCGTCGACTGGAAGCACTTCCAGGCCGCCGCGCCACTGGCCGAGGCGTTGCAGAGCGGCTCGCTGGATCTGGGCTTTCTCGGCGATTCGGGTTTTCTGTTTCTCGCCGCCAAACAGGCGCCAGTCAAACTGATCGGTGTATCGCGGCAGAACCCGGATACCATCGCCTTGCTGGTGCCGAAAGATTCGCCGGTGAAAACCATCGCTGATCTGAAGGGCAAGAAAGTCGCCTACTGGCCCGGCGCCTGGAGCCAGCAACTGACCTTGCGCGCCCTGGAGCAGGGCGGTCTGCCGGAAAACTACGTCGATTTCGTCAAACTGATGCCGATTGATGCCGCGGCCGCGTTGCCGCAGGGCAGCATCGACGCGTTCCCGGTGTGGGAACCGTACATTTCCCAGCAAATCGTGTTCTCCGGTGCGCGGCCGATTCTCACCGCGAAAAACCTGATGCCGGGCCTCAGCGCGATTGCCGCGTCGGCGCCATCGATCGACAGCAAACGTGCAGCGATCGCCGATTTTCTCGGGCGTTTGAAGCGGGCGCGGGCCTGGGTCGACAGCCACACCGACGAATACGCGGACCTGTGGGCGAAGAAAGCCAATCTCGATCAGCAGGTTTCACGGCACTGGTTGCGCCAGGCGCACATGACCGTTGGGCCGGTGGACCAACAGGCGGCAGCCGACTTGCAAGGCACCGCGGACTTCCTGTTCAAGGTCAAGGCCTTGCCGGCGCCGCTGGCCACCGCCGGGGTCATCGATACTTCGTTTCAACAGGCACTGGCTGACTGAACGAGCGCCGGAACCAAAGCCTGTGTACCCTATCCAAACCTGGCTCGCGAAACCGGGCGCAGGGATGGATCAGGGCGAGGGAGTTTTGCCAGACGACAACAGGACCGCAACGGTCAGGCGCAAGGCAAAACATGAAATACGCGTTCAACCTTCTCTGTGCAGCAGCCATCGCGTTTGGGCTGGCCGGTTGCATTGCCGCGCCGATCGAAATGACCACGCAAACCGAAACCCGGCTCAAGGCCCAGGCCCCGGTGCGCTTTCTGCTCACCTTCGATGACGGCCCCAGCGCCTCGAGTTTCTGGAATCCGTCGACGACCGTGCTCGACAGCCTCAAGGTCAACCCGGTGCAACCGGACATCAAAGCGGTGTTCTTCGTCCAGACCCGCGCGCCACGCGCCGGCAACAGTGAAATCGGTCGTGGCATCATGCAGCGTGAGCATGCCGAAGGGCACATCCTCGGATTCCACACCGCCACCCATTGGCACACCAACCATCGCTCGCTCGATCCGCAAGCGCTGGAGCAGTCGTTGAGCAACGGCACGGCGGATATCGCCGCGATCACCGGAGCTGCGCCGATCCTGCTGCGTCCGCCATTCTGGAATTACGACAAGCGCACCTTCGCCGCCTATCAGCGACACGGACTGCATGTGTTGTTGACCGATTTGAGCGCCAATGACGGCAAGATCTGGGGCTTCAACGCCAGTCCCCGACGCCGGGCGAATATGCTGCGCCAGCTATCGGAAGTCCGCGAGCGAATTGCCCTCGGCGAATTTCCCACCGTGGACGGGGTGATTCCGGTGGTGGTGACCTTTCATGACCTCAATCGCTACACCGCGCGGCATACCCGCGAATACCTGCAGATCCTGCTCGACAGCGCCGCGGCCACTGGCGTGAGGCTGGCGAACAAACCGTTCTACGATGATCACGCGGCGCTGCAGAAAGCGGCGCTGGCGCGCACCGTTCAGCAGAGTTCGGAGCCGGTGCAGTTGCCGGGGATGTGGAACTGGATCTGGGATCATGACGCCCACTGAGGCCGCGCTGGAAATGTGATCGGGTTGGCACTTGCCGGGGCGGCAGGTTGCTGGTGGCTCATCTATGCTCAACGGGTCGACCGACTCATCGCCTGCGAGGCGTGCGCCCATGCTAGCCATTGCCGACATTTGCCGGATTGTCGAATCCGGCTTCCCGTCGCTTAAGTGCGAATGCACACAAGTGGAGCAGGGGCTGCTGCGGATCAAGGTGTATGAGCCTGAGTCCGGGCGAGTCGAGTTGCTGCTCAATGGTGTGTCGCCGGAACATCTGGTGACGATCCGCGATATTTCCAACTTCATCGGCGAATTGCGCACGGAAATGAGCGCCGGACGCCGGGCATTCGCCGGCTGATCTCTCACAAACGCCGCTGATACGCCTGCACGATGCGCAAGGTCGCGTCGCTGGTGGGCAGATTCTGTACCGAGTCCAGCGGATGCCAGATGCATTCGATGATCTCGTTTTGCGGACGCAACTGCTCAAGGTCGAGCACCGAGGCCTCGTAGACATGGTGCTGGGTGCTGCCGCTGTGCAGTTCCATCAGATACAACATCTGCTCGGCATCCAGTGCCGTTTCTTCCTGCAGCTCGCGCGTCGCCGCCCCGGCTTTGGTTTCCCCAGGCTCGACCTTGCCGCCGGGCAAGGTCCAGCGGCAGTGGGGTTTGCGCACCAGGAGAACGTGTCGATCCTGCTCGCAAATAACGGTTGCGCGTACTTTCATCTGTTACCTGTTTACTGCTTGTCACATAAATGAAATAAAACTGCAATATTCGAGCCGGCCCCCGGTTTAAAGGTTCCACGAGGTGTTTGATCGTTTGCTCGGGTTAAAAGTGCCAGAGCCTTGGCACATCGCGGGCTGCGAGTCAGGTGGGGCAAGGCGGGCTGTACAACGGCGACCGGTTCGCGTCATTGGGTAGCAGAGAGGAAGCGCGAGCCTGACCCGCTGCGTTGTCGGGTTACAGACAACGCTCTGCGCGGGCGCGAGGTCACACCGTCACTTTAAGCAGATGTAACGAAAGAGCCCCGGTGATTGCCGGGGCTCTTGTTGAGGGCAGGTCGCTATCAGTGAACCTTGCTTCGGCTGATGGAGCGCGTTTTCACTTCCTTGGCATAGGATTGCAATCGTTCTTCATCACTTTGCAGCACCTCGCAAGACCTCAGAACCGCTTGGGCATCCGCTTCATTACCGCTCTTGCGCAACTGTTCGGCAATGCGCTTGAGGTCGACTGCCGACCATCTCAGATCCGATGCAACGGCTTGCAGGTCACGCTGAAGTTCGTGTTCGTATTGATTGAGCCGCATGATCACCTCCGGTCATTCTCGGTAAAACAGAGTAGCCGCATTTTTCATCGTCGATGTGCAGCTCGTCTGTCACCAGGTGAATGGATGTAAATATTTGTCCAAATGCCCTTGTAGCGAGGTGTCGGGATGGATGTATAACCGGTTACACGTTACATTCGCGTTTTTTCAGATCAGGGAAACACCATGCGGATATGGATCGGGAGTTTGGCGTTGGCATTGCTGGCAGGTTGCTCATTGCCAGCATCGCTGGTGCCGGGCGAGCCAAATCTCAGCAAAACCACCACCAAGGCGCCTAAAGACTATGCCGCGTGCTTGTTGCCGTTGTGGCAGCAAGACGTTCCGAAGACCACGCAGACATCCATTTCCAACGGCTACCGGATCAAGGCACCGAGCCTCGTTACCGCCGACGAGATTCTCGACATCATCAAATACAAGGACGGCAGCCGCGTTTCCCTGTATCAGGGACCGCCATGGGCCAAGTCCGGGTCGTTGCGCAAATCGGTACGTGACTGCCTGTAGAGCACGGCCTCAGCCGCAAAAGCCCGCGGCCAAAAAAAGCAGAAACCGGATCAACGGTTTCTGCTTTTTTTTGCTTTGCGAAATGCGCTGTGACAGATCGACACGAGGCGTATTCCAGTGTGCGCTAGGCTTTTGAGTGCCGCCCGGTAACCGGAGGGGCATGCCTTTCAAGGAGCCACGGATCATGGATGATCTGGTCAAAGAAGTTGTTCCGCTGTTGCAGTATCTGATTCCCGGATTTGTCTCGACCTGGATTTTTTACACGCTCACCGCGTTCAAACGGCCTGATACGTTTGGGCAGATTGTGCAGGCGTTGATCTTTACGTTTGTGATTCATGGGGCTGTATTGGGGATAGGTGCAATCTGTCTATGGGTGGGGACGAAGGGATTTTCTGTAGGAATATGGGATGGCAAGGCGCAGACAATATGGGCGTTCTTTGTGTCAGTGACGCTCGGATTTCTTTCCTGCAATCTCGCTTCAAATGACAAGTTGCATGCTTGGTTACGGTTTCGAAATGTAACCAGAAAAACGTCATTTCCCAGCCAGTGGTACAGCACCTTTGCACGCCACGATCGGCTCATTACGCTGCATTTGAACGACGAAAGGCGCCTGTTTGGCTGGCCTTGTGAATGGCCTGCCGAACCTGCGAATGGACAGTTTGTGATGCAGAGCCCGAAATGGTTGGGTGACGATGGCGTTGCCCAGCCTTTTGACGCCGACCTGTTGGTGATAGATTCGTCGAAAGTTCAGTGGGTTGAATTCACCACCATAAAAGAGAGCCAGCCATGACCGCCGAAGCACCGAGACCCATGCCGCCAGATGTGGCACGCTACCTTGGCTCGAACGACAGGAACTCGCCGCAAACTGCCCGTGGTCCTAGCGCTCCACCACCTCCCAAGCGGTGAACGTTGCTCGGGCGAGACGATCTGTCATAACGATCGTACCAACCAGTCCCTGAACGCTTTCAGTGATGGCAACGCCTCATTACGCGGCGGATACACCAGGTAATAGCTGCGCCGGCTGGTGATCGGCTCCCCCAGTTGCAGCAGCTCGCCGTTAAGCAATTCATCCTCCACCAGAATCCGCGGCACCAGCCCCACGCCAATATTCGCCCGCACCGCCTGAATCAGGTGCGAGGTCATTTCAAAGCTCGGGCCGATGCGCATGCTGCGGTGTGGCAAACCATGATGCGTGAACCATTCCGCCCAGGCCTGGGCATTGCTGCTGACATTGAGCAGTAACTGTCCGGCGATGTGCTGTTCGGCTTCGTCGCGTTCGGCCAATGACAACTGCGCACTGGCAATCACCACCAGCTCTTCAGTGTGCAGGGGCAGGGCGCTCAGCCCTGGCCAGTCTCCCGCACCGACACAGATCGCCGCATCGATTTCGCTGGTGTCGAAGTCGATCGCTTCGATGCGCGAATGCAAGTGCACGGTCATGCCGGGGTGTGCGGTGTAGAAGTCCTTGAGTCGCGGCAGCAGCCATTTAGAACCGAAGGTCGGCAGCGTCGCCAGACGCAAACTGTGAATGCCCGAACCGAACGCCATGGCCTGCAACGTCGCGCTGCGGATCTGCCCGAGGGCTTCGGCCAGTTCGCGCTGATACATGCGCCCGACATCGGTCAGCACCACTTGCCGGCCTTCGCGGCTGAATAGACGCATGCCGAGCATCTTTTCCAGAATCTGCACCTGACGGCTGACCGCGCTTTGTGTCAGCGACAGTTCGTGGGCGGCGCGGGTGTAGCTTTCATGGCGTGCGGCGGCCTCGAAGGCCAGCAACAGCGACATGGAAGGGGTGAGGGTTCGCGGATTCATTCGTTTTAGTCATGGATTGCGGGTCGATTTTACGTTTGTCCCGACGGCGCCAAGCAATGAACATAAGCACCATGAGATGGCGGGAGCGTGACGCAATCATTCATTGCGCACAACTGTTCACCGCCACACGGCCCGATTTTGACCGAGATTTCCTCACCGATGATTGCCCAGCTGTCGCCCGCCACCGCATTGACCGCCGATTACCAGCAGTTCCTCAAAGCCCTGAAAGCCAGTGGGTTTCGTGGCGAGATCAGTGCCGATTACGCCAGTCGGGTGGTGCTCGCCACCGACAACTCGATCTATCAGCGTCTGCCGCAAGCAGCGGTGTTTCCAATGGATGCGGAGGATGTGGCGCGGGTCGCACGGCTGATCGCCGAGCCGGCTTATCAGCAAGTGGTGATCACTCCACGTGGCGGCGGCACCGGCACCAACGGCCAGTCGCTGACCGACGGCATCGTCGTCGACCTGTCGCGGCACATGAACCGCATTCTGGAAATCAACGTCGAGCAGCGCTGGGTGCGGGTGCAGGCCGGGGTAGTGAAGGATCAGCTCAACGCCGCACTGAAATCCGCCGGGCTGTTTTTCGCCCCGGAACTGTCGACCTCCAACCGCGCCACCGTCGGCGGCATGATCAACACCGACGCCAGCGGTCAGGGCAGTTGCACCTACGGCAAGACCCGCGACCACGTGCTCGAACTCGACATGGTCCTGCGCGGCGGCGAACGCCTGCACGGCGCAGCACTGGCGGAAGAAGATCTGACAGCGCTGTGTGCCCGTGAAGATCGGGTGGGTGAAGTCTATCGCTGTGCGCGGCAGATCATTGATGAGCAGGGCGAGTTGATCAAACAACGGTTCCCTGACCTCAACCGCTGCCTGACCGGCTACGACCTGGCGCACCTGCGCGAGGCGGACAATCGTTTCAACCTCAACAGCGTGCTCTGCGGCGCGGAAGGCTCGCTGGGGTTTGTGGTGGAGGCGAAGCTAAACGTGCTGCCGATCCCCAAGCATACGATGCTGGTGAACATTCGCTACGCCGGGTTCATGGATGCGTTGCGTGATGCCCGGGCGCTGATGGCGCTCAAGCCACTGTCGATTGAAACCGTGGATTCCAAGGTGTTGTTGCTGGCGATGCAGGACATCGTCTGGCACGGCGTCGCCGAGTACTTCCCGGAAAGCGCCGCGCGCCCGACACTGGGGATCAACCTGGTGGAGTTCTGCGGTGACGATCCTGAAGATCTGCAACGCCGGGTCCAGGCCTTCCTCGAACACTTGAGCAGCGACACCACCGTCGAACGCCTTGGTCATACGCTGGCGGTCGGCCAAGCGGCGGTGAACAAGGTCTATGGCATGCGCAAACGCGCAGTGGGCCTGCTCGGCAACGTTGCCGGCGAAGCGCGGCCGCAGCCGTTTGTCGAAGACACCGCGGTGCCGCCGCAGCACCTGGCCGAGTACATCGCCGAACTGCGCGAACTGCTCGACAGCCACGGTTTGCAGTACGGCATGTTCGGCCACGTCGATGCCGGCGTGTTGCACGTACGGCCGATTCTCGACATGAAGGATCCGCAGCAAGCGGCGCTGGTGCGTCCGGTGTCTGACGGTGTTGCCGCGCTGACCCAGCGCTACGGCGGTCTGTTATGGGGCGAACATGGCAAAGGCCTGCGCTCGGAATACGCGCCGGCATTTTTCGGTGAGCTGTACCCGGCGTTGCAAGCGCTGAAAGCTGCGTTCGACCCGTTCAATCAGTTCAACCCGGGCAAGATCGCCACTCCGGCCAATACCGATGCGCAACTGTTGAAGATCGACGAAGTGACCCTGCGTGGCGAACTTGATCGGCAGATCGACGAAAAGGTCTGGCAAAGCTACGGCGCGGCCCTGCATTGCAACGGCAACGGCGCCTGCTACAACTTCGATCCCGACGACGCCATGTGCCCGTCGTGGAAGGCCACCCGTGAGCGTGCGCAATCGCCCAAGGGCCGCGCCTCGTTGATCCGCGAATGGCTGCGGTTGCAGGGCGAGGCGGGGGTGGATGTGCTGTCCGATGCGATCCGTCGTCCGGCGTTTTCCCGCAACCTGTGGACGCGCTGGCGCAACAGCCGTGGGCAGAGCGCGGATTTTTCCCATGAGGTGTATGACGCCATGGCCGGTTGCCTGGCGTGCAAGTCCTGCGCGGGGCAGTGCCCGGTCAAGGTCAACGTGCCGGAATTCCGTTCGCGGTTTCTGGAGCTGTATCACAGCCGTTATCTGCGCCCGGCGCGGGATTATCTGATTGCTTCGCTGGAGTACAGCATTCCGTACATGGCGCGGATTCCGGCGCTGTACAACGGTTTGATGGGCGCAACATTTGTGCGCAAACAGTTGGAGCGTCTCGGTGGCATGGTCGATGTGCCGTTGCTCAGCCGCTTCGATTTCCACGCCGCGATGCGCCGCTGGAAGGTGCAGCCAGCAACGGTCACCAATCTGTCGGCGCTGACCCCGGCCCAGCGCGAGCGTAGCGTGGTGCTGGTGCAGGATGCCTTCACTCGTTACTTCGAAGCGCCGCTGCTGGCGGATCTGCTGGAGCTGATTTCGCGACTGGGCTATCAGGTGTATCTGGCGCCATTCAGTGCCAACGGCAAGCCGCTGCATGTGCAGGGCTTCCTCTCGGCGTTCAATCGCGCGGCATTGCACAATGCCCGGCAACTGCGCGAGCTGGCGGACGTTGGCGTACCGCTGCTGGGGCTGGATCCGGCGATGACGCTGGTCTATCGCCAGGAATACCTGAAAGTGCCCGGCATGGATCACTGCCCGGAAGTCGCGCTGGTGCAGGAATGGTTGCTCAAGGTGATGCCGGAGCAAGCCGCTGCCGACGCGCCACAGTCATTCCGCCTTCTGGCGCATTGCACCGAGAAAACCAACGCGCCGGCCGCCACCCGCCAGTGGGAGCAAGTGTTCGAACGGGCCGGGTTGAAACTGGCGACGCAGGCCACCGGTTGCTGCGGCATGTCCGGCACCTACGGCCATGAGGCGCGCAACCGCGAAACCTCGGCGGCGATCTACGAGCAATCGTGGGCGCGGCAAGTCGAGGCACCGGCGGAGCAGGGCGAAGCACTGGCCACCGGTTATTCGTGCCGCAGTCAGGTCAAGCGCCAGTCGGATCGGGCGCTGCGCCATCCGTTGCAGGTGCTGCTTGAGGTGGTACGTCGCTGAGCGGTTCGTCGTCCGGGGCGTTGTCCCAGATCAGCCGTGGGTCGAAACTCATCGCCGAGAGCATGGTGAACACCACCACCATGCCGAAAAACAGGATGCCCGGGCGTGGTTCGATATCGCCCAGCGCCTGGAACTTCACCAGCGCCGCGACCAGTGCGACCACCAGCACGTCGAGCATCGACCAGTAGCCGATCAGCTCGACGAAACGGAACAGCTTCGAACGCTCACGGCGCGCCCAGTCGCTGCCCCGCTGCACGGTGATCAGCAGCAGCGACAGGGCGACGAATTTGATCCCCGGCACCGCGATGCTGGCGATGAAAATGATCAGCGCGATGTCCCACGCGCCGCCCTCCCAGAACTCCAGCACGCCGCTCATGATCGTGCTGTCGGCACCGTTGCCGAGCATCACCGTGTTCATCACCGGCAGCAGATTGGCCGGCACGTAAAACGCCAGCGCGGCGAACAGATAGGCCCAGGTGCGCGTCAGGGAATTGGTCTTGCGCCGATGCAGCGGCGCGTCGCAGCGCGGGCATTCGTGTGGCTCGTCGGTCATGTCACAGGCCAGCCCGCAGCTATGACACAGGCACAGATTCAGTTCGCTGGCGGTCGCGGGTCGCTTCATGGAATGTCCCACAGATCACGAATGTCGCGGCCGGCAATGCGGATCATCATCAGGCTCAGCACCGCCAGGGCAAACAGGCCGATACCGGGCAGCACATCGAGCAGCCCGGCCAGTTTGAACACTGCGACCATCGCCCCCAGCAGACACACTTCGAGCATGCTCCACGGACGCAGGGTTTCCAGCCAGCGCATGCACAGCTTGAAGCCCGGCGCCCGGCGCGATGACAGGGCGAAACTCAGCACCCAGATCAACAGCACCAGTTGAAACGCCGGGGCGATGATGATCGAAATCGCCGCGACCATCGCCATGAAGGTGATCGGCCCCTGACTCAGCGCCAGCACCGAATCCCACAGCGTCGCGCTGTTCTTCAAACCCTTCATGCTGATACTCATCACCGGGTAGAAATTGGCGAACAGCCACAGCATGGCGGCGGTGAAACTCAAGGCCAGCCGCTGCTCAACGGTCAAGCCGTTGTAGCGCTGCAGCACGCCGCCGCACCGCACGCAGAAGGTTTTCTGGTGTTTGCCGAGCACGACTTTTTCGTACACGCAATCGCAGTGCTCGCAGATGATCAGGTGTTCGGATGAGGTCATGGGCAACGCTCGACAGCAGGCGCAAAGGGCAAGGGGCGCCTGATCACTATAGAAGCCTGCCGTGATTGGGCAAATGTCGTTTGGCTTGGGAATCGACTTTTTATGTTATAGAGTAACGCCAATTTTTGGCGGGACGTGCAGTTGCGACCCCGATTTATTGACTCGATGGCGAAATGTCCATGACGATTACGTGTGCCCGTTCCAACCCGCCGCCGACCGGCCGCCTGCTGTCCATTGATGCGTTAAGAGGTCTGGTGATCCTGTTCATGTTGCTGGATCACGTGCGCGAGACGTTTCTGCTGCACCGTCAGGTGTCCGACCCGATGGACATCGCCAACACCGAGCCGGCGTTGTTTTTCAGTCGCACCCTGGCGCACCTGTGCGCACCGGTGTTCGTGTTGCTGACGGGATTGTCCGCGTGGCTGTTTGGCGAGAAGTACGCGGGCAAGGCCGATGTCAGTGCCTTCCTGTTCAAGCGTGGACTGTTTCTGGTGGTGCTGGAATTCACCTTGGTCAACTTTGCGTGGACGTTTCAGTTGCCGCCGAGCGTGATCTATCTGCAGGTGATCTGGGCGATTGGCTTGAGCATGATCGCCTTGTCGCTGCTGGTCTGGTTGCCGCGCTGGCTGCTGCTGACGCTGAGCCTGGCGATCATTGCCGGGCATAACCTGCTGGACGGGCTGCATTTTGCGCCGGAGTCGGCACTGCATGTGCCATGGGCGATCCTGCATGATCGGGGCTGGATCGACGTCGGTGACAGTCTGCGTTTGCGCACTTCGTATCCGCTGTTGCCGTGGATCGGCGTGATCGGTCTGGGTTATGCGCTGGGCCCGTGGTTTGCCCGCGCGGCCGATGCCGGTAGCCGTCAGCAGAGCCTTTTGCTGGGCGGTGTTGCCGGACTGCTGGGCTTCGTCGGGCTGCGACTGCTCAACGCTTATGGCGAAAAACCTTGGGCGGTTGAAGACACGACCGTGCAAACGCTGATGGCGTTTTTCAACATCACCAAGTACCCGCCGTCGCTGCTGTTCATCACCCTGACGGTGAGCATCGGATTGCTGTTGTTGCTGGTGTTCGAACGGCTGCAGACGCGCCGCTGGATTCGCTGGTTGACGGTCTTCGGTTCGGCGCCGATGTTCTTTTATCTGCTGCACCTGTACGTGCTGAAGGTGCTGTATCTGATTGCCGTGGCGCTGTTCGGTCTTAACCACGGTAGCTATTTCGGCTTCGATTCAGTAGCGGCAATCTGGCTGGTGTCGCTGCTGTTGGCGGTGGCACTGTATCCGGCGGTGCGCTGGTTTTCCGCGCTGAAATCGCGGCGTCGCGACATCGCCTGGCTGAAGTATCTGTAAGCCCTAGTGACCACTGCGCTCGCGCGCGAAGTCGATAAAAGCCTTGAGCGGCGCCGGTACGTGGCGCCGGCTCGGGTAGTACAGATGCAGGCCCGGATAGTAAGGGCACCAGTCGGCCAACAGCTGAATCAGACGCCCCGATGCCAGGTGTTCGCTGACCATGTCATCGAACACATACGCCAATCCCAGGCCTTGCAGTGCAGGGCCGACCATCAAGCTGACGTCGCCCAGGGTCAGCGGGCCGTTGACCTCGATTTCCTGGGCAATGCCATCGCGTTCGAATTCCCAGCGATACAGTGTGCCACTGGGGTAACGGTGGCGCAGGCAGGGCAAATCGTGCAGATCTTCGGGTTTTTGCGGCGCAGGATGGCGTTCAAGGAATGCCGGCGAAGCGACCACCACCGAACGCATCGCCGGGCCAATCGGCAGCGAGACCATGTCGGCCTCCAATCGATCGCCAAAGCGCACGCCTGCATCAAATCCGCCAGCGACGATATCCAGCAATGCTTCGCTTTCGACCACCTCCATGCGAATGTCCGGATACGTCTGCAAGAACTCGCTGGCAATCGGCAGCAATACCAGTTCGCACGCCTGGCGTCCGCAGGTGATACGCAGGTTGCCGGTGGGTTTGTCGCGAAAATGGTTGAGGTCTTCCAGTGCGTCGTCAATGTCGCGGAACGCCGGTTTCAGGCGCGCGTACAGGCGCTCACCGGCCTCGGTCAACGCCACGCTGCGGGTGGTGCGATTGAACAGGCGTACACCGAGGCGATTCTCCAAAGCCTTTACCGAATGGCTCAGGGCTGAGGGCGTGAGGCCAAGTTCGACGGCGGCCTTGCTGAAATTCAGGTGCTGCGCCGTACAGAGAAATACTGAAAGATCTGCTGCTGAGGGTGATTTCATCTGTGAATACCTTTCACAAAGTCATGCAAAATTGCTGGGATTATCACATCAGTAGCACGCCTTTAAAGTCCCAGCCTCGCAATTTCTTTAAAGGATGAATTCATGACAACTGTCGCTCAGCAGCAAGGCGCGCGTGACAAGCTGCTGATCCTCGCGGCCGTGTGCCTGTCGGCACTGGTACTGCCCTTGAGTTTTACCGGTGGCGCGGTGGCGACGCCCGCCATTGGCCGTGATCTGGGCGGCAGTCCCGTTGCCCTGACCTGGATCACCAACGCGTTCATGTTGTCGTTCGGCAGTTTGCTGATGGCGGCGGGCGCGTTGGCCGATGTCTATGGGCGTAAACGCCTGTTCAGCTTCGGCATGTTGCTGTTCACCGCTGCATCGATTGCGCAGAGCCTGGCACCGTCGGTGTACTGGCTGGATGGGTTGCGTGCAGTGCAGGGCGTGGCCGGTGCTGCGGCGTTGGCCAGCGGTTCAGCGTCGTTGGCGCAGGAATTCGAAGGCCATGCGCGGACCCGTGCATACAGCGTACTCGGCACCACATTCGGCATTGGTCTGGCTTTTGGGCCGTTGCTGGCCGGCGCGTTGATCGAGGCGTTCAACTGGCGGGCGATTTTCCTCTTCACCGCGCTGATCGGCGTGCTCGCCATGATCTTCGGCCTGCCCCGCATGCACGAAAGTCGCAACCCGGATGCCACGGGGCTGGATTGGCCGGGCACGATCACCTTCAGTGCGATGCTGGCGCTGTTCACCTTCGGCGTGATTCAGGCGCCGGAAAGCGGTTGGGGCAGCCCGCTGGTGGTCGGTCTGCTGGGCGCTTCGGCATTGTTGCTGGGGTTGTTCGTGATGATCGAAAGGCGCGTCAAACATCCGATGCTCGATCTGTCCCTGTTCCGTTTTCCACGCTTCATCGGCGTCCAGATGCTGCCGATCGGCACCTGTTTTTGCTACATCGTGCTGGTGGTGATGTTGCCATTGCGCTTTATCGGCGTGGAAGGCTTGAGCGAAATTGACGCCGGCCTGCTGTTACTGGCGCTGTCGGCACCCATGCTGGTGGTGCCGATGCTGGCGGCGTCGCTGACCCGGTTTGTCTCGGCGGGGATCTTGTCGGGGGTCGGTTTTCTGATCGCTGCATTGGGCTTGCACGAGTTGAGCCTGTACAACGTCGGCGAGCCAAAATCCGCCTTGGTCATTGCGATGCTGTTGATCGGGATTGGCGCCGGTTTGCCGTGGGGCTTGATGGATGGCCTGTCGGTCAGCGTCGTGCCGAAGGAGCGCGCGGGGATGGCGGCGGGAATCTTCAATACCGTGCGAGTGGCGGGTGAGGGCATTGCGCTGGCGGTGGTGGCCGCCGTGCTGACTTCGCTGCTGCATACCGATCTGACGGGTGCAGTGGCAGGCAGTGTCGATGCGGCGTTGATTGCCGAGACCGCGCACCGGGTCACCACGGGGGACATGGCGCATGCGCTCGACACGCTTCCTGGGTTGGCCAAAGAGCGTCTGGTGCAGGGTTATGCCTCGGCGTTTCAGTACCTGCTGCATATCCTTACGCTGATTACCCTGGCCTCGGCGGCGGTGGTGCTCGGGCTGTTGAGCAAAGAGCGCAAGATCACCGAAACGCAACAACAAACGACGTAAAACCCTGTAGGAGCTGTCGAGTAAAACGAGGCTGCGATCTTTTGATCCTGATCTGAAAAATCAAAAGATCGCAGCGTGCCGCAGCTCCTACAGGGACGATGTTGTCCCAGGTTATTTACGATCCAGCCACACCGTTTGCGCATTGCAGCACTCACGCACGCCGAAGTGCGACAACTCGCGGCATAACACTCTGTAGGAGCTGTCGAGTGAAACGAGGCTGCGATCTTTTGATCCTGATCTTCAAAAATCAAAAGATCGCAGCGTGCCCAGCTCCTACAGGGACGATGTTGTCCCGGGTTATTTGCGATCCAGCCACACCGTTTGCGCATTGCAGAACTCACGTACGCCGAAGTGCGACAACTCGCGACCGAAACCGCTTTTCTTCACACCGCCGAAGGTCACACGCGGATCGCTGGCGGAGTAGCCGTTGATGAATACGCCACCGGTGTCCAGTTCGCTGGTCAGTTGCTGGGCCAGTGCGACGTTGGCGGTGTAGATCGTCGCGGTCAGGCCGAAGTCGCTGTCGTTGGCCAGGGCCACGGCGTGGGCGCAATCGCGGGCGGTGATGATCGACGCCACCGGGCCGAACAGTTCCTGTTTGAACGAGGTCATGCGGTCGGTGACATCGGCCAGCACGGTCGGCTCGTAGTAGTTGCCCTGGCCTTCGGTCTTGCCACCGCCGAGCAGCAGGGTGGCGCCTTCTTCGAGGGTGTCACGCACTTGCTGATCGAGTTCGTCCCGCAGGTCGAAACGTGCCATCGGGCCGATGTAGGTGTCGGCGGACAGCGGATCACCGACTTTCAACTTGCGCGTGGCCTCGACGAATTTGCGGGTAAATTCCTCGACCACACCTTCTTCGATGATCAGGCGCTTGGCCGCGGCGCAAACCTGGCCGGAGTTCTGGTAGCGGCCAATGACGGCAGCCTGCACGGCTTCGTCGAGATCAGCATCATTAAGCACGATGAACGGGTCGGAACCGCCCAACTCCAGCACGCATTTCTTCAGCGCCGCACCGGCATGAGCACCGATGGCCATACCGGCACGGACGCTGCCGGTCAGGGTCACGGCGGCAATGCGCGGGTCGGCGATGGCAGTCGAAACGCCTTCCGGGGTGACGTTGATCACTTCAAACACGCCGTCAGCAAAACCGGCGCGTTTAAAGGCGTCGCGCAGCAGGTAGGCGCTGCCCATCACGTTTGGCGCATGTTTGAGCACGTAAGTGTTGCCGGCGATCAGCGCTGGAACGGCACCGCGCAGCACTTGCCAGATCGGGAAGTTCCACGGCATCACCGCGAGAATCGGGCCGAGTGGTCGGTACTCGATGCGGGCCTTGCCGCCTTCTACCTGAGTCGGTTCGGCGTCGAGCATGGCCGGGCCGTTTTCGGCGTACCACTCGCAGAGCCTGGCGCATTTCTCGATTTCGCCACGGGCCTGGGCGATCGGCTTGCCCATTTCCAGAGTGATCATGGTCGCCATGGCTTCGGCGGTTTCGCGCAGGGCGCCGGCGAGGGCGGTCAGGGCGCGGGAGCGATCCTGCAGCGGCTTGCGTTTCCATTTCGAGAAACCGAATGCGGCGCGGGTCAGCGCGGCGTCGAGGGCTTCGGCGGATTCAAAGGCGTAGTGACCGATCTGTTCGCCGGTGGCGGGGTTGATCGAGATGGCGTGGGTCTGGCTGGAAATCTGGCTCATGGCTGGCTCCTGCGAGTTCAGTGGATGGGCCTAGAGTAGGGTGGCGTTTGTTTTCTGGAAACTGAATAATAAAGATCGTTTCTTTCACGATTGGAGAATGACTGTGGATCTGGTGCAGCTGGAAATCTTCAAAGCCGTCGCCGAGCACGGCAGCATCAGCGCTGCCGCAGCGCAGATTCATCGCGTGCCATCGAACCTGACCACGCGGATCAAGCAATTGGAGCAGGACTTGGGCGTCGACCTGTTCATTCGCGAGAAAAGCCGTCTGCGTCTGTCACCGGCTGGCTGGAGTTTTCTCGAATACGCGCGGCGCATTCTCGATCTGGTGCAGGAAGCGCGGGCCACCGTCGCGGGAGAAGAGCCGCAGGGCGCGTTTCCCCTCGGCTCACTGGAAAGCACGGCGGCGGTGCGAATTCCCGAACTGCTGGCGGCGTACAACCAGTTGCATCCCAAGGTCGATCTGGACCTGTCGACCGGCCCGTCCGGAACGATGATCGACGGGGTACTTTCCGGGCGCTTGGCGGCGGCGTTCGTCGATGGCCCGGTGCTGCACCCGGCGCTGGAAGGCGTGCCGGCGTTCGAGGAAGAAATGGTCATCATCGCGCCGCTCAATCATGCCCCGGTGCAGCGCGCGGCGGATGTGAACGGCGAGAACATCTACGCGTTCCGCTCCAACTGCTCCTATCGTCATCACTTCGAAAAATGGTTCAGCACCGACGCCGCCGTGCCCGGCAAGATTTTCGAAATGGAGTCGTATCACGGCATGCTCGCCTGCGTCAGCGCCGGGGCCGGGCTGGCGCTGATGCCACGCAAAATGCTGCAGAGCATGCCCGGCAGCGCCACGGTCAGCGTCTGGCCGCTGGCGGCGGATTTTCGCTATCTGACGACGTGGCTGGTGTGGCGCCGGGGCACGGTGTCGCGCAGCTTGAGCATGTTCGTGCGTCTGCTGGAGGAACGCGGGGTGGTGCGTGCAGAAGAGTAGCGGTGTCGACGACGTCACTCATGCTTCAACGCCGCAACGGTCATGCTTCACGGCGTACCGTTTCTGCCATAGAGACGGAAGCCTTCGCGTTGACTCAGATGCTCGTAATACGCCCGGACAGCGGGATAGTCCGGATGCGCGAGCGGCGTTTCGAACCAGCGATTGACCGACAGCCCGATGGGGATATCGGCAAGGGAAAACTGCTCGCCACTGACGTAGGCGCCAGTCTTCTGCAACTGTTGATCGAGGATGCCCATGGTCTGCGACCACTGTTCGACGCCGTTGGCCAACGCGTCGCGGTCCTGGTAATCCGGTGACTTGCGTACCAGCGACATGAACGCATACGACCACGAACGGTTCAGCTCCGACGCCTGCCAGTCGATCCACTGATCGACCCGCGCGCGGGTTCGCGGCTCGGCGGGATAGAGGTCTGCGCCGCCATAGGTGCCCGCCAGATACCGAATGATCGTGTTCGATTCCCACAACGTGAAATCGCCGTCCTGAATCACCGGCACCATCGCGCAGGGGTTGAGGACGAGGAACTCCGGGGTGTCGGTGGGTTTGAAGCCCGAGCCCCAATCTTCTCGCTCGAACGGGATCTGCAGTTCAGCGCAGGTCCACAGCACTTTGCGCACGTTGATCGATGAGGCCTTGCCCAGAATTCGCAGCATGAGTTTTCCCTTTCTCGCGGGTACCTGGAGAACCTCGACAAATACCACACCACAACGCAGAAGGCCCGCGCATGGCGGGCCTTCTTTTTACATTGAATCAAACTCAGAGACTGCCCACCAGTTTCCCGCTCATCATCCGCCGCCGATAGGCGCTGTCACGACTGGCCAGCCAGAAGTACAGCGGCGACGTCACCAGCAGCCCGACCAGCCACGACAGGTCGGCGCCGTTGATGTGCGCCGACACCGGGCCGACGTACAGTGGCGTGTTCATGAACGGGATCTGCACCGCAATGCCGATCGCGTAGGCCAGCAGGGCTTGCGGGTTGTAGCGTCCGTAGATGCCGCCATCGACCTGGAAGATCGACTGGATGTCGTACTTGCCCTTGTGGATGGCGTAGAAGTCGATGAGGTTGATCGCGGTCCACGGCACCAGGACCACCAGCAGCACCAGCACCATGTCGACGAAGTGACCGATGAAGTCCTTCGAGGCGCCGACAGCGGCGAAGCAGCAGGCCAGCAGCACGATGATCGAGATCACCGCACGGCTTTTGGCGGTCGGGATCCAGCGGTAGGCGAAGGTCTGCACCAGGGTGATCAGCGACAGCACCGCGCCATACAGGTTGAGGGCGTTGTGGCTGATCACGCTGAGCAGGAACAGCACCAGCATCAGCGGCCCGATCGAGCCGGTGGCGAGTTTGACCGCATCCATGGTGTCCATGCCCACGGGTGTCGCGAGGACGGCGACGGCACCGAAAATGAACGCCAGACTCGAGCCCAGCGCGGAACCCAGATACGTGGTCCAGAACGTCGACGAGACTTTGACGTCGGCCGGCAGGTAACGCGAATAATCGGACACGTATGGGGCAAACGCGATCTGCCATAACGCGGCGAGCGACACAGTGGCGAGCCAGCCGGAGAGGTTGAAGCTGCCGCGTGTGAGGAAGTCATCGGTTTGAATATGGGTGAAGATGTAGCCGAAGCCGACGACGATGCCGATCCCCAGCACCCAGGTGCCGATGCGGTTGAGCACGTGGATGAAGCGGTAGCCGATGATGCCGATGATCCCCGACCCGAGGGCGCCGATGACGATGCCGACCGGCACCGGCACGCTGTCGACCACGCCGTGCAGCGACTTGCCGGCCAGCACGATGTTGGAGGCGAAAAAGCCGATGTACATGACCCCGGCTATCAGCACCACCAGCAGGGCGCCGAGCGAACCGAACTGTGCGCGGCTCTGGATCATCTGCGGAATGCCCATCTGCGGGCCTTGCGCCGAGTGCAGCGCCATCAGCACGCCGCCGACCAGATGCCCGACCAGAATCGCGACGATGCCCCAGACCAGATTCAGGTGAAACAACTGCACGCCCAGCGCGCCGGTGACGATGGGCAACGGCGCGATGTTGCCGCCGAACCACAGCGTGAACAGATCCCTGACCTTTCCGTGGCGATCTTCGGGGGGCACGTATCCTATCGTGTGTTTTTCAATAAGCGGGGCGGACGTTGTTGCAGAGGTGGACATGACGAACTCCAAGGCAAGGATGAGTACGTGGACGTACTTCGGTAAGCGCCGACACGGACGGCGCATTTCTTGTTGAAGCGATCATGTGCAAAGGCCCGGGATAGATAAATTAGTAAGTTTGTTGCTTCAGACCTTAAAAAATATATGCCGCGGGTTGGGGGGCTGTCCGGTATGTTCAGCCGTGATCAACAACAATAACTTTCAGAGGCCAACCCTTTCCTGTGGCGAGGGAGCTTGCTCCCGCTGGGCTGCGCAGCGGCCCCAAAAACGGCGCCATTCCCCCGATATTGTGAATGCTGCGCACTCAAGCGCGAGCAAGCTCCTTCGCCACAGACGCGTTGTCTCACTTGCAGAGGTTTTCCATGGCTGCCTACAACCTGCGCCAGCTCAAATACTTCATCACCACCGCTGATTGCGGCAGCGTCGCCGAAGCCTCGCGCAAGCTCTATATCGCCCAGCCGTCGGTCTCTACCGCGATCAAGCATCTGGAAGAAAGTTTTGGCGTGCAGTTGTTCATCCGCCATCACGCTCAGGGCGTGTCACTGACGCCCAGTGGCTCGCGGTTTTATCGCAAGGCGCTGGAGTTGCTGCGGGTGGCGCATGAGTTCGAGCAGAACGCGCTGGCGGACAACGATGTGGTCTCCGGGCAGATCGATATCGGCTGTTTCGAAACCGTCGCACCGCTGTACCTGCCGCGCCTGATCGCCGGGTTCAAGCAGCGTTGGCCAGGGGTGGAAATCCGCATTCGCGATGGCGAGCAGCAGGAGCTGGTGCAGGCGTTGACCGCCGGCAGCATCGATGTCGCGATGCTCTTCGAACATGACCTCGACAGCACCATCGAAACCACCTCGCTGATGCCGCCGCAGCAGCCTTACGCCTTGCTGCCGGCCGACCACCGCTTTGCGCAACAGGCGAAAGTCTCGCTGCACGATCTGGTGCTGGAACCGATGATCCTGCTCGACGTGGTGCCGAGCCGCACCTACTTCGTGAGCATTTTCGAGGAGCGCGGACTGACCCCGCACATCGTCTTCAGCTCACCGTCGATCGAGATGGTGCGCGGCATGGTCGGGCGTGGGTTCGGCTTTTCGATTCTGGTGACCCGGCCGTTCGGCGAGTACACCTACGACGGGCAGAAAGTGGTGTGCGTGCCGCTGGCGGAAAATGTGACCGGCTCGGGTTTGTCGGCAGCCTGGCTGCGCCGGGTGCAACTGACCAAACCGGTGCAGTTGTTCGTGGATCATTGCCGCGAGGAATTGGCCCGACTGCACGCCTGAAGGCAGTCAGTCAGGCCGAAAGGATCAGGCGCGAATCGAGGCCAACATCCGTTGCAGCATCGCATCGCAGGCATCGAGTTGCGCGCGACTGACAAACTCGTCCGGTTTGTGCCCCTGATCCATGCTGCCGGGGCCGCAGACCACAGTGGGAATACCCGCCGCATCGAACAGCCCGCCCTCGGTGCCGAACGCCACGGTGCCGAACGCCCGCGAACCGCAGAACGCCGCGATCAACTCCGCCGCCTGACTCTGCGCATCGGTGGCCAGGCCCGGGTAGGCCGACAGCTCACTGAAACGAATCGCGCTGTGCTCGCTGACCGCACGCATGCGCGGCAGCACTTGCTGCTCGGCGTAGGCCTGCAACTGCTGCGCGACCAGGCTCGGATCCTGGGAGGGCAGGGCACGGATTTCGAAGTCGAAGCGACAATCGGCAGGCACGATGTTCAAGGCCTTGCCGCCGCTGATCACTCCGGTCTGCACCGTGCTGTAGGGCGGGTCGAAACGCGCGTCGTGCTGCTCGGGCGCCTTCAGTTGTTGGCCGATGCGCCCGAGCTCGCCGATCAGCTCGGCGGCGTACTCGATGGCGTTGACCCCCAGCGGTGCGTAGGCCGAATGGCACGGATGCCCGTGCACGTCGCAGCGCATCGCCAGTTTGCCTTTATGGCCGAGCACCGGTTTCAGTTCCGTGGGTTCACCGATGATGCACAGCAGCGGTTTGACCGGGCGCTGCTGCAGTTCGGCGAGCAGCGAGCGCACCCCGAGGCAGCCGACTTCTTCGTCGTAGGACAGGGCGATGTGCACGGGCATGCGCAGTGTTGTCTGAACCAGCGCCGGCACCAAGGTCAACACGCAGGCGATATAGCCCTTCATGTCTGCGGTGCCACGCCCGAACAGCTTGCCGTCGTGTTCGCTGAGTTCGAACGGCGCTACTGTCCATGGTTGACCATCGACCGGCACCACATCGGTGTGCCCCGAGAGCACGATGCCCGGTTGCTCGGCCGGGCCAATCGTCGCGAACAGATTGGCCTTGCTGCGCTCGGCGTTGTAGATCAGCTCGCACGGCACATCGAAGCCAGCGAGGTAGTCGCGCACGAACTCGATCAATTGCAGGTTGGATTCGCGGCTGGTGGTGTCGAAGCCCACCAGCGTCCTGAGCAACGCGACGCTGTTCATCGATCATCACCGGCAACGCCATAGCCCGGTGCCTTGGCCGGGTCGAGCGCGCGGTCGATGTAGTCCTGCAACTGCGGCTGATAGGCGTCCCAGAGTTTTTGTAACTGGCCGATCGGGTCTGCGTCCGCCCAGTCGACCCGCAGATTGACGATCGGCCAGGTCTGTTCGCCGACCACCACCACGGCCGCCGAATGCACCGGCCCGGCTTCGCCACCGAGGGCTTGTGCGGCGTGCAAAGCCTTGAGCAGGCGATCGGCCAATTGACCTTCGCCGTCTTCAAAAGCCCTGACCATCGCCTCGATTACCGCACGCCCGGCGAGCATATTGCCGGCGGCCACGCATTGTTCGCCGGAGACCGCGTTGTGCACGCCGAGGGTCTGCGCACCGCTGAAATGCGCGGTCTGGCCGAGGTGGTTGATCGCGGTGATCTGTCGGTACTGGCTGTAGCCGTTGCGGGTCAGCACCTGGTCCAGCGCCGCGTCGGGCGCCTGGCCCTGTTCCATCAGCGCCAGCACTTCCGGGCCGAGGGACGGCAGGGTGATGTTCTGGCTCGACACCGCGCCGACGCCTGGCAGCAGCCACGGGCAACGCGCACCGACGGCGATGCTGGAGGAACTGATGGCGACACCGAACTGGCCGGTATCGGGGCAACGGGCTGCGATTGAAAAGGTCATGGTCTAACTCCTTGTGTGTCTGGGCCGGCCTCTTCGCGAGCAGGCTCGCTCCCACAGGGGATTGCATTTCAATGTGGGAGTGAGCCTGCTCGCGATGGCCGCAACTCGGTCTGCCGACTTACTCGGGAATCACCGCCACCACATCAATCTCCATCAGCCACTGCGGCTGCCCCAATGCCGACACCACCAGCCCGGTGGAAATCGGGAACACGCCTTTGAGCCACTTGCCGACTTCCTGATACACCGGCTCGCGGTAGCGCGGGTCGATCAGGTAAGTCGTGGTCTTGACGATGTGGCTCATGTCGCTGCCGGCTTCCTCCAGCAACTGTTTGACGTTGCGCATCGCCTGTTCGGCCTGCGCGCGCGGATCACCGAGGCCCACCAGATTGCCGTCGAAATCAGTGCCGACCTGACCCCGGACATACACGGTGTTGCCGGCGCGCACGGCCTGGCACAAATCGTTGTCCAGGGTCTGGTTCGGGTAGGTGTCCTTGGTGTTGAACATACGGATGCGGGTGTGGGTTGGCTTGCTCATGTACAGCTCCAGACTGAGTGTTCAGCGGCGCACCGGGCACCGCCGCGAAAGAGGGCAATCAAGCGTCGACGGTACCGGCGGCCTTGGTGCTGGCGGTCGAATGCAGGGCGGCTTCACGCTGCTCGGCATCCTTGTAATCGAGGTATTTACGCTGGGTGGCGATGTGATCGGCCACGTGTTTGGCGTCGTGCCACACGCCCCAGATGAACGACGAACCGCGTCGCGACTGCCATGGCAGTCCGAGGAAATACACCCCCGGCTCGCTGGATACGCCGCGCTGGTGCTGCGGTTTGCCCTTGTCGTCAAACGCTGCGACCTGCAGCCAGGAATAATCCACGGCGAACCCGGTGGCCCAGATGATCGAAGTGATCCCGGCTTCGGCCAGATCCAGATCGAGCAGCGGATTTTTCACGCACTCGGGATCCGGATAGGTTTCGCGCGCCTCGGGTTCTTCGGGCAGATCCAGGCCATTTCGCTCGATGTAGGCATCCGCGGCATCCAGCAGCGCCAGATAGTTCTCGTCACCACGTTTAAGGTTGTCGCGCAGATCCTGCTTGAAGGTCACCACGCCGTTATTGAACGACTCGGTCACGCCGACCAGGGTCATGCCGCGATGGGCCAGACCACGAAAATCGATGGTGCGCCCGCCATGGGCGCCGCTGACCGCGATGGTCACGTGCTCACGGCCGGGTTTCATCGCCGCCTGATCCCACTCGCCGAGCACCCCCAGCCACCAGCAGAAATCACGGTTGCGATAGGCACGCGGCGGACGGTCATGGGCGCCGACCGAGAGATAAACCTGCTTGCCGGAACGCTGCAATTCATCGGCAATCTGCACGCCGGACGAACCGGCACCCACCACCAGCACCGCGCCTGCGGGCAGTTGCTGCGGATTGCGATAATCAGCGGAGTGGATCTGCAACAGACGTGGGTCTTGCGGCGCGATCGGCGGGATCACCGGGCGCTGGAACGGGCCGGTTGCCGCCACTACACGGCTGGCCTCGATCACGCCTTCGGAGGTCTCGACGGTGAAGCCCGGACGCCCGACATTGCGCACCACGCTTTTGACCTCGACCCCGGTGCGGATCGGCGCGTTGAATTTCTTCGCATAGGCTTCGAAATAGTCCGCGACGCGCTCCTTGGGGGCGAAACCATCGGGATCGACATCATCGAATTCCAGCCCCGGAAAACGGTCGTGCCACGCCGGACCGTTGGCCACCAACGAGTCCCAGCGCCCGCTGCGCCAGCGTTCGGCAATGCGGCTGCGCTCCAGCACCAGGTGCGGCACGCCGAGTTTGCTCAGGTGCTCGCTCATCGCCACACCCGCCTGTCCGGCCCCCACGACAAGCGTGTCTGTTTTTATTATTTCAGTGGTCATTTCTACATCCTTCCTGGCAAGGCAAGTGGATTCGGATCGCTTCAGGCTTGTCCGTTTTGCTTGCGGTCAGACTAGGCAGGAGGGGGGTATCGGTAAAATATTATTAAGCTGGGCTGTGAATACAAATTGCTGAAGCAGACAGGAAAAGCCCAGTAAAACCGAGGGTTTCAGGGTAGGGGGGGAGAGTTGTCCCGGGCAGGAAAACCCGGGACAGAGAGGAGAAAACTCTACTTCAGGACGGGGAGCGTCGCCTCAGTTGCCGTCGGCCACCTTGCGTTCAATCGCATCGGTCTTGCGCTTGAGTTCCTCGGCGTCCTGTTCCTTTTCGCGAATGGACGTCGGTGTAATGACCTCATCCACGACGCGGGTGTCGTCGTCGCGGTCCTCCAGATCGCGGCGCACCACATCCACCGGTTTGCCGGAAGAGTCGAGCGGTGGCGCGTTATGCGGTGTTGCAGGCTTGCTGTCGTCGGTGCTTTTCATTTCTCATACCTCCATTGACTTACAACGTTGGATACGACGACATGACGCGAGTTCGAGAAATTTCACGGGTGACCGCTGCCGCCCTCGGCTGTGCGCTGCTGATCGCTGCCAATTCGGCACACGCCGCCAGTTTCGACTGCGCCAAGGCCAAAGCGGCAGACGAAAAAGCCGTCTGCGCCAACCGCACGCTGAACGATCTGGACGTAACCATGGGCGAGCTGTTCAGCCTCGACAAACGCTTGCTGCCGATGGGCGGACGCGATGCGTTGATCGGTGAGCAGCAGGACTTCCTGAAAAGCCGCAAGGCCTGCGGCGCCAAGGTCGGGTGTTTGACTGATCTGTATCAGAAGCGCGTCGCTGCGCTGCGCAACATCATCGAGACGCGAGTGATGACGCAGGGGCCGTTTTGACGGACTGATTGACCCTCAGGTCGATGCATAGCAGCATCCCGGGCAAACCATTCGCCAACAGGAAATTGCCACGATGTCTGGCTCTGATGATCTTGATGAGTTGCTGGAGCGTGTGAACGACGAGCAATCGTTCATTGCGTTTATTCAGGCACTGGGTGCCGATTTCGCCCTTGAGAGGACGATGAACGAACCGCTGTCACCCTATGGTCTGGGCGCCTTGGGTTGGGAAAATGGATCTGTGGATGCGTTTCTTGAAGCTGCGGGTGCCTGGGCGATCGACAGTTCCAGGCTGGTAGGGGCAGATGTCTCTTCAGCCAACGTATGGCAGCGCTGTGCGAGCATTTTGCTGGCCGGCAAGTTTTATGAGTGAGAGGGGGCGAGGGGATGTCAGTTTTGCGAGTCCCTGATTGCCTTGGCCAGTTGTGCAGCCTCGGCACGCAACGTGTCGAATTGCTCGTTCAACTCGATGTAGCCGGGTTTCCAGGTAAATACCCCATTGACGCGACTTTGCCCTAAAACCACATCATTGAACGAGCCCATACCACCGTAGGCCGATAACAAGTAGGTGATCCCGGAGTAATCAGAGGCAAGAAGACGCGCTCTTGTGTTGCGCATCCACTGGCTCCAGTGCATGTCTCCATCGTGTTCAAGTACCTCGATCAATTGATCAAGAACAATGAGCAGCTTTTGCGTCTTCGGTCCCATTTCCTGAAAACTCCCGTTTGATCGCGCTGGCTTTCACCGGATGAGCGAATCGTTAAACCCTTAAAGCAGACTCCACGACACCCCGACATAAACCCCGAGCCCTTCGCCCGGCGTGGACCGCGCCGCATCCTGGCCTTTGTCGTCATACCCCGGCGTCACCGTCGCGGCGTAGTGCTTGTTGGTCAGGTTGCGCAGGTCGAGCCAGGTTTGCCAGTCGTTTTTCGGCGCGTTGTAGCCGACGGTGGCGCCGAACAGTGCGTAGGGATCGGCGTAGTAGCTGTTGGCGTAATCCACGGCGACTTTGGACACCAGTTGCGTGTTGACCGCCGCGAAGAAGCCTTGTGGCCAGTCGTGGCGCAGTTCGCCCTGGTAGTAGTGCATCGGCAGGCCGGGCAGGCGGTTGTCGCCGAAACGCTGGTCATCGCGGTAGTGGAAATCGCTGAAGGTGTAGGCCTGGCGCAGGCTCAACTTACGTCCGTCGGCGGCTGACCATAGCGTGCTCTGCAGACTGGCTTCCACGCCTTGGTGCACGGTGGGGCTGGCGTTGAGTTCATATGGGGTGACGGCGTTGGCGTCCGGCAGTACCGAAAGCAATTCGTGGCGCACCTGGGCGTAGTACCACGCCAGGCTCCACTGGCCGAGTGCACTGTCGCCGCGACCGCCGAGTTCGAGGGTGGTCGCGGTCTGATTCTGCAGTTTGACCGGATCGCTCTGGGTGCCGGTCGCCGCACCGTTGCCGGTCGGGAAGCGGATGTTCGAGCTGTAGATCAGCGACCACGGGTGCGGTGCTTCGACCGAACGGCTGAGGTTGCCGAACAGTTGCAGGTCCGGCGTGACCTGATAGCGCAGGCCCAGACGCGGCGCGTAATCCCAGTCGTTCAGGCTGGTCTTGCCACCGCTTTGCGGGTAGGTGACGGCGCTTTCGCGGCGGGTGTAGATGGCGGCGAGGCCGGTGGTCAGCCACAGGTCGTCGGCGATTTCCAGGTCGTTGCCCACGTGCAGAACGGTGTCCGAACCCTGATAGGTGAAGTTGCGCATGCGGGTGCCCGGCGCATACGCGGCGGTGTTGCCGGACGGGATGCGCACGAATTCACTGGCGCCGTCGTTGGGCAGGTGTTTGGTGGTGCGCAGGCCGACAGTGCTGCGGCTTTCCATGCCGAACAAGGTGTCGCGGCGCTTGTAGTCGAACGTGCCGCTGACATCGGTGTAGGCCACTTTCAGGCGGTTCGGGCCTTCGCGCAGGTCCATCGGGTAGTCGTGATAGACCAGTCCGGTCTGGATGCTCGAATCATCGTCGATGTAGTAGGTGGTCTTGTTGCCGATGAAGGTGCTGCCCGGTTGTTTACGGCTGTCATCGCGCGTCACGTAGGCCGGGTTGGCCGCCCTTGGCGTGTGCTCGATCGAGTGCTTGGTCACGCGGCCGGCGAGGTCGTTGTCGGTCTCGCGATAGCGGAAGTAGAAGCGGGTTTCCAGGTTCGGATTGAAGCGATAACCGAAGTTGGCGATCACGCCTTGGCTCTCGCTGGCAGTGTGATCCTGATAGCCGTCGGCGTTCGAGTCGGTCAGCGACACGTAGTAATCGAAATCGCCCAGCACCTGCCCGGAACTCACCTGACGCTGCTGATAACCGTGGCTACCGGTGGCATAACGCACCTGCAGTTTCGGCGCGTCGTAGCCGGTGTGGCTGACGTAATCGACAGCGCCGCCCAGTGCCAGTGCACCGCGATCAAAGCCGTTGGCGCCGCGCAGCACCTCCACATGGTCGAGCCACAGCGGTTCGAGCAATTCGTAGGGTGTGCCGCCGGGGCCGGTCAGCGGCAGGCCGTCGAGCAGGGTGTACAGCCCCGAAGCGTGCGCGCCCGGTGCGCGGTTGATCCCCGAGCCACGGATGGAAATCTTTACTCCTTCATTGCCCGCCGACTGTGCGTAGACCCCCGGCTGATACGCCAGCACATCCTGATTGCTCGCCACCCGGCCCTGCAACGGCTGACGCATGTCGACCACATTGCTGCCGCCGGGCACTTGCGCCAGGCGCGCTTGGGCCTCGGTCACAGAGGCATCGGTGCCGCTTTGTTCCTCAGCCGAAATCAGCACCTGTCCCAACTCCATGCCTTTGGGTTCCTCGGCCATGACCGGGCAGGCGAGGGCCAGGCCCAGCAGGGCAGAGGGCAGGGATTTGGGCGCAGGCATCAAGGAAACTCCAGGCAGACGGGAACGGGCAATGAACAGTGCGACGCAAGAAGGAACGATGGAAACACATGGCAATTTTGCTTTTTTGCCTGGGGAGCGGGGCGATAGGTGGGGCAGGATTGCTCAGGAGGCGGCAGTCAGGGCCATACACGCAGACGACTGGTCGCGTTTTATCGCGGCCAGTCGTCCGGCGTATATCAGGATCAAGCAATCTTCAGTGCCATAAGAATGTCCAGCGGTGTCTGGGCAAATGCCCGGGCCCGTTCGGTCATCTCGGCAAGGTTTTCTTCAGCCGTCAGCAGCGGCTGGTCGCCCTTGTGCAGCACTTCGCCCTGCTCACCGATGACGGCCCACGCCAACTGCGCCCAGTCTTGCGGATCGGTCATGCCTTGCTTGATCGAAATCAGGAACAGCTGCTGGACGCGGCTGATCGGCACGCCACCGCCAGTGACCGGGCTGGCCAGCACCTGAATGTTGCTGTTGAACAGTGCGCGCTTGCACAGTTGCAGGTTGAGGGTGTCGCAACGTTCCTGCACCTGCCTTTCGGCGGATTCACTCTGGCACGGGGCGGCGACGCCCATGCCGATCAGCACGGTGACAGCCTGCACCAGATCGTCATAGGAAACGGTGCCGACGGCCATCGACAATTGCTGCAAGGTTTTCGCTTCGTAGGCATTGGCGGCAAGCGCTGCGAGCACCGGGAGGTAAATGTCCGCCTGTAAGGACGCCTCGCCCGCAGGGCCTGTGACCGTGCCGGGAATGCTGTCGATGGCTTGCAACAGGACAAAACGGCTTCTCAGCAAGCCATCGCGCTGCTCGGCGGCAGACAACCGATTGGCGCCGCGCACGTACAGATCCCGGCGGAAGTTCTGATTGATGAAATAGTCGCGCGCCTGTTCGCGCATGATCGGGTGCTCGATACCTTCCAGAAAGTCCATGCCTTCTGCACTCAGGTTCAGCGCGGCCACGGTGTCCAGCGGTACGGCCGTGGTGGCGTAGTCGAGTTTGGCCGCGGTCATGGCGTCGACCACGTCGATGAAATACATGCAGTCCCAGTTGCGATTGAAATACTCATGGGCCACGTACTGACGGTTCTGACCCTTGATGCTCTGCAGCTGGGCACCCAGGGCCGGCGCCGCTCTGGCGTACTTCGGATTGGCCGCCAACAGCGTCTCGGAAAATTGCACCGCGGCATCGATGCGTTTGGCCGGGCTGGTCGAGGCCTGGCTGGCAAAGCGGTTGTGCAGGCTGAAAAGATTGCGCAGGGGCGCCGACGGCGACCAGCCCGGGAAGCAGTTGTAGCTCACGTACAACATGCCCCCGGGCTTGAGGTGGCGGCGGGCGAACTCGACGATCAGTTGCTGATTGTCGCGGTTAACCCAGGACCAGATGCCATGCAGGCTGATGCTGTCGAAGGCCGGCAGATCATCGCGGGCCAGCAGTTGCTGGAAGCTGTCGTCATACAGACGGGCCTGGCTGTTCCAGTCGTTCGCCAGCGCCATGGCATGCGCGGCCTGGGACGGCGTGAAGTCGGTGCCAACGTAGTTGCCCGGGTTGGCGGCGGCGTGGATGTTGATCGAGACACCTTGGCCAAAGCCCAGTTCGCAGTGGTAGCCACCAGCGCTTTCCAGGGTGGCAAAACCACGCAACAACAAACAAAAACGCTGGAACACCGGGTTGATTTCCCGGCTGTACGAATAGGTGTAACCCTCGTCGGTAAAATACCCTTCGTTCCAGGCATTGCTCATGTGTACATCCTTAAATTCGCGAGTGAGAGCCGCTCTTATAAGGGGTTGGCATTGCACACGACAAGCGGAAAAACATGTAAGTGAATCTTACGCTTGCAGAGATGCGTAGACGTCCCTCTGCCATCGCTGCTGTGGGGCTGCGCGCCCGGGTTCGTTCGAGCGCCATGCTCTGTAGGAGCTGCCGCAGGCTGCGATCTTTTGATTTTGCTTTTGAAGGTCAAAGTCAAAAGATCGCAGCCTGCGGCAGCTCCTACAGGGAGCGGGGGGATTCAGCGGCCGTGCGCTGCGTCCGCCAGTTGGTGGGTATCGACCCGCACGAACACCGAATCGCCCACCGCCGTCAGCACTTGCCCGGCATACACCTCGCAGATCACCCGCGTCTTGCGCCCGACTTCGCCTTCGACCCTGGCGCGCAAGGTCAGGGTGACGCCCATCGGTGTGGGTTTGATGAACTTGATGCCGAGGTTGCCGGTGACGCAGTCGATGCGCGGCAGGCTGCCCGGTTCACGTTGTTCGTGGCGATAGTGGTAAGCCATCGCGGTCCAGTTGGAGTGGCAGTCGACCAGCATCGCCAGCAGGCCGCCGTACACCAGGTCCGGCCAGCCGCAGTATTTGTCGTCCGGCAGGTGTTCGGCCATGACGTGCACGCCGTCCTCGTGCCAGTAGCTTTTGACGTGCAAGCCATGGGGGTTGCGGCCGCCGCAGCCGTAGCAAACGCCTTCGGGGGCGGCGAGGTCTTGCAGGGGCGTCTCGGAACGGGTCATGGGTCTGGTCATCCTGAAGTGGTGAGCCCGGTCAGGCGCAGGCGGTTGCGGCCGCCGCGCTTGGATTCATACAGCGCTGCATCACCTTGTTCGATCAATGCCGCGAGGCTGGCCGGCGGCTGGTTGAACAGGGTGGCGCCGATGCTCAGTGTCACCGGTTCGGCGGTGGGGAATGCCTGGGCGGCGCTGCGCTGAAACTGATCGCGCAGGGCGTCACCCAGTCTGACGATGTGATCACTGGGCGCGTTGCTCAGCAAAATCACGAACTCGTCGCCGCCCAAGCGAGCAGCCAGCGCTTCATCGGCGGTCTCGGCGCGGATCATTTCGCTCAAAGCCACCAGTAAGCGGTCGCCGGCGCTGTGACCGTACTGATCGTTGACCGATTTGAAGTTGTCGATGTCGATCAGCAGCAGGGCGCCCGGATGCGCCGGGGAGACATCCTGCAGCAAGCGCGGCGCGCGCATGTCGAGGGCGCGGCGGTTGTAGAGGGCGGTGAGCGGGTCACGGGCGGCCAGTCGCGCGATCTGCTCCTCGCGTCGGTAGCGCTCGGTGCCGGTCATCGACAGTGCGATCAGCATGATCGCCATCGCGCCCTCGACCAGCGAGATCTGGATGATTACGCCACGGAACGCGGCCAGGTCGATCAGTGTGCCCGGGATCATCACGGTCAGCGCCTTGGCCACATAGAAAATCCCATGCCCGAGCAGCACGTAGCGCAATTGCACCGCGCCGACGCTCAGCGATTTGCCATGCGGGCGCAACAGCAAACTGGCCTTGAGCGTCGAGGCAGCCACCAGCAGCGAGTTGGCGGCGAGCATGACTTTCGACCACAGCGGCCCGTCCGGCAGTAACAGCAAAACCAGCCAGGTGACGAAAATCAGGTACCAGGCGCGTGACAGGCGGGTCTGCGTGAAGCGCGCCACCCCCAGCAGAAACAGAAAGTGCGCGGTCACCAGCAAGCCGTTGGCGAACCAGATGCCGATCAGCAAAAAGCCGTTGCTGCGCAGCAGGGCCAGGGTGGAACCGACGGTGATCGTGGCGAAACCGGCACTCCAGAACAGCAGCGAAGGTTCACGAATGCTGCGCCACTCGACCGCCAGATACAGCGCGGCAGCGGCTGCCAGAGCGATCGAGATGGTCAGCATCGTTGGTGGGTCGAGCGGCATTTCCGGGTGAGCCTGTCAGAAGGTCGGTAAGGCCGCCGATTGTAAGCGTTCGGGCCGGTTTTGGCAGGCTCCGCAGACGATCATCACCGACGGGCGTCCACGCTCATTCGTGAGGCGTGAGCCAGGTGTCGACGACCCGCCGATCCAGCTCTTCCCAATAAGCCATGCCCAGCACCCGTGTGGTGTTCAACCCGCGCAAATAGCCACGCAACTGATTGGCGGTATCGCGTTTGAGCTGCGCATCGGTGATGTCCTTGTCCAGCAACACGTTTTCGTACTGCACCAGGTATTCCGCCACCCGCTCGCGAAAGTCCTGCAAAACCGCGTCGCGGATCAGGTCAAAGGTTCTCAAATCGGCGTCCTCACTGTTGTTTTATTCATTGTGGATGAGTGTGTACCCGTCTTTATCGTCGGTAACTATCGCTAGAAGTAATAGTGACCATCACGAAACGCAAGTTCAGCTTTGCAGGCAATAGGCGGAAAATTGCCTTCATTGAAAACGCAGCTCAAGGAAATTGCGCGATGAAGACCCTGACCCGACTGGTGCTGACTGCTCTGCTGATGAGCGGCATGGTAGCCACGGCACCGTCTTACGCCGGCGACGCCTGTGCGTGTCGTCTTCAGCCCATCGCCGGCAGCAGCGCGACTTTGCAGCATTCACAGACCGTGGGTGTGCTGTACAGCGAAAACACCCGGGAAAACCTGCAATACCTGACGCGTTACCACGATATGGCGCTGCACGGTGCCAAGGATGCGCTGGATTCGCGAATCCGCGCCGCCTTTGTCAGCAGCTCCGACCCGGAACTGGCGATCGACTGGTTGCTCAGCTCGTTGCAGCGCCAGTTCATGTCGGTGACCGTTTACGACAACCTCGATGCCCTGATTCTGGCGCATCCGGACATCGTGGTGAAACTGGATACCTTCAACCGCTTGCTGACTCAGCAGAACAGTCTGTACGAGGCGCACTTTATCGCGCGTTTCTACGATGCCGACCTGCAATACATCGGCAAGGCCGAAGGCTCGGTGGAGAAACAGATCCCGGCGGTCTGGGTACACGACAAAGCGGCGCACGAAATTGCCGCGCAGATCGAGCAACAACGTGACCTGCAACTCAATGCCTTGAAGCAGTTCGACGCCTCGCTCAAGGCGCTGGTGGCTTCCAGCTGAACACTCAAAACCAAAAGGGCAGCGGCGGCGCCGTGACGCTGAACCGCTGCCAGTTGAACCGAACCTTTATTTTCAGGATTACCCCGATGCGTGCTTTGTTTGCCCCGACCCTGGCCGTTGCCTCCTTGCTGCTCGCCGGTTGCGCCTCCGCACCGAACGACCCGACGCTGACCTTGCACACCAGCAAGACCCCGGCACAATACGCCGATTGCGTGGTGCCGAAGCTGCAGGGCAGTGCGCTGAAACCGACCGTCTCGCAGACCCAGCGCAGCTACCGGATCGTGGTGCCAAGCAAGGTGTCTGCAGACAACGTGCTGGAAGCCTACAAGGCCGGCAACGGCGGCAAGGTGTTCATCTACGAGCGCCACTTGCTGGCCTCGAATTTCCTGCCTTCAAGTTTTGAACGCGCCGCCCAGGATTGCATCTGACCCGGCTGCGCAAACAGTTCTGACCGAGCTCCTTTGGTTGGCCGCAACCAACCAATACTTTGCCCCGCACCTCATTCGGTTGCGGGGCTTTTTTTTGCCTGACGTTTGCTGCTGTGGCGATGTCGACAATCGAACGCTTGCCCGGTGTCGTCGGCTTCTTGCACCGTCATATTGGAATATGGTTGTATAGTACAACCAATATTTCAGCGGTAATGTGTCATGAGTATCCCTACAGCCTTGATCGAAGAAATCCGTACAGCGTCGCGCACGATGGTGCGTGAATTCGGTTTCCTGCGCGCTACTCTGGCGGCGACCGATTATTCAGCCTCCGGCGTGCACGCATTGCTGGAAATCGAGGCCGGGGACGGCGTCAGCGCTGCACAACTGGCGCAAAGCCTTGGTCTGGAAAAATCCAGTGTCAGCCGCATGGTCGGCAAGCTGATCAAGGCCGGGGAGATCGAGGAGCGTGCCGCCGAGGACGCCCGGGTCAAGCGTCTCCACCTGACGGCGCAGGGCCGGCAGACCGTCGCCGACATTCATGCCTATGGCCAGGCTCAGGTCAGCAAGGCACTGAACACGCTCAATCCGTCGCAACAACAGAGCGTGGCGCAGGGCCTTTCAACCTACGCGCATGCGCTGAAGACCATCCGTCTGGGCGCCGACCGGCCACTCACGCCGAACCTGCACATCAGCGCCGGCTATCGCCCCGGCCTGATCGGCCGCGTGGCGCAAATGCATGCGGATTATTACTCGCGGCATTCCGGTTTCGGCGCGATCTTCGAAAGCCGCGTCGCCAGTGAAACGGCGGAGTTTGTCGGGCGCCTCGATCAGCCCTGCAACCAGATCTGGGTAGCCACGCTTGATGAGCGCATCGTCGGCTCGATCGCGATCGACGGGCAGGATCTGGGCCACAATCAGGCGCATTTGCGCTGGTTCATCCTCGACGACGGCTGCCGCGGCAGTGGCGTCGGCCGGCAACTGCTGAGCGCGGCGGTGGAGTTTTGTGATCAGCAGGGTTTTGACGCGATTCAACTCTGGACCTTCAAGGGCCTCGACGCCGCGCGCCGACTGTACGAAGCGGCCGGGTTCGAGCTGACCATGGAAGAGCAGGGCAGTCAGTGGGGCAGCGTGGTGACGGAACAGCAGTTCACCCGAGCAGCCGCCTCACATTGAAGGTTGATTCAGCGTCATCACGCAGGCGCTGAACATGTCCGCCATCCGGTTGGCGAAAGCCGTGATTTCCAGATCGCTGCGCGCAGTGCCGGAAAGGTCTGGACGAGGGCAAACCGCTACAAACGCATGCCCATTTCGACAGCCCGAGTCTCAAAGCCGAACTCCGCATACATTCGCGCGGCACGGCTATTGAACGGCCAGACGGTCAAACGCAGATCCTGGGCATCCTGTTCGATCGCCCAGTTTTTCACCAGATTCATCAGCCCACGGCCGATGCCTTGTCCCGAAAACTGTTCGGCAACACACACCGAGCCGATGCGAACGACATTCTGCGGTTGCATCAACGGCCCTGAACTTGCCGACAGGCTGGCCGTGATAAACGCCGCAGGTTGATCGTCGACATGAGCGATGAACACAACGTGACCGGGTTTTTCGAAAAGGCCTGACCAGTGGGGCAGGTCGCGGGAAAAATCCGCGGTGGGAGGGGCATAGATGTCGGGGCGGGCAGTGTGATGGACGTCGTTGAGCAATTGCCCCAGTTCACACATGCTCAACGCGTCGTCGCCCGTCGCGGTGCGGTAAGTGATTTGTTCCATGTCGTGCGGTGCTCCTTGATTACGCGCAAGCCGTGAAAGGCTCTGTTGATCGCTATTGTTCCAGCCAGTCAGGCTTCCTGCGCCTTTGCTCTGGCGATCGAAAACGCCTTCGGCAGGCTGGCGCCATTCTTCGCGGCCAGGATCTCGGCCATCACGCTGACCGCGATCTCCGCCGGTGTCTTGCTGCCAATGTAGATGCCGATTGGCCCGTGCAGGCGCTCGAGTGACGTCTGGGTCTCACCAAAATGCTCGATCAGACGTTCACGGCGCAGCTGACTGTTGCGCCGCGAACCGATGGCGCCGATGTAAAACGCCGGGCTGTGAAGGGCTTCGAGCAGTGCCAGATCGTCGAGTCGCGGATCATGACTCAAGGCGACGATGCAGGTGCGCAGATCGACCGCGAAGTCGCGTACCACGTCATCCGGCATGCCGATGATCCGCTCCACACCGTTCACCGCCCAGGTTTCGATGTATTCGGCACGTGGGTCGCACACTGCGACCTTGAAGCCGTTGAACAGGGCCATGGTCGCCAGATACTCGGCCAGCGCGCCGGCACCGATCATCAGCAGCCGATACCCCGGCCCGAGGGTATTGAGCATCTGTTCGCCGTCGAAACTGAATTGCTCAGGAGTTGCCGTGGCTTGCAGTGTGACGCGACCGTTATCCAGTGCCAGGCAGCGGCGCACCAGTTGCCCGGCATCCAGTTGCACCAGCAGTTCGTCCAGCACCTGCCACGACGGGTTGAACTCCAGAATCAGCTCAAGCGTGCCGCCACAGGGCAAACCGAAACGATGTGCCTCGTCGGCGCTGACGCCGTAGCGCACCACCTCGGGCGCACTGTCCTTGAGGCCGCTGCCGCCATGCGCGGTGGTGTAGCGATGGATCAGGTCGTCCTCGATGCAGCCGCCGGACACGCTGCCGACCACGCGCCCGTCGTTACGCAAGGCCATCATCGACCCTGTCGGGCGCGGCGAAGAGCCCCATGTGCGCGCCACGGTGGCGAGCAACACTCGCTCGCCGGCGGCGAGCCAGTCCCGCGCGGTGCGCAGGACCAGCAAGTCGATACTTTCCATCAAACGTTCCTCTAACGCATTTGCAGGATGATCGGGCTGCTGCTGGCCGGATCCGTGCGTTCACGCAGCTTGTTGACCGTCTGCGCCTCAACGGCACTGCCCTGATTGCCCCAGGTGCTGCGCATGAAGGTCAGCACTTCGGCGATCTCTTGATCCGACAACTGCTCACGGAAGGCCGGCATGCGATAGGCGTCCGGCACTCCGGCCGCCACCACCCGCTGCGAACCGTTGAGGGTGATGTTGATCGCCGAGGCACTTTCCTTGGCCAGTGCCGAAGTGGCGCCGGCCAGCGGTGGCATCCATTCGGACTGGCCCTTGCCGTCGAGGCCGTGGCACGAAGCACAGCGCGTGACGAAGGTATGAGCACCGGGCGCGTCCAGACGTTCCGTCGCCGAAACCGCTTGGTACTGCCATGGCTGGCCGTCGCGCTGACGGTCCCCCGGCAATGACTTGAGATAGCGGGCGATCGCGGTCAGATCGTCATCGCTCATGAACTGCGTCGAGTTGTTGAACGCCTCGGTCATCGAGCCGTAAACCACCGCGTGTTTATTGCGCCCGGTCTTGAGGAACTGCACGATCTCCGGCTCACTCCAGCGGCCCAGGCCGGTGTTGTGGTCAACACGCAGGCTCGGCGCATACCAGCCATCGAGCAAGGCGCCGGCGAGGTACGGCGTGGCGGATTCATCCAGGGCTTTCTCGTTGAACGCCAGACCGCGCGGCGTATGGCAACTTCCGCAGTGCCCGGCACCTTGAACGAGATAAGCGCCGCGATTCCACACGGCATCCTGCGACGGTTTGGTCACGTAAGGCTCGGTATCGGCGAAGACACCGTTCCACAGCGCAATCGGCCAGCGCAGGTTCAACGGGAAAGGAATCGCACTCGGGATATTCGCCTGCTTGACCGGTGCCACGCCTTTCATGAAGAACGCGTACAGCGCTCGCACATCGTCGTCACTGAGCTTGGCGTAGGACGGGTAGGGCATCGCCGGGTACAGACGACGGCTATCGGGTGCCACGCCGTGGCGTACCGCACGATCGAAGTCCGCCAGGCTGTAGCGTCCGATGCCGGTTTCCGGCTCCGGGGTGATGTTGGTCGCGTGGATCGCGCCCAGTGGCGTGGCCATTTCCAGGCCGCCAGCGAACGGCGCACCGCCAGGCACGCTGTGACACGCCACGCAATCGCTGAGTCGGGCGACGTATTCGCCACGAGCGACCAGCGCCGGGTCGATATCGGCCACGGCGGTTTGGTTGTTTTCAAGGCGCGAGACAGGCTCACGGGTGACATACCAGGCCAGCAGGCCTGCCGCGACCAGGCACGGCACTGCCAGCCAGCCTGCGGTTCTTGCGAATCGGCTGTTATTCATGGACGCTCCGGCGCTGATCAAGTGAAGGTGTGTCGGCTCATGGGCAGGCTGCGCACCCGTTGCCCGGTCAGCGTTGCCACCGCATTGGCGACGGCGGGTGCGACGGCGGGCAGCGGTGGTTCGCCGATGCCGCCCATTTTTTCCCCGCTCTCGACAACACGCACGTGGACCCGAGCCATCCGCGCAGGCGGCAGGATCGGATACAGGTCGTAGTTGCGCGCGCGCGGTTTGCCATCAATCCACACGGCTTCCTCCACCAGGGTCTGCGACAGTCCCAGCGCCACCGCACCATTGACCTGGGCTTCGACAATCGCCGGATTGACGATGCTGCCGGGGTCGATTGCCTGCCAGATATCGTGCACCTTGACCTGACCGTTCTCGATGGAGACCTCGGCGATCACCGCCGTCTGGGTACCGAACGGCGACGCCATCGCCACGCCTCGGGCACGTTTGCTGCCGTCCGCCGCGGTAAACGGCCCACGCTTCCAGCCACCCGACAGCTCGCCCACTGCTTGCAGCAACGTGGTCAGTCGCTGGTTGTCGCGCAGCAGATGCAGGCGCAATTCGAACGGGTCCTTGCCGCCCTTGTCGGCCAGTTCGTCAAGGAACGACTCATAGAAGAAGTCGTTGAGCGAGTTGCCCACCGAACGCCAGTAACCAAGCATCGCCGGGCCTTTGGCGTAGATCTGCGCGATGCGCTTGTTGGGGATCGCATAGGACTTGCCCGACAACCCTTCAAGCGCCGTCGGGTCGAGTTTTTCACCCTGTTTGCCGGCCAGCGCCTCGGTCGGGCCTTCGGTGGCGCTGATCGCTTCGATTGCCAGCGGCCAGCCGTCATTGTCCAGCGCGGCGCGGAAATTCACCGCGGCTACGGGACGCAGCACGTCACGCAGGAACTCTTCCTCGCGGCTCCAGATCAGTTTGACCGGGCGACCAACCGCCTTGGACAACTCGATCGCCTGGGGGTAGGGACTGGCGGCGTCGTAGAGGAAATGCCGACCGAAGAAGCCCCCCAGCAATGGCGAATGCAAGGTGATGCGCGATGGATCCAGCCCGGTGCGTTTGGCGATGTCGGCACGAAACATGTCCGGCGCCTGATTCGGCAGCCAGACTTCCAGCGAACCGTCGGGATTGAATCGGGCCAGCGCCGACGGCGGCTCCAACTGGCCGTGGTTCAAGTACTGGTTGTGGTACGTGGCGTCAATCCGGGTCTTGGCGCTGGCCAGAACTGCAGCCACGTCGCCTTGATTTTCATCATCCTTGGCCGGGCCTTTGTCTTCAGCCAGGCGTTTGAGCCAGGCGTCGCTGGAAAAATCCGCGGGCATCGGCCGAACTTTGCTGTCGGCCGTTGGCTCCTGCCAGTCGACCTGTATTGCTTCCACTGCACGTTTGGCGTGCCACCAACGCTCGGCGACCACCGCCACGGCCCCCGGCAGGCGATGCACGGAATGCACGCCTTTCATCGCCTTGACCTGCTCTTCGTTGCGCAGGTTGCCCACGGTCATCCCCAAACGCGGGGCATGCTGAACGGCGGCATGCAGCATGTCGTCGACCTTCAGATCGATGCTGTAGAGCGCCTTGCCCGTGGACTTGTCGTAGGCATCGAGGCGCTTCACCGGTTTGCCGATCCAGCGGAACTGGCTCGGATCACGCAGCTGCACCGAGGCCGGATCGGGAACCGGCAGATCCATGGCGTGCCCGGCCAGTTCGCCGTAGGCCAGCGAGCGGCCCGACCTGGCGTGCACGACTTTGCCGGGTTCGGTGCCCAGTTCGCTGACCGGCACCCCAAGTTTCTGCGCGCCCGCCTGCAGCAGCATGGCGCGGGCGAGGGCGCCGAGGCGGCGCATCACCGGGTAACTCATGCGCACCGACATGCTGCCGCCGGTGATGCGCATGCCGTTTTCCATCACCACATACGCTTCGCCGGGCGGTGCGGCTTCGACCAGGAACGTCGACGGGTCGGCATCCAGCTCTTCACCGACGATCTGCGCCATCGCGGTGAACGTACCTTGCCCGCCTTCCATGAACGGGCAAAGCAGGCGCACGCGGTTGTCCGGGCGAATTTCCAGAAACGCCGGCACCTGCGTGCCGCGCTCGGCAGTCGCGGCCGCCACTGCCGCTTGCACGCGAGTCGTGCCCAGCGGCAGGCCGAAACCGAGCACCAGTGCGCCGACGGCGGTGCCGGTCAGGAAACGTCTGCGCGACACATTGATCGGTTCGTGCAGAGCCAGTGCTGATGCTTCCTGAGCAGGATCGATACGCACGTTCATCAGGCATCTCCCTTGCCGGCCAGCTCATGCACGGCGGCATGAATGGCGTTGTACGTGCCGCAGCGGCACAGATTGACCATCGCCGCTTCGATCTGCGCGTCACTCGGCTTGGGGTTTTGCTTGAGCAGCGCCGTGGCGGCCATCACCTGCCCGGACTGGCAGTAGCCGCACTGGGCGACCTGCAGATCAACCCAGGTCGAGACCACCCGTTTGCCGACGTCATCGGCCTCGATCGCCTCAATCGTGGTGACCTCGCGGCCAACCACGCCGGCCACCGGCGTGACGCACGAGCGCACAACATTGCCGTCCACCAGCACGGAACAGGCACCGCACTGCGCCAGTCCACAGCCGTACTTGGTGCCGGTCATGCCCAGATCATCGCGGATCACCCACAGCAGGGGCGTATCGGCGTCGGCATCGACCTGATAGGTTTTCTGGTTGATTCGTAGTTCCATGGTTCACCCGCTCGATCATCGGTTGACGTGCATTTTTATAAGGCGGTGAAACGCTGCGAGGCGCCTCACCGGTAAAGCGTGTTCTTTGCTCAACTGGCCGCGTTGCCCAGTGCTTCTGCGGCGAAGGGTTCGACACGCAGCAGCGCGATGTCCCGACTGGGTGCGGTGCCGTACAGGCGTGCGTATTCGCGGCTGAACTGCGAGGGACTTTCATACCCGACCGCAAACGCCGCTCGCGAAACGTCCAGACGCTCCATCAGCATCAGCCGGCGGGCCTCGTTCAATCGCAGCCACTTCTGGTACTGCAGCGGACTCATGCCGGTGAGTTGGCGGAAGTGGTGGTGAAAGGTCGGCGCGCTCATCTGCACCCGCGCCGCCAGTTCGTCGATACGCAGCGCTGCGCTGTAGTTGAGCTTGAGCCAGTCGATGGCTTTGGCGATGCGATAACCCTGGCCATCGACGGCCGTGATCTGCCGCAGCCGTGCACCTTGATCGGTATTGAGCAGCCGATAATGGATTTCCCGCAGAATCAGCGGCGCCAGCACCGGGATCGCTTCGGGCTCGTCGAGTAATGCCAGCAGGCGTTCGAGCGCGCCTTCCAGCGCGGACGACAGGTTGCCAATGCCAGCGCCCGTGTTCATCGACGGCTGCCGTTTCGCAGGCAAGCCACCTTTGCTGAGGATCTCGGCGAGCATGCCGACATCCAGTTTCAGCACCAGCCCGACACAGGGCTGTTCGGGGTTGGCAAGCATCACTTCGGAATTGGCGGGCAGATCCAGCGAGGTGACCAGAAACCGCGAAGGGTCGTAGCTGTAACCCTCACCGCCGACCCACAAGCGCTTTTCCCCACGGCCCACCAGAATCAGGCTCGGCTCGATCATGCACACGGTCGGTGGTGCCGGCTGATCGCGACGAAACAGCGACAGGCCAGGTATCGACGTGGCGAAGTCACCCGCTACGCTCACGCGCGAGTCGATGTTCAACGCCAAAGGTGATTCGTGGCGCGAGGGGGTAGGGATCATGTCGGGCAACTCCTGTTGAGCTAACTCTAATCCGCTGCACAGACGTTTCCTATACACCACCCTGCAACCTCAGAGGATCAGGCAAGCATTCAAGAGGAATGCACTAGGGCAGAGGTGAATCGACCGGGAGAATGTGTCAAACCATTACAGGAGAGACGCTATGCAAGTCTTCGCTTATGGCGCCCATGCGGGCGACAAACCGCTTGAATCTCTGCGCATCACCCGTCGCGATCCCGGCCCGGAAGACGTGCAGATCGAGATTGCCTATTGCGGTATCTGCCACTCGGACCTGCACCAGGTGCGGGCCGAATGGGAGGGCACACAATATCCTTGTGTGCCCGGTCACGAGATCGTCGGTCGGATCACCGCCGTAGGCCCACAGGTCAGCGGCTTCGCCCCGGGTGATCTGGTCGGCGTCGGCTGTATTGTCGATAGCTGCAAGCACTGCGAAGAATGTGCCGAAGGCCTTGAGAACTACTGCGACGGGATGATCGGCACCTACAACTTTCCGACTGCGGACGCCCCCGGCTGGACCCTCGGCGGCTACTCGCAAGCGATCGTGGTGCATCAACGCTACGCACTGCGGATTCGCCACCCCGAGGCCCAGTTGGCTGGCGTGGCACCGCTGCTGTGCGCGGGCATCACCACCTGGTCACCGCTGCGGCACTGGAACGCCGGCCCCGGCAAGAAAGTCGGCGTGGTGGGCATCGGTGGTCTGGGCCACATGGGGATCAAACTGGCGCACGCACTGGGCGCGCAGGTGGTGGCGTTCACCACGTCGGAGGCGAAACGCGAAGCCGCGAAAAGCCTTGGCGCCGATGAGGTGGTGGTCTCAAGCGACGCGCAGCAAATGGCTGCGCACCTGAAAAGCTTCGACCTGATCATCAACACCGTGGCCGCCCCGCACGACCTCGATGCTTTGCTGGTGCTGCTCAAGCGTGACGGCGCGATGACGCTGGTGGGGGCACCGGCGTCGCCGCATCCATCGCCGAACGTGTTCAACCTGATCATGAAGCGTCGCACCCTGGCGGGATCGATGATCGGCGGCATTCCTGAAACCCAGGAGATGCTCGATTTCTGCGCCGAACACGGCATCGTCTCGGACATCGAGCTGATCCGTGCCGAGCAGATCAATGAGGCGTACGAGCGCATGCTCAAGGGTGACGTCAAATACCGTTTCGTGATCGACAACGCGACGCTGGCACCGTGAAAAACAGTGCGTCCGGGCAATCGCCCGGACGCCTCTCGCAATACAGGTAATTCCAATGACTTCCCTTTCTACAGAACAACGCGGCTGGAGCGCCGTGCTGGCCATGTCGCTGGCCGCCTTCGCCCTGGTCGCTTCAGAATTCATGCCGGTCAGCCTGCTGACACCGATTGCCGCAGAACTGCACATCACCGAGGGGCAGGCCGGGCAGGGGATTTCCGTGTCCGGTGCATTCGCCCTGGTGACCAGTCTGGTGATTGCAGCGGTCGCCGCTCGTGTCGAGCGCAAGAAGTTGCTGTTGGGGCTGACGTTGCTGATGATCGTCTCGGGCACGGTGGTCGCGTTCGCGCCGGGCTACCCTTCGTTCATGTTCGGGCGGGCCCTGATCGGCATCGCGATTGGCGGTTTCTGGTCGTTGTCGGCGGCGACCGCAATGCGTCTGGTGCAGCCTGATCAAGTGCCCCGGGCACTGGCGATCGTCAACGGCGGAAACGCGCTGGCGACGGTAATTGCTGCTCCGGCGGGGAGCTTCCTCGGCGCGTTGATAGGTTGGCGCGGCGCGTTCTTCTGTGTGGTTCCGGTCGCCGCGCTGGCGGCCATATGGCTGCTGATCAGTCTGCCGTCCTTCAAGCTTGAGCGTCAGGCCGGTAGCGGCAACGCCCTGCGGCTGATGAAGCAGTGGCCGGTCGCTTTGGGGATGGTCGCCGTCAGCGTATTTTTCATGGGGCAGTTCATGCTGTTCACCTACCTGCGGCCCTTTCTGGAGGTGGTCACCGGGGTCAGCGTTGCAACCCTGTCCTTGATGCTGCTGGGGCTGGGGGTTGCCGGTTTCATCGGAACCTTTGTGATCGAAAGATTCCTCGGCACTGGCCTGTACCGCACGCTGACAGTTATCCCGCTGATAATGGCGGTCATCGCACTGGCGCTTGTCAACTTCGGCGCATCGCCGCTGCTGACCGCAGTGCTGCTCGGACTCTGGGGGCTGGTCGCCACGGCGGCTCCCGTGGGCTGGTGGACCTGGCTGGCGCAGACGCTCCCGGAGGATGCCGAAGCCGGCGGAGGCTTGCTCGTGGCCATCGTGCAACTGGCAATCGCCGGAGGGGCAATCGTCGGTGGCCTGGCGTTTGATCTGAGCGGTTATAAAGCCACCTTCGAACTCAGCGCGGCGGTGTTGGTGATTGCGTCGGTGCTCGCCTGGTGCGCCGGTCGCAGTGCGACTGAAGTTCATCTGGTCGAGTCGAACGCGGCCGGTTGACGGGGGCAGCCGGCCGCCGGGGACACGTTGTCATTTGAGCGTAACAACGACCTTGCCCTTGGCACGCCCCTGCTCGACGTACTTCAACGCGTCTGCCGTCGAGTCAAACGAGAAGCTGCGGTCAATCACCGGTCTGATGATTGCCTCCTCGACCAGCGTGGCGATTTTTTGCAGTTGTGCACCATTGGCCCGCATGAATACGAACGTGTAGTTGACCGCCAGCTTGCGCGCCTTGCGCCGGATGCCGAGGCTCAGCAGGCGCATGACCTGTTGCAATGGCCAGGACAAGCCTTGTTCTTGTGCGAACTGGGCAGTGGGCGGTCCCGAGATGGAAATGAGCTGGCCGCCGGGCTTCAGGACCTTGAGTGATTTTTGCAATACGTCCGGGCCGAGGCTGTTCAACACCACATCGTAGTCGTGCAGGACGTTTTCGAAGTCTTGCTGTTTGTAGTCGATGACCAGATCGGCGCCCAGTGCCTTGACCCATTCGACGTTCGCGGTGCTGGTGGTCGTGGCGACGAAGGCGCCGAGGTGTCTGGCCAGCTGGATGGCAATGCTGCCAACACCTCCGGAGCCCGCGTGAATCAGTACTTTCTGACCCTTTTTCAGCTGTGCGGTTTCGACCAGTACTTGCCAGGCCGTCAACGCAACCAGGGGCAGGGACGCGGCTTGTGCCATGGTGGTATTGGCGGGTTTTGGTGCAACCGCGTTTTCGTCCACGGCGATCCATTCGGCGAACGTTCCGATCCGCGTTTCCGGCGGGCGAGCGTAAACCTCGTCTCCCGGTTTGAACCGCGTCACCTGTGAACCAACCTCAACCACGACGCCCGCCAGATCATTGCCCAGTATCAGCGGTAATGCATAGGGCAGAATCAGCTTGAATTCGCCACTGCTGATCTTCGAATCCAGCACATTGACGCTGCTGGCGTGTACCTCGATCAAGACGTCACGGGCACCCACCACTGGGGCAGGCGCTTCGCCAATGCGCCCGGTGTTCTTTCCATAGCGATCAATCAGAAATGCTTTCATCGTAGTGCGGCTCTTGGCGGTTGTAAGGAGGGTAGCTGGCGCGTTGCGGTGTTGCTGGGCCGTGTCGTCAGGCGTCGAGGAATGCCTGTGCCTTGGCGACAAAATCAACGCAGTGCTGGAAAATGCCGCCGTGGCCGGCATCCTCATAAATCACCAGTTGTGCGTTGGGAATACGCTTGGCCAACGCCATCGAGTTGACGCTGGGCACCATGATGTCGCTGTCGCCGTTAACGATCAGCGTGGGTACGCGCAAGCGTCCGAGGTCTTGCGGCGGCTGTTGGCCCCACGCGGTGATCGCTTTCAACTGGCGCAGAAAAGCGCTCGGTGTCGGGCCTTTGTCGCGATTCTTTTTGCGTGTTTTCAGGCGCCGCAGATACTGCGACGCAGATCGACGGCCATTGGCTGTCGAAGTGAAGAACAGGTAGTACTTGGGATCGCGCAAGGTCAGCAAGCCTTTGAGAATCAATGGCCACGTCACCGAGCCGACCTTGTCGATACCGCTGCCGCCGGCCGGACCGGTTCCGGTCAGAATCAAGCGACGCACCCGATCAGGCGCCTTCAGGGCAATGTCCTGAGCAACGAAGCCGCCAAGCGAGAATCCCAGTACATCAACGGTTTCCAACCCCAGCGCCCGGATCAACTGAATGGCATCGTCAGCCATTTCGCCGATGGTCAGTGGCGCGGTTCCACCAGAGCCGCCAATACCGCGATAGTCAGTGGTAATGACCCGTCGGGTTTGTGCCAGGCCATCAATGATCGCGGGATCGAAGTTGTCCAGCACGGCGCCCCAATGGTTGAACAGCACCAGAGGCACGCCGATAGCAGGGCCGATGTCGCGGTAAGCGAAGCGAACGCCGTTGACCGTGATCGACTGGTTCGCCGCGTTGCTGAATGGCGTCGACGCGCCAGTGTGGTTATTTGCCAGGATTTGATTCATTTCTGCTCCGGATCGCAGGCCGGATTCGATGCAGTGACTTGCGCCTGCATCGAATCCGCCGCGCGTGCTCGCTACCAAAAAATCACTGAGGGTTCAGGTAGCGCTGGGCAACCGCAGACTGACGGATTTGCCCGATCAGGCCCTGACGTGCGCCCTGCAGATCATCCCAGCGTTGCGCTTCGTGCAGCGGCGGGATGGTCACCGGTTCGCGGCGATCGAAACCGACCAGTGCGGCATCCACCAGATCGCCCACTTCCATGATGTCGCTCAAGGTGTTGATGTCGATGCCGGAGCGATCCCAGATCTCCGTACGGGTGGCGGCGGGGAGTACGGCTTGCACGTAGACGCCCTGAGGTGACAGTTCCAGGCTCAGTCCCTGGGACAGGAACAGGACGAAGGCCTTGGTCGCACCGTAGACGGTCATGCCGAACTCCGGTGCCAGGCCCACCACCGAACCGATGTTGATGATCGCGCCGTCACCGGCCTTGACCAGACGTGGAGCGATGGCGCTGGCCAGGCGCACCAGTGCGGTGGTGTTGAGGGCGACCAGTTGCGCAACGCTGTCGGTGCTTTGGTCGATGAAGTTACCGGAGAGGGCGGCGCCGGCGTTATTGACGAGGATGCCGATACGGGCGTCGTCGCGCAGGCGGCTTTCAACGGTGCTCAGATCAGCGAGTTGGGTCAGGTCCGCTGGAATGACATCGACGGCAACGTCGTGTTCGCTGCGCAACCGGGCTGCAAGTGTGTCCAGACGTGCCTGGTCGCGGGCGACCAGAACCAGATCATGGCCGCGTTGCGCGAAGCGCTCGGCGTAGACCGCGCCAATGCCGGTGGAGGCGCCAGTGACAAGAACAGTAGGGCGAGTGCTCATGGGGAATCTCTCTTTCAGGATGTGGGAAACAGAACGCGCTCAGCTTGCGCTGACGCTCGATTCAGCCAGTGTCGGGTAGTCGATGTAGCCTGCCGCACCGCCGCCATAGAGGGTGGCGGGATTGAACGCGGACAACGGCGCGCCATGCTTGAGGCGCTCCACCAGATCCGGATTGCCAATAAACGGGCGACCGAAGGCGATCAGGTCTGCCTGGTCTTCGGCGAGCTGCGAAGTCGCCAGGTCCAGGTCATAGCCGTTGTTGGCGATGTAGGTGTTTTTGAAGCGCTGGCGCAGTGCGCCGAAATCGAAGGGCGCCACGTCGCGCGGGCCACCGGTCGCGCCTTCGACCACATGCAGATAAACCACGCCGAGGGCATCGAGTTGCTCGGCGACGTAATCGAATTGCGCCTGCGGATCGCTGCTGGAGACGTCGTTGGCCGGCGACACCGGAGACAGGCGCACACCGGTGCGATTCGCGCCGATTTCATCAACCACGGCCGCCGTCACTTCAAGCAACAGGCGCGCCCGATTTTCAATCGAGCCGCCATAGGCATCGGTACGCAGATTGGCGCTGTCCCTGAGGAATTGATCGAGCAAATAGCCGTTCGCGCCGTGAATTTCCACGCCATCGAACCCGGCGGTCATCGCGTTTGCCGCCGCCTGGCGAAAATCGGAAACGATCCCCGGCAGTTCACTGGTCTCCAGCGCGCGAGGCTGCGAGACATCTTCAAAGCGATCATTGACGAAGACTTTGGTGACGGCGCGCAGCGCAGAAGGGGCTACGGGGGCGGCGCCGTTTTCTTGCAGATCAACGTGCGACACGCGACCGACATGCCACAGTTGCAGGAAGATTTTTCCGCCCTTGGCATGGACTGCATCGGTCACCTGGCGCCAGCCGTCAATCTGTGCCGGCGTGTAGATTCCCGGGGTGTCCTGATAGCCCTGACCTTGTCGGCAAATCTGCGTAGCTTCACTGATCAGCAAGCCTGCGCTGGCGCGTTGGCTGTAATAGGTGGTCGCGAACTCGCTGGGTACAAAGCCTGCGCCTGCACGGTTGCGAGTCAGCGGTGCGAGGACGACGCGGTTCGATAGCGTCAGGTCGCCAAGTGTGTAAGGGGTGAACAGAGTCTGGTTGCTCATCTGGTATTTCTTCCGTGCCCGTTGGAGAAGTCGCTGTGCCTGCAATTAGGATGATGATCGAAATCTAAACTGTCAACGGTTTTGATTATGACCAGCATCTATGTATGATTGGCGCAAGAATTCCCAATGAACGCGAGGTACTGCACGTGCGAGTGACCAAGGCCCAGGCGCAGGCCAATCGAGAACACATCGTCGAGACCGCTTCCGAGCTGTTCCGTGAGCGTGGCTTTGACGGCGTCGGCGTGGCGGATCTCATGGCGGCTGCCGGTTTCACCCATGGTGGTTTTTACAAGCATTTCGGCTCCAAGGCCGACCTGATGGCTGAAGCCGCTTCCTGCAGTCTTGCCAAGTCGCTGGCAGGGGCCGAAGCGCTCGACGTGCCTGGCTTCATCGATGTCTATTTGACGAGAGAACATCGCGACGGACGTGGCAGCGGTTGCACCATGGCCGCGCTGTGTGGCGACGCGGCGCGTCAATCGGATGATGTGAAAACGACGTTTGCCGAAGGGATCGAGCGCACCCTGCAGACCCTGGGAGACAAATATCCGACCGGGCCGGACGCCGTGGCGGGCGAGGGCAGAAAGAAAATGATCGACCTGCTGTCGCGGGCTGTCGGCGCGATTGTTCTGTCGCGCGCCTGTCCGGATGATTCCGCGCTGGCCGACGAGATTCTTGAGGTGTGCCGCGCTGAAATGTTGGCTTCGTTGCCGGCTGACGAAGAGGCGGTCTGAGGCGGCGCTGGATCGTCGTCTCTTTCAACGGCCGGTTGCGCTACGTACCAGCGCCTATGAGCAGATGGACCTGAAGCGCAGTCTCAGCGGCAACGCAAGGTCAGGAGTACCGTTTCAGACGCTCACGCCAGTTGCCGCCGTGAGTACGCTGGCACGCCTCCTCGGAGTCGAAACGCACGTTGCGCTCTGAAGGGGACAGATCGATGTCGGCCTCCCTCAGCGCAGTGGCCGTCAGTGCGAAGAGGCGTGCCTTGGCGTCAGTCAGGGCGCGGTTTTTGTCGGACTCGGTGTCGAACACCCAGATGACGTTCAGGGTCGCCGCCAACGCGTTCAGGTCAGCGGTGTGGGTGAGCCAGGTGAAGCCCTTGATTTCAGCTTTTGCGGTTTCACACGCGTCAGTGAGCGTGGCAATCAAGCGTCGCTCGATCCGCGCCAGTTCACGTTTTCCAGGGGGCATTGCGGGTTCCTTTGCAGACGATGGAATTGCGTGGCATGCCTCACTCACCAAAGGTGTGCTGACCCGTCCTGCGTTGTCGCGTTGGGTCAGCCGGGTAGTGGGCACCACATTCATCGGTTTTGGTGCGGCGATTCTGACCATGCGCCGGCAAACCGTCTGAGCGCGAGACTCAATCCAGATCGCTGGCCTGATGCCGTTCCGCAACCTGGCTCGCCTCGTCACCCCAGGTGCGATTGACGCGCTGGCCACGAATCACCGCAGGGCGTTGGGCGATGTCCTCTGCCCAGCGTTGCACGTGGGTGTATTCGTGGGCCGCTAGAAATTCGGCGGCCGAATACACGTTGTTGCGCACCAGTTGGCCGTACCACGGCCAGACCGCGATGTCAGCGATGGTGTAGCTGTCGCCGGCCAGATAGCGGCTTTCGCCAAGGCGTCGATCAAGCACATCGAGCTGACGCTTGGCTTCCATGGTGAAGCGGTTGATCGGGTATTCGAGCTTCTCCGGCGCATACGCATAGAAGTGCCCGAAGCCACCGCCCAGATAAGGCGCGGCGCCCATCTGCCAGAACAGCCAGTTCAGGGTTTCCGTGCGGCCAGCGGGATCTTTCGGGAGGAAGGCGCCGAATTTCTCTGCCAGATACAGCAGGATCGAACCGGACTCGAACACCCGAATCGGCGGCTGTGCGCTGCGGTCGAGCAATGCCGGAATCTTCGAGTTCGGATTGATCTCGACAAAGCCGCTGGAGAACTGATCGCCCTCGTTGATGCGGATCAGCCACGCGTCGTACTCGGCCTCGGTGTGGCCCAGTGCGAGCAATTCTTCCAGAAGGATGGTCACCTTGACGCCATTGGGCGTCGCCAGTGAGTACAGCTGCAGCGGGTGTTTACCCACTGGCAGGGTCTTTTCATGCGTCGGCCCGGCAATCGGGCGGTTGATGCTGGCGAAATGGCCGCCGGACGGGGCTTGGTGTTTCCAGACGGCGGGTGGAACGTAGGGCGCTTTACTCATGAAATGGGCCTCATCGTGAACTTGCCGAGAATGACCTGATAGGTATCAGACACGACAGCATAAACGCTCTAGCTCAAGACTGCGCAACCCCCGGAATGATCAAACACGCCGCTAGGCCCATCAGCGCGATCCCGATGACCTTGTCGACGATCCGCTGTTTTTCCAGCAGGCGCCGGCGTAGCCGTTCAGTGGAGAAAAACAGTGCGACCAGGCTGAACCACGCCCAATGGGCGATCGACATGAACAGGCCATAGGCGAAGTTCATCGTCAGCGAACTGCCTGGCTCCACCACCTGGCTGTACGCCGCCACCACGAACAACATGGTTTTCGGATTCAGTGCGTTGGTCAGAAAGCCTGAGCAGAATACCTTCCAGGCACGGGGTGCCGAAGCGCTTGCATCGGTAAATGTCAGCACAGATTTATTGGTAAAGGATTTGATGCCCAGATAGACCAGGTACCCGGCGCCCAGCAGCTTCATCATCCAGAACAGCATGGGTGACTGAGTGATGATCAGCGCCACCCCGAACACCGTGTAGAACACATGAACCTGCACGCCACAGGCGATGCCCAGCGCGGCGAGCAAACCACTGCGTCGGCCATAGGCGTAACTGTTGCGGGTGACCATGGCAAAGTCCGGGCCGGGGCTGATCACCGCCAGAAGAGTGATGGCGATTACCAGAAACAACTCATTCATCAATACGCTCCGTCGCGTCATTTGCGCTACTTGATTTCACAGATACAGAGTCCGCAGTCACTTCCTCCATAAGCTTGGAAGGATGCAGCAGGCTCTGATTGGCAACATGATGAAGAATTGTCACTGGCAAAAAAAACGATTTATAGTCGCGAAAATCTGTGAGAAATCATCGCCTATATGAACTTGCCTCCGCTGGCTGCCTTTCGCTTCTTCAACACCGCCGCCCAGACCCAGAGTTTCGTCAAGGCTGCCGAGCTGCTGCACGTCACCCACGGCGCGGTCAGCCGCCAAGTGCGCTTGCTGGAAGAGGCTATCGGGGTCGAATTGTTCGAGCGGCGCAACCGTGCGATTTTTCTCAATCACGCGGGGCGCATGCTGTTCAATGTCACGGCGCCGATGTTCGAGCAGTTGCAGAGCACGGTTTATCGCCTGCAACGTGAAGTCCACGACGATGTGCTGGTGGTGTCCTGCGAGCCAACCATCGCCATGAAGTGGCTGATCCCGCGTTTGCCTGACTTCCACAACGCGCATCCGCCGTTGCAGGTGCAATTGCTGACGGCCGGCGGGCCGATCGACTTCGCTCGTTCAGGCGTCGATCTGGCGATACGGCGCGACGATTTCCATTGGGACGAGACCGTGCATGGCGTGACCATTTGTGAAGAGTGGATCGGCCCGGTCTGCGTGCCGTCCAGTCGTACTGACGGCGATTATTTACGCGGCGCCTGCCTGCTGCACAGCAAGACGCGCCCGCAGGCGTGGGACAACTGGGTGCGACAGGCCGGGATTAGCGTGGCGGAGGTCAGTCGGGTCGATTACGAGCACTTCTACCTGTGCATTCAGGCCGCGCTGGCCGGGCTGGGCGTCGGTATGGCGTCGTTTCTGATGGTGCAGGACGAACTCAAGTCCGGACAATTGATCGCGCCGTTCGGCTTTGTGCGGGACGGTTCGAGTTATTGCCTGTTATCACCGCGACCCTTCGAACAGAGTGCCAATGCCATGCTTTTTCGTGAGTGGATCACGCAGCAGATGAGTGCGTGCAGCCAATGACTTGGGCATGATCAACGGGCTTGCATCGGCCAGCGCCTGTTCAAGTGCTCCGTCAGATAATCCATGAAGGCTCTGACCTTCGGCGTCATCGCCGCTCGTTCCTGCACGCATGCATAAATGTCCATCGGTTCGACATAAGCGTGAGCTTCACCTTGCAGATCGTCGAACAGCGGCAGCAATTGACCACTTTCGAGGTAGGGCGCAGCGACGAATTCGGCCAGGCGCGTGACACCTGCGCCGTTGACTGCCATTTGCGCCAGGGCATCGATGTCGTCGCTGATGGCGGTGGCGTTGATCGGGGCGTCGTAGTGCTGGCCGTCTCGGATGAAACCCCAACGCAGAAAGCGCCCATCCAACGGGTAACGGAATGCCAGGCAGGCGTGGTGTTGCAGGTCTTGCGGTGATTGCGGCACGCCGGCGCGCGCAAGGTAGGCGGGGGCGGCGCAGAAGATGAAGGGCAGGGAAACGATGCGGCGCGCAACGATACCGTCTTCCAGTTGTGGCTTGATCCGCAGACTCAGGTCGATACCGCTCTGGATGTGATTGATCTTCCCATTGGTAGTCGACAGCTCGACCAGCAGGCGCGGATGCAGTACGGCGAAACTGGCGAGTAGCGGCGCCAATACGTGGCGGCCGAACGCGCTGGTGGAGGCGATGCTCAAGCGGCCTTGCAGCTCGCCTTCGTCACCGATGATCGCGCTTTGCGCCGACTCCAGATCCGCCGCGATGCGTTTGACCTTCTCGTAATACAGCGCGCCATTTTCGGTCAGGGCCATGCGGCGGGTGGTGCGCTGCAGCAGGCGCACGCCGAGGTGCGTTTCCAGGCGATTGAGGGTTTGGCTGACCGCTGCCGCACTGACGCCCAGGGTCTTGGCGGCGCCGACAATGGAGCCGGCTTCGACCACTTTGATAAAACTGGCAATCGCCGCCAACAGATTCATTCAGGTCCTGCCGCGTGGGTTTGATTCGTAAGTTGTGCTTTATAAAGTACCTGTGGCGGGCCGTCTAGTTGAGGGCCGGGGGCTTTGCTAAGGTGCCGGCTCCCTGTCAATGGATGGAAAAGCCATATGAATCAAAGAACCACTACCGAGGCCTTGTACTCGACGCGTCGCAAGTTGTCGTCACGGGCGACGCCGTATGTGTTTGCGTTGTACATGGCGACGATCATGGCGTTCCTGATGTCGCTGGTGATCACCGCCGCCAACTCCGGCATTGATAACGACTACCTGAGTAATGCGCTGCACGCCTACAAGCTGGCGATGCCGGTGGCTTTCCTTTGCATCCTCGTGGTGCGACCGATCGTGATCAAGCTGGTGGCGATGACGGTGCACCCGCATCGCTGATGATCCCCGATCTTTTGATCTTCAAAAACAGCATCAAAAGATCGCAGCCTGCGGCTGCTCCTACAGGGGGCGGGTCGGCGATGCCGTCAGGTAAAAACAATCGAAACTTCGCGGGCGACCCGACTGTCCAGACCCTTGTGCCTGCCCGGCGGATATCTCGCCGGGCAGGCTTCATGCATCGGTGACAGACGAGGAACGAGATGACGACGACAGTGGGAGATTTTCTGGTTGAGCGGCTCAGCCAATGGGGCGTCACGCGGATTTTTGGTTATCCGGGAGACGGCATCAATGGTGTGTTCGGCGCGCTCGCCCGAGCCAATGGCAAGATCGAATTCGTTCAGGCGCGGCACGAAGAAATGGCCGCGTTCATGGCGTCGGCCCACGCCAAGTTCACGGGCGAGTTGGGCGTGTGCATCGCCACTTCGGGGCCGGGCGCTTCGCACCTGATCACCGGGTTATACGACGCTCGCATGGATCATCAACCGGTGCTGGCGATTGTCGGCCAGCAGGCGCGGACGGCGCTCGGCAGTCATTACCAGCAGGAGCTGGATCTGGTCTCGATGTTCAAGGATGTCGCCGGGGCGTTTGTGCAGCAGGCGTCGGCGCCGTCGCAAGTACGCCATCTGCTCGACCGCGCTGTGCGTACGGCGGTTGGCGAGCGACGGGTGACGGCGATCATCCTGCCCAATGACCTGCAGGATCTTGAGTACGAGCCACCGGCACGGGCACACGGTACCGCGCACTCTGGCGTCGGTTATACCAAGCCGAAAGTGCTGCCCTATGAGGCGGATCTGCAGCGCGCCGCCGACGTTTTGAACAGCGGTGAAAAAGTCGCGATTCTGGTGGGGGCCGGCGCGTTGCAGGCGACGGATGAAGTGATCGCTGTCGCGGAAAAACTCGCTGCTGGCGTCGCCAAGGCGTTGCTCGGCAAGGCCGCGCTGCCGGACGATTTGCCGTGGGTCACCGGCAGCATTGGCCTGCTGGGCACTGAGCCGAGCTACAAGATGATGCACGAGTGCGACACCTTGTTGATGATCGGCTCGGGTTTCCCCTATGCCGAGTTCCTGCCGAAGGAAGGTCAGGCGCGTGGCGTGCAGATCGACCTGCAGCCAGACATGCTCAGCCTGCGTTATCCGATGGAGGTCAATCTGGTCGGCGATTCCGCCGAAACCCTTGCCGCACTGCTGCCGTTGCTCGAACAGAAAACTTCGCACAAGTGGCGCAAGAAGATTGAAGGCTGGCGCGACAGCTGGGAGAAAACCCTGGAAAAACGCGCGATGTCCAAAGCCGATCCGATCAATCCGCAGCGGGTGGTGTATGAGCTGTCACCGCGTCTGCCAGAGCAGGCGATCATCACCAGTGACTCGGGTTCCTGCGCCAACTGGTACGCCCGTGACCTGAAAATCCGCCGCGGCATGCAATGTTCGCTGTCCGGGGGGCTGGCCTCGATGGGCGCTGCCGTGCCGTACGCGATTGCCGCCAAGTTCGCCCACCCCGAACGCGCGGTGATTGCGCTGGTGGGTGACGGCGCGATGCAGATGAACAACATGGCCGAGCTGATCACTGTTGCCAAATACTGGCGCCAGTGGGACAGCCCGAAGTGGATCTGCGCGGTGTTCAACAACGAGGATCTGAATCAGGTCACCTGGGAACAGCGGGTGATGGAGGGCGATCCGAAGTTTGAAGCCTCGCAAAGCATTCCCGACGTGCCATATCACCTGTTCGCCATTTCCATTGGCCTGAAAGGGATTTTCGTCGACCGCGAAGAGGACGTCGCCGCCGCCTGGGAGCAGGCGCTGGCCTCGGAGGTGCCGGTGCTGATCGAGTTCAAGACCGATCCCAACGTGCCGCCGTTGCCGCCGCACATCAAACTCGAACAAGCGAAGAAATTTGCCACGACCCTGCTCAAGGGCGACCCCGACGAAGCGGGCGTGATCGTGCAAGCCGCCAAGCAGGTACTGGCCAGCGTCCTCCCAGGCAAAAAATAACCCCTGTAGGAGCTGCCGCAGGCTGCGATCTTTTGATTTGTTGTTTCAAGATCAAAAGATCGCAGCCTGCGGCAGCTCCTACAGAGGGCCGTGAGGGATAAACCAATGAGCAAAACTGTCAGCGCCCACGATCTGCACATCAGTCTTGATCCGTTAAGCGAGGAGGGGTTGTTCAAATGGTTGCTCGCCAGTTTCCTGATGGGCAAGCGCATTCAGGCCGGCATTGCCGCCGAGGCCTATCGAGTGATTGCCGAGCGGTATCAGCGCGATACGCCGCGCAAACTCGCCAACTGCACGCATCGGCAATTGGTCGGCATGCTGGGCGAAGCGCATTACGTGCGTTACGACGAAACCACGGCGACGCGGCTGCTGGCCTTGGCGGTGCGGCTTAATGATGAATACGCCGGCAAGGTCGGCAACATCGTCAAGGCCAGCGCCGATCGCGCCGCGTTCGAACAGCGCCTGATGGCGTTCGACGGGATTGGTCCGAAGACCGTGGAGATTTTCATGCGTGAAGCGGCGAGGGTGCTTTTTTGATGTTCATCGGATGCGCAGGCTGGAGCCTGGGACGTGAGTATTGGCCGCAGTTTCCGCCCGAGGGTACGCACCTGCAGCGTTATACCGCGCAGTTCAACTGCGTGGAAATCAACAGCTCGTTCTATCGTCCGCATCGGCGTCAGACCTATGCGCGCTGGGCGGATTCGGTGCCGCCGGGTTTTCGTTTTTCAGTGAAGGTGCCAAAGCAGATCACTCATGAATGGCGTCTGCAGAACTGTGATCAGGCGCTGGACGAGTTTCTCGGGCAGTGCGAGGGCCTGGCCGATCGGCTGGGGTGTTTGCTGGTGCAACTGCCGCCGTCGCTGGCGTTTGATCCGGCAAGTGCAGCGGCGTTTTTCGTGGCGTTGCGCCAACGCTTCTCGGGTGCCGTGGTGCTTGAGCCACGGCATGAGTCGTGGGTGGCGGCGGCGCCGATGCTGCAGGCGTATCGGATTGCCCAGGTCGTGGTCGATCCGTCGCGGATCAGCACCGATGGTTCGGCGCAGGGCTGGGCGGATGTGCGTTATTGGCGGCTGCACGGTTCGCCACGCATTTACCACAGCGCCTACGATGAGCGCTATCTGCAAGCGCTGGCAGAGCAAGTGAAAGTCGCGGCAGCAGAGGGGGCCGCGACCTGGTGCATCTTTGACAACACTGCCAGTGGTGCCGCGCTGGGTAACGCGTTGGCACTGGCAGCGTTGATGGCGGATTGAGTCAGACGGACAACTATTAGTAGAAGGTTGTCGCGCCGACGAACATCAGCGGTTCAGGAAACCCAGCAGGTCTTCATTCAGCGCCTGGGCGTGCGTCACGGCAAAACCGTGGGGCGCGCCGGCGTAGACTTTCAGTTCGGCGCCTTTGATCAGCGCGGCGGCCTGTTTGCCGGTGGTTTCGAACGGCACGATCTGATCGCCGTCGCCGTGGATCACCAGGGTCGGCACGTCGATCTTCGCCATGTCCGGGCGGAAGTCGGTTTCGGAAAATGCGCTGACGCAATCCACGGTGCCCTTGAGCGAGGCCAGCAGCGCGACGTTGAGGGTCTGCGTGAGCACGCCGTCGGAGACTTTCTGGCCCTGATTGGTGCCGTAGAACGGAGCGGCAAAATCAGCGATGAATTGCGCGCGATCCTTGAGCAGGCCGGCCTTGATCCCGTCGAACACCGAGGTGTCGACGCCCTGCGGGTAGTCGGCCTTCTTGCCGAACAGTGGCGTCACCGCGCCGAGCAGTACCAGCCCGGCAACGCGCTCGCTGCCATGGCGAGCGATGTAGCGGCTGACGTCGCCACCACCCATGGAGAAGCCGACCAGCGTGACGTCGCGCAGGTCGAGGTGGTTGATCAGTTGCGCGATGTCATCGGCGAAGGTGTCGTAGTCGTAGCCGGTCCATGGTTGATCGGAGCGCCCGAAACCACGGCGGTCGAAAGCAATCGTGCGGTAGCCGCGACTGCTCAGGTATTCCATCTGGTATTCCCACATGTCGGCATCCAGCGGCCAGCCATGGCTGAACAACACGGGTTTGCCGCTGCCCCAGTCCTTGAAATAGATCTGTGTGCCGTCATCGGTAGTGAATGTGCTCATGGAAACTCCTTGCTGTGGGCGATCGTTCAGGAAGGCCGGATGCCGCAATGGCCGCCAATCACTATCGACGCAAATCGCTGCCGTCACTTGTACGCAAGTGCTGCATTGCCATGGCGGGTGGTGTGGTTCTTTTCCAGCGTCACAGTTGTAAGATGAAACCACACGCTGGATTTGATGGAGAAACACCCTGTGAAGCGCAAAAGCCTGCACGGCAACGCCTGCCCGGTCGCCCGTACGCTGGATCTGATTGGCGACTGGTGGTCGCTGCTGATCATCCGCGATGCGCTGGAGGGCATCCGCCGCTTCAGTGATTTTCAGAAGAATCTGGACATCGCCAAGAACATGCTCAGCGCCCGGCTCAAGAGCCTGGTAGAGCAGGGTATCCTGCAAACCGTGCCGGCCGCCGATGGCGGTGCCTATAAGGAATACGTGCTGACCGAACGCGGCAAGGCCTTGCAGACGGTGATCGTCGCGCTGTCGCAGTGGGGCGGCGAGCACCTGTATACGCCGGGTGAGCAGGGTTCGGTGATGGTTGATGCGCAGCAGCGTCAGCCGATCAGGAAGCTGGAGTTGCGTTCAGCGGATGGTCGCTTATTGGCGCCGCAGGACGTGGCGACGAAGTTGGGCGTTGCGCACTGAACCAAGGATTCCCCCCCGGAAAACCGCAGCCGCGTCGATTGTTCAATCCCTGTTACAAACCCGACAAACGGTCGAAATGTTTGTTTGACGTCAAAATGATGGCCATCTAATATCGCGCCACTATTTTGATGTCATTCCGTCTCGAGGGATCGAACATGTATCCATCCGCCCTCGTGGCGAGGTTGTGCGCAGCTTTGCTGTGCCTGTCTCCACTTCAGATTGCCTTCGCTGCACCCACTCCCGGTGAAACCGACCTGATCCGCGATCGCCAGAATCGCTTGCTCGAAGAGCAGCAGCGGCGTCTTGAAGACCTGAAAAATCTGCCCGGCAAAGAGGCAGGTCCGGCGCAACCAGCGGCGCCCACCGACACCCGCTGTTTCCCGATCAAGGACATCGAGCTCAAGGGCGCCGACAGTCTGTCCGACAGCGACAAAACCCGCTTGCTCAAGCCCTACATCGACCAGTGCCTCGGGGTGCCGCAACTCAACGAGTTGCTCAAGGTCATCACCGACCATTACATCGAGAAAGGCCTGGTCACCAGCCGAGCCTACCTGCCGCAGCAGGATCTGTCCGGCGGGCATCTGAAAGTGCTGGTGGTCGAGGGCAAACTCGAAGGCATGAAGGGCGCCGAGAACAGCCAGCTTTCACAGCGCGAACTGGCCATGGCATTTCCCGGCAAGTCCGGTGAACTGGTCAACCTGCGCGAGATCGAGCAGATGGTCGATCAGCTCAATCGCCTGCCGTCCAATCAGGCAAAGATGGAGCTGGCGCCGGGCAAGAACGTCGGCGGCAGTGAAGTGCTGGTCACCAATACGCCGCAGAAGCCATGGCGTGCCGGACTGTCGCGCAGCAACGACGGCCAGCGCAGCACCGGCGAACAGCAGTGGGGCACCAACTTTGATTGGGACAGCCCGCTGGGGCTGGCCGATCAGTTGAGCCTGCGCGGCGGTCACGATGCGATGACCGACCACCAGCACACCTCCAGCAACGCCATGCTCAATTACAACCTGCCGTGGGGCTGGTGGAACTTCAGCTACACCTACAGCCAGAGCGATTACCGCTCGCAGATCGCCGCCAACGGCTACAACTTCAAGCAGACCGGCGACAGCGAAAACCATCAGTTGCGTGCCGAGCGGGTGATCCATCGCGATTCGGTGAGCAAGACCTCGCTCAGCGCCGGCCTGTCCTACCTGCGCACCAACAACTTCATCGAAGACAGCAAGCTCAAGCTGAGCAGCAATCGCATCAGCGAAGCGCAGTTCGGCTTCAACCACGGTCGCCGCATCGGCAGCGCCTTCGTCAACGTCGACGCCGGCATGCAGGAAGGCATCGGCGCCTTCGACGCACAGGGCAGCCACGATCCAGGCCCCGGCGAACCGGATGCACGCTACCGCAAATACACCGCGACCCTGAGCTATCTGCAACCGTTCAAGGTGTGGGGCGAATCCTTCACCTTCAGTAGCCTGATGACTGGCCAGCGCAGCGAGGACGTGCTGTTCAGTTCACAACGCACCAGTCTCGGCGGGCTGTCGTCGATCCGTGGCTACAAGGATCAGTCGTTGTCCGGCGACAGCGGCGGCTACTGGCGCAACGACCTGCGCTGGAGCCGACCGGTCACGGCCGAATGGCTGCGCCCGGTGTTCGCTGAATACGGCACCAGCCTCGGTTACGACCAGGGCGTGATTCGCGGCGACCGCTACAACGGTGATCAGCACGGGCGCATGTCGAGCAACTCGCTGGAACTGTTCGCCCGTGGCGAGCACGTGGCCGCCAGTGTGACCTTTGCCCATTCCCTGGAACGCCCGGATGTACTGACCGAGCGTGAAGCGCCGATCTATTTCCGCCTCGACTTTTTCATCTAATTCAAATTCTTCGAGACCATCGACATGGATGTTCGTCAGTTCGCCTTCCTTGAAGGCCAGCCTTCTGCGGCCGTAAAAAACCGTGAGTCGTTTCTGGGCATGCCCAAGCGCGGGCTGGCGTTCCTGCTGGCGAACGTCATGTTCTGGCAACCGATGTGGGCGCAGGCCGACGGCATTGTCGTGGCCAACCCGAACACCGCGCTGGATCGGGCCGGTAATGGCGTGCCGATCATCAACATCGCCACGCCCAACGGCAGCGGGCTGTCGCATAACCAGTTCCACGATTACAACGTCGGCGCGCAGGGCGTCATCCTCAACAACGGCTCGACGCAGACCTCGAACACCCAGTTGGCCGGGCACATCATCGGCAACCCGAACCTGAAAAACAGCGGCTCGGCGCAAGCGATTCTCAACGAAGTCATCAGCGGCAACCCGAGCCAGTTGCGCGGTTACACCGAAGTGGCGGGGCAGTCGGCGCGAGTGATCGTCGCGAACCCGTATGGCATCACCTGTAATGGTTGCGGTTTCATCAACGCGCCGCGCGTGACGCTGACCACCGGCAAACCGGTGCTGGATGGCGCGGGGCGGCTGGATCGTTTTCAGGTTGATCAGGGTTCTGTTGCCATCGAAGGCACCGGGCTTAACGCGACCAACGTCGACCGCTTCGAAATCATCACCCGTAGCGCCAAAATCAACGCTGAGCTCCAGGCGCAGAACCTGACCATCGTTGCCGGGCGCAACGACGTCAACGCACAGACCTTGAACGCCACGGCCCGCGCCGACGACGGCAGCGCCAAGCCGCAACTGGCAATCGACTCTTCGGCACTCGGCGGGATGTACGCCGGGGCGATCAAACTGGTGGGCACCGAGGCCGGGGTCGGGGTGAAACTGGCGGGCAACCTGGCCGCCAGTGGTGGCGATATCCAGATCGATGCCAACGGCCAGTTGACCTTGGCGCAGACCTCGGCAGCCACTGCCGTGAACATTAAAGCCAACAGCCTTACTGCCCAAGGTCCGGTCTACGCCGGCACCGCACTGAGCGTGCAAACCCAAGGCGATCTGAGCAGCCAGCAAAACCTCGCTGCACGCGACAGCATCAGCCTCAGCGCCGGTGGAACCCTTAGCAACAACGGCATCATTGAAGCCGGGGTCAACGCCGACAACAGCCGTAACAGCGCTGGCGACGTGAACCTGAGTGCGCAGAACCTCAACAACAGCGGCAAAAGCGTGATCGCCAGTCGCAACCTGACGGCAACCGTCGCGCAAACCCTGAACAACCAGGGCGGTACGTTGAGCGCCCAGCAGAGCACGCGCCTCACAGCCACCACTCTGGACAATCAGAACAAGGGCAGCGTCCTCGGTAACTCGACGGTGCAGTTGAACGTCAGCAAGGTCATCAACACCCAGGGTGTGATCAGCAGCAACGGCAACCTCGGCGCCGATCTTGGCGACCTGAATAACCACGATGGCGAGATATCCAGCGCCGGCACCACCCGTATCGACGCCATCACGCTGGACAACAGCGGCGGCCAGGTGACGGGTGACGTAGCGCTGAACATCGGCTTGATTGGCGCGCTGAACAACCGCAACGGTGTGTTGGGCTCGGGGGTGAATGTCAGCATCACCGCCGCCAGCCTCGACAACAGTCACGAAGGCAGTCTCGTCAGCGACGGCAGTCTGACCGCGCGCATCACTGGCTTGTTCGATAACCAGAACGGTGAGCTGAGCGCCAAAGGTGCAGTCGATGTCCAGAGTGGCAGCCTCGACAACCGTGGCGGCAGCGTGGTTGGCAAGGATCGCCTGACCCTGCGCAGCAATTCAGTGGACAATCGCGGCGGAAAAATCCGCGCGACCAAAGACCTGCAACTCAATGTTGGCGCGCTCGACAATCGCGATAAAGGTCTGCTCGATGGTCAGGCCGCCGTCAACTACAGCGGCACACAACTGGATAACCGTGGCGGCTTGCTCAGTGCGGCAGGGCCGATGATTCTCGGCGTGACGCGCATCGATAACAGCGCCGGGCGCATCTCAAGCAAAGCCGATCTGAACGCCAACGTGACGCAATTGGTTAACCAGGGTGGTGAATTGGTCGCCCAAGGTTCGTTGTTGCTCAGTGGCCAGTCGCTCGACAACCGTAAGGCCGGTCTGGTCGGTACCACAAAAGCGCTGAAACTAACGGTCGGCGAGATCGACAATCGCGGTGGCGAAATCTCCAGCACCGTCGATGTGACCGTCATCGGTCAACGCCTGAACAACAGTGACAGCGGCAAAGTCCTCGCCGGAACCACCCTTGGCCTGACTGTGGCCCGGGTCATCAATCAGACCCTCGGACAACTGTTCAGTGTTGGCACTTCGACGCTGATCGGGCAGAGCCTGGATAACAGCGGCGGTAGTTTCGTCACCCGACAGGGCAATCTGGACATTCGTCTCGACAACGCCTTGAGCAATATCGAGGGTCTGATCAGCAGCGAAGGGACGCTGACCGTACACGCCGGCAGTCTCGATAATACGCGCGGTCACTTGACGAGCGCCGGCGCGCTGGCGCTGACCAGCACGGGCAGCCTGAACAATCAGACGGGTTCGATCGCCACCGACAGCGGGCTGATCCTTGCTTCAAAAAGTCTGGATAACAGTCAGGGCGGCTTGATCAGCGGCAAAAAAGCCACCGCGCTGACCACCGGCGTCTTCAACAACGCCTCCGGCGGCAGCCTGGTCAGCGGTGACACCCTTACGCTCAACGCCGGCGCAGTGAGCAACGGCATCGGCAGCCGGATCGCTAGCGAAAGAGCACTGACCGCAACGGTCACCGGCTTCGATCAGCAGGGCGGTCAACTGTTCAGCAAAACCTCCCTGAGCCTCGACCTCAATCACGGCCAGTTGAACAACCGCAATGGCCTGATCAATGCACCGTTGCTGGTGCTGAAAAATCTCCAGGACGTCGACAACCAGGGCGGTGAAATCTCCAGCGCCCAGGCCTTCACCCTGACCGCGCAAAACCTCGATAACAGCAACAACGGCAAATTGATCAGCAATCAGGGCCTGACCCTGCGCATCGAACAACTGCTGGCCAGCGTCAAGGGCCTGATTTCCGCGCAGAGCGTGGATGTCAAAAGCGCTCGCCTGGACAACAGCGGCGGCCTGATCACCAGCCGTGGCACCCTCGGGGTGACGGTGGACGGCCAACTGGTCAACCAGGGCGGTACGCTGATCGCTGATGATGAACTGAATCTGAAAGCCGACAGCGTCGACAACAGCGAAGGGCACATTGCCGGTAAAGCCGACGTTATCGCCAACGTCGCGACCCTCGATAACCGACACGGTGAACTGGTGGCAACCGACGGGCTGAAGCTCACCGGCAACAGCCTCGACAACCGTAACGGCGGTCTCGTCGGGGCGAATCAGGCGCTGCAACTGATGGTCGATGCCATCGACAACCGTGGCGGTGAGCTGTCCAGCCAGGCTGACGTGACGTTGGTCGGCAGTCGTCTGGACAACAGCGATGGCGGTAAGTTGATCGCACAAGGTGCTTTGAGCCTGACCGTTGATGAAGTGCTCAACCGTGCCAAGGGGCTGATCTCGGGCAAGACCGACCTGACCCTGACCGGCCGCAGCCTCGACAGCACTGCGGGTGCACTCCTGAGCCAGAGCAACCTGAAACTCGACCTGAGCGGCGACCTGAATAACAGTCAGGGCCTGATCAGCGCGGAAGGCAGCCTTGGCGTGACAGCGGCGAGTCTGACCAACAACCTCGGCAGCCTGTCGGTTGCCGGGCCGTTGACATTGACCACCAGCGGCGTGGTGCTCAACCGTGGTGGTCAGATCGTCACCGACGCCAGCCTCAACCTCACCAGTGCCAGCCTCGACAACAGCGACAATGGCAGCATCAGCGGCAAAGGTCCGGTGGTGGTGCATACCGCTACACTGGATAACAGCCACAACGGCCGCCTGAACAGTGGCGACACGCTGGAATTGAAAGCGACCCAAGTGACCAACCAGGACGGCGGTCGTATCGCCAGCGTTGCTGCGCTGACCGCGAACGTCACTGGCCTCGATCAGCAGGGCGGCCAGTTGTTCAGCAACACGTCGCTGGATCTGGACCTCAATCACGGTCAACTGAACAACCAGAGCGGCTTCATCAGCGCGCCGTTGCTGATGCTCAAGAACCTCCAGGACGTCAACAACACCGGCGGTGAAATCTCCAGCGCGCAGACGTTCACCGTGACGGCGCGCAGCCTCGACAACAGCAACGGCAAATTGCTCAGCAATCAGGCCGTGACGCTGCGCATCGACCAGGCGCTGACCAACATCAAAGGCCTGATTGCCGCGGCTGCGCTGGACATCAAGGCAGCCAGTCTCGACAACAGTGGCGGCACACTGACCAGCCGCTCGAGTCTGGACCTTAACCTCGACGGCCTGCTCACCAACCAGAACCTGGGTCTGATCAATGCCACCACCGGCCTGACCATCAACAGCAACGGCCTGAACAACCAGAACGGCTCGCTGCTGGGCAGTGCCATCGCCATTGATTTCGGCGCGGCCACTGCTGATCTGAACAACGACGGCGGCCTGATCACCACTGAAGGCCAGTTGAGCATTCAGCACCTGCGTGACCTCACCAACCGCAGCGGCAAGATCGCCAGCAGCCAAAGTATCGACCTTGTCGCCCGCAGCCTCGATAGCAGCAACGGCAAGCTGGTCAGCAACAATCTGCTGAATCTCAACACCGGTGCACTGGTCAACCAGAACGGGGTGATCTCCGGGGTGCAAGGCCTGACGGTCAACGCCGCGAGCCTCGATAACCGCAACAAGGGCACGCTCTCTGCCAGTGATGGCAACCTCAGCGTGACGTTGAGCGGGGATTTGCTCAACAGCGGCGCGGGGGCACTGGTCACCCAGAAAAATCTCAGCGTCACCGCAGCGAATCTGGATAACAGCAACAACGGTGTGGTCTCCAGTACGGGTGCGCAAACCCTGACCATCAACGGTCTGCTGAACAATGCGACGGGTGGCCTGATCTCTACCGATGCGAGCCTGGCGATGCAAGCCATGACGCTGGGTAACGCCGGCGGCACCGTCAATGCCACGCAGGATCTGAGCTTCACCGGCACCGCCCTGGACAACACCGGTGGCAGTCTCGCTGGTAACGCCGCCGTGACCCTCGACCTGCTCGGTGCCCTGACCAACACCAACGGCAAGCTCGCCAGTGGTGGCACGCTGTTGCTGCAACGCGCCACGCAGATCAACAACCAGGGCGGCCAATTGGCGAGCCAGAGCCTGATGACCCTGTTGAGCGGTGGTCTGGACAACCGCAACCGTGGCACCGTCGCCGCCAGCGGCCTGTTGACCATCACCACACCGGGCGCCATCCAGAACAGCGCCGATGGCTTGATCTACAGCCAGAACAGCGACCTGCGAATCCAGGCCGCCAGCCTCGCCAACGCGAAGGGCACCTTACAGGCGAAAGGTGCAGTCACCGTTGTCAGCAACGGCGATATCGACAACCAGAGCGGTCGAATCCTCGCCACCAACGGTGATCTTTCCATCGATGCCGGCAATCTGGACAGCCGTGGCGGTGTTCTCGCCAGCCTGCAAGCGGCGTTCACCGCACGCCTGACCGGAGTGCTGAAAAACGGCTATGACCTGAACAACAATCGTCAGGGCGGGGTGATCCAGGGCCAGCGCTTGAACCTCAATGCGGCGATGGGCCTCGACAACTATGGCGGCCGTATTTCCGCACAAAGCGGCGACGCCATCGTCGTGACCGGTAACTTCGACAACCGCAACGGCGGGCTCTACGCCAAAGGCAAAATCAACGTCACCGGCAACAACTTCGACAACAGCGGCGACAACGACGGCCAGATCGCCGGCCAGCAGATCGACCTCAATCTGACCGGTGAACTGAACAACCGCCTGGGCATCATCGAAAGCGACAGCACCCTTGCCATTAAAGCTGCCAGCCTCGATAACCAGACAGGCCAGTTGCGTGCTCTCGGCACCAGCGGCAAAACCAGCTTCCAGATTGGCGGCCTGTTCGACAACCGCAACGGCACACTGGAAACCGCCAACACCGACCTGACGCTCGACGCCGGCAGCTTCCTCAATACCGGTGGCAGCCTGTTGCACGTCGGTACCGGCACGTTCGACATCTCCACCAACAACGTCATCAACGCCGGCGGCACCCTCGTGACCCGCGGCGGCCTGACCATCAGCACCGATACCTGGACCAACAGCAGTTCGATTCAGGCCGGGCGCTTGACCGTCAACGTCAACCACCTGACCCAGACGGCCAGCGGCCAATTGCTCGCCTCCGACAGCTTCACCGGCACCGGCATCAACTGGTTCAATGAAGGCCTGCTGGCCAGTGACGGCAGCATGAATGTCGGCCTGGGTGCCGCTTATTGGGGGGCAGGGCGCCTCACCAGTCAGGGCGATCTGACCCTGAACGCTGCACAAGTGAGCCTCAACAGCGTCAATTCCAGCATCGCCGGGGGTGGCCAGACCACGCTCAATGTCAGTGGCCAACTGGACAATGCCGGTCGCCTGACCTCCGGTGCGGGCATGACCATCAATGCCGGCGGCGTGCGCAACTATGGCACCACGGCCGCCGGCACTGACCTGACACTGACCACTGGTAATCTGGTCAACGCCAGCGGTCTGTTCTTCAGCGGCAAGGACATGTCGTTGCGGGTCGCCGATCTGAATAACAGCTACGGCAACATTTACAGCCTCGGCAATCTGACGATTGACCGCGATGGCCGTGGCGGGTTGGCCAACTCCATCGTCAACCGTTCGGCGTCGCTGCAAAGCGATGGCAGCATGACGCTGGCAGCGAGCTCGATCCAGAACATCCGCGACGTGCTCACGGTCAACAACGCCGGCATCTACACTGCGCGGATCGGTGAAGTCACCTGTATCGAAGGGGTGAACGCCGGTGACTGCAGTGGCAAGCAGAACCACGCGTGGGAAATCGTACAGCGTGAAAAACTCGAGGTTACCTCGGCCAGCGCCGCGTCCAGCATTACCGCTGGTGGCAACCTGACCCTCAATGGCGGTGACCTGCTCAACCAGAGCAGCACCATTGCCACCGCGGGCAACTTCATTGCCAATGTGGCGAACCTGACCAACAGCGGCGTGGAGACCGGTGAAACCGAAACCACCCGGATCTACATGTCCCAGCGCACCAGCAATGCGGGTGGCTGGTACAGCGCCGCCAGCGCCTTCACCAATCAGTACTGGTATGAAAGCAGCGGCTACAACGTCAATAATCTGGGTGGCCTGCAGGGCGGTATCGCGAACTTCATCGGCATGACCGAACGGGAACTGCCGGAGCTGGGCAGCACCCGCAAAATTGCCTCCAGCGACCAGAGCTACGCCGCCGTGATCCAGGCCGCTGGCACGGTCAATATCACTGCCCAGAACAACATCGATAACAGTGTCGTGCGTCCGGGCTACACCTATATCGGCAGCGGTCCGCGAACCGGCACCGGGGCGGGTGGCAGTCAGTTCTCCACACGGGTTACCGTCAATCAGCAACTGCCTCCGAACCTTGCCCAGCAGCAAGTCAACCCGGTGGTGTTGCCTGGCTTTGCACTGCCGACCGGGCAAAACGGTCTGTTCCGCCTTAGCGGCCAGGAAAGTACCGCGCCGGTCGCGACCGGCCCGCAGAGCTGGACAATGGGCGGCGCCAGCGTCAACCTGAGCCAGCGCGATCAAACATTGCCAGGCGTGCAGACACGCAACATTCTCCTGACCAACAATGCCTCGGCTGCGGCCAGCAGCGTCAACCTGAGTACCGCCGATCACCAGGCCCAGCAACCGGGCGTTGGTGCCAGTGCAATCGACGTCAGCACGCCAGCAACTGACGTCAGCGGCGCGACCCTGCCGGGGCGCTCCACTGCGTTCACCATCAACCGGGTGCAGGGTGTTCCGACCAGTGCGGGCACATCCAATCCGCAGAAATACCTGGTCGAAACCAACCCGGTACTGACCGACCTCAAACAGTTCATGAGTTCGGACTACCTGCTGTCCAAACTCGGTTACGACCCTGATCAAAGTGCCAAGCGCCTGGGTGACGGCTTCTACGAGCAGACCCTGGTCCAGCAAGCCGTGGTCGCCCGTACCGGTCAACGTTTCATAGATGGGCAGACGTCCAACGACGGCTTGTTCAAGTACCTGATGGACAACGCGCTCACCAGCAAAAACGAGCTTAATCTGGCGGTGGGCGTCAGCCTGACCTCCGAACAAGTCGCGGCCCTGACCCACGACATCGTCTGGATGGAAAACGCTGAAGTGAACGGCGAGCAAGTGCTGGTGCCGGTTCTGTACCTGGCCAACGCCAACAATCGCCTGGCCCCGAACGGCGCCTTGATCCAGGGCAGCGACGTGACCTTGATCGCCGGCAAGGACCTGAATAACGTCGGTACTTTGAAGGCCAACAACAACCTGTCGGCCACCGCCACCAACGATCTGGTCAACAGCGGCCTGATCGACGCGGGCAATCGCCTCGAGCTACTGGCTGGCAACAACCTGATCAACAAATCCGGCGGCGTTATCGCGGGTAAAGAAGTCTCGTTGACCACCACCCGTGGCGACCTCATCAACGAACGCACCGTCACCACCCACGAAAGCGACAGCGGCTACCGCAGTGAGCGCAGCGATTTTGTGGACAGTGCAGCGCGTATCGAGGCAGCCAACAACCTGACCATCAAGGCCGGGCAGGACTTCAACAACACCGGTGGCGTGCTTAAAAGCGGCCTGGACACCACGATCAATGCCGGGCGTGACGTCAACCTCGTTTCGGCTGAGCAGGTCTCAGGCGGGCAGCGTGGTTTGCACACGGATCAGACGATTACTCAGTATGGTTCGGCCATTGATGCAGGGCAGAGTCTGATCGTCAACGCCGGTCGCGACATCACTGCCATTGCCAGCCAGATTGGTGCCAAACGCGACGTAGACATGAGTGCCGTGGGTGACTTGACCCTGGCCTCAGCTGCGGATGAAGAGCACTCGTACAGCAAAACGAAGAAGGTGACGAGTCAGGAGGATCATGTCAGTCAGGTTTCCACGACCCTGACGGCTGGGGGGACTGTCTTGCTCAACGCCGGTAAAGACTTGAGCCTGATTGCCAGTCGTGTCAGCGCCGGGGATGAGGCTTATCTGACGGCGGGTGCCAATCTGGCGCTGCAATCGGCAGAAGACACCGATTACAGCTTCTACAGCAAGACCAAGAAAACCTCCTCCGGGAAGAAAAGCCGCCTTGACGAGGAATCCAGCACCACCAATATCGCCAGTTCGGTAACGTCGGGCGGTAATGCAACGCTGGTTGCCAATAACGACATGCTCATCAAAGGCAGTGAAGTTGCCTCTGACAAAGGTGGTGTGAAACTGGTTGCAGGCAATGACATGCAAATCGTTGCTGTCACTGACTCACAAAGCGTCCGCCATGAAAGCAGCTCCAGCAAAAGTGGTTGGGGAGGCTTGAAGTCGAGCAAGGTCAAGGATCAGGTTTCCGAGACGCAAACGACGGCGGTCGGCAGCATGATTTCGGGTAACACTGTAGATGTGGTGGCCGGCCGAGACGCGACGATTACCGGATCAGCCTTGGTCAGCACTCATGATCTGTCAGTGCAGGCCGGTCGCGACTTGACCATCAACGCCGCGGAAAACACCTTTACCCGTAATGAACTGCACAAGGAAAAGAACCGCGATCTGACCGGGGTACTGACCGCTAACAACCTTGGCGTCGATGACATCACCGGTAACCAGCACTTGTCTGTCAGCAGTCAGAATCATACTGGCCAATCGTCCCAGACCACTTTGACCGGTAGCACCATTGGCTCCAGTGCTGGCAACGTAACCCTTTCCAGCGGGCGCGAGTTGAGCGTGATCGCCAGTGATCTGGTCAGCACCAAGAACATGAGCCTGACCGGCTCCAAGGTAACCATCGCTGCGGGCATGGAAAGCTCGAGCCAAAGCAGTACCGACAAATCCAGCAGCCTGGGGGTAGGCCGGGTCATTGGCGGCATGATCGTTGATACGGTCAATACCATTCACAACTCGGTCGAAGCGGCGAAAAGCGCCGACGACCCGAGGCTTAAAGCGGTCAAATATGCTCAAGCCGCCATGGCGCTGAACGACCTCGGCGGGATGGGGGGAAGCGCCGAAGGTGCAGGTTCCGACTATGGCAAGAAACAGGGTTCCGCCAGCAATGGTTCGTTGATAAAGATCGGTACTGAACTGGCGAATACCCACAGCAAGAGCACTAGCGAGTACAACAGTCAGACAGCGAAACAAAGCACGATCAATGCGGGCCAGAACCTGCTGATCATCGCTGATGGCGGTGCGCCGGGAACGGCCGGTGATATTCATATTGTCGGCAGCAGCTTGAAAGCCGCCGATACTGCGTTGATTGCCAAGAACAACATCGTTCTGGAAAGCGCGCAGAACACCGCTGACTGGGCCAACAACGGCAGCAATAACAAAACCGCCATCGGGGCGAGCTTCAACCTGGGCGAACAGAACGGCTTCACCCTTGACCTCGGGGCGTCTGTTGCCAAAAACACAGGCACCGGCAGTTCGGTCACCCAGGTCAATACCACTCTGGATACCGGCTCTCTCTCCCTGCACAGCGGCAATGACACCACGCTGGCAGGTGCACAAGTCCGAGCCGACAGTATCAAGGCCGTGATCGACGGCAACCTCAACATCATCTCGCGTCAGGACACCGAGACCCAGAGCAGCAAGCAGGGCAGTGCCGGTATCGGCGCGAGCATCTGTATCCCGCCATTCTGCTATGGCGCAACTGTGACCGGGTCTGCAAGCCTTGCCGCCGGCAACATGAACAGCGACTACAAAGCCGTGATCGATCAGAGCGGTCTGTTCGCCGGCCAAGGTGGATACGACATCACTGTTGGCAAAAACACCACCCTGCAAGGCGCGGTCATTGCCAGCGAAGCGACACCGGAGAAGAACCTGCTCAGTACTGATCGCCTGTTCGTCAGTGACATCAAAAACACGAGCGATATCAGTGCCCAGTCGGCCGGTATTTCGTTGTCTTACGGCGGCAAGTCCGGCACCAGTGTCGGCGGCAGTATTCCGCTGGCGCTTGAAGATTCGGATCAGAGCAAGACCCGCAGTGCCGTCAGCGAAGGCACCATCATCGTTCGCAACGCTGCAGGCGTGAACGATCTGGTGGGTCTGAATCGTGATACAGCGCATGCGAATGAGGCACTGGACAAACCTGATCAAAAAGCCATTCAAGAGCGGATTGATCTGATTCAGAGCACGGTCTCGCTGTCGCGAAACATCATCGGCAAAGTGGCGAGCGCACAGCAGCAAGCGGCTGCTGACAAACTGAAGGCGGCCACCACCGACGAAGAGCGTAAGGCTGCACTCGATGAGTACACCAGTTGGGGGGTGGGCGGCGATAAACGCATAATGGCGGATGTCGCTGCTGGCTTGATTGCAGTGGGCTTGGGGGGCGTTGGCGGTACGACAGCGATCGGTGTCGTCGCCAATACCTCGGCTAACGATGCGTTCAAGAAAATCGGCGATTACGCCAGCCAACAAGAACGTGATGCTACCGACCCCGTGACCCGAGCAGCTTGGGCTGAAGGCGGGGCGGCACGCGTCATGTTGCACTCGCTGGTTGGCGCGGTGATGGGGTTGTCGGGCAGCAGCGTCGCAGCCGGCGCACTGGGTGCAGGGGTCTCAGCGGCTCTGATGCCGATGATTGCAAAAGCCCTGAAAGATAGTGACCTCAGCGCCAAGCAGCAGGATTCGTTGGCTACCTTGATTGCTTCGGGCCTAGGCGCGGCAGCGGGATCTGGTGGTGGAGCAACGGGCGCGACGACTGCGGTCACCAGTGCAACCGGTGTCGAGATGTTCAATCGACAATTGCACAAGCAACAGGAAATCCCGCTACTGAAGAAAAAAGCTGAGGAGCTGCAAGCGCGTGGAGGATCGCGCTCGGGCGCTCAGTGGGAAGATTTGTTACTGCTCGCAGCCGGTGCTGAAGTAGACGCTGCCGGTCTCGCACATCTGAAAAGCGTAATGCAAAACGCTGTCGGTAATGATCCGGAGTCCAGGAACTTCGCTGAAGATATGGGCGACGCCTATGCAGCAATCAGCCAATTGTCCGGTCAAAAAATCCCGCTGACCTGGAGTGATGGTCGACCGATTATTGCCAACGGAGCACCGGTTTACGCGTTCAGTGCGACAGATGCGCAATTCAATGACTCTACCTTGTTCAATGCTGCCGGGACCTATGGCCCGGGAGCTGTGTACCAGCACTGGAGTCAGTTCGGTAAAGACCAGACGACTCAGTATGAAAACGAGCTATCCAGCATTTCGACCTACGCGTCTGATTTAGCGAACACTGCTGAACGACTGTCGGCCATTTCGGGCAAAGGAATATTGTCATCCACAATTATTGATGATGTACTCCTTTCGATGACTGGGATCCGCAGTGGCAAGGTCGTTATCGATGCGGTTCTGGAGGCGCTGGCGAAGAAGCAGGTGGCGAAAGATGTCTTAAGGACCGCCGGTGCAAAAGACATAGGAGAAGCAACTGGTTCTGCTGTGAAGCCTACAGTTGAATTGTTTGGTGGGAAAAATGCGCAAACACCGGGAGCCATAAACGTTGATATAAGTGCGGATATTCAGTCTGGTATCCGTGCGGATGCAAGGCAGCTACCTTTTAAAGATGGCTCAGTGGGAGAGATTGTTGCAAGCAATCCATTCATTCCAAAAGAAGCGGGAGGAACCTTCTCTATGATGGATTATTTGCCGGAAGCAACTAGAGTGGTTGAGCCGGGTGGAAAAATTTTCATCAACGCGAACGCTGCAAACCCTTATGGAAAACTTCCCAGTGCATCTGATCTTGAGTCTTTGGGATTGAGAGTTTTGCAAGACGGTCCTCTAGACTCCCGGTTTTCAGGGCAGACCTTCCTTCGTACAGATGGGAGCGCTATTACAAATCTGGATAGTATGAAAACGATCGTTTTGGAGAAAATAAAATGAGAGTTTCAGTGGATTTCGAAGCGCTTGTTACATTCGATTGCACCTACGGGAGGTGGACTGTTGTGGGGGACTCACTGCGGGTTTTTGTTGAAAAGGGACTAGTTCTCCCACATTGTAAGCTTGTAAATGATATCAATGGCGTTTCTCTTGTGAGATGCGAGAAAGGTGAAAGTGCTCGTGTTGAGCATCTGTTTCCAGTGCACTATATTTACGATGCTGCGAGGCAGGCTGAATATGATGAGTGGGAATCTGTAGACGGGCTATTGAGGGCCCGTAGTCAAGGTGGGGAGTGGGTGCAATATATAAGCAAATCTGAAAGTTCATATGCTATGCATGAGTTTGTCGGTGGTTGTTGGTTTGTCTTTGTAGGTGTTTCTTCTTCAAAAAGCACAGTTGTTGAATATTCAGAGGATAGGAAGAGCTCCTCGGGGCTCAAGGTGATGCAAGAACTTGCTTCACCATATTTCTTGAGCGTGTCTTCTGAAAAGTATTTCCTGGAGGGAGTTCTCAATGCCCCGCCTGGGCCTGGCTGGATGTCTTGGGAGATTCATGCCAACTCATTTTACATGGAGTTTTCTGAGAATTGACGTTTCTGCGTTGGTGCAAACCGGGTAAAGGTGGCAGATTTTTTTTGTGCAGGACTTCGTCAGTTCCAATTTGCCAATTTTTTAATCGAAAATAAATCTGTCCCCATTTCCCCGATTCGACGTTGTTCAATGCTGCCGGGATATTTGGGCAAGGAGCGGTTTACCAGCAGTGGGGCCAGTTTGGCCGGGAACAGACAGCACAGTATGGGAACGAGTTGTCGAGTATCTCGTCATTTGAATCTGTTGTGACAGATGCTGCTGATCGACTGGCGACAATTGGTAATAAAGGGGTACTGTCTGTTAGCGCCTTTGATGACGCCATCCTTGCGATGACGGGGATTCGAAGTGGTAAGTTTGTTGTAGACGCAATTCTGGAAGTCGTAGCGAAGCGGGAGGCAGCAAAAGTAGCCGCTGCTGAAACAGAATTGCTTCGGATCAAGTTGGCGGGGCTGGCGGACAGTGAAGCTGGGAATGCTGGTAGATTCCTGAAATTTGAACCCGGTAGGTTTTCAGATGATATTGAGCAAGCATTGAAGTCGAGCTCTCCGGGAGAGTTGCTGGAGGGACAAGTAGGTAAAGCACTCTATGACAAGGGTGTGCTAGTGGATTATCAGAGTAAATTCAGGCATAAATTCGTAGGCGGGAAACCCTTGGGGCTTGGCGAAATTGATGCTGAAACGCCTAATTTCATTATCGAAGTGGCGAGCGGTACTAAACCAGGGAAACAGGAGCAATTGCTAAAATTCATAAACAATCCAACGCTGAATCCTGATCGCAAGGAAGTCATTTTATTTGCGCCGAATATGGATAAGGCGCAGCAGATAAAGTCCTACGAGAAATTAGGTGTCAAGGTGATAAATACTTTGGATCAGCTCTTTTTGTATGGTGCAAGCAGAGGAGGGTTATAACCATGTCGTTATCGGCAATGATCATTTCATCAGAAAAGTTGAACACAGAAGACTTCAAAGAAATCATCTTGGCGCACGGTGGGTTCGTGAGTTCCGGCAAGCCCTTTCGGGGCGGCGTTAGCGAGGGCAATTCGGAAATCTGGCTGGCATTGCATTCAAAAGATGTTCTTGAAGAATTTTACGATGCCGAAGATCTGCAAGGGTGGCAGGATGTCTTGGGGGGGGAGCCGCAGGTAATGATTGAGCTTAACCTCGATCATACCGAGCATGCGAAGTTAATTTACTTGAAGGTTTTTTTGAGTTTTGCGGAAGCTTGGCCTTGTGTTTTAAATGACGTGGACGATTCTATTCTTTCCCACAGTTCAGTTTGTGAGAAATACAAGAACCTTCTGGGCGGGTTATAAGAGGAGTGTCGCGATACAGATAGCACGTCGCCGCGGGTTCTGGTGACGTGGGTTATTGAGCCGTTCAATTACCCGTTGATGACTCGTGAATCTTCGTGGGCTCAATTGTCAGTGTTGGGCCGTTGTAACGCTGGAACGGAGTGTCAAAAATTGGCCAAAATGCCATTGTTGTTTATGTTGTTTCTCATACTTTCAGGCTGCAACACCCACGTCAGAGACTCTTCCCCCAGTCTTTTAAAGGAGGGTGTCCAACTTCAGCAAAAAACGGTAACGCCAGATGCACAACACGCCAAAGTCATCATGAACTCGACAGGCTACACATACCCTGTCGAGTTCTCGGTTCGCCGGGCTTCAGATCCCGATCAACGAATGGAAGTGCTGGGTACTGTGGTGGATTCCGGGCGAGGCAAGGTGTTCGGCTGGATCGCCAAGCTTAACGAAGCGGCCAATAGCGCCACGTTCAAGCACTTCCCTCAGCTGGAAACTCAAGCCAATGCTGACGAACCCTTTGAGGTGTCGGGGCGCTCCAACGGCATGGGCACTGGCAATACATACAGCTGCGGGCCGCTGATCAGTACCTTTACGCCGGAACGAAGCAAGGTCTACCTGGTCGAGTTTCAGTTTGTCGGGCAGGGTTGCGAGCAGCATGTTTACGATGTTAGCCGGCCGGATCAACGTGTTCTCATCGGAGCCCCACCCGTTTGAAATTAACCATAGATTTCCCTGAAAACCTGATCACTTATGATTTGCTCAAACAGCGACGAATTCCGTGCCTTTGCAAAGTTTCAACGCAATTCGAAATCTCCTTCTCGGATACAGTTCCTGAATCGTCCGGGGATCGTATCTGGCTGGAATCGTGAGGAGCTGGAACGACATGCGGTCGCCGGGGCGGGTGGTCAATACACTCACTATGCCAATAGTCTGATTACCTTGAGCAAAATTGGCGAAGGCCTTTACCAGATCATTGATCTTGAAATGTTCTGCCCAAGTTTTGGTTGGTGCGCCGTTTTCCGAGATGGACAATATGCGCCTGCCGGAAATTTTTGGGACGATGAGCCACGTAAAACTAAAACGCCCCGAACTCTCCCGGGGCGTTTTCATTTACCGGGCTGAACCAGCCATGTGTTTACCGAAACGCCGGCACCACATCCCTGATAAACAACTCCAGCGATTTCTTCTTCTCCGCATGCGGCAAACTGTTGTCACACCAGAAACTGAACTCATCCACCCCCAATTCCTGGTAGTACTTGATCCGCGGAATAATCTCTTCCGGCGTACCAATCATCGCCGTCTGGTGCAAACTCTCTAGCTCAAACTCCGGGCGGCCAGCAAACTTCTCTTCCGGGCTCGGAGCCAGGAAGCCGTTGACCGGTACTTCCTTGTTGCCGAACCACGCATCGAAGGTGCGGTAGAAGCGTGAGATCGCCTTGGCGCCGACTTTCCAGCCGTCCGGGTCATCAGCGGTGTGCACGTGGGTGTGGCGCAGCACCATCAGTTGCGGGCGCGGCACATCCGGGTTGTTGTCGAGTGCGGTCTGGAACTTGTTTTTCAGGTCGACGACTTCTTCGTCGCCCTTCATCAATGGCGTGACCATCACGTTGCAGCCGTTGGCTACGGCGAAGTTGTGCGAGTCCGGATCGCGGGCGGCGATCCACATCGGTGGGTTGGGCTTCTGAATCGGCTTCGGCACGCTGGTCGAGGTCGGGAATTTCCAGATGTCGCCGTCGTGGGCGTAGTCGCCTTGCCACAGGGCGCGGACTACCGGAACCATTTCGCGCAGGGCCTGGCCGCCGCTGGAGGCGGGCATGCCGCCGGCCATACGATCGAATTCAACCTGATAGGCGCCACGCGCCAGGCCGACTTCCATGCGTCCGTTGCTGATGACGTCGAGCAGTGCGCATTCACCGGCAACGCGCAGCGGGTGCCAGAACGGCGCGATGATGGTGCCGGCGCCGAGGTGAATGGTGGTGGTTTTGGCGGCGAGGTAGGCCAGCAGCGGCATCGGGCTGGGCGAGATGGTGTATTCCATCGCGTGGTGTTCGCCGATCCACACGGTGCTGAAACCACCGGCCTCGGCCATCAGGGTCAGTTCGGTCAGGTCTTCGAACAGTTGGCGATGGCTGACGCTTTCGTCCCAGCGTTCCATGTGGATGAACAGGGAAAATTTCATGACGCTTCCTCGGATCTTTTATTGTTGAGGCTACAAAACCTGTAGGAGTGAGCCTGCTCGCGATAGCGCTGTGTCAGCAAACACATCGACATCTGATAAACCGCTATCGCGAGCAGGCTCACTCCTACAGTTATTCCGTTCAGGCCAGAACGGGCAGGGCGCCCATCTTGCCGTGGCAATACACCAGCGGCCCGGTGTGCTGCTCCGGGACGATCAGATTCTTCACCGCGCCGACCATGATCGCGTGGTCGCCACCTTCGTATTCGCGCCACAACTCACACTCGATGATAGCCGTCGCGTTGGCCAGGATCGGGTTGCCCAGCTCGCTCAACGTCCACTCGATGCCTTGTGCCTTGTCCTTGCCTTTACGGGCGAAGGCGTAGGCTTCGCTCTGTTGGCCACCGGACAGGACGTGGATCGCGAAGCGCTTGTTCTTGATCAGCACAGGGTAGGAGTCGGAACTGTAGTTGGGGCAGAACAGCACCAGCGCCGGGTCCATCGACAGTGAACTGAAGGCGCTGGCGGTGAGGCCGACGATCTGGCCGTCATCGTCCAGCGTGGTGATAACAGTGACGCCGGACGGAAACGAGCCCATGACTTGTTTGTAGATGGCAGCATCGATCATTGGACGGTCCTCGGGTGTTGTGACGCGATTTTTATGTATTTGTTGGTCTGATGGTATACCAGTATTTTTTCTTTGCAAGGGCTTTTAGGCTGAACCGATAAACGTGGTGCTTTCGTCGGAAACTCAGCGTTTATTGGGCTTTAGGCTGGCCTGCAGGCCGCAGTATCAGTGAGGATGGCGGATCAGATCGCGCCGCAAACTACGGATCAGTCTTGTGAAATGTTTGGAATACCATAATATGGTCTGCATCTGAGGGGCGGCCACAGAGTCCCCCCGGTTTGGCTTCATACAAAGATAAGAACAGACAAACTCGAGTTCATGCATATGTCCCAGATGTCCTGGCAAGATCCGTTGATCGAGAATCACACGGTCGACTACGTCCCACTCGCGGAACGCCACGGGAAGGCCCGCGACCTTTTCACCTTATGGTTCAGCACCAACATCGCGCCACTGCCCATCGTCACCGGCGCCATGGTGGTTCAGGTGTTCCATCTCGACTTGCTCTGGGGGCTGCTGGCCATTGCGCTGGGGCACCTGATCGGCGGGGTGGTGATCGCTCTGGCGTCGGCGCAAGGTCCGCGCATGGGCATTCCGCAAATGGTTCAGAGTCGTGGCCAATTCGGGCGTTACGGCGCACTGCTGATCGTGTTCTTCGCGGCGCTGATCTACATCGGTTTTTTCATTTCCAACATCGTGCTTGCCGGTAAATCGATTGTCGGCATCGCACCGTCGGTACCGGCACCGCTGAGCATTCTGATCGGCGCACTGGCGGCCACGGCGATTGGCGTGATCGGCTACAACTTCATCCACACGCTGAACCGCATCGGCACCTGGGTGATGGGCAGTGCGTTGCTCGCCGGTTTCATCTACATCTTCGCCCACGACTTGCCGGTGGACTTCCTGACGCGCGGCAGCTTCAACCTGTCGGGCTGGCTGGCGACGGTGTCGCTGGGAATCATCTGGCAGATCAGCTTCTCGCCGTACGTGTCCGATTATTCGCGTTACCTGCCGGCGGATATCGGCATCGCCAAACCGTTCTGGGCCACTTATCTGGGCGCGACGCTGGGGACGATTCTGTCGTTCAGCTTTGGCGCCGTGGCGGTGCTGGCGACCCCGGAAGGCACCGAGGCGATGGCGGCGGTCAGGCAGTCCACCGGGTGGCTGGGGCCGATTCTGATGGTGCTGTTTTTGCTCAACATCATCAGCCATAACGCGCTGAATCTGTATGGCGCGGTGCTGTCGATCATCACCTCGATCCAGACATTCGCCAGTCAATGGACGCCGAGCATCAAGGTGCGTGTGCTGTTGTCGAGCGTGGTGCTGGCAGGTTGCTGCGTGGTGGCGCTGGGTGCCTCGGCAGATTTCATTTCGCAGTTCATCGGACTGATTCTGGCGTTGCTGCTGGTACTGGTGCCGTGGGCGTCGATCAATCTGATCGACTTCTACCTGATCAAGCGCGGCGCGTATGACATCAGCTCGATTTTCCGCGCGGACGGCGGCATTTACGGGCGCTTCAATCTGCACGCGATCATTGCCTACTTCATCGGGATCATTGTGCAACTGCCGTTCGCCAATACATCGCTGTACGTCGGGCCGTACGCCAATCTGGTCGACGGCGCCGATCTGTCGTGGCTGTTCGGCCTGGTGGTGACGGTGCCGTTGTATTACTGCCTCGCCACACGCGGGCAGACCCGGCAGAGCAGGGCGGCGCGGTTGAGTTATACCGACTGACTGATCATCAATAAAACCGTGGCGAGGGAGCTTGCTCCCGCTGGACTGCGGCAGCAGGCCTCTGCTTTTTTGAATCGAAGAGCGAGGTCCGCTGCGCGGCCCGGCGGGAGCAAGCTCCCTTGCCACAAGTGATGTTCGCCAAGCCCTTGTGCATTCCAGTGGTCATTCAAATTGGCCATTTCGATCCCCTTTTGGCCCATCCCCCACTGTGCCGCGACCGCGCGGTCGGCAAGAATCAAAGTCATAACGAAACGCTGGACTTTGCTTGCCCTTGGCTACCTTTACAGCCGCTGCCGTGTACAGAACATAAAAACCATCGATCTCACGTCGCAATCCGGGGAAACAACCATGGTCACGATGAAACGCATTCTGGGTGCCACCGTGTGTGGGCTGACGCTGCTGGCCAGCGCGGTACACGCCGAACAGCGCGAGCTGCGGGTGTACAACTGGGCGGATTACATTCTGCCGTCGGTGCCCAAGGATTTCGCCGCAAAGACCGGCATCAAAGTGACCTGGGACACCTTCGACACCAATGAATCGCTGGAAGCCAAGTTGCTCACCGGCAACTCCGGCTACGACCTGGTAGTACCGTCGAACCAGTTCATCGACACCCAGATCAAGGCCGGGGTGTTCCAGAAACTCGACAAGTCGAAACTGCCGAACTGGAGTCATCAGGATCCGGCGCTGCTCAAACTGCTCGACGCCAACGACCCCGGTAACCAGTACGGCGTGCCCTACATGTACGGCACGGTACTGATCGGTTTCAACCCGGCCAAAGTCAAGGCAGCGCTCGGCGACAACGCGCCGGTCGACAGCTGGGATCTGGTGTTCAAGCCGGAGAACATGGAGAAGCTCAAATCCTGCGGCGTAGCGATGCTCGATTCGCCGTCGGAAATTCTGCCGCTGGCCCTGCATTACCTCGGCCTCGACCCGAACAGCCAGAATCCGGCCGACTATGAAAAGGCCAAGGACCTGATGCTGAAGATTCGTCCGTACGTGACCTACTTCAACTCGGCCAAGTACATGACCGACATCGCCAATGGCGACATCTGCGTGGCCATCGGTTACTCCGGCAGCTTCTATCAGTTTGGCAACCGTGCGAAAGAAGCGGGCAACGGTGTGGTGGTCGACTGGCGTTTGCCGAAGGAAGGCGCGCCGATCTGGTTCGATACCTTCGCCATTCCGAAGAGCGCGAAGAATGTCGAAGAGGCCCACGAATTCCTCAACACCTTGCTCGATCCGAAAGTCATTGCGCCGATCAGCGACTTCCTTGGTTATCCGAACGTGAACAAGGACTCGATGCCGCTGGTGAACAAAGACATCACCGGCAACCCGAACCTGACGCCAACGCCTGAAGCCCTGAAAACCCTCTACGTCGTCCAGCCACTACCGCAGAAACTCGAACGCGTGCGCACTCGAGTGTGGACCAGCATCAAGTCCGACAAGTAACCGCACCCCCCTGTAGGAGCTGCCGAAGGCTGCGATCTGTTGATCTTGTTTTTCAGGATGCAAAGTCAAAAGATCGCAGCCTGCGGCCGCTCCTACAGGGATTGGGTTTGGTCTTCCTTGCGGGTGACGATCAGACTCAACACCACCGACCCCAGAATCACCCCGCCGACCACCGCCAGCGACCACTCCACCGGCATGTGAAACCACGGCATCAGCGTCATCTTGCCGCCGATGAATACCAGCACGATCGCCAGTCCGTACTTGAGTAGATGAAAGCGGTCGGCCATGTCTGCCAGCAGGAAGTACAGCGCCCGCAGGCCCATGATCGCGAAGATGTTCGAAGTGAAGACAATGAACGGATCGGTGGTGACTGCGAAGATCGCCGGGATGCTATCGACCGCAAACATCAGGTCGCTGGCCTCGATCAGCACCAATACCAGGAACATCGGCGTGGCCCAGCGCACGCCGTTCTGCAGCACGAAAAAGCGCTCGCCGTGAAATCCCTGAGTGATCCGCATGTGCCCGCGCACCCAGCGCAGCAGCGGGTTTTTGTCGAGGTCCGGTTGCTGCTCGGCGAACATCAGCATCTTGATCCCGGTGATGATCAGGAACACCCCGAAGGCATACAACAACCACTCGAACTGCGACACTAGCCACACCCCGGCGAAGATCATCGCCGCGCGCATCACGATCGCCCCGAGTACGCCGTACAGCAGCACCCGGCGCTGTAATTCCGGTGGCACGGCGAAGTAGCTGAAGATCATCACGAAGACGAACATGTTGTCGATCGACAGTGACTGCTCGATCAGATAACCGGTGAGGAACTCCAGCGTCTTGCGTTGGGCAATTTCGGCGCCGAACTCGCCGTGCAAATACCACCAGAGCAATCCGGCGAACGCCATGGCCAGTGCGCACCAGGCGATCACCCAACAGGACGCTTCCCGCACTGAAACACGGTGCGCCTTGCGTCCGCCGAAGACGAACAGGTCCAGTGCAAGCATGGCGAGAACGAAGACGATAAACGCGCCCCACATCCATGGTTCGCCGATATTGATGTTGGTGGTTGGCATGGCTGGCTCCCTGGCTTTTATTGAATTAGGGTCAGGCAGGGCCATGCTATCGGCGATTTTGGTTGTAAGAAAAATCGCTTATTTCTGAGAGACAGTTCGGGAATAACGAAGTGTCGCGATCAGGGAGGGGGGCAGCCACGACGGGCATTGAGACCTTTTGCGGTCTCAACCCCGCCGTTCCGATTACTTGCCGGCAGTCAACGCCGGAGTACGCGGCGGCACCTGACGCTTCGAACCGGTGGCTTCAAACGCCGAGGCCAGACGCAACAGGTTCGAGTCATCGTAGGCGCGACCGGCGAAGGTCAGGCCAACCGGCATGCCGATGTCGGCCATGATCCCCATCGGTACGGTGACAGTCGGCACGCCGAGGTGCCGGATCGCCAGGTTGCCGTTGGCGACCCAGATGCCATTGCTCCAGGCGATGTCTGCCGATTCCGGATTGATATCGGCATCTGCCGGGCCGACGTCGGCGTTGGTCGGGAACAGCACCGCGTCGAGTTTCAGCGTATCCATCCAGTCTTCGAGGTCGAGCTTGCGGGTCTTTTCCAGGCCGCGCAGGCCGTCCGGCAGGGTCGGGATCTGATCCCACGGGGTGATGCCGCGCTCGGCCATGCGCACGTATTCGTCCATGCCGGCGGCCAGATCACCTTCACGGTTGGGCAGGGTGCCCGGGTCGTGCGGGAAGATCTTCGGCCCGTCGACGTCGGCCAGTCGATTGAGCTTCGGATCGCCGTTGGCGCGCAGGAAATCGTCGAAGGCCCAGGCCGACAGATCCCACAGTTCGTGGTGCAGAAATTCCTTGGAGACGATGCCGCGATTGAACACGGTCGGTGCGCCGGGGCGGTCGCCCTCGCAGTTGGAGACCAGCGGGAAATCCACTTCGATGACTTCGGCGCCGGCCGCTTCCAGAGCGGCGCGGGCCTGTTTCCACAAATCGACCACCGAGGGGCGGGTGTTGATGCGCTGCCCGGTCGGGCCGCCGATACCCGGTGCTTCACTGGTGCCGGCTGCGGGGTCGGCGTTGATGTACATCTTCGGCACACCGAGGCGTTTGCCGGCCAGTGCATTGGGTTTCGCAGCCAGTTCGGCGTAGGAGGCCGGGCGCACCGAGGCAACGCTCGGGATCGGTACCCACGGCTGCAGGCGCCACAGATCGCCACGGGTGTCGGGGTCTTCGGCAACCACCACGTCGAGCACTTCGAGCAGGTCGGCCATGGTGCGGGCGTACGGCACCACCACGTCCATGGTCGGCGTCAGCGGCCAGTTGCCGCGCACCGAAATTACCCCGCGCGACGGCGTGTAGGCGCACAAACCGTTGTTCGACGCCGGGCCGCGACCGCTTGACCAGGTCTCCTCTGCCAGACCGAAGGCCGAGAAGCTCGCGGCGGTGGCGGTGCCGGCACCGTTGGACGAGCCGGAAGCAAACGGTGCAGTCAGATAAGCAGCGTTGTACGGGCTCTCGGCGCGACCATAGACGCCGCGCTGCATGCCGCCATTGGCCATCGGCGGCATGTTGGTCTTGCCCAGACAGATGGCCCCGGCAGCGCGCAGGCGTTCGATGGTGAAGGCGTCGCGATGCGCCACCAGATCGGCGAAGGCCGGGCTGCCCGAGGCGGCGGTCAGACCCTTGACCAGATAGCTGTCCTTGGCGGTGTAAGGGATACCATCGAGCGGGCCGAGGGTTTCGCCCTTGGCCCGGCGCGCGTCGGACGCCTGCGCTTCGGCCAGTGCCTGGGGATTGCGCACCACCACGGCATTCAATGCGGTGGCGGTGTTCGGGCCGTCGTAGGCGTCGATCCGGGCCAGATAGGCCTGCACCAGTTCAACCGCGGTGGTCTGGCCGGCGTCGAGCGCCGCGCGTAATTGAGCAATGGAGACTTCAGTGACTTCGATCATGCTGTTACCGCCGACAGGTTCGCTAAAGGGGTGGGTCATTATGGTTATCGTCGAAACGTGTGAAGAATTACCGATGGGCGAAACTCTACCCTGAACTTAGTCGAATGGCATGTTCTAATTCGATAAATATCGACAAAATTCAACGAAAAAACTCGCCCGGGGTCTCGCCAAACTGTTGCCGGAATGCCGCGATGAACGCCGAGGTCGAGTCATAACCGCAGGCCAGAGCCACGTCGGTGACCCGTTCGCCGCGTTCCAGCGGGGTCAGCGCACCCAACAGACGCAAGCGCTGGCGCCAGGCGCGGAAGGTCAGCCCGGTGTCGCGTAGAAACAGGCGGCTGAGGGTTTTCTCGGTGACACCGAATTTTTCGCTCCAGTGCTGCAGAGTCGTCTGCTGTTCCGGATGTTGCTCCAGGCTTTGATAGATCTGCCGCAGACGGCTGTCCTGCGGCAGCGGCAGCATCAGGTCGATCTGCGGCGCGTCGGCCAATTGATCGAGGATCACCTGGGCCAACCGGCCATGCGCGCCGCTCTCGTTGTATTCCACCGGAACCAGACTGAACGCGCGGATCAGCTCGCGCAACAGGTCGCTGACGCCCAGCACATGACAGCGCTCAAGCGCCCAGCCGGCCACGCTGCAATCGATATACAAACTGCGCATTTCGGTGTGTGGCGAGCTGAACACTCGGTGCGGCACGCCCGCCGGAATCCACACTGCGCGCTCCGGTGGCGCGACGAAACGTCCGGCGCTGGTCTGTACTTCGAGCACGCCTTGAATCGCGTACGACAATTGCACCCACGGGTGGCTGTGACGCCGGGTCAGTGCGCGATTGGGCAGCGATTCGGTGCGCCCGTACAGCGGACGCGGCAGGCTGGGTAGCCCGGGAATGCTGCGCCGGAAGCTTTTCTCATGTCCTTTGGGCGGCATCTGTTGGCTCTTCGGCGTTAGTCGGTAATTTCTACTCACGTTAGAGTCGCAATCACGTACTGGCAACCCCGGATGAGCAAACCCATGACCCGCCCAAGATTCCTGCCCGATAACTTCACCCTGACCCTGATCGGCGTCGTGCTGCTGGCCAGTTTTCTGCCGGCCAGCGGGCAGGTCGCGGTCGGGTTCGGCTGGCTGACCAACATCGCCATCGCGCTGCTGTTCTTCCTCCACGGCGCCAAACTGTCGCGTGAATCGATCATCGCCGGCGCCGGGCACTGGCGCCTGCACCTGTTGGTGTTCGGCCTGACCTTTGTGCTGTTCCCGATCCTTGGGCTGGCGCTGAAACCGCTGCTGTCGCCGCTGATTGGCGACAAGCTGTACATGGGCATGCTGTATCTCTGCGCGCTGCCGGCCACCGTGCAGTCGGCGATTGCCTTCACCTCGCTGGCCCGAGGCAATATCCCGGCGGCGATCTGCAGTGCGGCGGCGTCGAGTCTGTTCGGGATTTTCCTCACGCCGTTGCTGGTGACGCTGCTGTTGGATGTGCACGGTGACGGCGGTTCGACCCTCGATGCGATTGTGAAGATCAGTGTGCAATTGCTGCTGCCGTTCATTGCCGGACAGATCGCTCGGCGCTGGATCGGCGCGTGGGTGGGGCGCAACAAGAACTGGTTGAAGTTTGTCGATCAGGGTTCGATTCTGCTGGTGGTGTACGGCGCGTTCAGCGAGGCGGTCAACGAGAGCATCTGGCATCAGATTCCAGTCGTTGATCTGCTGGGGCTGGTGGTGGTCTGCTGCATCCTGCTGGCGCTGGTGCTGTTGGCGTCGACCTTGCTCGGTAAGGCGTTTGGCTTCAGCCAGGAAGACCGCATTACCATTCTGTTCTGCGGCTCGAAGAAGAGCCTGGCCACCGGCGTGCCGATGGCGCAGGTGCTGTTTGCAGGCGGCACGATTGGCGTGTTGATCTTGCCGCTGATGCTGTTCCATCAGATTCAATTGATGGTCTGTGCGGTGCTGGCGCAGCGTTATGCCAAGCGTCCGGAATCGGTGCCGGAGTTGATGGCGCAGGTAGATCCATAAACACCGCATTCCCTGTAGGAGCTGCCGCAGGCTGCGATCTTTTGATCTTGAAAGATCGCAGCCTGCGGCAGCTCCTACAGGGGATGTGTCAATCCTGCGTAACGTGTTTCGGGCCGGCCAGTGCCCAGGCAATCAGGCCAAACAGCGGCAGGAACACGATGGCGATAATCCATACGCCTTTGTTGCTGCCTTTGCCTGCGCTCTTGCGCACGCGGTTGATCGCCCACAATTCGATGATCACAAGAACGACGGCGAGTACGATCCAGACGGGTTCAATTTGCATGGGCTACCTCCTGATGGTCTTTCAGTTAGGTGAGCCCAAGCGCGCAGGGTTCATTTAAATTGCGCCACTGCCTCCCGAATATTTCACCGCAGCGGCCGCCCGCGACGGCACATTGAGCGTGCGCAGCAACGACGACACATGGATGCGCACGGTGAACGGCGAAATATCCAGTTCCCGGGCAATCTCTTTGTTGGTCTTGCCTTGGGCGATCAGCCGCAACACATCCTGCTGACGCGGTGTGAGGGCGGTGCCGGTCTCCAGCGGCAGCAGCCCGGAAGGGGCGAACCTGACCAGCACTTCGCCTTCGCGGATCGCCAGAATCGCCTCGCCGATCTCATCCGGGGCGATGTTCTTGCCGATGAAACCATCGATGCCGGCCGCCATCACTTCGCCGATCAACGCCTCGTCGTCGACCATCGACACCACAATCAGCGTGGTGCGCGGCAGTTTTCGGCGCAGCTCGGCGAGTTGGCTGATGCAGGTCAGGCCGGGAAAGCGCAGGTCGAGAATCAGCGTGTCCGGCTCGCTGCCGTCGGGCAGCAAGGCCAGCACGGCGTCGAGCTCGCCGGCCTCCTCGATGGTCGCCTCGGGCAGCAGGCGCTGTACGGTGCGCAGCATGGCCTCGCGAAACAGCGGGTGATCGTCGGCTATGATGATGCGGCATGTCATGACGTGATCCTCCCTGGATCAGCGTGGCTTACGGCATGCACCTTAGCACCGCAAACGCAGATTGCCTGCCGACCGTTGCTGAATCTGACGACTGTCGCACAAGGACGTTGCCCATGAAGTTCGAGAAAAACACCGAGCTGGATCAGGCCAATCTGCGCATCATCATCGCCAGCATTGCCATGGTTTACATCTGCGTGCTCGGTGTCTTGCCGGGGCAGCGCTTCGATACGTATCTGCCGGTGGTGGTCTACATCGCGCTGTTTCTGTTGGCGTCGATTGTCTTGCGCCAGGCCATCGCGCGCTGGCCCGGGCATTACCCGGCGCGGCGGATTTTCGCGATGATCCACGATTACACCGGCACCTGTTTCGGCCTGGTGCTCGGCGGTGAGGCGGCGTTGCCGCTGTACGCGGTGATCATCTGGGTCAACCTGGGCAACGGCATGCGCTATGGCTCGCGCTATCTGGCGATTGCCACCGGGTTGGCGCTGCTGGCGTTGCTGGCGGTGTATCGGTTGACGCCGGTGTGGCAGGCGCAACCGTATATGGTGCTGATGTTGATGCTCACCAGCACGGTGATTCCGTTCTACGCGCATTTGCTGCTGGAGCGCACGCGCAAGGCCTCTGAGGAGGCGGTTGCGGCCAATCTGGAGAAATCGCGGTTTCTCGCCCAGGCCAGCCATGATCTGCGCCAGCCGATTCACTCCATCGGTCTGTTCACGGCGTGCCTGCGTGAGTCGCGGCTGGGCGAGCAGGAGCGGCAACTGGTCGACAACATTGACCGTTCGCTGCTCAACGTCTCGCAGTTGTTCCGTTCGATTCTTGATCTCTACACCCTCGACAACGGGCGCATCCTGCCCAGATTGCAAGTGTTCAATCTCGGCGAGTGGCTGGCCGACCTGATCCGCCAGAACGCCGAGGCGGCGCGCTGGGCTGGCGTGGAGTTGCGTCTGCGCCCTTGCCGGCACTGGGTGCAAAGCGATCCGGCGTTGCTCGCGACCATGGTGCAGAACGTGCTTTCCAACTGCTTCAAGTACGGCGCGCAACGCCCGGTGCTGATCGGCGTGCGCAGACGCGGTACTGGGCTGGCCATCGTGATTTATGACCGCGGCAACGGCATTGCCGAGGAGCATTTGCCGAAGGTCTTCGAGGAGTTTTATCGGGTGCGTCAGGTGCGCGACAAGGACGTGGAAGGCGTCGGCCTCGGTTTGTCGATCGTCAAGCGTCTGGGGCAGTTGATCGGCGTCCATGTTGCGTTGCGCTCGCAGCTTGGGCGCGGCACGGCGGTCACGCTGTATGGCTTGCCGGTGGCCGTGGCGCCGCAGGTGCCGGCCATGCGTGACGATGTGCGGCAGGCCGGCCTGTTGACCGGACTGAAGGTGTGCCTGGTGGAGGATGATCGCAACGTCTTGCTGGCAACGTCGGCGCTGCTCGAGCGCTGGGGCTGCGTGGTGCAGGGCGAGTTGAGCGGGCAGGGTCTGGTCACCGATTGCGACATCATCGTCGCCGATTACGATCTGGGTACGCATTCCACGGGCATCGAGTGCATTGACGAGGTGCGGCGCCAGCGTGGTTTTGCGGTGCCGGCGATGATCATCACCGGGCATGACATGGAAAAAATACAGGCGGCCTTGCACGACCGCCAAATTGCCATCCTGTCCAAACCGGTACGCCCGGCCGAGCTGCGCGCGACCTTGCGCAGCCTGCGCGACCGGCAAACCGAGCCGGCCGAGCAGGTTTGACTCAACGCTTGCAGAGGTAGTCTTGAGTGATGGTGGTTTGCAGGCAGTTGTACTGGCCCATGGTGCGGCAGATGTTTTTCTCGGAGCCGGTCACCTCGGCATTCTTGTAGCCCCAGGTCTTGCAGCGCTCTGAGGCGACGGTCAGGCCTTGTGCGGTGCTGGTCTGGCCGCTTTCAAACTGGCCCAGTTCATACGAGACCTGAACCACGCCGTCGTTCTTGCTGCCACCGGTGGCTTCCCACTGTTTGGGCGTGGCGCAGCCCGTCAGGGCGAGGGCGGTGAGGGTGAGAGTTGCGAGCAGGGTTTTCATGATGAAACGTCGTCCTTTACCGGAGAAAATCAATTACTGAACGGGGATCGGTGAGGCGCCTTTGGGCAGGCACGACAGCGGCGGGGTCATGATGCCCATGCTCGCCACGGCGATAATCGCGCCGCTGGGCAACTCGCAGTTGTACTCGCCGGCCGGGGTGTACGCGGTGTAGTAGGTGAGGGTGCTGTCGCTGCGGATGTTGTCGATTTTCGACACCGGCTTGCCGATGACTGTCTGGGCGCGTTCTTTCATGCTGGCTTCGGTGGGTTTGGCGGTCTGGCAGCCGCTGGCGCCAAGCAGCAGAGCGCTGACGATGGCCACTTTGCACAGGTTGGAATGCAGTTTCATGGTGTTTCTTCCTTGGTGTTGTTCTGATTTCCAGGCACAACGATCCCGCGCACTGCACAGCGGCAATGTTGGGGAGCATCGGGGGTTGCGAGGGAATATAACGCCGGGTGGCAGGGCGGTCGATTAGCACAAATGTGCTAGTGCGGCGGAGAGAGAGGCGACCCAGTGGGTCGCCCCGCGCCGATTACTGAGGGGAGTTGAACTGGTCGGAATAGCTGCCGGTCATCAGCGCCGAAGCGACGCGATCAGAACCGACGCCGACGCGTGAGTAGGCATAGCGATTGGCGCCGACCTTGTCGGTACCATCGGAAGCGACGGTATTGGCGCCAACGTGATCGGAGCCATCGGAGGCGACTGCACCAGCGCCGACGTGATCGGAGCCATCGGAGGCGACTGCACCAGCGCCGACGTGATCGGAGCCATCGGAGGCGACTGCACCAGCGCCGACGTGATCGGAGCCATCGGAAGCGACTGCACCAGCCCCGACATGATCAGAGCCATCGGAGGCGACTGCACCAGCGCCAACGTGATCGGAGCCATCGGAGGCGACTGCACCAGCGCCGACATGATCAGAGCCATCAGAGGCGACTGCCCCAGCGCCGACGTGATCGGAGCCATCGGAGGCGACTGCGCCAGCGCCGACATGATCAGAGCCATCAGAGGCGACTGCACCAGCACCAACGTGATCCGAACCGTCCGAGGCTACAGCGCCGGCTCCGACATGATCCGAACCATCAGAGGCCACCGCCTGCGGCTGCGCTGCCCAAACCGTTGGCAACATCACGGTCGCCGCGACCGCAAGGATGGCGCCTGATAAAAGCGTGTGTTTCATGATTTTCTCCACGACCCATCAGCCACACAGCATTCCGTTGGCCCGGGGTTGACCTGATTGGCGATTGGCACGGGCGCACGGTAACGCGCACGGGTGTCGACGTATTGCATGAAATCGCGAAAGCGAGCTGAAAAGTATAGATCGTCAAACACGGGCCATGGGTGGCCGGGGGAGGAAGCGATAGTCGGTTAACTTCCTTGCGCAGGGTCGCTAGAAGAAAATCAGTCTAAAAACACCGCCCGGGGCTCGACGGCTTTTGCTAGCCTCAAAGGTGTAGGCGAAGACGCAGACTGATGCGCAAGCGGATAGCAAGGGGACGTGGGGCGCGTTCCGAAGGGTACACGGTTAGAAAGATCTCCGCGCTGAGATCCAGCCCTTATGCCGTGTGAGGCAGCAAAGCACCGCTCTTTTTCCATGGTTGCTCTTGTACTGTGAGAGGCCCGATAAACCTTGTAAGCCAGAGACCAGCACTGGCCGCCTGCACGAACACCAAAGCCCGCATTGCTGCGGGCTTTGTCGTTGTTGCAGGATCAGATTTTCGTCAGCGCGTACGCCAGATCGGCGCGCAGGTCTTCGAGGTCTTCGACCCCCACCGACAGACGCACCAGGCCATCGCCGATGCCCAGTTTGGCGCGGGTTTCAGCTGGAATGGTCGCGTGGGTCATGATCGCCGGGTGCTCGATCAGGCTTTCGACGCCGCCCAGGCTTTCGGCCAGGGCAAAGATCTTCACGTTTTCCAGAAAGCGTCGTGCGCCCTCCAGATCACTGTTCAGATCCACCGAGATCATCCCGCCAAAACCATGCATCTGCCGCTTGGCCAGCTCATGCTGCGGATGCGACGGCAGGCCCGGATAGTAGACGCGTTTGACCTGCGGTTGCTGCTCCAGCCACTTGGCCAGCTCCAGCGCGTTGCTGCAATGACGCTCCATGCGCAGCGCCAGGGTTTTCACTCCGCGCAACGTCAGGAACGCATCGAACGGGCCGGAAATCGCACCGACCGCGTTCTGCAGGAAACCGAGTTTGTCCGCCAGTTCAGGGTTCTGCCCAACCACCGCGATCCCACCGATCACGTCGGAGTGACCGTTCAGGTACTTGGTGGTCGAGTGCAGCACGATGTCGAAACCCAGCTCCAGCGGCCGCTGAATGTACGGACTGGCAAAGGTGTTGTCGGCGACGCTGATGATCCCGCGTGCGCGGCAGATGCGCGCAATCGCGGCCAGATCCGACAGGCTCAGCAGCGGGTTGGTCGGCGACTCGACAATCACCAGGCGGGTGTCGTCCTGCAGCGCCGCTTCGAACGCCGCCAGGTCAGTCAGATCGACGTAGCTGAAACGATGCCCGGCACTGCGTTGACGGACCTTGTCGAACAGGCGGAACGTGCCGCCGTACAGGTCATTGCCGGAGATCACGTGCGAACCGGCATCGATCAGTTCGAGCACGGTGGAAATCGTCGCCAGCCCGGAAGCGAAGGCGAATGCGCGGGTGCCACCTTCCAGATCCGCCACGCAACGCTCCAGCGCAAAACGCGTCGGGTTGTGCGAGCGCCCGTAGTCAAAGCCCTTGTGCACGCCGGGGCTGTCTTGCAGGTAAGTCGAGTTGGCGTAGATCGGCGGCATCAGCGCGCCAGTGGTGGGATCAGGCTCTTGCCCGGCGTGGATCACCCGGGTCGCGAAGCCTTGGGAATTCTTGTCGTGCTGACTCATGCGAGGGATCTCCGTAATTGGTTGAGCATGTCGGTGCGGGTGATCAGGCCGTGGAAGCCCGAGGCGTCGGCGATGATCGCCACGAGGCCGCGACTGAGCACCGCTTCCAGCTCGACGAGGTTGGCACCGGGGGCGAGGGTTTGCAGTTTGTCGGTCATCACGCTGGAGACCGATTGACTGAAGCGTGCGGCGTCTTCGTGCACCGCCAGCAGGATGTCGGATTCGTCGATCACACCGACCAGTTGTTTGCCTTCCACCAGCACCGGCAGTTGCGAGACATCGGCCAGGCGCATGCGCTGGAACGCGGTCAGCAGGGTGTCGTCGGGGCCGACGCTGATCACGCGGCCATCTTCGAAACGCCGGGCGATCAGGTCGCGCAGGTCGCCATAGCGTTTGCGCTGCAGCAGGCCCTGATCGGTCATCCACTGGTCGTTGTAGACCTTCGACAGATAGCGCGTACCGGTGTCGCAGACGAAGCTGACCACGCGTTTCGGCTCGGTCTGTTCGCGGCAGTAACGCAGCGCGGCGGCGAGCAGGGTGCCGGTCGACGAGCCACCGAGAATGCCTTCGGCGCGCAGCAACTGGCGGGCGTGGTCGAAGCTTTCTTCGTCGCTGATCGAGTAGGCGTGGCGCACACTGCTGAGGTCGGTTATCGATGGAATGAAATCTTCGCCGATGCCTTCCACCGCCCACGAACCGGGCGTCGGCATCGTGCCGTCGCGGCTGTACTGAGCCATCACCGAACCCACCGGGTCGGCGAGGACCATTTGCAGATCCGGCTGTACGCGTTTGAAGAAGCGGCTCAGCCCGGTCAGGGTGCCGGCGGAACCGACGCCGACCACGATCGCGTCCAGATCATGTTCGGTCTGCGCCCAGATCTCCGGCGCGGTGCTGCACTCGTGTGCCAGCGGGTTGGCGGGGTTGTTGAACTGGTCGGCGAAGAACGCGCCGGGAATGTCTTTCGCCAGTCGTGCGGCCACGTCCTGGTAATACTCGGGGTGACCCTTGCCGACATCGGAGCGGGTGATGTGCACTTCAGCGCCCATGGCTTTCAAGTGCAGGACTTTCTCGGTGGACATTTTGTCCGGGACTACCAGCACCACGCGGTAGCCTTTGGCGCGACCGACCAGCGCCAGGCCCAGACCGGTGTTGCCGGCGGTGGCCTCGACGATGGTGCCACCCGGTTGCAGGCGGCCATCGCGTTCAGCGGCATCGATCATCGCCAGACCGACGCGGTCCTTGATCGAGCCGCCGGGGTTTTGTGATTCCAGTTTGAGAAACAGTGTGCAGAGGCCGGTATCGAAGCGGGTAACTTGTACCAGCGGCGTATTGCCGATCAGCCCAAGTACGGCAGGGCGTGAATCCTTTGACATTTCTTCACCTCTTGTAGTGGTGTTGATCGCGTTCCATTCGCGGGGAAAAGCTCGCGTGCAACATAGGCTCAGACCTGATCCGTCGCAACCTTTAGTCGGCCGCAGATACAGCCATTTCGATCTAACCATAGAACAGAATCGCAGACTGCAAGGGCCCGGTTTCAGAGGGTTTACATCAAGGCGCCATTGAGTATTCAAAGGGCGTCGCAAGCGCCCCTCACCGCTTGATCTGCGGATGAATATCCTGCAGGGCAAACGGTGTTTTCAGCGGGCATACAGCTGACATCTGATCATGAGGGAAACTTGTGATCATCAAGATTAAAATGAGTTTGTCTCACCAGCGCTCGATCCCGACAATGGCCGCCATCAACAAGACATTGGAGTTGTTTGTCATGGCACTGGCCCATTCCCTCGGATTTCCGCGCATCGGTCGCGACCGCGAACTGAAAAAAGCGCAAGAGGCGTTCTGGAAAGGAGAGCTGAACGAGGCCGGCCTGCGTGATGTTGGCCGCGAGCTGCGCAAGGCTCACTGGGCGCTGCAGAAGGACGCCGGCATCGAGCTGCTGCCGGTGGGCGATTTCGCCTGGTATGACCAGGTGCTGACCCACTCGCTGATGTTCGGGGTGATCCCCGAGCGTTTCCGTCCGCACGACGGCAAAGCCAGCCTGCAGACCCTGTTCGGCATGGCCCGTGGTGTCAGCGACAGCTGTTGCGGCGGTGCGCACGCCCAGGAAATGACCAAGTGGTTTGACACCAACTACCACTACCTGGTCCCGGAATTCAGCGTTGATCAACAGTTCCAGCTCGGTTGGGAACAGTTATTCGAAGAAGTCGAAGAAGCCCGCGCTCTGGGGCATAACGTCAAACCGGTGATCATTGGCCCACTGACTTATCTGTGGCTGGGCAAGGCCAAAGGTGCCGAGTTCGACAAGCTGGAACTGCTTGATCGCCTGCTGCCGCTGTACGGGCAGATCTTCGCGCGGCTTGCCGCCCTTGGCGTGGAATGGGTACAGATCGACGAGCCGATTCTGGTGCTCGACCTGCCGCAGGAATGGAAGAACGCTTTCGAGCGTGCCTACAACCAGATCCAGCGCGATCCGCTGAAGAAACTGCTCGCCACCTACTTCGGTGGTCTGGAAGAAAACCTCGGGCTGGCCGCCAATCTGCCGGTCGACGGTTTGCACATCGATCTGGTGCGCGCAGCGGAACAATACCCGACCATCCTTGATCGCCTGCCAGCCTACAAAGTGCTGTCGCTGGGTGTGGTCAACGGCCGCAATGTCTGGCGCTGCGATCTGGAAAATGCGCTGGCGACGTTGCAGCATGCGCATGAACGTCTGGGTGATCGGCTGTGGGTCGCGCCGTCCTGCTCGCTGCTGCACAGCCCGGTGGATCTGAACCGCGAAGACCAGCTCGATGCCGAGCTGAAAAGCTGGTTGGCGTTTGCCGTGCAGAAGTGCGAAGAAGTCGCCGTGCTGGCTCAGGCCGTTAATCACCCGGAGGCGCCGAAAGTGTTGCGGGCCCTGACCCAAAGTCGCTCGGTACAGACCCGCCGTGCCGCCTCGCCACGTATTCACAAACCGGCAGTGCAGGCTCGTGTGGCGGCCATTAACGCGCAGGACAGCCAGCGCCAGTCGCCGTTTACCCAACGTATCGCCAAACAGCGCGCCGGCCTCGATCTGCCACTGTTCCCGACCACCACGATCGGTTCGTTTCCGCAAACTGCGTCGATCCGGCTGGCGCGTCAGTCGTTCAAGCAAGGCAAACTGAGCGAGGCCGAATACACCGAAGCCATGTACAGCGAAATCCGTCACGCCGTGCACATCCAGGAGCAACTGGGTCTTGATGTGTTGGTGCACGGAGAAGCCGAGCGCAACGACATGGTCGAGTACTTCGCCGAGCAACTCGACGGCTACATGTTTACCCGTTTCGGTTGGGTGCAGAGCTACGGTTCGCGCTGCGTGAAGCCGGCGGTGATCTTCGGTGATTTGAGTCGTCCGCAAGCCATGACCGTGGACTGGATTCGCTACGCGCAAGGCCTGACCGACAAGGTGATGAAAGGCATGCTGACCGGCCCGGTGACCATGCTGATGTGGTCGTTCCCCCCGCGAAGACGTCTCCCGTGAAGTGCAGGCGCGGCAACTGGCGCTGGCGATCCGTGATGAAGTGGTGGATCTGGAAGCCGCCGGGATCAGGATCGTGCAGATCGACGAGGCCGCATTCCGCGAAGGCTTGCCGCTGCGCCGCGCGCAATGGCAGCACTATCTGGACTGGGCCACTGAAGTGTTCCGCCTGTGCGCCTGCGGTGTGCGTGACGAAACCCAGATCCACACCCACATGTGCTACAGCGAGTTCAACGATGTGATCGAGTCCATCGCGGCGATGGATGCCGACGTGATCACCATCGAAACCTCGCGCTCGGACATGGAGTTGCTCGATGCCTTCGAAGCCTTCGACTACCCGAACGAGATCGGCCCGGGCGTCTACGACATCCACTCGCCTCGCGTTCCCGATGCTTCGGAGATGGCCAATCTGCTGCGCAAGGCCGCCCATCGGATTCCGGCGGAACGGTTGTGGGTCAACCCGGATTGCGGACTGAAAACCCGTGGTTGGCCGGAGACTGAAGCGGCGCTGGTGCACATGGTTGCCGCTGCCCGGCAACTGCGCAAAGAACTGGCCTGAGAAGATAACTCAAAACCCTGTGGGAGCGAGCCTGCTCGCGAAGGCGGCGTGTCAGTCGAATAATGTTTCTCTGACACACCGCTTTCGCGAGCAGGCTCGCTCCCACAATGGGTTCAGTGATCGGTCAGTGACGGCTCATCAGTCCATGCAGCACGCCTAAGCGCAAACCCGGTTCCGACGGCACCATCTGCGAAATGCCGAACACCTTGAACGCCGCCAGCATCAACACCAAACCGCCGGGCAAAATGCTCTGGCGGTGTGGCTGCAAGCCTGCGAGCTTCAATTGCTGAACGTTCTTCACCTTCAGCAGCAACAGCGACAGACGCAACAGTCCGCCATAGGTAATGCCGTCCTGGCCGAAATCGTTCAAGCGATTGGCCTTGAGCACTTTCGCCAGCATTCGCGCCGTGCCGGAGGATCCGATGGTCTGTTGCCAGCCCTGCGCGCGATAGCGGCGGGCGACTTTCTCGAATTGCAGGATCGCCACGCGCTCGGCTTCCTGTAGTGCATCGGGAGCAATGCGCCCGTCGGGGAAGTAGCGCGCGCCCAGCGTACCGCTGCCGATGGCGATGCTTTCGGTGAGCAGTGGCTGCGAACCCTGGCCCAGAATCAGCTCGGTGGAACCACCGCCGATGTCGACCACCAGCCGCATGTCCTCCGCGCTCGGCAGGGAATGGGCGACGCCGGCATACACCAGTTGCGCCTCCTCATGGCCGGAGATGACGTCGATGCGAAACCCCAGATGGCGTTCGGCACTGTGCAGAAACAACTGCGCATTGTCGGCCTCGCGCACCGCGCTGGTCGCCACTGCCCGCACCTTGCCGGCCTCGAACCCGCGCAATTTCCTGCCGAACCGCGCCAGCGCCTGCCAGCCTCGATCCAGCGCCATTTCATCCAGAGCACCGCCGTCGAAGCCCTCGGCCAGACGCACCGGTTCACGCAGGGTTTGGACTTCCTGAATCATGAAGCCTTTTCGACTGCGAACCGACTGGCCGATCATCAGGCGAAACGCATTCGAGCCCAGGTCGATGGCGGCAAACAGCGAGGCGTCTACTTTCATGGGGATCCCTGCAAAACATCCGTCGAAGGCTCAAGACGGTTTGCGAGGATTCTGCGATGCGGTTGATGACATCCTGATGACGGGGCAGGGGAGGTTCAGTGAATTGTCGGCTGTCATGACACTGTCATTATTCGACGTCTATCCTGAACCCAATACATCGCGTGTTCTTAAAGTTTTTGCTGCCTCTTTTGGCAGCTTTTTTTTGCCTGAAATTCGGCATGCCCCCCCAAACCAACACCACATCCTGTAGGAGCTGCCGCAGGCTGCGATCTTTTGATTTTGTTTTTGAAGATCAAAAGATCGCAGCCTGCGGCAGCTCCTACAGGGTTATGTGAGTAGGTTTTCGGAGTGTATTTGCAATTCTTCGTGAGGGTTGGCTAATATGCGATCCATATACACTTCGTATCGGATTCGCATATGGGTATCGTAAAAATTTCAGAAGACATGCACGAGAACCTGCGCATCTCCAGCAATGCACTCAGTCGCTCGATCAACGCGCAGGCCGAGCACTGGATGCGCATCGGCATGCTCGCCGAGCTGCACCCCAACCTCGACCACAGTGCCATTTGCCGCTTGCTGATCCGCGCCGAACAGAACGGCGGGCTGGATCTGCATCAACTGACTCAGGAAGCCGTCAGCGCATGAGAAACCAGATCAAGATCAATACCCCCGGCGAAATCGCCCAGTCCCGTGCTGCCGGCAAGCTGGCCGCCGAAGTGCTGGCAATGCTGGTGCCGCATGTGAAGGCCGGGGTGACTACCGATGAGCTGGATCGGTTGTGCAACGATTACATCGTCAACGTGCAGAAAGCCATTCCGGCCAACGTCGGTTATCACGGGTTTCCGAAAACCGTCTGCGCTTCGGTCAACGACGTGGTGTGCCACGGCATCCCGTCGGGCATACCGCTGAAAGACGGCGACATCGTCAACCTCGACATCGCGGTGATCAAGGACGGCTGGTTCGGCGACACCAGCCGCATGTACGTGGTCGGTGAGGCGACGCCTGAGGCACAGCACCTGATCAAGACCACCTACGATGCGATGTGTGCCGGCATTCGCACGGTGCGTCCGGGCGCGACACTGGGTGATATCGGCCATGCGATCCAGAGCCTGGCGGAGAAGGAAGGTTTCAGCGTGGTGCGTGAGTATTGCGGGCATGGCATCGGCAAGGTTTACCACGATGAACCGCAGATCCTGCATTACGGTTTTCCCAATCAGGGCATGAAGCTCAAGGCGGGGATGATCTTCACCGTTGAGCCGATGCTCAATGCCGGCAAACGCCATGTGAAGAACATGCCGGATGGCTGGACCGTGCTGACCAAGGATGGCTCGCTGTCGGCGCAATGGGAGCATATGGTCGCGGTGACCGACACCGGTTTCGAAATCCTCACCGCCTGGCCGGACGAGATCGAAGGTTTCACCCCGATCGTCTAGCGCCACCAAACCCCTGTGGGAGCGAGCCTGCTCGCGAAGAGGCCGTGTCAGTCAACATCAACATTGAATGACACACCGCATTCGCGAGCAGGCTCGCTCCCACCGTTGAAATGCAATCTCATGCAGCCTGCGACAGCGCCTACAAGGGTTCTCAGTGGGAACCGGCGGCTTTGTTAAGGTCGCTTTCCGCCCATTCGGTGTAGACGCAGGCATCCGCCGTAGCCCAGCGCACTCGCACCGGGTCGCCAGCCTTGAGCGGCATTCCCGCCGCCGACAGCGCTTTCACCGTCATCGAAGTACCGCCCGAAGTCACCACGCTGCAGGTCAGGCTCTCGCCAAGAAACAACACTTCCACCACCTGCGCCGACACCTCGTTCCAACCGGCTGCCAGCGGCTCGTCGCTCGCCTGCTGCACGCTCAACGCTACAGCCTTTTCCGGCCGCACCATCAGCAGCACATCCTGCTCGGTATGCAAGCCGGCGGTCAGGCGAATCGACAACGACTGACCCTCGAAACTCGCCGCCGCATTGCCTTGGGCCTTGAGCTTGAGGAAGTTCGAATTGCCGAGGAACGACGCGACAAACGCGTTCGGCGGATTCTGATACAGGTCATAACCGCTGCCCAGACCGACAATCTTGCCATGACTGAAAATCGCGATGCGCTGCGACAGGCGCATGGCTTCTTCCTGGTCGTGGGTCACGTAGACGATGGTGATGCCCAGGCGCCGATGCAGTTGGCGCAGTTCATCCTGCAGGTCTTCACGCAGTTTTTTGTCCAGTGCACCGAGGGGTTCGTCCATCAACAGGATGCGTGGCTCATAGACCAGCGCCCGGGCGATGGCAACGCGTTGCTGCTGGCCGCCAGAGAGTTGCGAAGGGCGGCGATGAGCGAACTGTTCGAGCTGCACCAGTTTCAGCATCGCATCGACACGCTTGTCACGTTCGGCGGCGGCGAGTTTGCGGATCGCCAGCGGGAAGGCGATGTTGTCGCGCACCGACAAATGCGGGAACAACGAATAACGCTGGAACACCATGCCGATGTCGCGCTTGTGCGGCGGCACGTTGACCAGCGACTGACCGTTGACCAGGATCTCGCCGCTGCTTGGGGTTTCGAACCCGGCGAGCATCGACAGCGTGGTGCTTTTGCCCGAGCCGCTGGAGCCGAGGAAGGTCAGGAACTCGCCGTCCTTGATGTCCAGCGAGATGTTGTCGACGGCGGCAAAGTCGCCGTAGTGCTTGTTCAGATTGCGCAGGCTGACCAGGGGTTTGTCGTTCTGCTGGGATGCGTCTTTGATCACGGCACTCATGTCGTACTCCTGGGCGCTCAGGCGCGGATTTCGTTGCGCCGGCGCAGCGCGGCGGCGATCACCATGACCAATACCGACAGGCCGATCAGCAGCGTCGAAGCGACGGCGATCACCGGGGTCAGGTCCTGGCGCAGGGTGGTCCACATTTTCACGGGAAGGGTTTGCAGGGTCGG